>WNFK01157656.1_pt3 | contig 11235 bp, 7 predicted proteins | sample 5400281 | NCBI WGS metagenome assembly WNFK01 (sample SAMN13153350, study PRJNA577476) | soil metagenome | isolation source: 20 cm soil on Douglas fir-dominated hillslope | place: USA:California | collected 2013-09-17
AGCCGCCATTCTTCGATGCCGAGGCTGACGACGCTTTTAACTATGGCGGCATGGGCTCGGTAATCGGCCATGAGATGACGCACGGCTTCGACGACCAGGGAAGCCAGTTTGATTCCACCGGGAACCTGGCCAACTGGTGGAGCGAAGCTGATCTGAAATCATTCAAGGAACGCGCTCAGTGCGTTGTTGATCAGTTCAATAGTTTTGAGGTCGAGAAGGGTCTCAATGAAAATGGCAAGCTGGTGGCCGGCGAATCAATCGCGGATCTCGGCGGGCTGGTCGTAGCCTACGCTGCTTTCCAGAAAGCAATGGAAGGCAAGCCGCGCGTGACTATCGAGGGCTTTACTCCGGAGCAAAGATTTTTCCTGGGCTATGCGCGCGGTTGGGCCACTAACATGCGACCGGAATTAAAGCGCATGCTGGTGACTATAGATCCGCACCCATTGGCGAAATTCAGAGTCAATGGACCACTGGCAAACGTGCCGCAGTTTGCGGCGGCGTTTCAGTGTAAGGCAGGTGATGCGATGGTGCGCGAGGAAGCGCAGCGTTGCGTGATCTGGTAGTGCCTTAGGCCAGGGCAGTATTAACTGAGCAATTGCGCACTCAACAGTCGTCGGCCAAAATCAGAACTGGGAGCGATAGCGACCAGCCAAGGGTTCAAGGCAAAAGGCTAGCGTTGAAGTGGCTTAGGCTGGCGTTCTTCGTCAGTTGCGCTTTTGGCTGGTCGCTGCGCTCCCACTTCTGATTTTGCGAGGGCCAGGTTGAGTCTTTAAATAAAGCGATTGTAGAACAGTAGGCCGAGAGCTATCGCAAACGCCGAGAGCGCTGCGAAGAAGAGCGTCCACGGCATCGCTCGCGTAGCCGGGAGCGGTGAGTTCTTCATGATTTCGTCGCGCATACGTTTGTTTAGTGCCAGGACGACTTCCAAGGCGCCTATAAAGAAGAAGAACGCCGCGCCGCAGTATCTCCACATTGATTAACCAGTTCCCCCAAATTCCAACTGCCACAAAAACAGCGGGGGCAAGCCCGCCTTCCCGACCCTGAGACTATCAGGCCGTTCGAACAATTCAGCATTGAAGGTCTTTCAATCAAGGATCAACAGTCAAGTATGAGTAGCTCAGGGTCAGGAAGGCGGGCTTGCCCCCGCTGTATTTTCACATTTCACTTAATCACTTTATCGCGGTCGCTGGCCCCAGGTCGGTGGCGGCGGCTCTTTAACTGAACGATCAACTGGCCGCTCCTTCAACATGCGCATAGCTTCCGCGACCGCGCGTTCAAGTTGCGGATCGCGTCCGGCGAGAACATCCTTCGGCCAGTTCTCCACGTCAACGTCCGGCCCCACGCCTTCGTTTTCCACCGCCCACTTATTGTCGCGGGTGAAGAATCCGCCGCGTGGTGCGATCATTGAACCGCCATCAACAAACCCCGGCGTATCGGCCGTGTGAACCAATCCGCCCCAGGTTCTTTTCCCAACTAAAAGACCAAGCTTCCGACGCTTGAACATGAAGGGCATCAGATCGCCGCCGGAGCCGGCCATCTCGTTAATGATCATTACCTTTGGTCCCCAGATTCCTGCCGAAGGACTGGTAAACGGATATCGATCGCCGGCAACGTTATTGAAGTAGCCATCGAAGTCGCGCCCCAGCACATCGATGATGTAGTCTGCCGCGGACCCGCCGCCGTTGTAACGTTCATCAACGACCACACCCTTCTTGTCTTGTTGCGAAAAGTAGTAGCGATTGAAACTCGTATAGCCCGGCTGGCCGGTGTTGGGAAGATAGACGTACGCAAGCTGGCCGTCAGAAAGTTTCTCAACCAACCTGCGGTTCGATTCTACCCAGGCGCGCGTGCGCAAACCCTGCTCGCTGGCAACCGGAACGACGGTGACACTGCGCGCGCCGTCCAGCGAAGGCTTGTTGTTTACCGTTAGCGAAGTTTGCCGGTTAGCGGAGCCGTCGAGCACCCGGTGAATATTGTCGGGCGCCTTCAACTCAATACCGTTGATCGCGAGAATGTAGTCGCCGACGGCGACGTTTGCACCGGGCGCCGCGAGCGGCGCGCGCAGTTCCGGATTCCAGCTTTCGTTGTCGTAGATCCTGGTCACGCGGTAGCGTCCATTCTCGATCGCGAAGTCAGCGCCCAACAGTCCACCCTGGACCGTCGGCACTTCCGGCATGTCGCCCCCGCGTACATAGGAGTGTCCGATCGCGATTTCGGCGCCCATCATATCGAGCAGGTAGTTGAGATCGGCGCGATGATTCACGTGCGGTAGCAACTGCCCATACATTTCCTTCATCTTCGGCCAATCAGAGCCGTGCATATTGGGGACGTAGAGGTAATCGCGCTCGTTGCGCCAGCCCTCGTTGAAGATTTGTTGAAACTCCTGCCTCGGATCGAGATACATCCGCAGCCTGGCGTTCAGGCGTCCTTGTCCTGCCGTCGGCGGATTCTTATCAGCGTCGACCAAAAACAATGATGGTGGTTGCGGTGGTCCCGGCGGCGCTTGCCCGAAACCTCCCGCGACCGGCGTTCGATAAACGAGCTTGTGTCCGTCGGCACTGACATCGAAAGCAGCGACGCCGGTTACGAACGACGCGGCTTTGCGATCGCTCAGGCGATAGCGCCACAACTCATTTCCTCTCGGGCCGGCGATGCCCTCCTGCCCGCGCGGTGAACTCGCCTCCAGGAAAAACACGGTGCCATCAGCTCCCGCGCGCAGGTCGGCATACTGTCGCTCCGGAACGCCGCTGACGGAAACAATTCTCTGCTGCAGTCCATCGAAGTCGATGGCGACGGTCACCGGCTTGCGGGGGCGCCGCGGAGTTTGCGCAGGCTGATCGCCCTGCGAGTCATCGTTCGCGGCAGGTGAATCCGGAGTTGCCGATTCAGATCCACGGCTGGGCCCAGGCGACGGACCAGGCATCGCGCTGCCCAGACCTTTGTCTTCATCGCTCTCCGGCAGCAGTGGGCTGGCTTCAGTTTTTTTCAACACCGCAACGTACAAACCGAAGTTTTCGTCGTGGTCGTAAGAAGTCATGTCGAGCCATTGCGAACCCAGGCCAAAATCCGTCGACGCGAGAAACCAGAGATACTTTCCACTCGCATCCCAGGCCGGCGAGAGAGCGTCCGCGAGTCCATCGTTAACTTGCTTCGTTTCGCCGGTTTCGACGTTGGTGACAAAGATTGCGTGATACATGGATCGCAGGCGGCCGGCATAAGCCACCCACTTTGAATCAGGACTCCAAACCGGATCGAGCGTGCGGTTCGGCACCATCCACGGATCGTTGCCGACAATCTTTGCCTGACCGCTGGCTACGTCGAGCACCCAAACTTTCAGGTTGGTGTCGCTGAACAACAGCTTCTTCGAATCGGGCGACCACGACGCGGTGTAGTAGTGCGTCGGATGATTGAGCACAATTTCGCGCGGCGGCGTCAGGCCGTCCTGCGCTTCAATGTAGAGCCGGTACTCGCCTGACTTATCGCTGAAATAAGAAATGAACTTGCCGTCGGGAGACCAGGCTGGATCGCGCTCGGCGGAGCTGCTCGAGTTGGTCAGGTTGCGTATGTCGCCTTTCTCGGCGGGAATAGTGAAGATCTCTCCGCGTGCTTCTACGAGCACTCGCTTGCCAGTAGGCGAAAGCGACATGTTTGTCATGCGCGCGGTTACGTCTTTCCAGTTGTTCGGATCCAACTCGTGCACGTAACCGGCTTGCTCGAAGACTAAAGTACCAGCGCCCGAATCGAGCGTCTTGACGTCGAAGTCTGTGAACTTCGTAAGTTGCGATAGTTTTTTTGTTCTGGTTTGGTATTCCCAAATGTTGGCAATGCCGTCGCGATCAGAAATGAAATAGACCGCGTCGTCGATCCAGACCGGATCAACGTCTTTCGAGTCGGTCCACGGCGGTGAAGTCAAATCGTAACTTTTCAGATCGACGATCCAGATGGGACGGTTCTGGCCGCCGCGATAGTTGCGGCGCTCTTCGTCCCACGAATTGTTCATGCGATAGGCTACGCGCGCGCCATCCGCTGAAATTTTGCCCTGGTAAGCGCGTGGCAACGGAAACGGTTCTTCAATGCCGCCGGTAGCGGGCACGGTCCAGAAGCGTGGCGCTCCGGCCGGCGCCCAGGTGGCGCGAGACGATGAGAACAGAACTGACTTGCCATCGGCCGTCCCGGCTCTCCGCCTTCTTCCGGCACCACGTAGACGTCGAGATTTCCTGCATACTCCCCGCTAAATGCGATCCACTTTCCGTCTGGTGAGAAATGCGGATTCGATGTTTGACCCTGGAAGCTGGTGAGCCGGCGAGCACTACCACCGGAACGCGGTACCGTCCAAATGTTGTTGGCATAAGCAAAGGCAATTTGGGACGTGCTCACCGTCGGCGTGCGCAGCAGGCGAGTTTGCGCATTCGCCGTTTGTACCAGGACCAGACCGCCGATTGCGAGCGCCGCGAACAGCTTGAAACGTCGATAAGTCAGGCTGCGATTAGGGGGAGCAGTAGCGCGGCGGCAGGGCTCAGCCGCCAAACTTCGCTTAGGCATGTGGTGGTTCCTCCAGACAGGTCGGATGATTGCGCGACACTTTTAGCATGAAGCCGCACGCCTGAGCCAGCCAAAAAATTGTTGACGAGGAATACAGAACCGGAGTGGCAGCGAGTGTGAAAAACTCGCGTTCGCAGCGCCAAAGGCGCGAAATGTAAAAGCCTGGGGCAACGCCCCAGGTGGAAGCCCAGTGATCCTCCCGAGCGCTGAAGGCGCGCAATGATCGAGGTCGGCTACTCTGCGCCGGGTTCTCTTAACCGACATCATCTCGCGCTTTCAGCGCTTTAAGATTTCCTTTACACCGTCACCTGGGGCGTTGCCCCAGGCTTTCACATTCAGCGCCCTTGGCGCTGCGAAAGCCCTAGTTCAAAGACTCAGCTTTACGAAACTTTGGATTTCAACCGAGAGTCTGGAATTGAAAAAACAATCGCGCTGCTTAAAAAACTTTTCGCTGGATTTGCCGAAACTAATTACTGCGGACGACGTAGTAACCGAACACAGCGGCACTCGGCTCTAATGTGTGCAATTATTCATGTCGTCTCCCTCTTCGGGGTGAACTGATGCACGCGTTCCAATAAAAATTTACGGAGAAGCTAATGACTAACTCGCAAAAATCTCTGGTGGCCTTCGCACTGTTGTCGGCAATCAGCCTGACAGCCGTATTTGGCCAGACGCGTCGTGGCTACGATGTCTCGAGCATGGACAAGAATACTTCTGCCTGTACAGATTTTTATCAGTACGCCAATGGCACCTGGCTCAAGAACACTGAAATCCCCGCCGCCTACCCGTCGTGGGGCGCTTTCAACGTGCTGGCCGAAAACAATCGCAAGGCCCTGCACGAGATTTTGGAAGAGGCCGCGAAGAAGACCAGTGCCGTCAAGGGTAGCAATGAACAGAAGATCGGCGACTACTACGCCAGCTGTCTGGATGAAACCAAGCGTGAAGCCGAAGGCATGAAGCCGCTGGTATCTGAACTTGCGCGCATCGAAAAGATTCAGGATGCGAAAGGTGTGCAGGCGCAGATTGCTTACATGCATCGCCATGGTATCCCGACCCTTTTTAGTTTCGGCTCCCTGCCTGATTTAAAAAACAGTGCGATGGTTCTGGCCTTTGCCGGCCAGGGCGGCCTTAGTCTTCCCAATCGCGATTACTACACGAAGACTGACGAGTCGTCGGTGAAGCTGCGCGAAGCTTTCGTTAAGCACGTGACGAACATGTTTCAGTTAGTCGGAGACGCGCCGGAGCAGGCAGCGAAGAATGCGCAGGCAGTGCTTGCGTTTCAAACCCGGCTCGCGCAAAACTCCCGCACGCCGGTTGAACTGCGCGACCCCACCACGCAATACCACCTGATGAACCCAGCGCAGTTAAAGCAACTGACACCAGCCTTCTCCTGGGAAGATTACCGGAATGGCGCAGGCGCGCCGACCACGGGGGACATCAACGTTGCCCATCCGGAATTTTTTACCGCCGTCAACAAAATGGTGACTGAAGTGCCCGTCGCCGATTGGAAAACATACCTGCGTTGGCAGTTGATTACGGCGGCCGCGCCGAGTTTGTCATCGAAGTTTGAGATTGAAAACTTTAATTTCTTCGGCAAGACGCTTGAAGGCAGAAAAGAACAACTCCCGCGCTGGCGTCGCTGCGTCTCAGCCACTGACGCCAGTCTCGGCGAAGCGTTGGGTCAGGTCTACGTGGCCCGCACCTTCACGCCCGAGTCGAAGGCCCGCATGCAGGCGATGGTCAATAACCTGATCGCCGCCTTCCGTGAGCGGCTGCAAAAACTCGACTGGATGAGCGAGGATACGCGCCAGCAGGCGATCACCAAGCTCAATGCTTTCGGCCAGAAGATTGGTTACCCTGACAAGTGGATCGACTACTCGGCGCTGACCGTTTCGCGTGATTCGTATTTGGCAAACGTTTTGCGCTCCAGCGAGTTTGATCAAATGCGCGACTTCAACAAGATCAATAAACCGGTTGACCGGAAGGAGTGGGGTATGACTCCGCCCACCGTCAACGCCGGCTACAACTCGCTCAACAACGATATCTCGTTTCCGGCGGGGATCCTGCAGGCGCCCTTCTTCAATCCTGACGCCGACGATGCGATCAACTACGGCGCCATCGGCGCCATCATCGGCCATGAAATTACGCATGGCTACGACGACTCGGGCAGCGAGTTTGACGCACAGGGCAACCTGAAAAACTGGTGGAGCGAGAACGACAAGAAAAATTTCGACACGCGCGCTGACTGCGTGATCAATCAGTTCAGCGAATTCGAGGCCGAACCTGGGTTGCATTTGCAGGGCAAGCTTGTTTCAGGCGAATCGATTGCCGACCTGGGCGGACTTTACGTCGCTTACGACGCATATTTGAAGTCGCTCAAAGGCAAGCCGCGTCCGGCAGACATCGATGGCTTCAGCCCGGAGCAACGCTTCTTCCTTGGCTGGGCACAAGCGTGGGCCGAGAAAGATACGCCCGAGGCGTCACGATTGCAGGCACAGTCTGATCCGCATCCACTCTCGCGCTTTCGCGTCAACGGGCCGCTTTCAAACATGCCGAAGTTTGCCGAGGCGTTTCAGTGCAAGACGGGCGATCCGATGGTGCGTGAGGCTTCGAAGCGTTGCCAGATTTGGTAAACCCGAATCGTACTCGTGGATAACAATGGATCGATTTTCTGGGACCGCGGGCGTCCCGCCCGCCTCAAGCAGCGGGTTCGCTCAAGTTGCGATCGAATCTGATAATTTCAACGATGTGGCATTCCACCTAAGCGGGCGGGACGCCCGCGGTCCCAGACAATCACTTGCATGTTTTGGTATGTTCGCGTCATTGCCGGAGGTTTTGGAATTGCCAGCTGCGGATAAAAACGGATAATAGAGATCCGACAAAGCTCCGGTTGACGACGACCCGATTCGAGTTAGCTTAACCCTGCGATTATTCAAGAGGAGACACCATGAAGACTCTAAGACGTTTCTACATTTCTATCTTTGCCGTCCTGTTTGTGCTTTCGGGTGCCTTAATCGCATCGGCACAAATTCGGACGCCGCGGCCAAGTGCGAAGGCCAGCGTCATGGAAACTATCGGCGTGACGGATGTGACGATTACTTACAGCCGGCCCGGCGTGAAGGGCAGAACAATTTGGGGCGACCCTCTACCCGAACAGGCCGCCACCAAAGGCGAGGCTACACTTGATGATCAGAATGTGCGTCCCAAGGGCGCGCCAATAGTGCCCTGGGGTCACGCCTGGCGCACCGGCGCCAATGAGGCCACGCAGTTCGTCGTAACCGACGACGTTTTTATCAACGGACAGAAGCTTCCGGCGGGTAGTTACAGCCTGCACACAATTCCCACCCATGACGAGTTCACCATTATCTTCAACAGCATCGCGAACCAGTGGGGCAGTTTTAATTACGATTCCGCAAAGGACACCTTGCGAGTGAAGGTGAAGCCGGAATGGAGCGAGCACAGCAAGGAGTGGTTGGAATACTGGATTGATCCGGTAAGCGACACTTCAGCGCAGGTCAACATTCGCTGGGAGAAGGTTAGGGTTCCTTTCATCGTCGAAGTGAAAGACGTGCAGGGGCTGACGATGCAAAAGGCACGCGCTGCAGTAGCGGCCGCTAAGGCGGACGACTTCGCGACGCCTCTGCAGGCCGCAAACTACGCGCTTCAGAACAAGCTCAGTGTTGAAGAAGCGATCGGATGGCTTGACCGTTCGATCAAGATCAAGGAAACGATCGGCAACCTGGGCCTCAGGGCGCGCGTACTCGCTGAACAAGGCAAGACGCCCGAAGCTATCGCCGCCGGCGAAAGGGCGATACAGGTTGGCAAAGACGCTAAAGCCAACCCCACACAGATCGCCAACATGGAAAAACTCGTTGCGGAGTGGAAAGCTAAGAAGTCGTAGTTCGCAGGCGCGGTCGGCTTTGCTGCAAAAAGTCGAAGATTCAAGCGGTGCGTGCAAGAATCGAGTAACGCTGAAAGCTTTGGCCAATATCAGCCCAGGGTTTGCTTTGAAACCCTGGGTGCAAGAATGTCCAAGAGATTGCTCACAACCCTGTGCGCCTTCGAGAAATGGGATGCGTTTTCCCAAGGTTGCCAAAGCGCAACCCTGGGCTGGAATTGGCCAACGCTTTCAGCGTTATTCATTCCCGATTTCAATCCCTGCGAGGGCTTTTGCCTTCCCGAACCACATCTGGAAATGTTATTGTTTCAGTCTATCCCCGCTTCGTTTGGACCCAACTGTTTGCTTCGTTTGAGGTGAAAATATGAAAGCTCCAGCATCTCCTTTTGCGCGTTCCCTCGCGGTTCTTCTGATGACCCTCTTCGCCGTTTCGCCTGCCTGGGCAACCTGCGGCGGCGGCGGCGGTGGCGGCGGCGGGGGCATGTCCGGTGGCAGCGGCAGCGGCGGCTCGGCTTCGGAGACTTATCCGGTGCCCTGGAAGGTTCACGACGCCAAAACTCCACCGGCGAAGGGACTCGTTCTCTACTGGTTCCCAGCTTCCAAGGAGGAAATACAGAAGTCGAGCTTGCGCATGTCGCGCACACTTTCTCTGTATGCCTCGCAGTGCATCTCGATGGAGCTGGCCGATACTCGCCTGGAGAACGCAGATAAACTCCTGGGCGATTCCAAGCTACCAGTCGCTGTCGTGGCAACCCCCGACGGTACGCCGGTCACCAAAGTTGAAAACACAGCCGGCAAGCTAAAAGTCGAGGCGGTGGAAAAGGTCCTAGTAACGGAAATGAAGGGTCGCGAGAGCGCCCTCGATCAACAGTTGAAAGACGCCAAGGCGAAGGCCGCGGCCGGGGAAAAAGACGAGGCCATCAAGCTTCTGCAAGCCGTAGCCGAACAGAAGTGCATGTTTCCGGGCAAGGCGAAAACTGCCGCGAAGGAACTGAAGAAGCTGGGGGTCAATGAGGTTGCGGGTCTGGCAGACGGTCCTGAGTTTGCCGTGCCGGTTTTTGACGCACGCAAGAGCGCTCAAATCGAACGTACCATGCAACTTGGGCTCATCGCCGAAAACGGCGCGCGGTATCTCGTCGCTGAGAAACTTTACCAGCGTGCCCGCTCGATGGATCCGGCTGACCCTACTCCGCTGCGTTACCTCGGCGAACTCTATCGCCACCACATCGGTGACTGGGAGAGTGCGAAAACTACCTTCAACGCTATCCTGAACATGCCGGCTGATCCGCTTTCGCGCGCCGTCGCACTACACGGGCTCGGCAAGATAACGATCCATGAAGGCGAATTCAAAAAGGGACTTCATTTGATGGAACAGTCCGTCGAGGAGTATCCACTGGCGCTTGCCTATCGGAATCTCGCCGTCTATTGGAATTCCGAAGGCGATCTGAAGCAGGGCAATGCTTACACGCAGAAGGCGCTCGCACTCGATCCACGAGACCCTTACAACATCGTGTTCGCAGCCGTCTTCATGGCCGCTTCGGGTCAGAAGGAAGAAGCGCTGAAAGTTGCGCGCGCGAATGTGAATCTGCTGCCGGCTTCCTACAACCTGGCGGCAATCTATGCGCAGAATGGTCAGCGCGAAAAGGCGTTGGCATTTCTCAAGCGCCACTTCTATCAATACGAGCGTTACCATGCAGTGCGCTCCAAGGAAATGATGGAAGCGCGTGTGGATGCCGTGTTTGATTCGCTGCGCAAGGATTCGGACTTCATCGCGCTGACGCGCCACGCTGATGGGCGACTGATGATGCCGATGCAGGGCCAGCCCGCAACGCAGGCAAGTCCTAATCGGTAAGCTTGAAGTCAGAGGGCAAACTAAGAGGCGGGCTACGGCCCGCCTTTTTATTAGCCTTTGCGGACTGATAAATCTACTCCGGCTAAAGCCGCCTTGCCGGATCATTCTCGGTGCCTGGACCATCAGGGTCCCAACGCGCCGGCAGCCTGGCGTTACTACGAAATAATTACGATCATCCGCAGCGAGCTGCAAAAACGGCGGTGATTATTGACGTTGATTCAAGTTTGAAATTCAATAATGCAACCCGAAGGGCTGGGAGAGAGTAGCCGGTGGTCGTAGCGAAGCGAAGATCACCGGGTAAGGTAGCAGGAATGACCGCCCTGAGGGGGTGCCGGAACAGGGTAGGCAAGAGGTTGTCGTCGAGACTCTCGCACCCCGTCGGGGTGCAATTCATTTCTAATTTGCTCCGGTGGTTTTGCTTCGCTTCAACCACCGGCTACTATCTGCCAGCCCCCGGGCTGATGACCGTCCTGCAATTATCAGACTGTTGCTCTTCAAACTTGAATTCCCGAAATGTAAAATTACCTCCTTAACTTTACATCTCGCAGAGTCAAATGTAAGGTTCGCGCACAAACTTTACACAGGGTATAGATGGGCGTTGCCAAACTAACAGATCAGAACACGATGGTTCCGGCCGAGAGCAAGTACGCATGCATCGAGCGCGAGCGGCGTTACCTTTTGCAGGACCTTCCTGAAGGACTGACTCGCGCGAGTCCGCACGTGCAAATAACCGACAACTACATTACCGGTACCCGGCTGCGGCTGCGAAAAATACGCGACCCGCAAACAAACAAATGGATCGTAAAGTTGACGCAGAAGTTTGCTCCTGACGGCGCAGATTTTTCGCGAACGATCATCACCAATATTTATCTCAACGCGCTGGAAGTCGAAATGCTCGCCGTTTCCGATGCAAACGAGATTCGCAAGAATCGGTATCCGTTTG
>WNFK01208578.1_pt1 | contig 11231 bp, 15 predicted proteins | sample 5400281 | NCBI WGS metagenome assembly WNFK01 (sample SAMN13153350, study PRJNA577476) | soil metagenome | isolation source: 20 cm soil on Douglas fir-dominated hillslope | place: USA:California | collected 2013-09-17
AAAAATTCCATTGACAGTATTCCGGACCGTGTGGGACAGTGGCCGTGGAGTCGTTGGTTCCCCCGTTCACCCGTGCAACCCCCCGGAGATCGCCATTTCGCAGCGCAATCCTAAGCGCAGCACGCCCCCACGCGACGCGCCCGACGCGTCTGCGGTCCCGGCGCCGACTTCGTCGGAAGCCGAAGGGGAGAGAGGCAAGAAGATGAATCTGTCCGAGCTCAAAGACAAGACCATCACCGAGCTGAACACCGTCGCCAAGGATCTCGGTGTCCAGGGGTTCAGCGGGCTGCGCAAGCAAGAGCTGATCTTCAAGATCCTCCAGGGGCAGGCCGAGAAGGACGGGCTCATCTTCGCCGAAGGCGTGCTCGAGGTGCTTCCCGACGGGTTCGGCTTCCTCCGCGCCCCCGACTACAACTACCTGCCCGGCCCGGACGACATCTACGTCTCGCCGTCCCAGATCCGCCGCTTCGACCTGCGCACCGGCGACACCATCTCCGGCCAGGTGCGCCCACCCAAGGACAGCGAGCGCTACTTCGCGCTCCTCAAGGTGGAGGCGATCAATTTCGAGAGTCCGGAGCAGGCGAAGGACAAGACGCTCTTCGACAACCTCACCCCGCTCTACCCGATGGAGCGGATCCGGCTCGAGCACGACAGCGAGAACCTGACCACGCGGGCCATGGACCTCCTGTGCCCGATCGGCAAGGGGCAGCGCGGCCTCATCGTGGCCGCGCCCCGCACCGGCAAGACCATGATGCTGCAGAACGTGGCCAACGCCATCGCCAAGAACCATCCCGAGATCTACCTGATCGTGCTCCTCATCGACGAGCGCCCGGAGGAAGTCACCGACATGCAGCGCTCGGTGAAGGGCGAGGTCATCTCCTCCACCTTCGACGAGCCCCCGCAGCGGCACGTGCAGGTGGCGGACATGGTGCTCGAGAAAGCCAAGCGCCTGGTGGAGCACAAGCGGGACGTCGTGATCCTGCTGGACTCCATCACCCGGTTCGCCCGCGCTCACAACGCCGTGATCCCGTCGTCCGGCAAGGTGCTCTCCGGCGGCCTCGACGCCAATGCGCTCCAGCGGCCCCGGCGCTTCTTCGCGGCGGCCCGCAACGTGGAGGAGGGCGGCTCGCTCACCATCATGGCGACGGCCCTCGTGGACACCGGCTCGCGGATGGACGACGTGATCTTCGAGGAGTTCAAGGGCACCGGCAACATGGAAGTGCACCTGGACCGGCGCCTCATGGACAAGCGCATCTTCCCGACGATCAATATCGAGCAGAGCGGCACCCGGAAAGAGGAGCTCCTCCTCGAGAAGGACGAGCTCCAGAAGGTGTGGCTGCTCCGGAAAGCCTTGTCCCAGCTGAACCCCGCCAGATGAACCAGCTCGCCTAGGCTCCCGCGCCCCCTCTTCCGGGGTCCGCGGGGTCAAGTTGGCTGAATTCTTGCCTTTTCCGCCCATGGCTGGTATTCTTTGACCTTCCTTTCCTTTAGGAGGTGCGCCGTGAAGGCAGGCATTCATCCCGAATACGTCGATACCACCATCACCTGCAACTGCGGTGAGGTCATCCACACCCGCTCCACCGTCCCCGGGATCCGCGTGGAGGTGTGCTCCAAGTGCCATCCGTTCTACACGGGCAAGCAGAAGTTCGTGGACACCGGCTCGCGGATGGACGACGTGATCTTCGAGGAGTTCAAGGGCACCGGCAACATGGAAGTGCACCTGGACCGGCGCCTGATGGACAAACGCATCTTCCCGACGATCAACATCGAGCAGAGCGGCACCCGGAAAGAGGAGCTCCTCCTCGAGAAGGACGAGCTCCAGAAGGTGTGGCTGCTCCGGAAAGCCTTGTCCCAGCTGAACCCCAGGTGATCGGCCAGGCCAGCGAGTACGCGCGCACCGCGAAGGCCGCCGCCGAGCTCTCGGAGGTGGTGGAAAAGTTCGGCGACTACAAGGGCGTGCTCCAGCGCCTCTCCGAGGCGCGCCACATCCTGGCCGAGGACGCCGATCGCGAGATGCGCGAGCTGGCCCAGGCCGAGGTGGATGCCCTGGTGGCCCAGCAGGGCCGGCTCGAGGAGGAGCTGCGCGCGCTCCTCCTTCCTCGCGATCCCAACGACGACCGCAATGTCTTCGTCGAGATCCGCGCCGGCGCGGGGGGCGACGAGGCTGCGCTCTTCGCCGCCGACCTCGCCCGCATGTACACGAAGTACGCGGAGCGCCAGAAGTGGAAGGTCGAGGTCATGGACAGCCACCCCACCGGCGTCGGCGGCTTCAAGGAGATCATCTTCTTCATCCAGGGCAAGGGCGCCTGGAGCCGCCTCAAGTTCGAGCGCGGCGTGCACCGCGTCCAGCGCGTGCCCGCCACCGAGGCCAGCGGCCGCACCCACACCTCCACCGTCACCGTGGCCGTCCTGCCCGAGGCGGAGGACGTGGACATCAAGGTCGAGGAGAAGGACCTCCGGGTCGACGTCTATCGCTCGTCGGGACCCGGCGGCCAGGGGGTCAACACCACCGACTCGGCCGTGCGCATCACCCATATCCCGACCGGGCTGGTGGTGACCTGCCAGGACGAGCGCTCCCAGATCAAGAACCGCGCGAAGGCGATGCGGGTGCTCAAGGCCCGCCTCCTCGAGCGGGCGCAGGAGGAGCAGGCGGCCGCCATCGCCGCCGACCGTCGCAGCCAGGTGGGCACCGGCGAGCGCAGCGAGCGCATCCGCACCTACAACTTTCCCCAGGGGCGCGTGTCGGACCACCGGATCGGGCTCACATTGCACAAGCTGCCGGCGGTGATCGAGGGCGATCTCGACGAGGTCATCGACGCCCTCACCGCCTGGGACCAGGGCCGGAAGCTCGCGGAGACCACGGTGTGACCACCGCGCTCACCCCCGCCACTGCACGCGGTCTCGTCGCCGAAGGCGCCCGGCGCCTGGCGGAGGCCGGGCTGCCCACCGCCCGGCAGGACGCCGAGTGGCTGCTCGCCGCCGTCCTCGGCCGGGAGCGCTTCGCCCTCTATCTGGAGCCCAAGGAGGCGGTGGTCGAGGCCGCCGGACACTGGTTCCGCGCGCTCGTCGCGCGGCGCGCCGACCACGAGCCCCTCCAGCACCTGCTCGGCTACGAGGACTTTCGCGGCCTGCGCCTCCGGGTCACGCCCGACGTCCTCATCCCCCGCCCCGAAACCGAAGGACTGGTCGAGTGGGCCCTCGACCTCCTTGCCGAAGATGACGCTATGTCCGCCGACTGGGGGCGAGTGGGGGCCATTTCTAGGCCCCCACTGATGGTAAATGGCCAGTCCACTAGCCTAGCGCCTGAAGAACGCACGACGGCGGGGGCCATTTCGAGGCCCCCGCTGATAATGGATATCGGCACCGGTAGCGGCGCCATCGCCTGCGCGCTCGCCGCCGCGCGCCCCGACGCCCGCGTGCTCGCGACGGACACGTCGCCCGCCGCGCTGGCGGTCGCCGAGAGCAATGTCCGCGCCCTGGGTCTTGCCGACCGCGTCCGCGTCGTTGCCGGTGATCTTCTGGAGCCCCTGGCCGGCGCGCTCGGCACGGTCGACATGATCGTGGCCAATGCGCCGTATCTCCCCACCGGGATCCTTCCCTCTCCCGCGGCGCTGCGCCCCGGCGGCCGGCTGGTGCTGGAGATCGGCGAGGATCAGGCGGGTCCGCTCGCCGCGCTGATGGCGGCGGGGGGCTTCGCGGACGTCGCCTCTCACGATGACCTGCGGGGTGTCCGGCGCTACCTCGCGGGCCGCGTGCCCGCGGGATCGGCGGTGGCCTGATGCCGGTCAAGCTCGTGATCGAGGGCGGCCGGCCCCTCCGCGGCGAGGTGGCGACGAGCGCGGCCAAGAACGCGGCGCTGCCGGCGCTGGCCGCCGCGCTGCTCACCGCGGAGCCCGTGATCCTCGAGAACGTGCCCGCGCTCGCCGACGTGCGGACGATGCGGGCGCTGCTCGAGCGGCTGGGGGGCGAGACGGCCGACCTCGCCGACGGCAGCACGCGCATCCGCGTGCCCCAGGTGACGAGTCCCGAGGCGCCCTATGACCTCGTCTCCACCATGCGGGCCTCCGTCCTCGTCCTGGGCCCGCTGGTGGCGCGCGCGGGCGTGGCGCGGGTGGCCCTGCCCGGCGGCTGCGCCATCGGCGTGCGGCCCATCGATCAGCACCTCAAGGGGCTGGCGTTGCTGGGCGCGGAGATCGCCATCGAGAACGGTCACCGTCACCGGCACCGAGAACCTCATGATGGCGGCGGCGCTGGCGGAAGGCACCACCGTGATCGAGAACGCGGCGCGCGAGCCCGAGGTGGCGGATCTCGCGCGCCTGCTCTCCGCCATGGGCGCCCGCATCCAGGGGGCCGGCACCGAGCGGATCGAGATCGAGGGGGTTCCCGAGCTGGGCGGCGCGCGGCACCGCATCATCCCCGACCGCATCGAGGCGGGCACCCTCCTCGCCGCGGCGGCGATCACCGGCGGCGACATCACCGTGACGGGCGCCGACCCGCGCCACCTCGGCGCGACGCTGGCGAAATTGGAAGAGTGCGGCGCCGTCATCGAGGTGGCCGGCGATCGCGTGCGGTGCCGGGGGCCGGCGCGACCCCGCCCCGCCGACATCATCACGAGCCCGTATCCCGGCTTCCCCACCGACATGCAGGCGCAGCTCATGGCGCTGCTGGGGCTGGCCGACGGACAGTCGAGGATCTCGGAGACCATCTTCGAGAACCGCTACATGCACGCGGCCGAGCTCGTCCGCCTGGGCGCCCACATCCGCACCGATGGCTCCGGCGCCCTGATCCAGGGGGTTCCCGCCTATCAGGGCGCGCCGGTCATGGCCACCGACCTCCGGGCCTCCGCCTCGCTGGTGCTGGCCGGGCTGGCCGCGCACGGCACCACCGAGATCGCCCGCGTATATCACCTGGATCGGGGCTACGAGCGGATGGAGGCGAAGCTGTCCGCCCTCGGAGCCCGCATCACGCGAGTGCGCGCATGAGCGCGATGCTCACCCTCGCGCTCCCCAAGGGCCGGCTGCTCGAGCCGACCTTGAGCCTACTGAGCTCGCTCGGCATCACCGGCGTGGACACCGACTCGCGCCGGCTCCTCGTCACCGACGAGGCGCGCGCGCTGCGCTTCATCTTCCTCAAGCCGGCCGACATCCCCACCTACGTGCAGTACGGGTCGGCGGATCTCGGCATCGTGGGCAAGGACATCCTGGCCGAGCAGGAGCCGGACGTCTACGAGCCGGTAGACCTCGGTTTTGGCTTCTGCCGGCTAGTCGTCGCGGAGCCCCGGGCCCTCTGGGAGCGCGACGACCCCGCCAAGTGGTCCTGGGTGCGCGTGGCCACCAAGTATCCGACCCTGACCGAGCGCTACTTCTCGGAGCGCGGGATCCAGGTGGAGATGATCCACCTCGACGGCTCCATCGAGCTGGCCCCGCTGGTGGGCCTGGCCGAGCGCATCGTGGACCTCGTCCAGTCGGGGGAGACCCTGCGCGCCAACGGCCTCGTGGAAGTCGCCCAGGTCATGACCTCCACCGCGCGCCTCATCGTGAACCGCGCGTCGCTGAAGACCGCGCACGCCCGCGTGAACGCCCTGGTGGACGCCCTGCGCCAGGCGGTGGCGGCGAGGCCCTCGCGATGAAGCTCCGGCGGCTCGACACCGCGGCGCTGGGCGTGGACGGGGTGGCGCGCGCCCTGGACCGGGCGCCCGAGTCCGTGGACCCGGCCATCCACCGGCGCGTGGAGGACATCCTCGCCGCGGTGCGCGCGCGCGGAGACGCTGCCCTGGTGGAGCTGACCGAGCGCTACGACCGGGTGCGGGTTACGCCGGCGGGGCTGCGCGTCACCGCGGCCGAGTTCGACGCCGCCGAGCGTCAGGTGGGCGAGGCCACGCGGGCCGCGCTCCGCTACGCGGCGGCGCGCATCGAGGCCTTTCACCGGGAGGCGATGCCGAGGTCCTGGTCCATGACCGATGCCACCGGCTCGCAGCTCGGCCAGACGGTGCGGGCGCTGGCACGGTGCTGATGACGGCGGTGCCCGCGCGCGTGGCGGGAGTGCCCGAGGTGGTGCTCGTCTCGCCGCCCGGACCCGACGGCACGCTCAATGCCACCGTGCTGGCCGCCGCGCGCGTGGCGGGGGTGACGGAAGCCTACCGCGTGGGCGGCGCGCAGGCGGTGGCGGCGCTCGCCTACGGCACCGAGAGCATCCGCCGCGTGGACAAGATCGTGGGGCCGGGGAACATCTACGTGGCGCTGGCCAAGAGCCGGGTCTTCGGCGACGTCGGCATCGACATGCTGGCGGGGCCGAGCGAGGTAGTGGTGATCGCGGACGCGGCCGCCGAGCCCGCCTTCGCCGCCGCCGATCTCCTCGCCCAGGCCGAGCACGATCCGATGGCGCGCGCGGTCCTGCTCTCGCCCTCGGCGGCGCTGCTTGATTTGGTAGAAACGGAGATCGCACGCCGGCTCGAGACACTGCCCCGGCGCGAGATCGCGGCGAGCGCGCTGGAAGGCAACGGCGCCCTGGTGCTGACGGCGAGCCTGGAGGAGGCAGTGGACGTGGCCAACCGGCTCGCCCCCGAGCACCTCGAGCTGCTCGTGGCCGAGCCCGACGCGCTGCTGGCGCGGGTGCGGAGCGCGGGGGCGGTGTTCCTCGGCGGCGCCACGCCGGAGGTGGTGGGCGACTACGTGGCGGGGCCGAATCACGTGCTGCCCACCGGCGGCACCGCGCGCTTCGCCTCCGCCCTCTCCACCGAGGACTTCATGAAGCGGCTCAGCGTGATCCGCTACACCGCCGGAGGCCTCGCGGAGGCCTGGCCCCACCTGGCCGAGCTGGCCCGGGTGGAAGGCCTGGCCGCCCACGGGGCGGCGGCGCAAGTGCGCATCGAGACGAGGGGAGAAACCGCATGACGGACAAGGCCCGGGGCACCGAGCCCGCGATTCCGCGGCAGGCCCGCGTGGAGCGCAAGACCAAGGAGACGCAGATCGTCCTCCAGCTCGGTCTGGACGGCACCGGCGCGTCCAAGGTCGAGACCTCCATCCCGTTCTTCAACCACATGCTGGAGGCGTGGTCCAAGCATGGGCTGATGGACCTGGCGGTGGACGCGCGGGGCGACATCGAGGTGGATCTGCACCACACCGTGGAGGACGTGGGCATCTGCCTGGGCAAGGCGCTCAAGGAGGCGCTCGGCGACAAGCGCGGCATCGTCCGCTACGGGGCGTCCTTCCTCCCCATGGACGAGGCGCTCCTGCACGCGGCGGTGGACCTCTCCGGGCGGCCCTACCTCGTGTTCAACGTGCCGCTGCAGCGGACGCGGATCTCGAACTTCGATCTCGACCTCCTGAAGGACTTCTTCCGCGCCGTCGCCTTCAACGCCGAGATCACGCTGCACGTCACCATGCACTACGGCGAGAACCTCCACCACATCGCGGAGGCCACGTTCAAGGCGGTGGCCCGCGCCCTCGCCGAGGCCACCCGGCTCAATCCGCGCGTCTCCGACGTGCCGTCCACCAAGGGCAGCCTCTAGGGCATTCCATGATCGCGATCATTGACTACGGACGGGGCAATCTCGGGAGCGTCGAGAAAGCCTTCGGCCGTCTGGGCATGCGCGCGGCGGTGACGGAGGACCCGCGCGTGGTGGAGGACGCCGAGGCGGTGGTGCTGCCCGGCGACGGCGCCTTCCACGACGCGATGGCGAGCCTCGGCCGGCGCGGGCTCCTGGATCCCGTGCGCGCGACCATCGACGGGAGCCGCCCCTTCCTCGGGATCTGCCTCGGCTACCAGCTCCTCTTCACGGAGAGCGAGGAATTCGGCCAGGGCAAGGGGCTCGACCTCATCCCGGGCGCCGTCCGGCGCTTTCCCCGCGGGCCCAAGGTGCCGCACATGGGCTGGAACAGCGTCGAGCACCGCGGCGACCTCGTCCTCTTCGAGGGGGTGCCGAGCGGCGCGCACTTCTACTTCGTGCACTCGTACTACCCGGAGACGGAGGACCCGTCGGTCAAGGTGGCGACGTGCACCTACGGGGTGACCTTCGCCGCCGCGGTGGAGCGGGGGCCGCTCTTCGCCACGCAGTTCCACCCCGAGAAGAGCCAGAAGTGGGGTCTGCGCCTCCTCGAGAACTTCGCCGCCTTCGTGCGCGATCGGCGCCGCTAGCCATGGCCTTCACCCTCATTCCGGCGATCGACCTGCGGGGCGGCCGCTGCGTGCGGCTCCGCCAGGGGCGCCTCGAGGACGAGACCGTCTTCTCCGAGGACCCGGTAGCCACCGCCCGCGGCTGGCAGGCGCAGGGCGCGCCGCGACTCCACGTGGTGGATCTCGACGGCGCCTTCGGCGGCCGTCCCGCCCAGACCGACATCATCCGCGCCATCATCGCCGCGCTCGAGATCCCGGTGCAGGTGGGCGGCGGCCTTCGCGACGCCGCCACGGTTCAGCTAGTGCTCGACGCGGGCGCCCGGTGGGCGGTGCTGGGTACCCGGGCCGCGCTCGACCCCGTTTTCCTCGGCGAGATCTCCGACGGCAAGGTGGCGGTGGACGGCTGGAAGCGGGTGCTGGAGCTCGACGCCACCTCGCTGGCCCGCGATGCCGCCGCGGCGGGGGCCGCTGCCGTGCTCTACACCGACATCGCCCGCGACGGCACCGAGGGCGGGCCGAATATCTGGAGCACGGAGGCGGTGGCGCGCGCGGCCGCCATTCCCGTGCTCGCCTCCGGGGGGGTCGGCTCGCTCGATGACATCCGGCAGCTCGCCACCATTCCCGGCGTGGAGGGGGCCATCGTGGGCCGCGCGCTCTATACCGGCGCGGTGGATCTCCGCCGCGCCCTCGCCGAGGTCGGCTAGCCATGCTGGGCAAGCGCCTCATTCCGTGCCTCGACGTGGACCGCGGCCGCGTGGTGAAGGGCGTGCGCTTCGTGGACCTGCGCGATGCCGGCGACCCGGTGGAGGCGGCCCAGGCCTACGACGCGCAAGGCGCGGACGAGCTCGTATTCCTGGACATCGGAGCCTCGCACGAGGACCGCGCCATCATGCTCGATGTGGTTCGCCGCACCGCGGAGGGCATCTACATGCCGCTCACCGTGGGCGGCGGCGTCCGCTCGCTGGAGGACATCCGTACCCTGCTGCGTGCGGGCGCCGACAAGGTCTCGCTCAACACCGCCGCGCTGGCGCGGCCCGCGCTGATCTCGGAGGCGGCCCGCGCCTTCGGCAGCCAGTGCATCGTGGTGGCCATCGACGCCAAGCGGGAGCCGTCGGCGAACGGCGCGCGCTGGGGCGTCTATACGCACGGGGGCCGCCGGCCCGACGGGCGGGACGCGGTGGAGTGGGCGCGCGAGGTGGAGGCGCAGGGCGCGGGGGAAATTCTCCTCACCAGCATGGACCGCGACGGCACCGGCGAGGGCTATGACCTCGAGCTGACTCGCGCAGTGTCAGACGCGGTGTCGGTGCCGGTGATCGCCTCGGGCGGCGCCGGGACCCTCGAGCACCTCCTCGAGGGCGTCACCGCCGGGGGCGCGGACGCCGTGCTGGTGGCCACGATGTTCCACTTCGGCCAGTATCGCGTGGGCGAGGCCAAGGCCTATCTGCGGGAGCGCGGCGTGCCGGTGCGGATCGAGGCATGAGCGTCCAGGAGGAGCTCAAGTGGGATGCCGCGGGGCTCATCCCCGCGGTGGTCCAGGAGACCGAGACCGGCGAGGTGCTCATGGTGGCCTGGATGGACCGGGACGCGCTCGACGCCACCCTCCGCACCGGGGCGGGGCACTTCTGGTCGCGGTCGCGCCAGGTGCCGTGGCGGAAGGGCGAGACGTCTGGCCACGTCCAGCACGTGGACGGGCTCTACGCCGACTGCGACCGCGACACCCTCCTGGTGCAGGTGCATCAGGAGGGCGTGGCCTGCCATACCGGCGCGCGCTCCTGCTTCTTCACGCGCGTGACGGGGGAGGGGACGGCGGCGCCCCGCGCGGGCGCGGGCGCGCCGGCTTTTCTCGAGGTTCTCGAGCGCACGCTGAACTCGCGATTGGTCGAGCGGCCGGAGGGCTCGTACGTGGCGCGGCTCTTCGACAAGGGCGACGCCTTCGTCTGCCGGAAGATCGGCGAGGAGGCCACCGAGGTGATCACCGCCGCGCTGGGCGGCGAGAGCGAGGAGCGGCTGATCTCGGAGGTCGCGGACCTCTGGTTCCACGCCATGGTGCTGCTGACGAGCCGCGGCATCCCCCTTCGCCGCGTGGTCGCCGAGCTGGAGCGCCGCCACGCCGGCGGCTCCGCCCCCGCGGGAGGCCTGAAGTGAGGCCCCAGGTGAGGCGAAATTTCGCCCTGTCGGGGCTCGCCGTCGTCCTCGCGGGGACGGCCTGCAGCGCCGACCGCATCGAGCGCGGCGTCTTCCACTCGAGCAAGGGGTATGCGGTGAGCCTCCCCGGTGCCGAGTGGCAGGGCGCCCGACGCCACCTGCGGGGGGCGCCTCCCCGGCCAGCCGGCGCCGCTGCTCGTCCGCCATCTCACCTTCGGCGTCAAGAACCGGAAGGACGTGCGGACCGAGGACGTGGTGGTGAAGGGCCTCCCGGGCGCCCGGACCACCCTGCGGGGGACGCTCGACGACGGGGAGGTCGCGGTGGACGCGGTGACCCTCAAGGGAGACCGCTGCGTCTACGACTTCCTCTACGTGGCGCCGGTGGATCAGTTCGAGGCGGGACGGCCCGAGTTCCAGGCCTTCGTGGAGAGCCTGGCGGTGAGCCCGGACGGGCAGCGCTGATGGCCTGGGCCGAGACGATCAACCGGCACCTGCGCGAGTCCGTGGTCTGGTACGGCGGGCTCGGACTTCTGACCGCCCAGGTGGCGCGCAACCTCGCCCTGCCGCCGCACTACCTCAAGCTGGTGGCGCGCGAGATCGACACCATCGGCGTGCGCTCGGTGACGGTGGCACTCACCGCCGCGCTGTTCACGGGCATGGTGCTGGCGCTCCAGACCGCGGTGAACATGGCGCGCTTCGGGGCCGAGAACTACGTGGGACCGGTGGTGGCGCTGTCCATCCTGCGCGAGCTGGGGCCGGTGCTGACCGCCATCCTGGTGGGCGGCAAGGTCGCCTCGGGTATCACCGCCGAGCTGGGGTCCATGAAGGTCACCGAGCAGATCGACGCGTTGCGCGCCCTCGGCGTCAACTACGTGAAGCGGCTCATCGTGCCGCGGATGATGGCGGCGGTGATCGTCTTCCCGCTGGTGACCGTCCTCGCCGACTTCGTGGGGCTCGTCGGCGGCATGATC
>WNFK01208900.1_pt1 | contig 11230 bp, 8 predicted proteins | sample 5400281 | NCBI WGS metagenome assembly WNFK01 (sample SAMN13153350, study PRJNA577476) | soil metagenome | isolation source: 20 cm soil on Douglas fir-dominated hillslope | place: USA:California | collected 2013-09-17
CGCGCGCGTGCGTGGCGAAGTCGGTCGCCACCAGGCCCGGCATGACGACCGAGACGTGAATTTCCGGATGCGTGCGCTGGAGATCGACGCGAAGATTCGCCGTCAGCGAATTGAGCGCCGCCTTCGCCGCGCTGTACGCCGACCTCGGCGACGCAATTGGCACACGTCCGAGGAACGACGACATGTTGATGATGTGTCCGCGCCCACGCTCCATGAAGTGCGGTGCGATCGCCTGCATGCCGTACAGCGCGGACTTGACGTTCACCGCCATCATCTGGTCAACGTCTTCATCGGTGAGCTCGAGCACCGGCCGGATAATGCCCTGGCCCGCGTTGTTGATCCAGACGTCCACGTGTCCGAACGCGGCAATCGCCTGGTCGCACAGACGCTCGACATCGGATCGTCGCGTCACGTCGGCGGTGACGACGCGTGTTGGAGACGGGATGGTTGCAGCAACGCGCTCGAGCGCATCCGCGGTGCGCGCGGCGAGCACGAGGCTGTCGCCCCGGCGTCCGAGCTCGCTCGCGATCGCGGCGCCGATTCCGGCGCTCGCGCCGGTGATGACGACGACGCGGGTCATGCGATGAGTCTATCCGGAAGGTAGATAGGGGAAAGGGGGAAGGGAGAGGGGAGGCACCTAATGGCCCCCTGTCCCCTGCCCCCGGCTGATCAGGTTTGCGGCGGCCACGGCGGCCGCGCGGATCTCGACCAGGTCGTTGAAATGCGCATCGCCGGGCGCGGCATCGGCGAGCATCAGCTCGACAAAGCCGACGATAACGGCGAGGTGGTTGCTCAGAAGGTGTATGGCATCGGGATCAAGCGTGACGGATCCCCGGCGGGGTGGAACATCTGCACACAATTTTGGACCTCGACAATTATCCGTGTGCAAGCGTCGCGGGGATGTCGGCGCCACACGGTCCTCGTGTCAGACAATCTCTGACAAACAAGCACGAAAGGCCCTGCCGTGTTACAAGTGCAGGCGGCTTGAAACTGCCACTCACTCCTAGCCCCGATCTCGATGCCGCGTTGGCGCAGCGCCTCGAGCAGATGCGCGAAGAAGAGCGGACGCGCATCGCGCGCGAGCTGCACGACGAGCTCGGTCAGCTGCTCACCTGCATCAAGCTCGATTTCGTGGCGACCGTCCGCCGGCTCCGCGAGCTGAAGACGCCAGGCGACGTCGTGGATCGCCTGCAGTCGGCCGTCGGCCAGGTCGATCTCGGCATCGCGATGGTGCGGCGGATTGCGACCGGCCTCCGTCCTCCCGGCCTCGATCATCGCGACCTCGGAGGCGCCATCGAATATGCCGCGCGGCGGATGTCGGCGATCGCCGGCATCGCCATGCCTGTCGCGGCGCGCGTCAACGAAACCGTCGAGAACGAAATCGCAACCGCGGCGTTCCGCGTGTTCGAAGAGGCGCTGACCAACGCGGTCCGCCATTCGCAGGCCAGCCGCATCTCGACGACGGTCGGCACCACGCGGCGTGGCCGGCTGATCCTGTACGTGAGCGACAACGGCGTCGGGATCCCGAAGCGACGGCTCAACGTGCGCTCGCTGGGACTGCTCGGCATGAGCGAGCGCGCGCGCACGCTTGGCGGTACGCTGCGCATCACGAGCCGGGCCAATCACGGCACGCGCGTGCTGTTGACGCTGCCGCTCGATGCGGCGGCATCAGGCCGGGATCCGGGATCGGGGATCCGGGATCCGAAGGTTCCCGATAACGTACGGCGCGCGGATCCCGCGTCCCGGATCCCGAATCCCGGTCAGGTGCGGCAGGTATGACCACGACGCTGCGTTACGACTCGCCGGCGCGCGACACGGACGCGGCGACCGTGCGGCCGGCGTCGCTGCGCGTCATGCTCGTTGACGACCACCCGATCGTCCGCCGCGGGCTGCGCGACATCCTCGCGGACGCGTTTGCCGGCGCCGTCATCCATGAAGTCGGCTGCGGCCGCGATGCGGTTGCCTCGCTCCACTCCCACGCGTGGAGCGTGATGGTGCTGGATCTGTCGCTGCCGGACGGCAGCGGCCTCGACGTGCTGAAGCGCGTGCGCGAGCTTCGTCCGCGCCTTCCCGTCCTGATCCTCAGCATGCACACCGCGGATCAGTTCGCGCGGCGCGCGATTGCCGCGGGCGCGTCCGGCTACCTCACGAAAGACACGGCCGACGCCGAGCTGGTCACGGCCGTCTCCAGGCTGGCGCGCGGCGGAAAGTACTTCGGCCCCGAAGTGCTCGAGCGGGTTGCGCTCGGGCTTCACCCCGATCGCGAGGATCGCCCCCACGAGCGGCTGTCGGACCGCGAATACCAGGTGCTCCGCATGATCGGCGGTGGCAAGACGGTGTCAGAAATCGCGACGGAGCTGACGCTCAGCGTCAAGACCGTAAGCACCTATCGCGCGCGCGTCCTCGAGAAGATGAAGATGCGCACCAACGCCGAGCTTACCCATTACGCCGTTCGTCACGGCCTGGCGGAATAGCGTCGGGCTCGAGGTCGGCGGCGTTGTCGACGAGCCCCTCGTCGCGCGTCTGGCCCGTCCCTTTCGAGGAGTCGTTCTCCGGAAAATCGACGCCGCCCTCCGCGGTCAGGAAATCGGCCGCGCCGGGGCCGCTGATTCTGGATTTCTTGGTCACTTTTTGCTTCTCCCTCCGCCCTCGCACTCGTGTTCGCGCCGCGTCGTCTCATCCTCCCAGTCGGGCGGAGTCGGGGGGATGTCTGCGCCGTGCGGCTCGCCGCCGATGGTGCCCGGCTGCCGATGAGTCAGCGTCGACGCATCGCGCGCGCCCGGAATCAGATCTGCTGAGGTAGGCATGCATCCTCCTCTGGCCTGCCAAACCGAAGCCGACTGTCGCCATCGGCGAAGGCTGGCAACTTTCTTGATGCAGTTGTGGTTCCATGCGCGTCTGGCCAGGTCAACCGTACCCGCTCGGTGCGACCTGGACCGGGCTCGGCGTCAACTTCGCGCTCTTCTCCGCTCACGCGACCCGCGTAGACCTGTGCCTCTTCGATTCCCCTTACGCGCCGACGCCCTCTATCGTCGTCACGCTTCCCGAACACACCGACATGGTCTGGCACGGCTACCTGCCCGATGCCCGTCCGGGACAGCTCTACGGCTATCGCGTATACGGTCCATACGATCCGGGCGCGGGACATCGATTCAATCCGAACAAGGTCGTTCTCGATCCCTACGCGAAATCGATTGGACGACAGGTCAGGTGGGACGACTCGGTCTTCGGATACACGATTGGCGACCCGCGCAGCGATCTCTCGTTCGACGCACGCGACAACGGCGCGTTCGCGTCGCTCGCGGCTGTCATCGATCCGGCGTTCACCTGGGGCGATGACCGCCCGCCGAGAACACCGTGGCACAAGACGGTCATCTACGAGATGCACGTCAAGGGTTTCACCAAGCTCCATCCGAAAGTGCCCGAGCCGCTGCGCGGCACCTACGAAGCGCTGACGACGGAAGCCGCGATCGAGCACCTGCAGAGACTCGGCGTGACCGCCGTCGAACTGATGCCGGTGCATCACCACGCGTACGACCGCCACCTCGTCGAGCGAGGCCTGTCGAACTACTGGGGCTACAACACGCAGGCGTTCCTCGCGCCGGACATCCGCTATTCGGCGTCCGGACTGCCGGACGAGTCTGTCCGCGAGTTCAAGCGGATGGTGAAAGCGCTCCACAGCGCCGGGCTCGAGATCATCCTGGACGTGGTCTACAACCACACCGCCGAGGGTAATCAGCTCGGCCCGACGCTGTCGCTGCGCGGCATCGACAACCGTTCGTATTACCGCCTGGTTCCCGACGACCAGCGGTACTACCTGGACTTCACCGGCTGCGGCAACACGCTGAACATGCGGAGCCCGCAGGTGCTGCAACTCATCATGGACAGCCTCCGGTACTGGGTCCTCGAGATGCATGTCGACGGCTTCCGGTTCGACCTTGCGAGCACGCTCGCACGCGAGCTGTACGAGGTCGATCGACTCGGCGCGTTCTTCGATATCGTTCACCAGGATCCCGTGCTGTCGCAGGTGAAGCTCATCGCGGAGCCGTGGGACCTCGGCGCCGGCGGCTACCAGGTGGGCAACTTTCCGGTGCTGTGGACCGAGTGGAACGGCAAGTACCGCGACGCGATGCGGGCGTTCTGGCGTGGAGACGACCGTGGCGTCGCCGAGGTGGCGACGCGCATCGCGGGCAGCAACGACCTGTACGAGCACAGCGGCCGACGTCCGTACGCGAGCATCAACTTCATCACGTCGCACGACGGCTTCACGCTGCAGGACCTCGTCAGCTACAACCAGAAGCACAACGAAGCCAACGGCGACGACAATCAGGATGGCGAGAGTTCGAACCTGAGCTGGAACTGCGGCGTGGAAGGGCCCGCCAAGGACCCGCGGGTCGTCACGCTGCGCGAGCAGCAGAAGCGCAACCTGATGGCGTCACTCCTGCTTTCAGTCGGCGTTCCGATGATCAGCGGCGGCGACGAGATGGGACGGACCCAGCACGGGAACAACAACGCCTATTGCCACGACAGCGAGCTCAGTTGGACGCCCTGGGACATGACCCCCGAGCAGCGGGACTTCCTCGTGTTCACGCGGCGCCTCGTGCACTTCCGGCGCTCGCAGCCGACGCTGTCGCGGCGCAAGTATTTCCAGGGCCGGTCGATTCGCGGCGCAGACGTCAAGGACATCTACTGGCTCGACCCGAGCGGCCGCGAAATGACCGACTTCGCGTGGAACGCGCAGTTCGTGCGCTCGCTCGGCGTGCTGATGGTCGGCAATGCCATCGGCGACATCGACGAACGCGGCCAGCTGGTGTCGGGTGACACGCTGCTGATTCTGCTCAACGCGCACTTCGAGTCGGTGCCGTTCGTGCTGCCGGCCGCCGAAGAGGGCCACGAGTGGATGCGTGTCTTCGACACAATCGATCCGCATCCGCTCGAAGCGCGGGCTCCCGGCGGGACGAAGTACGCGCTGCAGGGGCGGACGGTCGTCCTGTTCACGCTCGAGAAGCATCCGCGCCACCGCCGCGCCTCCGACCACGAGGAAGTTGAGGCCGGCGAGCGATTGAAGCTGCAGGTGACCCCCTGATGGCGTCAACGCCCCTTCACTCGCGCCGCTCGCTCGGGACAAGCAGCGACCCCGCGACGCAGCGCGAAGCCGCGCTTCCCGATCTCCAGGATCGCGGCCGCGTCATCGTCGAGCGCCTCGTGCCGGAGATCGATGCGGGGCGCTTTCCGATCAAGCGCAGCGTCGGCGAGCAGGTGACGGTGAGCGCCGACGTGTTCGCCGATGGACATGAGCAGCTGGCGGGGGTGGTGAAGTATCAGCATCTGCCGGGTCCAAAAGGACCCGGCCTACCCCACCCGCAATCGAACGCTCGCGTACCCGATTCGCAATCGACGACCGTAGGGCGGGTCCTCTCGGACCCGCCAGAGTGGTCCGAGACGCCTCTCATCGCTCGTGACAACGATCGCTGGGACGCGACCTTCACGGTGACCGGGCTCGGCGAGTACGAATACACGATCGAGGCGTGGGTTGACCGCTTCGCGTCGTGGCTGAAAGCGCTCGTCGCGAAGGCCGACGCGAACCAGGATGTCTCGAGCGAGCTGCTCGAAGGCGCGGAGCTGGTTCAACAGGCGGCGGCGGGTCCGAAAGGACCCGTAGGGCAGGTCCTTTCGGACCTGCCGTCCGAGAATCTTCGCCTCCTCGAAATCGCCGACCTGCTGCGCAGCAACGCCCCGCAGGTCGCGCGCGTCTGGGCCGCAAAGGATCCGTCGCTCCGGGCGCTGATGGACGCGCGGCCCGATCGCCGCGCCTCGACGACGTACGAACGGACGCTCCGGTGCGTCGTCGATTCCGTGCTGGCGCGGTGTGGTGCCTGGTACGAGATGTTCCCGCGCTCGGTCACGACGGATCCGGCGCGCAGCGGGACGTTCCGCGAAGCGGAGTCGCGGCTGAACGACATCGCCGCGATGGGCTTCGACGTCGTGTACCTGCCGCCGGTTCATCCCATTGGCGAGACGCACCGCAAGGGACGCAACAACTCCCTCACGGCCGCGGCCGGCGATCCGGGGAGCCCCTGGGCGATCGGATCGGCAGCGGGCGGACACACCGCGATCGAGCCGGACCTCGGCACGATTGACGACTTCGACCGCTTCGTCCGGTTCGCGAATCGTCTCGGGATGCAGGTGGCGCTCGACATCGCGTTCCAGGCGTCGCCCGATCACCCGTGGGTGCGCCAGCACCCGGGGTGGTTCCGGCATCGCCCGGACGGCTCGATCAAGTACGCCGAGAATCCGCCGAAGAAATACCAGGACATCTATCCGATCGACTTCGAATCGGCCGAGTGGGAATCGCTCTGGAACGGCCTGAAGGACGTGTTCCTGTTCTGGATCGGCCACGGCGTCCGCATCTTCCGCGTGGACAACCCGCACACCAAGTCGTTCCGCTTCTGGGAATGGGTGATCGCGGAAATCCGGCGCGACTATCCGGACGCGATCTTCCTGGCCGAGGCGTTCACGCGTCCGAAGGTGATGCGCTATCTCGCGAAGTCGGGCTTCAACCAGTCGTACACCTACTTCACGTGGCGCAACTCGCCCCACGAGCTGCGCGACTACCTCACCGAGCTGACGAAGACCGAGCTGCAGGAGTACATGCGGCCGAACTTCTTCGCCAACACGCCCGACATCCTGCACGAGTACCTGCAGACGGGCGGACGCGCGGCCTTCGAGGTGCGGCTGATTCTCGCCGCGACGCTCGCCGCCAGCTACGGCATCTACAGCGGCTTCGAGCTCTGCGAGGACATGCCGGTCAGGAAGGGGTCCGAGGAGTATCTCGATTCGGAGAAGTATCAGATCAAGCCGCGCGACTGGAACCGCACCGACAGCCTGCGCGAGCTGATCGCGCGCGTCAACGCCATCCGCCGCGAGCAGCCCGCGCTGCAGCAGAACGCCTCCTTGAGCTTCTACCAGGCCGACAACCCGCACTTGCTGTGGTTCGGTAAATGGCATCGCGCGGGGCGCGTGCTCGTGGCCGCCAACACCGACCCGCGCTGGACGCAGCAGGGCTGGGTGCAGGTGCCGATCTGGGAGATGGGCATCGGCGCGCGCGACCGCTACGTCGTCGAGGACCTGCTTGACGGCGCGAAGTACACGTGGCGCGGTGAATGGAACTACGTGAAGCTGGATCCGACCGAGCGGGTCGCTCACGTATTCGTGATTCGCGATTAATGATTCGTGATTGGTGCTCCGGAGATGAGTGACGTGACTGACGCTTTCAAATCGCAAATCACCGATCACAAATCGCAAATGGACTCGCTCTGGTACAAAGACGCCGTCATCTACGAGGTGCACGTCCGCGCCTTCTACGACAGCAACGGCGACGGCGTCGGCGACTTCGCCGGCCTCACGCAGAAGCTTCCCTATCTCGAGGACCTCGGCGTCACCTGCCTCTGGCTGCTGCCGTTCTATCCCTCGCCGCTGCGCGACGACGGGTACGACATCGCGGATTACACGTCGATCAATCCGATCTACGGGTCGCTGGACGACTTCAAGCGCTTCGTGGACGAGGCGCACCGGCGCAACATCCGCGTGCTCACGGAGCTGGTCGTCAACCACACCTCGGACCAGCACCCCTGGTTCCAGCGCGCGCGAAAGGCGCCGAAGGGATCGCCGGACCGCAACTACTACGTCTGGAGCGACACGGACGAGAAGTACGCCGGCACGCGCATCATCTTCATCGACACGGAAAAATCGAACTGGACCTTCGACCCGGTCGCGGGCCAGTACTACTGGCATCGCTTCTTCTCCCACCAGCCGGATCTGAATCTCGAGAACCCGGAGGTGCTCGAAGCGGTCGTCGACGTGATGCGCTTCTGGCTCGATCTCGGCGTGGACGCGCTGCGACTGGACGCCATCCCGTACCTGATCGAGCGCGAAGGCACCATCAACGAGAACCTGCCGGAGACGCACGCGGTCCTGAAGCAGATTCGCCGCGAGCTGGATGCGGAGTACCAGGGGCGCGTGCTGCTGGCCGAAGCGAACCAGTGGCCGTCGGACGTGCGCGACTACTTCGGGGACGGCGACGAGTGCCACATGGCGTTCCATTTCCCCCTGATGCCGCGCATGTTCATGGGCCTGCGGCAGGAAGAGCGCCATCCGATTGTCGAGATCATGAACCAGACGCCGGAGATTCCGGCGACGTGCCAGTGGGCGATCTTCCTCCGCAATCACGACGAGCTGACGCTGGAGATGGTCACCGACGAAGAGCGCGACTACATGTACTCGCAGTACGCCGCCGACCCGCAGATGCGCCTGAACCTCGGCATCCGCAGGCGGCTGGCGCCGCTGATGGAAAACAGCCGGCGCCCCATCGAGCTGATGAACAGCCTGCTGTTCTCGATGCCCGGCACGCCCGTCATCTACTACGGCGACGAAATCGCGATGGGCGACAACGTCTATCTCGGCGACCGCAACGGCGTCCGCACGCCGATGCAGTGGAGCAGCGACCGCAACGGGGGCTTCTCCCGCTGCGACCCGGGGCGGCTGTTTCTTCCAGCGATCATGGATTCGGTCTACGGCTACGACGCGATCAACGTCGAAGCGCAGGAGCGCGCCCCGTTCTCGCTGCTGCACTGGATGAAGCGGCTGATCGCGCTCAGGAAGCAGCACCCGGTCTTCGGCCGCGGGTCGATCCAGTTCATCCCGACCGACAACCGAAAGGTCCTCACCTACGTCCGCCGTTTTGGCAACGACATCGTCCTCTGCGTGGCCAATCTCGCACGCACGGTGCAGCCGGTCGAGATCGCGCTGCGCGACTTTGCCGGCCTGACGCCGGTGGAGATGCTCGGCCGCACCGAGTTCCCGCGCCTCGGCGAGCATCCGTACTTCCTCACGCTCGCGCCCTACGGGTTCTACTGGTTCCAGCTCCAGGAGGTGGTCACGCCGATCACGGCCCGTACCGCTCCCGCGCCCGAGGAACCGGTCGCCGTGCCCGCGCTCTTTGCCGGCGTCGTGTGGGATGCGGTCCTCGCCGGCAGCATGCGCGAAATCATCGAGAAGCACGCGCTCGTGCCGTTCCTCGAACGCCAGCGCTGGTTCGGCGGCAAGGCGCGCGGGCTCGCGCGGGCGCGCTTCGCGGACTGGGCGACGCTGCGCCGCGGCGCCCATCCGGCGTTCCTGACGATCGTGGAAGCGGAGTATGCGGACGGCACGCACGAGCGGTACACGCTGCCGCTGGCGATGTCGAGCGATCACGAAGCCCGCGCGCTCGAAGAGCATTATCCGGGTGCCCTCCTCGCACGCATCACGGGCGCGCGCAAGGGCGCGCTCTACGACGGTCTCTTCGACGACGGAACGTGCGCGACGCTGCTGGCGGCGATGCAGGAGGAGCGGATCTCGCCGATGCGGCACGGGTTCGTGCAGGCCGCCAACATCGACCTGACGCCGCAGCGCGCGCCGGCCGACACGCTGGTGCCGATCACGCGCGGCGCCCCGGACCAGAGCAACACGTCGGTGATGTTCGGTCGGCGGCTGGTCATGAAGGTGTTCCGCCGCCTCGAGTCCGGACCCAACCCCGATCTCGAGATTGGCGAGTACCTGACCGAGCGCCGGTTCCCGCGCGTGCCGCCGCTGGTGGGCTCGATTTCGTACGCGGCCGACGAGCTCCCGGCGTCGATCGCGATGCTGCAGGAATACGTCTGGAACCAGGGCAACGGGTGGCAGGTGACGATCGACGAGCTGGGCCGTTACTTCGAGCGTGTCGAGGCGATGCCGCTGCCGACGGACGCCTCGGCGGAAACCGCCGACGCATGGGCATTCGGCCGGATCGCGGACGCGCCCGCGTCGGTCGCCGAAGTGATTCGCGCGTATCAGGCCATCGCGGAGGTCCTGGGACGACGGACCGGCGAGCTGCACGTGACGCTGGCGGACAACACCACGAGCCCGGCATTGGCGCCAGAGCCGCTGACGAAAGAGGATCTGGCGCGGATGGTCGACGAGATGCGGCGCCGGGCCAACGAACATCTCAACCTGCTCGAAACGGTGCTGCCGCGCCTGGACGATCGCGTGCAGCGCGAGGCGCGCCAGGCGCTCGACCACCGCGACGCGTTGCTGCAGCAGTTCGAGGACCTGCGCGGGGTCTCCGGCTCGTCGTCGCGCATCCGCTGCCACGGCGACTATCACCTCGGGCAAGTGCTCGTCACGGAAGGCGACGTGATGATCCTCGACTTCGAAGGCGAGCCCGGGCGCCCCATCGAGGAACGGCGGATGAAATGCCCGCCGCTGCGGGATATCGCCGGCATGCTCCGCTCCTTCAGCTACGCCGCGCTCACGGCCATCGGCGCCGCCACCGAGACGCGCCCCGAGGATGCGAAGCGGCTCGCGCCGTGGGCGGCGTTCTGGGAGACATGGGTGGGCGCCACGTTTTTGCGCGCGTATCTGAGCGCCACACGCGGCGCGGCGTTCCTGCCGCCGCCGCGGGATCTCGAGGTGCTGCTGCGCGCGTACGTGCTGGACAAGGCGCTCTACGAGCTGGCGTACGAGCTGAATAATCGCCCCGCGTGGGTACACATCCCGCTCGCTGGCATGATGCAGCTTCGTCCGCGTACGCTGGCGTGACACTCCGCGGACCCTCGGGTCCGACTGGAACTGCCGTCACAAAAACGCGTACGGCCCAGGCGTTGCTTGGTCGGCGCTGTCGCGGAGGAAGGCATGACGGACAGGACGAGCTGGAGGAGCACAAAAAAAAAGAGAGACGGCATCCGCGCGGCGTTGATTACCGCGCGGCGTTGAATACAATGTGAAGCGCTTCTCAGGAGTTCCTGCTGTGCCCAGATCCAATAACTCTCCAAGTGAAACACCAGCCCGCCCGCGAGGCCGTGGTCCTGTGCGCTCGTCTTCGACGTCGCAGCGACCCGCTTCTGTTGATGCGGCTGCAGACATGTCTACCTCGTCCTCCGCGGCATCGCCAGCCAACGCGTCCAGCCCGACGTACGACGAAATCGCCGAGGCCGCGTATCACCGGTACCTGCGCCGCGGCGGAAGCGACGGCCAGGACCTTGACGATTGGGTGGAGGCTGAGCTAGAGCTGCGCTCGCGACGGACGCAGTAATAAATCCCAAACCCCAAAACCCAAATCCAAACTCTCCGAGATTGGGATTCGGCTTCGGATTTGGCATTTGGGCTTTGGGGTTTGGGATTTGCACCGGCCTGTTCCATGGCTAGAGCTCTGTGG
>WNFK01255787.1_pt2 | contig 11229 bp, 10 predicted proteins | sample 5400281 | NCBI WGS metagenome assembly WNFK01 (sample SAMN13153350, study PRJNA577476) | soil metagenome | isolation source: 20 cm soil on Douglas fir-dominated hillslope | place: USA:California | collected 2013-09-17
TGCGCGAGCACGAGGCACACATCCTGGCCGACTGGACCGGGCTGCTCGCGAAGTCGAACCGCGGCACGATCGACCGAGCGGAAGGCGAGGAGCAGGCCCGCGCGTTCGTGCGGCTGTTCGCCGAGGCGCTGAGTCACGACGGCAGCGGTGAGATCGACGGGCCCGCGTGGGCCCGGGTCCGTGAAATGCTGGCGGGCATTTCCACGTCGCGGGCGAAGCAGGGCCTCTCGCCGTCGGAGACCGCCACCTTCATCTTCTCGTTCAAGGAGCCGCTCTTCACCCGGCTGCGCGAGGAGTACCGAGCCGACCCGGAAGGGTTCGGGCGCGAGCTGTGGACCGCCACCCTGCTGCTCGACAAGCTCGGCCTCCTCACCACCGAGGCCTTCCGGAGGACGCGAGAGGACATCATCGCGCGCCAGCAGCGCGAGATGCTCGAGCTGTCCACCCCGGTGGTCGCGCTCTGGGAAGGCATCCTCGCGGTGCCGCTGATCGGCACGCTGGACAGCGAGCGCACCCAGGTGGTGATGGAGAGCCTGCTCCAGCGCATCGTGGACACCGGCGCCTCCATCGCGATCATCGACATCACCGGCGTGCCCACCGTCGACACCCTGGTGGCGCAGCATCTCCTGAAGACGGTGGGCGCGGCCCGGCTGATGGGCGCCGAGTGCATCATCAGCGGCATCCGGCCCCAGATCGCCCAGACCATCGTCCACCTGGGCGTCGACCTCGGCAACGTGGCCACCAAGGCCACCCTGGCCGACGCCCTGATCCTGGCCCTCGGCCGCGTCGGCGCCTCCGTGACTCGCAACGCTCCCCGTGCTTGACGGCAAGCCGCCGGCCGAGCGGATCCCCATCCTCAAGATGGGCGAGTTCCTGCTCGTCACCATCCAGGTGGAGATGCACGACCGGCTCGTGATGGTGCTCCAGGACGAGCTGACCGAGCAGATCGTCCGGCACCGGGCCCGCGGGGTGCTGATCGACATCTCGGCGCTCGAGATCGTGGACTCGTTCATCGGCCGCGCCCTCGGCAACATCGCCAAGATGGCCCGCGTCCTCGACGCGGAGACGGTGGTGGTGGGCATGCGGCCCGCGGTGGCCATCACCCTGGTCGAGCTCGGTCTCAACCTGGACGACGTGCGCACCGCGCTGAACGCGGAGAAGGGCATGGCCCTCATCCGCCGGCGGTTCGACGAGGGCGGGAGGCTCGATGCCCGCGGTTCGTGAGGAGAGTCACGATATCCATTCGGACGAGGACGTGGTGCAGATCCGGCAGATGACTCGCCGGTGGGCGGTGGATCTCGGGTTCACCCTCGTGGATCAGACCAAGATCGTCACCGCGGCCAGCGAGCTGGCCCGCAACGCGCTCGTCCACGGCGGCGGCGGCGTCGCCCGGCTCGAGACCCTGCAGGAAGGCGACCGCCGCGGGCTCCGGCTCACCTTCGCGGACAAGGGCCCCGGCATCCCCGACGTGCCGCAGGCCCTGCGCGACGGCTTCACCACCGGCTCCGGCCTCGGGCTGGGTCTGGGCGGCGCCCGGCGTCTCTCGAACGAGTTCGACATCACGTCGACGCCCGGCCAGGGCACCCGGGTCCGCATCACGAGGTGGAAGTGATCGTCACGCGCGCCCCGCTGCCGTTCGCGATCGCCGAGCCGAGCCAGGTGGGAGAGGCGCGCCGCCAGATCCTGGCCACCGCCAGCGCGGTGGGCCTCGACACCGACCAGCAGGGCAAGCTCGCCCTCGTGGTCAACGAGCTCGGCACCAACCTGGTCAAGCACGGCGGCGGGGGCCAGATCATCGCCCGGGTGCCGGAGGGCCCGCCCGCGGTCGAGCTGCTCGCGCTGGATCGAGGCGCCGGGATGGCGAGCATCGCGGACTGCTTCCGCGACGGCTACTCGACCGCGGGCAGCCAGGGCGGCGGGCTCGGCGCGGTCGGGCGGCTCGCCGCGCGCGTGGACGTGTACTCGACACAGCCCGGCGGCACCGCCATCCTGGTGCGGGTGGGCGCGGCGCTCCCCGGACGCCTCGAGATCGGCCTGGTGAGCGTGCCCAAGGCGGGCGAGGAGGTCTGCGGTGACGCCTGGGCGGTGGCCGCGGAGCAGGAGTGCCCGGCGGTGATGGTGGTGGACGGGCTGGGTCACGGGCTCGGCGCCGCCGACGCGGCCGGGCTCGCGGTGCGCGCCTTCCGTGCCTCGTCGGGGCTGCCGCCCGCGGCGCTGATCGCGGCCATCCACGACGCGCTCCGCGGCAGCCGCGGTGCCGCGGTGGCGGTGGCGCGCATCGACTCCGCGCGGAGGGCGGTGACCTACGCGGGCGTCGGCAACGTGGCGGGTGTGATCGTCAGGGCCGGAGTCGGCCGGCATCTGGTCTCCGGCAACGGCACCGCCGGCCACGACGTGGGCCGGATCAGCGAGTTCTCGTACCCCTGGGGGGACGACGCGCTGCTCGTGATGCATTCCGATGGGCTCGGTGGCCGATGGCAGATCGATCGGTACCCCGGCCTGGCGGATCGGGCCGCGGCCCTGATCGCGGGGGTGCTGTACCGGGACTGGAGCCGCGGGCGCGACGACGTGACGGTGGTCGCGGCCCGGCTGCGCGCGGCATGAGCCTCCCGATCATCTCCCTCTTCGTCCGCCACGAGCACGACGTGGTGGGGGCGCGCCAGCGGGCGCGCCAGATCGCGGCCCGCCTCGGATTCGAGGGCCAGGACCAGACCCGCATCGCCACCGCGGTGTCCGAGATCGCCCGCAACGCGTTCGTGTACGCGGGAGGTGGCAAGGTCGAGATCGCGGTCGAGGGCCGCTACGCGCCCCAGCTCCTGGTGGTCCGGGTGAGCGACCGCGGGCCCGGAATCCGCGACCTCGACGCGGTGCTGGCCGGGCGCTACCGTTCCTCGACGGGCATGGGCCTCGGCATGCTGGGCGCCCGCCGCCTGGTGGACCACTTCGAGGTGACGAGCCGGCCCGGGGCGGGCGCGACGGTGACCCTCGGGAAGCTCTTCCCGCGCCGCGCGCCCGAGATCGACGCGGCCGGGCTGGCCGCGCTCGCCGACACCCTCGCCCGGGAGGCGCCGCAGGGCGCGCTGGAGGAGGTCCGGCAGCAGAACCAGGAGCTGCTGCGCGTCCTCGACGAGCTGCGCCAGCGCCAGGAGGACCTCTCCCGTCTGAACGCGGAGCTGCAGGACACCAACCGGGGCGTCCTCGCGCTCTACGCGGAGCTGGACGAGAAGGCGGACACCTTGCGCCGCGCCGACGAGATGAAGTCGCGCTTCCTCTCCAACATGAGCCACGAGTTCCGCACCCCGCTGAACTCGATGCTGGCCCTCTCGCGCCTGCTACTCGAGGATCCGGAGCGGCCGCTGTCCTCCGAGCAGAAGCGCCAGGTGGGGTACATCCGCCAGGCCGCGGAGGATCTCACCGAGCTGGTCAACGACCTGCTCGACCTCGCCAAGGTCGAGGCGGGCAAGATCGTGATCCGTCCCGCCGAGTTCGACGTGTGCGACCTGTTCGCGGCCCTGCGCGGCATGCTGCGGCCCCTGCTGCTCAACGACCAGGTGAACCTGGTCTTCGAGGAGCCGGAGGGTCTGCCCACCATGCACACCGACGAGGGCAAGGTCTCGCAGATCCTCCGCAACCTGCTCTCCAACGCGCTGAAGTTCACCGAGCGCGGCGAGATCCGGGTGAGCGCGCGGCCGGCCGGCGACGGCCCCCCCGGCGCCCTCGTCGCGTTCTCGGTGGCGGACACCGGCATCGGCATCGACGCCGCGGACCAGCACCGGATCTTCGAGGAGTTCGGCCAGCTCGAGAATCCGGTCCAGCGTCGAGTGCGCGGCACCGGGCTCGGCCTGCCGCTGGTGCGCCGGCTCGCCACGCTCCTGGGCGGCTCGGTGTCGCTCGAGAGCACGCCGGGAGTGGGCTCGACGTTCACCACCGTCCTGCCCGCGCGATTCGCCGCCGAGCCGGAGCCCGCGGAGACCGCGGGCGTCGCCACCGACGGCCCCGTCCCGCTCGAGCTGGGCCAGGTGCCGGTGCTGGTGGTGGAGGACAGCGCCCAGGACCTGCTGCTCTACGACCACTACTTCCACGGCTCGCGCTACCGCCCGGTGATCGCGCGCACCCTCCCGGACGCGCGGCGGCTCATCGAGCAGATCCACCCGGTCGCGATCGTCCTCGACATCCGTCTCGGCGGCGAGGACGCCTGGGCCTTCATCAGCGAGGTGCGGCGACGGGACGACACCCGGAGCCTGCCCCTGGTGGTGGTCTCGGGCATCGACGATCAGGCCAAAGGGCTGGCCCTGGGCGCGCATGCCTACGCGATCAAGCCGGTGCATCCGGGCTGGCTGCTCGGCACGCTGAATCGCCTCCTGGATCGGAGCGAGGACCGGCGAGTGCTCGTCATCGACGACGACGAGATCGCCCGCTATCTCGTGCGCAACCACCTGGCGGGGGCGCCGTTCGTGGTGAGCGAGGCGCGCGACCCGGTGCAGGGGCTGCGCGAGGCCCGCACGGAGCGGCCCGACGTCATCGTGCTCGACCTGGCGATGCCCGAGATGTCGGGCTTCGACGTGCTGGACCGACTGAAGGAGGATCCGGCCACGATGGAGATCCCGGTGGTCGTCCTGACCTCGAAGACCCTCACCGACGAGGAGCGTCGGCGGCTCGCCCCGCACGTCCGGCGGATCCTCTCCAAGCAGGCGCTCGCCGAGGGCCGCGAGGTCGACCACCTGCGCGACGTCCTCTCCGACCTGGAGCCGAGGGAGGTCGATCGTGGCTGAGAGCCGGGGCCTCATCCTGAACGTGGACGACTACGAGGCGTCGCGCTACGCGCGCAGCCAGATGCTGCAGCGGGCGGGCTTCGAGGTGATCGAGGCCGGCACCGGCGCGGAGTCGATCCGCCTCGCGTCCGAGCGGCGGCCCGACTTGGTCCTCCTCGACGTGAACCTGCCGGACATGGACGGCTTCGAGGTGTGCCGGCGCCTGCGAGCTCAGGCTGCCACCCTCACCGTGCCCATCGTCCACATCTCGGCCACGTTCCTGAGCGACCGGGCCGAGGAGCTGGCCTACGAGGGCGGCGCGGACAGCTATCTCACCGACCCGGTCGAGCCGGCGGTGCTGCTGGCCACCATCCACTCGCTGCTGCGGCTGCGCCGCGCGGAGGAGGGGCTGCGGGCGGCCAGCCGCGAGTGGCGGGCCACCTTCGACGCCATCGGCGACGGGATCTGCCTGCTCACCCTGGACGGCACGGTGGCGCGCTGCAACGGGGCCTTCGCGACCCTGCTCGACAGCGCGCCCGCCGATCTGGTCGGGCGGCCGTGGACGGAGATCTGGCGGCGGCTCGGCGGCGGCGAGGAACCGTCGCCGACCGCGCGGGTGGAGCGGAGCCGGCGCCGCGAGACCTTCGACCTGCACCGCGAGCAGCGCTGGTTCCGCCTGCTGGTGGATCCGGTGCTGGAGGGTGAGTCGGTGACCGGCCTCGTGTGCATCGTGACCGACGTGACGATCGAGCGGCAGGCCGCCGACGTGCGCGCCGCGCTCTTCGCGCGCGAGCAGGAGGCGCGGGAGGAGGCGGAGGCGAGCAACCGGGCCAAGGACGAGTTCCTCGCCATGCTCGGCCACGAGCTGCGCAACCCCCTCGACGTCATCGGGACCGCGGTGCGGGTGCTCGACTCGCCGACCGGCGAGCCCGACCGGGACGCGGGGACCACGCGGCGGGCGCGCGGGGTCCTCGCGCGGCAGGTCCTCCAGCTCGGGCGGCTCGTCGACGACCTCCTCGACGTCGGCCGCGTCACCACCGGCAAGATCCGGCTGGTAAAGGTGTCGGTGAACCTGGCCGACACGGTCGAGCGCTCGGTCGCAGGCCTCGTGCCCGAGGGGGGAACCCCGGCGCACCGGATCACGGTCCGGACCGAGCCGATTTGGGTCGAGGCCGACCAGGCGCGCGTCGAGCAGATCGTGATGAACCTCCTGTCCAACGCGGTGAAGTACACCGCCCCCGGCGGCGCCATCGAGATCGCGGTGACCGGCGACGGGCGCACCGCGCGCCTCGCGGTGCGGGACACCGGCGTCGGGATGACGCCCTACATGCTCGAACGCGTCTTCGACCTCTTCTTCCAGGGCGAGCGGACCCTCGAGCGGGCCGAGGGTGGGCTCGGCATCGGGCTTACCCTGGTGCGCCGGCTCGCCGAGATGCACGGCGGACGCGTCGAAGCGGAGAGTCCCGGCCGGGGCCGCGGCACCACGGTCACGGTGGAGCTGCCCCAGATCACGGCGCCCGCGGAGGCTCCCGGCGCGCCGCCGCCTTCCCGGCCGAGCCCCCGTCGCATCCTGATCGTCGAGGACAGTCGCGACAGCCGCGACATGCTCCGCTACCTGCTCGAGCACGCGGGCCACGAGGTGCACGAGGCCGCCGACGGGCCGAGCGGGGTGGAGGCCATCCTGGAGGTGCGCCCGGACATCGCGCTGGTGGACGTGGGGCTGCCCGGGCTCGACGGCTACGAGGTCGCCCGTCGCATCCGTGCCGACGAGGCGGGGGGCAAGGTCCGGCTGGTGGCCCTCACCGGTTACGGCCTGCCCGACGACCACCGGCGCTCGCAGGAAGCGGGCTTCGACGCCCACCTCGTGAAGCCGGTGGACCCGGCGCGCCTCGCGGCGGTGATCGAGGCGCCGGCTCGCTAGCTAACGCGCGGGATCCTCCGAGGTGTAGCTCTCGATCAGCCGGGTCAGGGCGCGGACGTTGCGGTCGAAGACGTCCACCGCCCGGTTCACGGTGGTCGCGCTGGTCGCGTCGAGCCTCAGGATGTGGGTCCAGCCTGCGATGGCATTGAGCGGCACCCGCAGGTCGTGCCCCAGCTGGTGACGCTCGTCCCGCTCGACGCCTTCCAGCCGCCCGACCGTCTCCCGCAGGGCCTGCACGGTCTCCACGAGCGACGCGCGCTCGGGCCCCTCCGCCAGCCGCGTCACCCCCTGCTCGAGCCGGTCCAGGCGGGCCCTCACGTCCTGCGTGTGCTCGCTCATGCGGGCTCTCATCGCGCCGATCATGCCGACCCGCGGGGGATCTGCCGGTGCAGGAGGCCCCAGCGCTGCAGCATATTGTGGAGCGTCTTGGTGCTGATGCCGAGCCGGTCGGCCGCCCGCGTCTTGTTGTTGCTCTCCGCGGCCAGGGTGCGCAGCACGAACTGCTTCTCGACCTCGCGCAGGGGCAGGCCGATCGGCGCGGTGAGGATGTCGGAATCGCCGCTCCACGACGCCACCGGCGCCACCGGGGACGTGCCGGGCAGGACCTTGGCGGTGATCACGTCGCCCTCGCAGGCGATGAACGCACGCTCCACCACGTTGCGGAGCTCTCGCACGTTACCCGGCCAGGAGTGCGACATGAGGATCTTGAGCGTGGCGTCGTCGACGCCGGTGATGCGCTTGTCGTACTTCGCGTTGAACTCCTCGATGAAGCCGGTGACGAGCAGCGGGATGTCCTCGACCCGCTGGCGGAGCGGGGGCACTGCGAGGGTGAAGACGTTGAGCCGGTAGTAGAGGTCCTCGCGGAAGGCCCCGTCCTTCATGGCCACGACCGGGTCCTTGTTGGTGGCCGCCACGACCCGGACGTCGACGGTGATCTCGGTCTTGCCCCCGAGGCGCCGGAAGGCGCCCTCCTCGAGGACGCGGAGGAACTTGGCCTGGGTGCCGGGCTGCATCTCGGCGACCTCGTCGAGGAGAAGGGTGCCGCCGTGGGCGAGCTCGAAGCAGCCCTCGCGGCGGTCGCGGGCGTCGGTGAAAGCGCCGCGCTCGTGGCCGAAGATCTCGCTCTCGAGCAGGGTCTCGGGCATGGCCGCGCAGTTGACGGCCACGAAGGGGCCGCTGGCGCGGGCGGAGAGCTCGTGGAGCGTGCGGGCGACCAGCTCCTTGCCGGTGCCGGTCTCGCCGTGGATGAGGACGGGGGCGGGGGTGGCCGCGGCCTGCTCGATGAGCCGGTGAACCTCCTGCATGGGCGCGCTGCGCCCGATGAGCCGGCCGAGCCCCCACACGTCCTTCACGCGCCGTCGCAGGATGGTGATCTCGTCGAGCGTCCGGCCGCGCTCGAGCGCCTTCTCGATGAGCAGCCGTAGCCGGTCGAGATCCACCGGCTTGGTCAGGTAGTCGTAGGCACCCTGCCGCATCGCGCCCACCGCGGTTTCGACGGAGGCGCGGCCGGTCAGGATGATGACCGGCATGCGGGGCATCTCCTGCTGGAGCGCGGTCAACAGGCTGAGCCCATCCATGTCCGGCATCATCAGATCGGTCACCACGAGGGACGGGCGTAGGCCCGCTGCCTTCTGGAGCGCCTCACGCCCGTCGGAGGCCACGTCGGTGGCGTAGCCCCAGGTCCCGAGAATCGTCTGAAGCGCGGCCCTCGAGTCCTCCTCGTCGTCGACGATCAGGATCGTCGGTTTCGATGACATGGAGACCTATTAGGCAATCGCCATGCCCGGTGCGCGTCGAAGCGGAAAGCTCCGAGAACACACGCGAACCAGACGTGCGAACCGCGCGATGCACCAGACGGGCGCGGTAAAAACGACCGGCGGCGCCGGCGCGGCGACGCCGTGAGAGAAATTTCTACCCGGTAAGGACCGCGCGGTGCCCCAACACAATGCAGCGTCCGCCCCGCGACCCGCCCGACAAATCGGCCCGGAGCGGGAGGATCGGCGTGGCAACCCGCTTGCTTTACGCGAGAGGCTCACTTGGCGGCTCACCGAGGATGCGGACGCGGAAAGGAGCGGGCAATGACGGAACGGAACGAGCTGGAAGGGTCGCTGCTGGCCGAGATCAACCGACGCACCAAGGAGATCTCGGAGACGCAGCACGAGATGGCCCGGCAGCAGCGGATCCTTTCGAAGGCGGCCACTCTCCTGCGGCTCGGCAAGGGGGCACCCACGGTGCTGGCCGAGATACGGGAACAATGCCCGGATCTGCTGCGGGAATATTGCGACCTCCAGGTGACGCTGACGCCACCACCGCCGCTCCGTCCCGTCCCGCGCGCGGCGGCCTCGGCCTGACCGCGGCTGCCGCATCGCGCTGACTGCGGCCGCCCCCCGTCGCGCCGGCCCGCCGCCGCGGGCTCAGGCCGACGGGGCCAGCGAGCGGGCCCACTCCGGGCGGATCCGCATCCGGGTGAGGGCCTCCATCACGCGGTGGGGGCTTCCCAGGTCCGACCACACGATGCGCGGGAGCCGCGAGACGCTCAGCGCCTCCGGGCACGCCTCGAGAACCGCGCGGGAGAAGTTCACCTTCGGCATCAGCTCATACGCCTGGCGAACCGCGTCGGGCTCCTCGGGCGTTCCCACGAAGGGCTCGATCCGGGACAGGCGGTCGCTCAGCTCGGGCAGCGCCTGGCAGCCCGTCTGGACCAGCGTCGCCACCTTGCCGACGATGATCGAGGTGTTCCAGAGGTGCCCGGCGGTCATGCACGCGCGCGCCCGCGCCACCGCGGGCTTCTCCCAGAAGTGCCGGACCGCACGGACGGGCCCGCTGGACAGCTCGCCCAGGCCCTCGCCGGGCTCGATCCAGCCATACTCGACCTCTGGCGAGCTCGGCTGCGCGCCCAGCAGCACGAGCCGATCGGGGTTCCGCTCGATCCACGCCGCCACCTCGGCCACGTGGGCCATGAAGCTCGTCTCACCGAGGAGGAAGTGATCGGAGGGGAAGATGGCGACGATCGCCTCCGGGTTCCGCCACGCGATCCAGTGGGCCGGATAGAGCACTCCGGCGGCGGTGCCGCGGTCGACCGGCTGGACCAGGATGGTCGGGCGGGGGGTGGCGGCGAACTCCTCGGCGACGTAGCCGGCGTGATGGCGGACGGTCACGACCAGGGTGCGGCTCTCCGGGATCGCCAGCCCGATCCGATCCAGGGTCTGGCGCAGCAGGGTCCGGGCACCTAGTAGGCGGACGTATTGCTTGGGCCGGTCGTCGCCCAGCACCTGGCGCACCAGCGGACGCAGGCGCAGGCCTTCGCCGCCCGCGAGGACGATGGCCCAGCAGTTCTGCTGCCCGGGCATGCGGATCGCGGTGTCGGTCTCGAGTCCGTCCCGTGGCTGAGTGGCCAGAAGCGTCGGCTGAGTCATGGTCTCCTCCCGGCCTCGCAGGCCGCAGGTGGAATGGTCGTCGGGTCGTAGCCGGCGGAGGGAATTCAAGCGACGTGCCAGCGGCGCCACGGTCGTCCCGCTTCCACGGCCCGCGATTTGTGCGGGTCCTCCAGTCCGGGTGCGATTGCCGCCTCGATGTGGCGGTGCGCACCCGGGAAGATCTACCGGGTCGTTTCTTCCTCACGCGCCCCAACGGCGTGGTGGGCGATCCGCGCCGCGCGCCGGAGGTCGTCGACGAAGCGACGCTCCTCGGCCTCGCGGTTCTCCGGATCCGGGACGCGGAGGATGGCGGAGGGATGAATGGTCACGAATGTCCGGAAGCCCTCCGGCGAGGTGAGGGGCTCGCCCCGGCTCGCGCTGATGGTGACCCGGCGCTGGAGCATCGACCGGGCCGCGGTCACGCCCAGGCAGACGATGACCTCGGGCCGGATCAGCCACAGCTCCTGCTCGAGCCACGGGCGGCAGGCCTCGGCGTCCCGCCGCTCCGGTCCTTCGTCCACTTGAAGTGCTTGACCGCGTTGGTGAGATAGAGCCGGGAGCGGTCGAGGCCGGCCTCCCCGAGCGCCCGATCGAGCAGCCGGCCGGCCGGTCCCACGAACGGCCGTCCGGCCAGGTCCTCCTCGTGTCCGGGCTGCTCGCCCACCAGCAGGATCCGCGCGCGCCCATCCCCTTCGCCGAACACGGTCTGCGTCGCGTGGCGGTAGAGCGGGCACGCGGTGCACCCGGCGGCTTTCCGGCGGAGCGTCTCGAGCGGCGTCACGGTGCCCTGCCCGGGCACGCCACGTGCCAGCCGGAGCGGCCGCGCAAGAGGCGCCCGGCGCCCGCATTCCCGCGGCGGGCGCGGGTCGACGCGGCGCGGGCCGGCGGGATGACTCGGTAAGGCTTACTCCGCTATAATGCGGGCCGTGAAACCACTCATCGTGCTCGGCGGGCCGATTCACCCGGATGGGATGACGCAGCTGGAGGCGGAGGCCACCGTGGTCGTGACCGACGCCACGAGCGAGGCGGGGATGATCGCCGCCGCCAAGGACGCGGAGGGGATCCTGTTCCGCTCCAAGCCGGATTGCACCCGCAGCCTGATGGCGGCCTGCCCGAAGCTCAAGGTGGTGGGCCGCCACGG
>WNFK01197529.1_pt1 | contig 11226 bp, 9 predicted proteins | sample 5400281 | NCBI WGS metagenome assembly WNFK01 (sample SAMN13153350, study PRJNA577476) | soil metagenome | isolation source: 20 cm soil on Douglas fir-dominated hillslope | place: USA:California | collected 2013-09-17
CGCGCATGGATAGCTTTCTGGGTGCTTTTATTGAGGCTGCGTTGTGTAAAAATGAAGCAGTTGGCGGAGTTCGGAGTTCTTTCCGGCTCAACCTCAGTCAGCAATCTGAGTTTTGGTTCACACGAAGTCAATTCCGGAGAAGGCCCGGGTGTCGCACGTCAGTTCTGCGTTTCGAGCTGCCCCGTCGTCGCGACCGGCAGTTCTTATGCGGCGACGATCGCCAACTCAACGAAGCGATGGATCGTCATACGGGCCGCGTGACCGTGCTTGGTCCAGCGCGATAAACGTACGACAAACGGTACCGGATTTCGATCTCGTTTTCGAACGATGATCCGCGGCGGCGAAAGAACCAGCATGTCGCCGCTGCCGCGAATGAGATGCCTTGGTCGAAGCAACGGCTGGCCCTGCTCGCCTGACGCTCCATCTCGGCGCTTCAGGTTCGATCACGCGCTCGGCCGGCACGCAACGGCAGTTCAACTCATATTCGAGACCGCGGCCCTCCGCGCTGAAAAGGTTAACGGCCGAGGCCACCTACCGGCGGCAGGAATCAAATCGCCGTTGTGTTCAGCCGGAATTTGATTATACTGCTCGCTCAGCTGCAACCGCTGCTGATTTGATCGTTGGTGACCAGGCCCGTCTGCTTAGGCGGGCCGTCGCCGTTTCAGGGTCTGTAGCGATGACTCGTTCGAATCGGGTTGACCATATTCGCATCACCTCGCACCCGGCACCGGGTGCCAAGCTTAACTTCCCGATCGCCTGGGGCGCAACCAGCGCGCGCGAACGCGGACCGGTGATTGGCACGGTGTCGCGCCCGCAGGATCGCAACGTCATCGGTACCCATGGCGGCTCCTATTCGGTCTATCGCGCGCTCGCCGTGTCATCGGGCGCACTCGACCCGATCCGGCGTCCGGATCTCACCAACACCCATCCTGCCGAAACGATTGGGCCGTTTCCGCAATGGACCGATCCGCAGCGGATCGTCTCGCTCGATCCGTGGGGACATCTCGCCGCGGAAAACTTCGCAACAGAGATCGCCGAAGGCATCGACATCCGTCCGAGCATCGCCATTACGCGCGCGCGTCTTGATCTGCCCGAACTGCAGGCGGCGATCGAATCCGGCCGGCTCAAGCATGACGGCGAGTTCGTACACAAGAATGGAAGCGTCTCCGTGGTCAAGATCGCGATCGACCCGGTGTGGCATCTGCCCGGCCTGGCGGAGCGCTTCATGACCACCGAGAACAATCTGCGCCGACAATTGTTCGAACAGACCGCCGGCATGTTTCCAGAACTGGTGACACGGCCTGATCTGCAGGTTTTTCTGCCGCCGATCGGCGGCACGACGGCCTATTTATTCGGCGACATCAGCAAACTGCCGGACCACCGCACCAAGATAACTTGCCGCGTGCATGACGAATGCAACGGCTCCGACGTGTTTGGTTCGGACATCTGCACCTGCCGTCCATACCTGATCCACGGCATCGAGGAATGCGCGCGTGCCGGGCAGACCGGCGGACTAGGCATCATCATCTACAATCGCAAGGAAGGCCGTGCGCTCGGCGAGGTCACGAAATTCCTTGTCTACAACGCGCGCAAGCGCCAGGAAGGCGGCGATGCCGCGGCCCAGTATTTCGAGCGCACCGAATGTGTCGCCGGGGTGCAGGATGCCCGATTCCAGCAGTTGATGCCGGATGTGGTGCACTGGCTCGGCCTGAAGCGGATCGACCGCTTCGTCTCCATGAGCGATATGAAGCACGATGCGCTGACCAGCCAGGGCATCGAAATCGTCGAACGCGTGCCCATTCCCGACAATCTGGTGCCCGCCGACGCCCATGTGGAAATCGCGGCAAAGAAGGCCGCCGGCTACTATACGGCCGAGCCGCAGCAAGACCCGATCAACCCGGTCGGCCGTTCGCTCGAGAAATATTGAGAGGGGCGGCAGTGTCGCTTGCAAATCCGGAGACGTCAGCCGCTTTGTCATTGCTAAATGCCAGGGCGGTTCGCGAGCGTGCGCATCGTATGCTTGCGCTCGGCCTTGAAGACAAGCTTCCGAACTTCCGTATCGATCTCGATCGCATGGACAGCACGGTCGATCTGGTGCTGGAGGTGACGCGCAAGGCGTATCCCTCGTTCGAGGTGCCCTTTCATTCGCGCTGGCGGCACTTCGTCATGAACGGGGACAATCGTTGGGCTGATATCGCCGACCAGACCGAATGGCCCGATCGCGCTGCCCGCGCCCGGGCTGAATTCGATCTGGCAATCGTCAGCGTCTTTCTCGATGCCGGCGCCGGCTCATCGTGGCGCTACCGCGATCCAAAAACCGGATCAGCCATCGGCCGCTCGGAGGGATTGGGACTGGCCAGCCTCGCGATGTTCGCCGGCGGCGCATTCTCGGCTGATCCGCTTGAGCCGTTGCGGGTCGATGCCGACGTACTTGCAAATTTCACCGTTGCCGACCTCGAGCGCGGCATGCAGGTCTCGGATATCAATCCGCTGGTCGGGATCGACGGTCGTGTCGACCTGTTGCGCCGCCTCGGCACGCTGGTGGCCTCGAAACCGGACATATTCGGCAGCCTCGACACGCCGCGGCCCGGCGGCCTGTTCGATCGACTTGCTAAGCTGGCAGACAGCCGAGAGCTTCCCGCCCCAACGATTCTAACGGAACTGCTGCATCAGCTCGGACCGATCTGGCCATCGCGGCTGACGCTGGGAGGGATCGCGCTGGGCGACTGCTGGAGGCATCCGGTGTTGACGACCGCGGATGCGACCAGCGGTTTGGTGCCGCTGCACAAGCTCTCGCAATGGCTGGCCTATTCCCTCATCGAACCGCTGCAAACAGCCGGCATCCGTGTGACCGATATCGATGCTCTCACCGGCCTTGCGGAATATCGCAACGGCGGACTGTTCGTCGATATCGGCATGCTCGCGTTTCGCGACCCAGAAGCAGCACAGCAAGAGCACGGGGTCGCGTCACCGCTGGTCGTGGAATGGCGCGCGCTGACGGTGGCGCTGCTCGACCGCGTCGCCGATGGCTTGCGACACCGGCTCAAGGTCGATGCCACCTTGCTGCCACTGGCGAAAATTCTCGAGGGTGGGACCTGGGCTGCGGGCCGGCTGCTGGCGCGCCAGCGCCGCGCCGACGCTTCGTCGCCGGTGAAAATTATCAGCGACGGCACTGTATTCTAGATCCGGGGTCAGCAACATGGACGGCGTCACGATCGTTGAGCATCCGCTGGTGCAGCACAAGCTGACGCTATTGCGAAAAAAAGACATTTCGACCAAGTCGTTTCGCGAACTCCTCAAGGAGATCGGGATGCTGCTGTGTTACGAAGTCACCAGCGATCTGCCGCTGGCCGATGTCGAAATCGAAACGCCGCTTGCGCATATGATGTCGCCACGGATCACGGGCAAGAAGTTGGTGTTCGCGCCGGTGCTGCGTGCCGGCATGACCTTTGCGGAAGGCATGCTCGATCTGGTGCCGACGGCACGGGTCGCTCACATCGGCCTTTACCGCGAACCGGAAACATTCGTTGCGGTCGAATATTTCTTCAAGGCGCCCAGCGATCTGCACGAGCGGCTGGTGATTGTGATCTCGCCGGTGCTGGCAACGGCGAACTCCGCCGTCGCCGCGGTCGACCGGCTGAAAGAGCGCGGCGCGAACGACATACGACTGGTATGCCTTATCGGCGTGCCGGAAGGTATCGAACGCATGCGCGGCATTCACCCGGACGTTCCGATCTGGCTCGCCGCGATCGACAAAGGGCTGGACGCCAACGCCTACATCTTGCCAGGGCTCGGCGACGCCGGCGACCGTGCCTATGGCACCAAGTAGGCTAGCGATCAATTCAGCCGCAGAGAACACCATGCCGTAGTCCAGCGTCCCGCGCGAAACGTCCATCGGGTTGCCGAGCCCGGTCCCCGCATATTTGGCATCACTGTTTCCACTCGGCATCCTGCAAAAGTCGCCAGCTGATCTTGTTGCTCTCGCTGCGCGGCAGACTGTCGACGAAAACCACCGAACGAGGCGCCTTGTAGCTCGCCATCTTGCCGCGCGCCCACGACAGGAGATCTTCGGCAGACGTCGTCGACCTCGCAGCCTCGTGCACCGTTACCAACGCCTTCACCGTTTCGCCGCGATAATCGTCCGGCGAGGAGATAATGCAGCATTCCTTGATAGCGGGATGTTCATACATCGTCGCCTCCACCTCGGCCGGCCAGACCTTGAAGCCACTGACGTTGATCATCCGCTTGAGCCGGTCGACTGTGAAGAAATAGCCCTCGGCATCACGATAGCCGAGGTCGCCGGTACGCAGAAAGCGCTTGCCGTCGCGCTCGATGAAAGAGCTGGCATTGGCTTCCGGCCGGTTCCAGTAGCTCCGCAGTACCTGAGGCCCGTGCACGATAATCTCGCCCACGGCACCGTCGCCCAGCAGCTCCAAGGTATCGGGATCGATCACCCGCGCATCAGTCTCATGCACGGGGATGCCGAGGCACTGTCGCTTCGGCGCGGCAAGCGGATTGAGATGGGTCGGCGACATGGTTTCGGTCATGCCGTATCCCTCGATGAAATCCAGATTGAAGCGAGATTTCAACCGCTCGGCAACCGCCGCCGGCATCGCCGCGCCGCCGCCGGTGAGGACCTTTAGCCGCGAAAGGCTGCTGTCACGAAACCCTGCGCTGGCCAGGACATCGACGATCATGGTCGGGGCCGCGTTCCAGAACGTCACCCCATACGCCTCGAACAGATCCGGGATCAGGCCCTTATCCCACCGGGCCATCAACACCAGCGTCGCGCCGGCGACGACCGCGGCGTTCATCGATCCCTGCATACCTGCGACGTGAAACAGAGGCATGAACCCGGTCATGACATCGTCCTTGCCGAGCTGGTACCAGCGTGCCTGCAGGACCGCCGTGAACAGGACGCTGCGATGGCTGTGCATGCAGGCCTTCGGCTTGCCGGTTGTGCCTGACGTATATGGCATGATCGCGAGATCGTCCGGCGTAGCCGTCATCGGCACCGGTACTTCCGCCCGCGTGATCGCCTCTTGCCAGCGGAACCATCCCGGCGAACGCGGCGGTTCGCCAGCCTGCGTCACACACGCGGGCAACGCATAAGGCGCATCGGCCAGTACCTCGTCGCGATAGTTCGCCATCACCGCGTGGGTGAGTGCGTTCCCCAGCAGCGGCGCGAACACGTCGCATAGCTCGCCGCCGACGATTGCCACGGTCGCACCGCTGTCTTCGGCGAGATATCCGATCTCGGCGGTCTTGTTCATCGGATTGACCGGCACGACCACCGCATCCGCCCGCATCACCGCGTAATACGCGATCACATACTGCGGCGAGTTCTGCAGCGCGATCAGAACGCGATCGCCACGTTTGACGCCACACACCTTCTGCAGGAAGCCTGCCATCGCATCGACGCGACGATGCAGCTCGGCATAACCCAGCAAGGCGCCATAGAAGGCTGTCGCCGGGTGATAAGGACGATGATTCGCCGCGCGCGCCAGCGCATCGTAGAGCGTTCCGTCCGGCATTGGCAGATGCCAGGGTTCACCGATTGGCCAGACCGGAGACATGTCGCTCATGATTTGCCTCGCTCTGGCCTCTCTATTGGCGACCACTCGACGCGAGATACCGTTCGTGGGGTCGGAGACTGGCGCGCCGGTTTAGGTCGATGTTTGTGTTCCCTGTTGCCTCGCCCTTTCGTCTGCGAGTGTCACATCATTTCGACCGTGCCACGTTTCCAGTCCCCGCCACGTCGAACGCAGCGTGCGGATTTCCCGCTCTACGCTCTCCTCGGCATTCCACAAGCGCCAGTCCGGCCCGTGCAGCTCGATCGTCCAATGCAGGCCCTGCCCCGCTACGCGCTTCACGCTTGGATGCCGCCGCGCAATCTCAAGCAAGCGCCGGGCGAACACGCCTTCAAGCCGCCGCACACGGGACAGGATGTCTTCGTCGGTGACGACGCGGAGGTAGGCGCTGATCGCGGCCATGCTGATCGGGTGACCACGCAACGTTCCGTAGTTTTGCCAACTCTTGCCCTTGAGTTGCTCGACAACGGCTTTCGACACCACAACTGCCGCGACCGCCGCGGCACTACCGCCGAGCGATTTGCCGAGCGTCACGATATCCGGGCGACTCTCGGCGCCCTGAAACGCGAACCAGCGACCCGCCCGCCCCGCGCCGGTCACCACTTCATCGGCAATCCAGATCGATCCGGCCTCGCGGGCGCGCAGCGCCAGCTCGTCCTGATATTCGCCGTCGTAATAGATGCCGCCTTGCGTATAGTCGATGATCGTTGCCGCGGTATCCGAGAGCGTGTTTGCCGCATCGGCGAGATACTGCTTCGCTGACGGATTGGTGGGAGACGCGCCGTAGATAGCGCCATCGGGCGCGGGTAAAATGCGAACGGGCGCCATCGCGGCAGGCCGATGTGAGCCACCGGCGTGCACCGCGAGCCCGCCATGCCAGTGCGGCTGCACGGTCATGCTGCGCGACAGACCGACCAGACCGTGATAGGCGCGTTCGCGCGTCGCCAACGCGTTGCGTTGTGTCAGTGCCTGGCACAGCGAGAGCGCCATGTCGTTCGCCTCGCTGCCGCCGATGCAGAAGCGGACCGCGCCGACCCAATCCTCCTCGCCCTTGAAGGCCATGCTGATCAGATCGTCGGCGGCTTTCTCGCGCCCGATCCAGGTCCAGCCTTCATTCACGACGGGCGTATCGGCCGCGCGGCGGATTGCTTCCACCATCGCCGGATGCCGATGCCCGAGACCGCCGCCGGTATTGCTTCCGTCAATCAAGCGCCGGCCGTCTTCGAGGTGGAAGTAAACTCCCTCACCACCGACGACGGTGAGCGGCGCGCTATCGCCGGCATTCAGCCCGGTCCGCAAAAGTCTACTCATCGATCCCTTCATCCAACAGTTCGCCGCGCGAAACCCCGATCGTCGCGCGCAGACATCATGCAAACAATACTAGGGCCGGCTCCGCAGCTTCCCAGAGCCAGAACGGCACAGAAATCGTGAACCAGAATTTTGCGCGAGAACCGCCTTCATCTAGGCCGCTCCATAAGCGCCGCCACCGCAGCTTTCGATGGTGACGCGGTCGTCTTGCTGCAGCACCAGATTCGACTTGCCGTCGATCTCGACATTTGTACCGCCCCTGATCAACGATACCCGGCAGGTCTGGCCGGGCTTGCCGCCCTGCATGCCGAACGGCGGTATCACCATCCGTTCGATGCATGTGGTCAGGTGCATGGACGGCGCGAGAACCCGATAGGAACGCACCACACCGTCGCCGCCCCGATAATTTCCGACGCCGCCGGACTCGCGGCGAATAGACTGCTGTTCGACGCGAATCCTGTAGTTGGCCTCGATCACTTCGGCCGGCGTATTCGAGGTATTGGCGAGATGGACGCGCGTCGCCGACACGCCGTCACGATTGTGCCGTGCGCCCTCGCCGCCGCCATGCACCTCATACAGCATCTTCCAGGAACCATCCGATCGCGGCTCCGCGAAGAACAGCACGCCGGCCGTCGTCGCGCCGCCCGCGGACAGTCGTTCCGGGATCGCATCCTGCATCGCGCGGAAGATCGCATCGACGATGCGCATCGAGGTTTCGTGATTTCCGGCCGCGACGGCCGCGGTCCAGCCCGGCTCCAGAATGGAGCCCAGACGCGTGATGATGGTCAGCGGCCGCAGCGCGCCCGCGTTCTGCTGCATGTCGCGCCCGCTCATGATGCGCGCGGAATAGGCCACCGCGGAGCGCGCGATGAACGGCGTGGTGTTGCAGAAATTCGAAACGCGGTCGGCACTTCCGGATAGATCAAAAGTTGCTTCATCGCCTGCGATGGTGATCTTGACGTGGATACGCGCTGGCTCGCCACCTGCACCACCATCGTCGAGATAATCCTCTCCCTCATAGACGCCGTCTGGTAATGCGCGGATCGCTTCCCGCATCTCGATTTCCGAAAGATCGTGCAGACGCGTCAAGGCCGCGACGAAGGCATCCTTGCCATGCTGCCGGCAGAGCTCGACGATGCGCTTCTCACCGGCTTTGGTGGCCGCGATCTGTCCGAGCAGATCGCCCTCACATGCTTGGGGATCGCGCACGTTGGCCTTGAGCAACTGCATGTTCGGCGCGCTCACCCCCTCCGCCGTCGCAATCAGTACGGGGGGAATACGCATCGCCTCCTGAAAGGTATCGATGGCCTTGGCGAAATAGCTGCCCGGCCAGGTGCCGCCGATATCGGGCCAATGCGCGAGGCTGATCGCGAACGCGACGATATTGCCGTCGACAAAGACCGGCCGCACCACCTTGACGTCGTTCAGATGGTTGCCGCCGAGCGCGCCGAGATTATAGATCAGCACATCGCCATCGTTGAGGCTTTCGACCGGCAGGACTTTCAGCAGCTCCGGGACGGTGTAGGCCATGGCGCCGAGATGAATAGGGATATCCCGGCCCTGGCCGACCAGATCGCCCTTGGCATCGGTGATTGCGGATGACAGGTCGCCAGCCTCGCGCAGCAGCGGCGAACGCGCCGAGCGCGTCATCACCAGGCTCATTTCCTCGGCGGCCGCCGACAGCCCATGCCGGATCACCTCGACGGCAAACGGATCGAGCTTCATGACGCCACCTTTGCCAGGAAGAGATTGCCGATCGCGTCCGGCTCGGCTTGCCAGCCCGGCGGGATCACCACCGTAGACCATGCATCTTCGATGATCGCAGGCCCACGGATCGCATCCTTCATCGATGCGCGGTCCACGATCTGGGTCCGCACGTCGTGGGCACCCTCGAAAGAACAGATGCGCGAACAGGCGGACAACTTGCGAACCACCGTCGTCGGGCGGTCGACGATGGTGGTCGACGGCCGCCGTGCCTGCACCCGCACCGATTCGATCACGCAATCCTCCGCCGTCGCATAGCCAAAAAGCTCGCGGTGGCGGACGAGGAAATCGCGCTGCAGGCGCGCAATATCAAGAGGCAACACGAAGGGTACCGCAATGGCGTCGTTCTGCGCGGCATAGCGCATCAAGGCCGCTAGCTCGACATCGATCGATGTGCGCGCAATGCCGTTGGCAATCAATGGTTCCGACGCCTGCTCGATCAGGACCTCGATACGCTTGGACACCCGATCAAGGTCGATGCCATTCAGCCCCACACGCAACGTCTGCTGCTGCAGGAAGCTGAAATCCGCGGTCAGACAGCCGAGTGCGGAAAACGCACTCGATGCGTTGGGCACGACGATCGAACCGATGCCGTAGAGCTCCGCGAGACCTGCCGCATGCATCGGGCCTCCACCGCCGAAGGCAAGAAGCGTGCAGTCGCGCCCGTCGATCCCGCGCTCCACCGTCACCCGGCGCAACGCCCGAGCCATCGTCGCATTCGCGACCTTGATGATCCCAAGGGCAGTCTCGCCGAGGCTCAGTTTCAGCGCCTCCGCGATGGGTGTGATCACACGCCTTGCGGCCTCGACGTCGAGGCCGATCCGATCGCCGAGCCGGGTCTCCGGGTTGAGGTAGCCGAGTAGAGCATTGGCATCGGTGATCGTCGGCGCTGTGCCGCCGCGGCCATAGCAGGCCGGCCCAGGTTCCGATCCCGCGCTCTCGGGTCCCACAGTCAGGCCGCCAGGTCCGTTGCGTACGATGGAGCCGCCGCCAGCGCCGATTGAGTGAACCGCGAGCATCGGTTGTCGCAGCGGCCGATCGCCGAGCATCCGGCCATCCGCCATCTTGGCCTGCCCGTCGATAACCAGGCAAACATCGGTGGTGGTGCCACCCATGTCGAAGGTCAGCATTCGCGGCGTGCCGAGCTGACGCGCGATGCTGACCGATGCCGACACACCGGCAGCAGGACCGGACATCGCCATCACCAGGGGACGCCGCTTGACCGCCGAGATCGGAACCATAGCGCCAGCGGAGTGGAACACCTGCAGGCCCGGCCCGATCGGCAGCCGCTCTTCAAGTTCGCTCAGATATTCGACGGCAATCGGCATCGCCGCCGCATTGAACACTGTCGACGACGTGCGCTCATATTCCCGCGCCTCCGGATTGACCTCATGCGACAGCGAGACATGCGGCACGATGGCCTTCAGCCGCTCGGCCAGCATCTTCTCGTGAACCGGGTTGGCGTAGGCGTGAAGCAAGGCCACCGCCACGCTTTGCACACCCGTCTGCTTCAGCCAGACCAGCAGACGATCGATCTCGCTCTCCTCCAGCGGCTTCAGCACGCGGCCTTCATGATCGAGCCGCTCGGCGAGACCGAAACACAGCTCGCGCGGCACCAGCGACGGCGATTTCGGCGGGATATCGAGGCGATAGAGATCGCGGCGCCGATAGCGGGCGATATCCAGCACATCTTCAAATCCCGCCGTGGCAACCAGCGCGACCTTCGGCAGTCGTTCCTCGACGATCGCATTGGTTATCCGCGTGGTGCCATGAATGAAACGCTTGACCTGGCTCTTCTGGAGCCCGACGGCCGCAATGGCTTCGAGCATCGCCTGCACCGGCGCATGCGGGCGCGACGGAACCTTGGCAATCCGGGTCTCCGCGGTATCGTGCCGGATGGCAATGATATCCGTGAACGTGCCTCCGATGTCGGTTCCGATTTCCCAGTTTCTATCCACGCCGATCATTCCATTCTTCGTTCGAGCTCAAGCCGTCTTCGGCGTTATTTGCGGGTGAGATCCCGGAAATCGAGCTGGCGATGAAACCAATAGGTATAGCCATCGAGACTGGGCACCATCACGGCGTCCTGGTTCGCCTGCCACAGCAGGACCAGCGGCATCTCCTTGGCGTATTCGGCGATCATCCGTTTGCTCATCTCTTCGTACTTGGCCTGGTCGAGTTCGAACCGCGCTTGAGCTCCGAGCCCCGTTACCAGTGCATCATTCCAAGAGCTGTAATTCCAGCGCTGATTGCCGGTGAAGAAGTTGCGGAAGAAGTAGTCGGTGGTTGGCAGCCACGCCGTCGACCCCTCGGTGAAGAACGGCAGCCGCTTTTCGTTGATGGCGGTGCTCATCTGCGCATCGGGCAGTTTCTGAATATCCACCTCGATGCCGATCTTCGCTAGCGATTCCTTGATCAGCGCGGCCATCGGCTCGGTAATCGCCGCCGAGCCGACGTTGATCGTGAACGTGGTCTTTAAGCCTGCGGGGACACCCGCCTCGGCAAGCAGCTGCTTGGCCTTGGCAATATCGGTCTTGACCGGCATGGGCTGGGGGAAGTTACC
>WNFK01100823.1_pt1 | contig 11225 bp, 10 predicted proteins | sample 5400281 | NCBI WGS metagenome assembly WNFK01 (sample SAMN13153350, study PRJNA577476) | soil metagenome | isolation source: 20 cm soil on Douglas fir-dominated hillslope | place: USA:California | collected 2013-09-17
CGCGCAGGCCGAGATCGACGCGGCGGTCGTGCGCGATCGCGAAGCGCAGCGCGCGGTCGACATCTACGCGACCAGCCTTCGCGACCTCGCGCGCCAGAACGTGGACGTGCAGCTCGAGGCGTACGACCTCGGACGGACGCCGCTGTCGGACCTGCTCGCCGAACAGCGCCGGTACCTGGATGTCGAGGCGGCGTACACCTCGATGCTGGCGCGCGCCTACGACGCGCGGGTCGCGCTCCGCCGCGCGCGAGGGGAGAGCCGGTGAAGCTCGCCACGGCGCTGGCCGCCCTGATGATCGTCGGCGGCACCGCCGCGTGCTCGCGAGACCGGGATCCGGGATCCGGCTTGCCCCGAGTGGAGTCGAGGGGGATCCCGGATGCGAAAAACACTGGCGTGAACGTGCCCGAGTCGGCGTCTGCCGACCACGAACACGCCGGCATGCCTGAGCCGCGAACCTCCGAACCCCGAACCGCCGGATCCCGACCGGATATCGTCCTGAATCCCGACATGATCGCGCGCGCGGGCATCAAGACCGTCGCCGCCGTCAAAGGCACCTCCTCCACCCGGCTGCACCTGCCCGGCGTCGTCCAGCCGAACGCCTACAAGAACATCGACGTCACCTCGCTCGTCTCCGGCCGCGTGACGCAGGTCCGCGCGGAGCTCGGGCAGCGCGTGATGCTCAACGAAGTGCTTGCGACCGTCTACAGCCCCGAGCTCGCGGACGCGCAGACCACCTTCATTGCGGCGCGCGCAGAACACCTCGCGCACGACCAGGCGCAGGCACGGACGCAGCGCCTGTACGCGATTGGCGCCGCGAGCCGCCAGGAGCTCGAGCGGCTCGAGGCGGAGAAGTCGGAGATGGACGCGAAGGTGGAGACGGCGCGCGCGCGGCTCGTGCTGCTCGGCATTCCCGAAGAGAAGACGCAGCGGCTCGCCTCCCCCGCCGACGTCGTGACGACGTTCGACGTCAAGTCGCCCATCGCCGGGATCGTCACGAAGCGGAGCGCCAACCCGGGGCTCAACATCGATCTCGCCACCGCGCTGTTCACGCGTCGGCAGTCCCGTCTCGATCACGACGCCGGCCTATCCGGGCATCGATCTACGCGGGCGCGTGGACTACATCGACCCGCAGGTGCAGCCGGAGACGCGAACGGCCAAGCTCCGCGCCGAGGTGCCCAACAGCGGCAACCGACTCCGGTTCGGGATGTTCGTCGACGTCAGCATCGGCGCGCGGTCGCCTCGTCCGGTCGTGATGGTGCCGAAGGGGGCCGTGCAGACCGTGGGCGCCCAGTCGGTGGTGTATGTCTCGACCGGGCCCGGCCGTTTCGAGCAGCGCGCCGTGACGATTGGTGACGCCATGGGCAACGACGTCGCCATCTCCAGCGGCCTCGAGCCGGGCGACCCCGTCGTCACCGAAGGGGCTTTTTTTCTCAGGGCCGAACGCGAACGGTTGCCGTAGGATCCAGCCATGCCTTTCACGCTCAACGTCAACGGAAAGGCGGTGACGGTCGACGTCCCCGCCGACATGCCGCTGCTCTGGGTGCTGCGCGACGTGCTCGACCTGCGCGCCACCAAGTTCGGCTGCGGTCTCGGCCAGTGCGGCGCCTGCACCGTGCACCTGCGCGGCAACGCCGTCCGCTCGTGCCAGACGACGGTCTCGGCGGCGGCCGGAGGCGCGATCACGACGCTCGAGGGTCTCTCGCCCGACGGCTCGCATCCGCTGCAGCGCGCGTGGGAGGAGCTCGACGTGCCGCAGTGCGGCTACTGCCAGGCGGGGCAGATCATGTCCGCCGCCGCGCTGCTGCGCCGCAACCCGCGGCCGACCGACGCCGACATCGACCTCGCGATGAGCGGCAACCTCTGTCGATGCGCGACCTACACGCGGATCCGCGAAGCCGTTCACCGTGCGGCCGGCAACGCCACCGCGACGGCGACCACGGCGGAGGTGATTCGATGAAGCGCCGCGAGTTCCTCCGCGTCACCGCGCTTGCCGGCGGCGGCATGATGATCGCCATCTACCTCGACCCCGCCGACGTGCTCGGCCAGGAAGGCAGCCGCGCGCCGGCCGGCGGCGCCAGCTACAAGCCATGGGCGTTCCTGAAGATCGGCCCGGACGGCACGGTCACGATCCTCAGCAAGAATCCAGAGGGCGGCCAGGGCGCGAAGATCCACCTCCCGATGATCATCGCGGACGAGCTCGACGTCGATTGGAAGGCGGTCACGATCGAGAACGCGCCGCTCGACGAGCAGAGCTTCGGCATTCAGCGCACCGGCGGCAGCACCGCGACGCCGATCAACTGGGAACCATTGCGCCAGTGCGGCGCCGCCGCGCGCCAGATGCTCGTCGCCGCCGCCGCGCAGACATGGGGCGTGCAGCCCGGCGAGTGCTCGACCGCGTCGGGCCGCGTGAGGCACGCGGCGTCGAATCGGTCGCTCGGCTACGGCGAGCTTGCGGCGCAGGCCGCCGCGCTGCCGGCGCCCGATCTTAAGACCGTCACGGTCAAGGACCCGAAGGACTACAAGGTGATCGGCTCGTCCGCGCGCAACCAGGACGTGCCGAAGATCGTCCGCGGCGAGCCGCTCTACGCGATCGACGTCAAGCTTCCCGGCATGCTGTACGCGGCCTACGAGAAATGCCCGGTGTACGGCGGCAAGGTCGCGACCGCGAACGTCGACGAGATCAAGAAGCTCCCCGGCGTGCGAAATGCGTTCGTCATCCCCGGCGGACCCGATCTCACGTACACGTATCCCGCCTGCTGCGTCGGCGTGAGCCTCCACGGCGGCGTGGCGATCGTCGCCGACACGTGGTGGCACGCCCAGCAGGCGCGCGCGAAGCTGAAGGTGACGTGGAACGAGGGACCGACCGCGTCCAACAGCACGGAGGGGTTCAACAGGCGCGCGCAGGAACTGTCGCAGCAGGCACCGCAGATCAAGCTCTATAACGACGGCGACACCGGCGGCGCGCTCGCCGGCGCGGCGAAGACCGTCGAGGCCGCCTACTACTATCCGTTCCTCGCGCACGCGCCGCTCGAGCCGCAGAACTGCACCGCTCACTTCAAGGACGGCAAGCTCGAAGTCTGGGTCGGCACGCAGACGCCGCGCGAAGGGCGGCAGGTGATCGCGCAGTCGCTCGGCATGCCCGAGAACGACATCACCGTCCACTTCGTCCGCATGGGCGGCGGCTTCGGGCGCCGCATCCTGAACGACTACATGGCCGAAGCCGCGTGGATCGCGCGCGAGATGAACGGCACGCCACCGGCCCGCCGGCTATCACTTCTTCAAGGCTGGCCTCGACGCCTCTGGAAAGATCGTCGCGTGGAATCAGCACTACGTGGCCTTCGGCGAGGGCGAGAAGTTCGCGCCGAACACCAATATCGGCGGGGCAACGTTCCCGGCGGGGTTCATCCCGAACTTCTCGTTCAACGCGTCGCTCATCCCGATGGGCATCCCCACCGGTCCGCTGCGCGCGCCCGGAACCAACGGCACGACGTTCGTGTACCAGGGGTTCATCGACGAGCTGGCGGTCGCATCAGGCAAGGATCCGATCGAGTTCCGTCTCGCGCTGCTCGACACGCCCCGCAAGCTCCTGCCGAACGCGCGTGACAACTTCAACGCCGAGCGCGCGAAAGGCGTCCTGAAGCTCGCCGCCGAGAAGTCGGGCTGGGGCAAGCGCCAGTTGCCGAAGGGGACCGGCATGGGCGTCGCGTTCCTCTTCGCGCACCTCGGCTACTTCGCCGAGATCGCCGAGGTGTCCGTCGATGCGCAGAACCGGGTAAAAGTGAACAAGGTCTGGGTCGCCGCCGACATCGGCAGCGAGGTGATCAACCCGCTGAACGCCACGCACCAGGTCCAGGGGTCGGTCATCGACGGCATGGGGGCGGTCATGGCCCAGGAAACGACGTTCGTCAACGGCCGTGCGCAGCAATCCACCTTCAACGACCACCGCCTGGTGCGGATGAACCAGGCCCCGAAGGAGATTGACGTACATTTCCTGAAAACCAATAATCCGCCAACGGGCCTTGGCGAGCCGGCGTTGCCGCCGATCATCCCGGCGGTGACCAATGCAATCTTCTCGGCGACGGGCAAACGCATCCGATCGATTCCGATCGGCAAACAGGGATTCAGCTGGGCATGAGGTGTGAGATGGCGATGAAGCTGTTCGGAAGTCTTGGCGTGCTGCTGGCGTTAGCGACGCCGGCGCTTGCGCATCACGGAAACGCCGCCTACGACGACAAGATCACGGAGTTCAAGAACGCCACGGTCACGAAAGTCGCCTGGGCCAACCCGCACGCGCTGGTCGATTTCGACGCCAAGGACGCGAAAGGGAACCCGGTGCACATGGTCGTGGAGACGGCCGCGCCCCAGGCGCTCCGGCTGATAGGGTGGGACAAGACCTCTCTGGCGCCGGGCGACGTGGTGACCGTCCGGATGTACGTCGCAAAGAACGGCAACCCTGCCGGGCGGCTCAACAAGATCATCCTCAAGGATGGTTCGGAGCTGCACGACACGCAGCTTGGCGGCGATGCGGGCGGCAAGAGCCGGTACGACCCGGACGCGAAGTAGCGAGGAGGCATGCTGATGCGCAACTCCATTGTCGCCTCCATCGCCGCCGCGGCGGCGGTGCTGGCCGTGTCGTACGTCGCCAATCCCGCCGCGCAACAGCGTCAGCGCGTCCCCGAGGGGTTCATATCGGAGGGCATCCCGAAAATGCCGAACCCGCCCGGGCCCGCGCCGAAACGGGACATGTCCGGGACCTGGGTGGGGCCCGGCGTCAGCAACAAGCCCGATCCGGTGCCGCCGATGACGCCAGCCGGGCAGGCCGCGTTCAAGGAGCGGAAGTCCTATGGCGTCGCCTCGCGGCTTGGCGGCCAGGGACGCGATCAGGCGGGCGAGGCGGAATCGAACGATCCGTTCATCACCTGCGATCCGCTCGGCTTTCCACGCAACCTGCTGGCCCACGCGATCACCGCCCGGGGCGGAACGCTCTTCGCCACCGCGCCCGGCCGCATCCTCATCGGGTACGAGCAGCAGCGCATCTGGCGTGAGATCTGGACGGACGGCCGCGCGCTGCCGAAGGCCGTGGACCAGCGGGGCGCGCCCGAATCGCGCTACTACGGATTCTCCGTCGGCCACTGGGAGAACGACACCACGCTCGTCATCGACACGACCGGCTTCGACGAGCGCCCGTGGCTGGACGAGGAAGGACACCCGCGCAGCTCCATGGCGCACATCCAGGAGCGCTACACGCGCGTGGATCAATACAACATCCAGCTGACGGTCACGGTGGACGACCCGAAGTACTACACGAAGTCGTGGACGTACATGCGCGCGAACCTGTACTGGATGAAGGGGCAGGAGTTTTCCGAGAGCTTCTGCGTGCCGTCCGAGGCGATCCAGTATCGCGACACGCTGGCCAGGCCGTCAGGGATCGACGCCAAGTAGCGAGCAGCTGCAGGCCGGGTTCCGCGGTCACGCTCGTATCGACGTGACCGCGGACCCGGTATCGACGTGACCGCCATCTGTAGGCCGGGTTCCGCGGTCACGCTGGTATCCACGTGACCGCGGACCCGGCGTCCTTCACCGAGCCGGGAACAGCTTCGCGCTCTCGTAGACCGGCGCGCGGTCGTGCGACGCGAGAAAGTCGAGCAACGCCCGCGCCGCCTTCGAATCCTTCGCGCTGGTCGACAGAAAGCCGGTGACGTCTACGACATAGGACGCGTCGGCCGGCAGCGCGCCGACGACGTCGAGCCCCGGATTGCGCATGTCGCTCAGGTAGGGACCGAGCGCCAGCTCGTACTCGCCTTTCGCCACCGAATCCTGCACGACGCCGCCGGTCGGAACCCACTTGATCTTCGGTTTCAATTGCTGCGTGAGACCGAGCTTGTCGAGCGTCAGGAGCACCGCGCCGCCGACGCTTCCCTGCTCCGGATCCACCGAGATGATCGACTTCGCGTTCAGCAGCGTGCGTCGCACGGCATCGCGTGTCGAGATGTCCGGCTTGGCCCCGCCTTTCTTCACCGCGATGGCGAGACGCTGGCGCGCGATGACGGTCGCACTCCCGCGAACGACGTTTCCGGTTCGAAGCGCTTCGTCGAACGGCGAGAACAGCAGGGACACATCCAGCGCCCCGCCGCTCGCCACCGTCGTGCGCGTGCTGACGCCGGTACCGTAGGTCACCTTGACGTGGGTGCCGGTCTTTGCCTCGTAGTCGGCGATCAGCTTGTTGATGGTCATCTCAATCGGATTCGGCGACAGCAGCGTGATCTCCGACTGCGCGTACGTGCTACCGGTCATCCACAACAGCATCGCGACTGCGGCAATCGATGCAAGGCAGGATTTCATGGCCGTGGCCCTCTTGTTGACGCGGTGATTTGAACATGAATGCCCGCGGATGTATAGTCGCCGCGCGCCCGGAACCCCGGCGCGCGCCGAGGAGGAATCCGATGTCGCCGAAAGCTTCCCTGGTCACGATGATCGGCCTGGTGTGCTGCAGCGCGCTGCTGGTACAGGCGCAGGAACGTCAGGGAAGAGAAGGGGGTCGCGGCGGACGCGGTGGCGGTCAGGAAGCGGCGCAGCCGCCGGCCACCGACAAGGTGACGCCGGAGATTCCCGGCGTGGTCAAGGCCGGGACGAAAATCGAGATCGTCGCGTCCGGGCTGCGCGGCTCCGACGCCGGCGTCGGGCTGCCCGACGGCAGCTTCATCGCGACCGGCAACGGCGGGGTCATCAAGTTCGATACCGCCGGGAAGATGACGACGCTCGTCGAGGACTCTGAGCAAGCGGCCGGCCTCGCCATGGACCCCAAGGGACGTCTCATCGGGGCGCAGTACACCAAGAAGGTCAGCGTGCTCTGGCCCCACGGCAGCGAAGAGACGCTGACGTCCAGCTTCGACGGCAAGCCCTACATCCGGCCCAATGATCTCGTCGTCGACAGGAAGGGGGGCGTCTACTTCACGGATTGCTATCAGATCGGCGCGGCACGATCGCCGGATGACCTTCCGCAGTCGGTCTACTACATCACGCCGAACAAGAAGGTCATCAGGGTCGCCGACGACGTCCGTCGGCCGAACGGCATCGTGCTCAGCCCGGACGAGAAGACGCTCTATGTCAACGACTGGGACGCCGCGTATCTGGTCGCCTATGGCGTGCAAGGCGACGGCACGTTGAAGAATCGAAAGAACTTCGCCAAGTACGATCTGAAGCAGGAAACGGATCATGGCCTGGTAAGCGGCGCGGACGGCCTCTGCATCGATGGCGCCGGAAATACCTTCGCCACCACGCCGGCAGGCGTTCAGGTGTTCAACGCCAAAGGCGAGCACTTGGGCAACATCGACGCGCCGTACGACATGCCGCCGCAGAACTGCGGCTTCGCCGGCAACTACCTCTATGTCACCGGACGCGGCGCCGTCTGGCGCGTTCGCACGCTCAACGCCGCAGTGAAGAATCGCGGGAAATAGAGGAACTCAACGCAGCGAACCGCCAGATGCATCGCCGCCGAGACACCGAAAACCGCGGGATGTAAAACCCGCTGATCTCGGTGCTCTCGGTGGCCACCAACTACGATCTACTAACCACCAAGTACTAACCCGCCGCGTCAGAAATCGAACTGCACGCTGAACTTGAAGAACCGGGCGATCAGGATCTCCGTCGGTCTCAGCCAGTCGGTATAGGTCGTGTTCTCCGTGAGGACGGCGCTCGAATTGAGTGCGTTGTAGATATCGAGGTTCGCGCGCGCCTTGGCGCCGCCGAAGTGCAGGAGCTTCGACACGCGCATGTCGACCTGCTGGATCCGGTCGCCGTGCAGCGTACCCAGCCCGGCGTTGTCAACCAGGGCATACGGTCCCGGCGACACGAGCTGGAGATCAACGGTCGACGCGGGGCCCGCCGCCAGATTGCGGCCGAGGCTCTGCGCGACCTCGGCATTGCTCGCGGTATAGACGGCCAGCCGGATCGGGCCCGGCTTGGTCTGGTACGTCGCGCTGAACACCACGTCGACCTTCGGAATCGTGTAGGAACCGTACCCCTTGACGAGGGTGTAGAGCGGTTCGGAGCGGTGACAGTACAGCGTGTTCGGATTGTCCACCTTGGTCACGATGTCGCAGTTGTCTTCGACACGCCGGCCGGTGCTGAAACCTCCCTGGAAGAACAGGCCATCTCGCGGCCGGGCGTTCAGACTGACGTCACCGCCATCCCAGTAGTCCCGTTGTTTTCCGTACTTTCGCGAGAGCGTCACGAACGGCTGCGCGGGCACGCCGAACTTCGCCGGCTTGATGTCGTACCCCTGAACGGGATAGCCGCCGCCGTCCGGCAGGTGCGGATCTTTTGGCGCGGTGAACGTGAACGGATCGAAGTCCTGCGGTGCCACCGCGAGATCATCCACGATGGTGAAGTTCCCGTACCAGCGATGGAAGTAGTTGGCGTCCACGGATATGCGTGGCAACAACTCCCGCTGAATGCCCGTCCCGAATTCCCAGTTGAAGTTGCGTTTGCCGAACCCGGTCAGCGTTTTCGTGTCGTAGGTGAGATTGGTGACCACGGTGCCGAAGTTTTCGTTCGACAGCGCACCGCACTCGCCGTTGGCTTTCACGTTCTGGAGGTCGCACTGGGGGCTGTAATCGCGGTTGGCATCCGTCCACGTGCGCGTGGCGCTGGTGACGAGGTTGCGCGCCGGGTTGGCGAGCTGGATGAAGCTGACGTCTGGCCCCATCGCAATGACGTAGCGATTCAGGCTCACCTTGAGCGCGGTCTTGCCGTCGCCGCGCACGTCATATGCGGCGTTGAATTTCGGCGAGAGGTCGCGCATCGTCCCGATGCCGGGCTGGGCCGGGAACGTGATGTTCCTCGTCGGGGCAAGCGCCGTCGGACCGATGTGCTGCTCGGGGTAGTTGTAATTGAAATAATCCAACCGCAGTCCATAGTTGACCGTCAGGTTCTTGTACGTCCATCGATCCTGCGCGTAGAGGCCGAGATCGAATTTCACGTTCGCCTGCCAGAACCCCAGCGCGCGTTCCGTGATCCGGTTGGGCACTGCGTTCCGAAGGCGGTAGCTCACGGGCGAGAAATCGTATTCCGTTTGATTGAGGTGGCCGTTCCGGTTCGAGCCGCCGAACTTGAACGCGTGCGCACCCGTCACGTACGACACCGCGCCGCGGAACGTGTACACGTCCTGCTTCTGCACGCGGAACGAATCGGGTGACCGGTACTTCATGCCCGTGTTCTGCTCCTGCACCGGGACCATCCCCTGCGCGAGGCTGTCCCACGGAATGCGATTGCTTTGCGAGGCGAAGACCTGCCCGTTGCCTTCGATGAGGAGACGACCGGTCACCGGGAATGTGTAGTCGCCCGCAACGAGACGCTGCACCGGGTAGTTCTGACGGGTGCCGGCTTCCCAGGAGAGCGTCGCCGACGCGTCGGTCGGACAGAAGCAATACGTCGTGTTGTACCAGGTGAACCCCACTTTCTGGCGCGGCGTGGCCTGCCAGCTCACGCGGAGCTGTGTATCGGGCTGCTTCTGGTCGTTCCACACCCGCCGACTCGGATCGGGGTCGTAGGTCCATGCGTTTGGGTTATTCGTGTTCTTGTTCCAGAAGAGTCCCGCTACGTAGTCCTGCGTCACGTTGTACCGGGCCGCGCCGAAAAACCAGACCTTGTCGTGCAGGATCGGACCGCCGAACGCGGGGTTGATGTCGTAGTTCGCCTTGATCTGGTTCGGCGCCGCGAGGCCGCGTTTGATCAGGTCCTGGGTGAGGTTGTTGCTTTGCAACGAGCCGGGCGCGTACGCGGCAAACACCACCCCGTGGAACTGGTTCCCGCCCTCGCGGAGTGTGTAATTCGTGCGGACGCCGCCGGCGTTGAGCGACGCGTCGTTCGCCCCGGAGTCAATCGTGATTTCCTGGAGGCCCATCGGGTTCATATACAGCGTGGACGTCGCCGCGCCAGTTCCGAACGACGCCAGCGTCAGGCCGTTCAACGTCGTCCCTGCGTCTTCAGACCTGGCGCCGTGCGCCGTTGGGTTGCCCGTGACCTGCTTGGAGCCCGCACCACCAACGTCCTGACGGCGGAAGTCCACGCTCGGGATGAGCACGGCGAGCGACGTTCGATTGGCCGAATTCGGCAGCGCGTCGAGCACCGCACGATCGAGGACACGCTCCTGACGCGTACTCTGGACGTCGACGACCGGAGTTTCGCCCGTGACCTTGACCGTTTCTTCGATGCCGCCGACTCGCAGGTCGGCGTTAATGCGAGCGGTGAAGGTGCCTGACAGCTCGACGCCGTCGCGCTGCACGGCCGAGAAGCCCGCCAGCGTGAACCTGATCGAGTACAGGCCCGGCCGCAGGTTCTCGATCGCATACTGACCGGTGCCGTCGGTGACGCCCGTCCGGACCTTTTCAATGAGTGCGGGACTGGACGCCTCGACGGTGACGCCCGGAAGCACGGCCCCCGACGCGTCCTTCACCACGCCGCTGATGGTCGCCTGCGCGGACGCCACGACCGGCAGCATCAACACGAACCCGAACGCCGCTCCGACCTTGCGGATTCTCAACACGGTTTCCCCTCCCAGTTCGTCGTCGTCTTCGGTTGCCTACTTGCCCCGGCTCTTGATGCCCTGCGCGAGCAGCTTCACGCGGTAGATCGCATTGGACCCGACAGTGTAAAGCAGGTTCCGGTCGGGGCCGGCGAAGGTGAGATTCTGCGGCTTCTGCAGCCTGTTCTGCTCGCTACCCCAGAGCCCGATCGGAATCGCGCCAAGGTACTCGCCCTTCGGACTGAAGACCTCGACGCCGACGTTGGTTGCGGTGTACACGCGTCCGGCATCGTCGATCGCCATGCCGTCGGCGCCGTTGTCCTCGGCGAGCCGTGGATCGGCTGCGCCGGCAGTGGTGAGACTCTTGTACTTGCCGAAGTTGCGCTGGTTCTTGAGCGAGCCGTCCGGCTGCACGTCGAATGCCAGAATGTACTCGCCATCCTTGTGGTTCGCATAGAGCGTCTTCTCGTCGTTGCTCAGGACGACGCCGTTCATGTTCTTGAAGTCCGCAACCTTCTTCGCCTTGCCGCCCGGCCGCATGAAGTAGATGCCCTGCGTGTCGGTGAAGTAGATGTCGTCCTTCGTGCTGACCACGAGATCGTTCAGCGCGTTGAACGGCTTGCCGTCGACGTTGTCCGCCAGCGTCGCCACGCTCGCCGGCGGATAGAGCACGGCGACCTTCTCGCCCGTGCTGGGGCGC
>WNFK01253012.1_pt1 | contig 11219 bp, 12 predicted proteins | sample 5400281 | NCBI WGS metagenome assembly WNFK01 (sample SAMN13153350, study PRJNA577476) | soil metagenome | isolation source: 20 cm soil on Douglas fir-dominated hillslope | place: USA:California | collected 2013-09-17
CGTCCGATTCACCTGCCTTTGGGAATAAACCCAGGCACGCCGGTCTCCACCACGATGTTGAACCGGACCCTTGTCCTAACCGTGTCGCGGATCTCCTGCTCGAACACGGGCAAGGAGTCGTAACGGGATACTGACGGTCTGTAGCCAGGTGTCGAGCCGACCGAACGGCAGACATGCTACCTTTTCGCGAGGCTTCACGTTGCGGTCTCGTACCGTGGAATGAGGAGATCACGATGACCACCAGCAAGACTCCGGTGATGGATGCGCTCGTCGACTTCGTGCTGGGCCTCGAGCTCGCGGCGGTGCCGCCGGCGGTGGTGGAAGCCGCGAATCGATCGATGACGGACTGGCTCGGCACCGCGATCCGCGGGTCGGTCGAGCCGCTCGCCGATGCCATCGCGGCGGTGATCGCCGCGACGGGCGGTGAGCCTCAGGCGACCGTCGTCGGACGCGGCCAGCGCACGAGCGCGCTGCTGGCGTCACTCGCCAACGGTGCGCAGTGCCACGCGCTCGACTTCGACGACACCCATCTGCCGGCCGTGCTCCACGGCTCCGCCGCCGTGGCGCCGGTCGTCTTCGCGCTCGCGGAGTGGCGGCATGCCTCGGGCGCCGACGCGCTCGCCGCGTTCATCGCCGGCTTCGAGCTCGAGACGCGCATCGGCCGCGTGATCGGCAAGCGACTCACGGAGCGCGGCTGGCACGTGACGGCGACGGTCGGCACGTTCGGCGCCGCGGCAGCCGCCGGGTTCATGCTCGGGCTCGACGCGCGCCAGCTGGCACATGCGCTCGGCCTCGCGGGCACACAGGCCGCCGGGCTCACGCAGTCGTTCGGCACAATGGCGAAGCCACTCCATCCCGGCAAGGCGGCGATGAACGGCCTGCTCGCCGCGCTGCTCGCCCGCGAGGGCTTCACCGGCGCAACGGCGATGCTCGACGCGCCCGAGGGGCTCGCCGGCACGTTCCTCGGCGTGACCGATCTCGGCCGCGCCGCCGAGGACTTCGGCAAGCGCTGGGAGCTGCTCCACAACAGCACGAAGTACTACGCGGCGTGCCATCTGACGCACGCGACGATCGATGCCGGGCGGGCGATCCGCGCGCGCACTCCGCTCGCCGCGGACGCGATCGAGAGCGTGCGATGCCGCGTGATTCCGCTCACGCTCAAGGCCGCCGACCAGCGCGAGCCGAAGACGCCGCTCGAGGCGAAGTTCAGCGTGCGCTTCTGCGCGGCGATGGCCCTGCTGCGGGGCGACGCCGGCGAGGCGGAGTTCAGTGAGGCGAGCCTCGGCGACCCGGCCATCGCGCGGGTGATGGCGCGCGTGACGCCCGAGGCCGACGAGTCGCTCGCGATTCCGGCCGCGCACATGACGGTCCGGCTCTCGGATGGCCGCGTCATCGAGGAGCGGATCAGCGCGGCGCGCGGGACGCCGGACAACCCCGGCACCCGCGACGATCTCGAGACCAAGTTCCGGCGGCTCGCCGAAACCGTGCTGCCGGCGCCGCGCGTCGCCGAGCTGACGGCCGCGATGCGCGGCCTGGCGGAGACGAAGGACGTGGCGAGCATCCTCGCGCTCGCGAGCCGCCGCGCCTGAAGGCCGAGGGGGAGCGAGGCTATGGCGACGACGATCGGGTTCATCGGCCTGGGGGTCATGGGCGAGCCCATGTGCCGCAACCTGGCGACGAAGTCAGGGGCGGCCGTCGTGGCGTTCGACCAGCGCGCGGAGCCGCTCGCGGCGCTCGCGCGCGACGGCGTGCGAGCAGCGGGATCCGCAGGTGACGTGCTGGCGCGCGCGGACCTCATCTTCATGTGCCTGCCCGGCGAGCCGCAGGTGCGCGGCGTTGCGCTCGGGCCCGACGGCCTCGCGATGCGCGTGCGCGCGGGGCAGACGGTGGTAGACATGAGCACGGCGCCGGTGGCGCTGGCGCGCGAGCTGGGTCACGCGTTCGCTGCCCGGGGCGCGGACTTTGCCGACGCACCGGTGGCGCGCACCGCCCAGGCGGCGAAGGATGGCACGCTGTCGATCATGGTCGGCGGCGACGCCGCGGTGTTCGAACGGGTGCGGCCGTATCTCGCGTGCATGGGCACGGACATTACCCACTGCGGGCCGGTGGGCGCCGGGCAGGCGGTCAAGCTGATGAACAACATGGTCGTCGCGCAGACCGTCGTCGCCCTCGCCGAGGCGCTCGCCGTCGCGCGCGCCTCCGGCGCCGTCGATCCCAAGATCTTGTTCGAGACGCTGACCAAGGGTTCCGCGGACAGCTTTGTGCTGCGCAATCACGGGATGAAATCGCTGCTGCCCGATACGCATCCCACCCAAGGCGCGTTCCCGACGAGCTACATCATCAAGGACCTCTCGTATGCGCTGGCGCTGGCCGAGTCCGCGGGGGTGAAGCTGGAGCAGGCGATGACGACGAGACGCCTGATGGAGCGCACGGTGGAGGCGGGCTACCGGGACAACTACTACACCGCCGTGATCCGGACGATCGCGGGGCGATGATCGCGAAGCCTGACGGCTGCTGGTCCGCGCCCGTGCGCGCCAGAACCAGTAAAGGGGATGACTCATGGGTGTGATCCTCGATGTGATCAGCGGGAGCGATCTGATCGCGGTTGTCATAGACAATATTCCCAAGGCGTTGAATCTGTCCGGCATGGGCGTCACGCAGTTCTTTTCGGCGGTTCAGCAAAAAGTTGGAAGCAACAAGATTTCGATTCTCCGTATCTGGGGTCATGGGGTAACTCACTACAACGACCAATTTCAGACTCCGTACAACAAAGGCAACGTAAAGATCGGTGACGACAGGATTGATGCCGACAGTGTCCGCAGCTATGAGGGATCTCTCAATGTCATCACGAAACTCTTCGAGCCGAAGAGCTCAAGAGTGGAGTTGCGGGGCTGTCAGGCGGCCCTCGGAACGGGGGCTGACATGATGCTGGCGCTGGCGGACATATGGCAGACGGAGATCCAGGGCTCGGATAGATCACAACCGCTGTTGAGCTGGGTTCCTCCCGTTTTTTCTGCCCGCCCCGGTGGAACCAAGCCGCTCCCGAATGCGACGATCGTTGAATACAACGACAAGAGCTTGAGGCGTTGATCTTCGCTTCGGAGGAGTACTTCTTCGAGACCGTCGGCCGCCAACTCCTGGCCTGTGGTATGAACGCCTCTCAGTACTGAAGGTCCGACCGACAGCAGACACACGCTCAGGAGAGCACACCGACGAAGCGGTAGAGAGCTGTCGGGCAAGCCGTTGACGAAAAAAGTGAAACAGTTGGTCTCGGATGGTTCCCCCTCAGTGATACGAGATTGCGGCGGGGAGATTCGGTCAGTCGAGAAATCGACCGCGCGGACGGGCCACGCCTCCGAGAATTGACAGCTTGGTGCTGCAGGAGTTAGCTTTTGCGTGTGGCTGGTAAGACAGTGATTTCGACGCCGTATCCCTCTGTATACGGTGTGGCAAAGAAGCTCGGCGTACCCAAAGAGCGCGCAACATGCTTGATCCAGTTGGCAGACTCGATAAGAGTTACTGACTCGGTCTCGGTAGGCATTTCGGAATCGGCATCTGTTAAGCGAAGCGTGAAGGCTTTGAAGGCTCAGAAGGCCAAAGCGGTTAGGGCGGTTAGGAAAGAAAAGCTCCGAGCGAAAAAAGCGATGGCGAGAACGCGCAGAGCCCGGCGTCGCACGCGTCATGCCTTGGCTTGAGGAGGAAGTGAAGCCCCACGATAGGGCCCGCGCGACAAGTTGATGGCCCGACGGCAGAGGAGTCTCGACCAGCGTCGTAAACGCCGCTCTAACAATGATGCTTTTATCAATGCCCGTATGACAGACGTTACGAAAATCAATACTTGGCGCTGATCGCCGGACTCTGTGGTTTCGGTCTCATCCCGCGCGCAACGATTGAGATTCCGGGAGGGCAGAGGCGCCTTGATCGCATCTTTGCGCTGATCCGGCAGTGTCGCTACTCGTTTCACGACCTCTCGCGTGTAGAACTCAATCGGGTCCACCCTCCCACACCCCGCTTCAACCTGCCCGTTTGAACTTGGACTCGCGGTAGCGTCGGCGAAGCTGCAGCGTGTGCGCGAAACCTGGTACGTGTTCGAAGCAGTTAGGCACCGTTTGAGCAAGTCGCTCAGCGACCTTGACGGTAGTGACCCTTACATCCATAACTCCACGCCGGAACGGTTGCTGCGGGAACTCACTAACGCCTTGGTGAGACGGCGTCGTCAGCCAACGGTCAGGCAACTTGAGGACCTCTACTCCGATCTGAAGAAAGCTGTCCCTGCTCTCAAGAGGGAGCTGAAGACTGACACGCTCTTCGCAGCGCGCCCGTTTCGTGATCTGATCACAGTCGCTACGAGAAGGGTGCAGGTTCGGATCGTCGGCAGACGCCCGTAACCCGGCTCAACCAACCCACTACTGGCTCCGCCACCGATCGCGGAACGCAAACTCCCCGAGCGGCCGTCGCGTGCGCGGCACCGCCTCCTTCTCGCGCGTTCGCTCGTCCAGGTCCGCCGGGTCGCCCTCGTAGCCGATGGCCATGACGACGATGAGCTGCTCGTCGTCCGGGATGCCGAGCGCCCCGCGCACCGGTCCTTGCTCCCAGCCCGCCATCTGATGGCAGCGCAGCCCCATGTGCTCGGCCTGTAGCACCAGGCTCATGGCCGCCTGACCGCAGTCATATAGGTAGTAGGGGATCGCGTTGTCGTGGCGCACGTCGTCGGCCTCGACGCGCGAGACGATCACGGCCAGGATGGGCGCGCGGGTGGCCCAGCGCCGGTTACCGGACATCAGCCCCTCGTGCATGGCTTCGCGCACGGCCGGGTCGGTCACGAGCACGATGCGCCAGGGCTGACGGTTGTAGGACGACGGCGCCCATCGGAACGCCTCGAGCAGCAGCTGGATCCGATCCTCCTCCACCGGCCGGGGCGAGAAGGCGCGAGGGCTCTTGCGGTCGGCGATCTCGGGCAGCAAGTCCACGGGTTCTCTCCTGGGGCGCGATGAGGGATGATGGGGCATGCCGAAGGATACCGCCGCGCAGCGCCAGATGGTGATGGTCGCCTTCCTGCAAGCGCAGAACTGTTCCAACTACCCGGCGTCGTGGCGCCACGCCGAGACGACTCAGGATTTCCTCACCGCCGAGTACTACCAGCGCATCGCGCGCACGCTCGAGGCCGGCCGGTTCCACCTGGCATTCTTCGACGACCGCCTGGCCATGCCCGACCGGTACGGCGACGACTACGCCGAGGCCGTGCGTCACGGCATCCGCGTGGTCAAGATGGACCTCATCCCTCTGCTCACGGCCATGGGGCTCGCGACTCGTCACCTCGGAGTCGGCGGCACCTACTCGACCACGTACTACGAGCCGTTTCACGTGGCGCGCGTGTTCGCCACGCTCGATCACATGGTCGGCGGGCGCGCCGCGTGGAACGTGGTCACGTCGCTCAACGACTCCGAGGCCGCCAACTTCGGCCGGCTGTCGCACCCTGAGCACGACACGCGCTACGACCGTGCCGACGAGTTCATGGAGGTCGTGCTCGGCCACTGGGACACGTGGGAGGACGATGCCATCGTCCTCGACCGCGAGCGCGGCGTATTCGCCGACCCGGCGAAGGTGCACCGCCTGGCGCACGATGGCCCGTGGCTGCGCACGCGCGGGCCGTTCACGGTGCCGCGCACGCCCCAGGGGCATCCCGTCATCATCCAGGCGGGGCAGAGCGGTCGAGGCCAGCGCTTCGCCGCGCGCTGGGGCGAGCTGATCTTCGCCATTTTCCCCAGCCTCGAGTTCGCCCAGCGCGGCTACCGCAGTCTCAAGGCCGAGGTCGCCGGCCTCGGGCGCGACCCCAACCAGGTGAAGATCACCCCGGCCGTCTATTGCGTGGTGGGCGAGACGAAGACCATGGCCGAGGACAAGCTGGCCTACATCGAGGGCCTCGCGCACCCGCTCGACTCGGTCGTGCTGCTCTCGGAAGTGCTCAACTTCGACTTCGCCTCGCGCGGAATGGACCAGCCGTTCTCGGACGCCGACATGGCCTCGCTGACCGGCCTGCAGGCCTTGCGCGACCGTGTGGTACGCATGACGGGCAAGGCCAACCCCACCACGCGCGACTTCATCGAGTTCAGCCGACGGGGCACCGTGCGCGAGCTGCCGGTGCTGGCGGGCACGCCGAAGGACGTGGCCGACGGTCTGGAGGAATGGTTCGTGGGGGAAGCCTGCGACGGCTTCGTGCTGGCCGCCCCGCATATGCCTGGCGCCTACGAGGACTTCACACGCCTCGTCGTGCCCGAGCTCCAGCGGCGCGGTCTCTTCCAGCGCGAGTACGCCGGCAACACCTTACGCGAGAACCTCGGGCTGCCGCGCCCCGCCCGCGGCGCCTGGCACACGCCCTAGCTCGCCACGGTCACTCGCAGCGCCACCGGCACGTTCAGCGCGCGACTGATGCGACAGTTCTCCGCGGCCTCGCGCAGCTTCGCGATCTGCGCATCGTCGAGCGATCCGGTCACGATGATCTCCGCGTCGATGCCGGTGATCCGTCCCTGGGCTTCGGTGGCGCTCAGGCGCGACTCGAATCGGCTGAGCGGCCACTGCTGTCGTTCGGCGAACCGCCGAACGTTCGATAGCTTTCAGGCGCCGATGGCGCCGAGCAGCATCTCCGCCGGTGACGGCCCTTCATCACCGCCGCCCGCTTCCGCCGGCGCGTCGAGCACCACGCGATGCGGCCCGATTGTCGCCTCAGCCTTCATCCCTTTGATCCACTGCACGCTGACTGTTCTGGCCATGAGCTCCTCCTCAATCGGCGCCAGTGTGCCACACGCTTCACCGGATGCCGACCGCGCGCTATGATCCAGCCGCTCATGAATGACGCCTTGGCGGCGGTGAGGCCACGACGCAGCGTGCTGTTCATGCCCGGCTCCAACGCGCGAGCGCTCGAGAAAGCGCGGACCTTGGCGGCCGACGCGCTCGTCCTGGACCTGGAAGATGCCGTGGCGCCAGAGATGAAGCTGGAAGCGCGAGCGCAGGTCGCGGCGGCGGTCCGGGCCGGCGGCTACGGCCGTCGAGAGATCGTGGTCCGGGTGAATGCGCTCGGTACGCCGTGGGGCCGCGATGACCTGGCGGCGGCCGCGGCCGCCGGTGCCGACGCCGTGCTCCTGCCCAAGGTCGAAGCGGCGGAGACCGTGACCGCGGCGATCGCCTCGCTGGGCTCGAAGCCGGCGGTGTGGTGCATGCTCGAGACGCCCCGCGGCATTCTGAACGCACCTGCGATCGCCGCCGCCAGCCCGCGCGTGACCGCGTTGGTCATGGGCACCTCCGACCTGACGAAGGATCTCCACGCACGCGTCACGCGCGTTCGCCTTCCGCTGCTGACCAGCCTCCAGCTCTGCGTGCTCGCCGCGCGCTCCGCCGGGATCACCGCCCTGGACGGCGTTCATCTCGATCTCGACGACGACGCGGGCTTCTTGGCCGCATGCCGCCAGGCCGCCGACTTCGGCTTCGACGGCAAGACCTTGATCCATCCCAGACAGGTGGCGACCGCCAACGAGGTCTTTGCGCCGGCCGCCGGTGACGTGGACTGGGCGCGTCGCGTGATCGCGGCCCACGCCGACGCTCTCGCCCACGGTCGCGGCGTGGCCGTGCTGGACGGCCGCCTGATCGAGAACCTGCACGTCGACGACGCCCGCCGGGTGCTGGCCCTGGCCGACGCGATCGCCGAGCGTGCGACACACTGACTGACCCTACGGAGGCGAGCTCATGGACAGGCTGATCGGGAAGGTCGCGGCCGTGACCGGCGGAGCGTCAGGCATCGGCGAGGCGACGGTGCGCCGCTTCGTCGCGGAGGGAGCGAAGGTGGCGTTCGCCGACCGCGACGGCGATCGGGGCAAGCGTGTCGCCGCGGAGATCGAGGCGAGCGGTGGAAAGGCGATCTTCGTCGAAGCGCACATGGAACGCGAGGCCGAGGCCGCGGCCTTCGTCCGGCAGGCGGCGGACCGCTTCGGCCGGCTCGACGTCCTCGTGAATAACGCCGGGATCCGGCTCTATCACACGGTGGTCGAGGCCAGCGCCGAGAGCTGGGACGAGATCCTGGGCGTGAACCTCAAGGGCTACGCGTTCTGTGCGAAGGCGGCGATCCCCCTCATGCGGCAGGGCGGCGGCGGCAACATCGTCAACGTCGCGTCGGTCCGGTCGGTGACGAGCGTGGGCAAGACGACGCAGTACGACACCACCAAGGCCGCGGTGGCCGGGCTCACGCGCGGAATGGCAATGGACCACGCGGCCGACGGTATCCGGGTGAACGCCGTCTGTCCGGGGCCCATCCTCACGCCCTTTCACGAGCGGCGCACCGCCGCGCTGGGGAGAACTCTCGAGCAGTACCGGGAGGACGCCGCCAAGAGCACCATCCTCAAGCGGCCAGGCACGCCCGATGAAGTCGCCGCCTGCATCCTCTTCCTCGCGTCCGCCGACGCCTCGTTCGTCACCGGCACGCTCCTCTTTGTCGATGGCGGTCTCACGGCCATGTGACGTAAACTGTCGGACAATCCATGGAGGAAATCGCCATGATCGACATGCACGCTCATTGGAGACCCGCCGAGCTAGCCGACGCCCTGCGCGCCCGGACCAAGGAGCCGCAGGCCTTCGACGACGTCGATTTCCATCTCGGTCGGATGGATCGTCAAGGGGTCGAGGTGAGCGTGCTGTCCCTCCTCGGATCGTTCTGCTGGATCGAGGCCCAGCCGCTGGACGTGTCCGTGCCGCTGTGCAGGATCGTCAACGATCGACTGTCCGCGATTTGCCAGGAGCATCCCGGCCGCTTCGCCGCCTACGCCGCGCTGCCGCTGACGGACATTTCCGCTGCGGCCGCCGAGCTCGAGCGAGCGCTCGGGCTACCGGGCATCGTCGGCGCGCAGCTGCCGGGCAACGCGTTTCTCACGCGCAATGCCGCCGAAGCGATGCGTCCGCTGCTGGAAGTCGCGAACCGCCACCGCGCGGTGCTGTTCATCCATCACGGTCCCCGGCCCGGCGACGCGTTCCCCAAGGTCGCCGCCGACACGGACAACGCGCGCCGTCGCAACGGCACGCTCGACATGCAGGCGAGCCTGTCCTCGGTGATGGTGACCTTGTGTCTCACCGACTACCTCGCGTCCTACCCCGGCGCGATGATCCACATCCACAACCTGGGCGGCAACATTCCCTATGAGGTCGAACGCATGGACCATCGCTCCCTGCTCGACACTCCGAATGAGGAGCTGCCGTCGTCGCGCTTCCGCAAGGCGAAGGTGTACGTGGATTGCAACTCGTTCGGCGCTCGCGCGATCGAAGCGGCCGTGAGCCTGTACGGCGCCGACCGCATCGTGTGCGGTACCGACGGCACCGAGTTCGGCTGTGACTGGACCCGGAAGGCGCTCGCGGAGGCGCAGATCGGTGAGGAAGCGCGCGAGCTGATCCTGCACGGCAACGCCGCGGCGATGCTCGCCCGCGTCGGAACCGTCGCGCAGCACGCGAACGCCGCCGCCTGAGGCGGAACGACTGCGCTAACTGCGCCCGGTCAGTTCCAGGGCTTCATCTTGGGGCCGAAGCCGCTAATCCGGTCGACGCCGATACGCACGATGAGGCGCTTTTCCCCGGGCTGACGGAACGGATACTTGTCCGCACCGAGAAATCGCTTGGCGAGCTTGTCGATATGCTCGTCGGCACCGGCCTCGGTCACGCGGGCCTTGCCGTAGAACACGGCGTGAGCCTGCGGATCGTTGCGATCTTGCACGGAGACGATGATGCGTGGATCGCGACGCAGGTTCTGCGACTTGCGCCGCCCTTCCGACGTATTGAAGACAACGTCGTCACCTTCGGCGTCCATCCACACCATCGTGAGCTGGGCGGTTCCCTTCTCGTTGTAGGTCACGACGTGTCCGTAGGCCTTGTCCTGCAGGAGTTTCTTTACCGACTGCGGCAACGGGATCGGCATGGGTCGAGCTCCTTTCTTAGCCTTCCTCTAGAATACTCCCCGCAGCCCCACGCTCCCCGCTGCCCGCGCCCCGAATCCGATCGCGTTGTTCGTATTGCCCTGCGCGAACGTGTGGTACCCTTCCCCGCCGCCCCACGCGATCGAAAACTCCACCACCGCGCGGCCGCCAAGGCGTAGCGAGAAGCCCACGCCGACGCTGTACTTCAAGTTACCGAAATCGAGATCACCCGCGTTCGCTCCCACCTTGCCCCATTCTCCGAAGACGGAGAAACCGAACGGGTCGATCAGTCGCCGTTCATAGGTGAGGCCATACGCGACCGTGTTCGGCCCTGTGAACCGGTAGCTCGTATAGCTCCGCAGCCAGTTTTCGTTGTGGATGTCGCCGCCGCCAATTGTCGGCTGGAGATAGAACGGCACCGCGTTGCGTGACCGGGGCTCGCTGATGACCAGGTTCGCGTCGGCGGTGAAGCGGCTCGAGCCGAGCAGGCTTCGCAAGTAGGGGAAGGTCGCCTGGGACCAGGACTGATCCTCGATGCCGTAGTGCAGGGCCATCCGCGCTCCGACTCGATCGAACGTGAACTTGCCGCCGTCCACCGTTTGGTAGGCCTCGTAGCTCGCGCGGCCCTCGCCGGAAAAGCCGTACAGCACGTCCGGAGAGGTATAGCTCACACTCAGTCCGGGGACGACGTACGTCGTCTTCGACCGGATGCCCGGCGCCGATGCCGCGGAGAACTTGGCGAGGGAGGAACAGCTGGGACGGATCCGATGTCGTATAGAGCCCGGTCAGCAGCGCGGACACCGTGAGCCCGGCTATCACGGGGAAATCTACCTGGATGGGCAGCTGGGTCTCGGTCAGCCTGTAAAACGCCTCATCGTTCAGCGAGGTCTCGTTGCCCAGGCCGAAGAACGGCAAGGCGGGGAGATCGAAATGCTTGGCGGCTACCGTGATCTGGGGCATCCGGAACGAGCCGACGTCGTACGCGCGGTACCAGTCGAACTGCATGTGAGACACGGCGCCGGCCGCCCAGAACCCGCTGTCCGACCCGCGGGCCTCCACGCTGGTCGTGAACCGGATGTGCGGCGACTCGGTGATGTGCCATTCGTTGTTCAGCGCGGCACCGAATGCGATCCCGCCCTCGGGAACAATGACGCCGGCCGTCGGATGCAGACCGCGGCCGACGAAGGTGTCGACGATCAGGTCCTGGACCGTTCCGAATTGTCGTTGGAGCATGCCGCTGAACCCACCGTCGTCGTAGTCCTCCTTCACGCG
>WNFK01252813.1_pt1 | contig 11217 bp, 12 predicted proteins | sample 5400281 | NCBI WGS metagenome assembly WNFK01 (sample SAMN13153350, study PRJNA577476) | soil metagenome | isolation source: 20 cm soil on Douglas fir-dominated hillslope | place: USA:California | collected 2013-09-17
GCTTGGGTGGGCCGGGTAGGGCCGGTGCAAAGTCATGGGCAATTGAGAGGCCAAATGCAGGGCTCTCCCATTCTGCTAAGATATTCATAAAACAAGACATATTTGCTTGTCAGCCGAAAGCCGCCCAATCGTAGACAAATCCGGTGTCCAATGCCGCAGACTTACTCTCCAAGACCAGGAACTTCCTGGACTAAGCGCTCTATTCCTCATTCTGAAAACAGGATCAAAGAGCCATTTTTGGCACCCGGCCAGTGAAGGAGGGCAACATACTTTGCTATAGCCGCCAGGGCGATGCTATACGCTGGATTCTGTACGAAGTGTGTCAACGAAAGGTAGAGATTTGAGACAACTCCAGTGACGAGATGAAAGCGAAGGCGCGTCGGGTCGAAAGGGAGACAGGACCATTCGTAGTGCGGCCTGCTAGGCAAGGAAACCTCTACCTCTCAAATTAACGGCTGCTTTTAACCACGAGATTGTTCTTTACCTCAAAAACATTGGGCACGCTGTTCGCCCGTAAGCCGGCAAGGTTCTTGTCCGCCTCGTTATCGACGACGCCCTCGAGGCTTACATGCCCGTTCTTCACGATAATGTGAATGGATGGCATTGAGGACCAGCCATACTTCGATAGCGTTGCATCGCCGTAGATGGCGCGATACAGCGCACGACGTAACTGGTCGTCCATCGGAGATGGGGGAAGCACTTCAATATTGTTGGTGACGCTAGACACGGCCTCGATACTCTTCACGGCACCTTCGGCGTCATGCTTGAGTGTGGGATTAGTGACTTGGCCCTCGAGCGTTACGCGATCGCCATCTACCTTGAAAGCCAGATTATCGAACACCGAGTAGTACGGAAGCAAAAGAAGCTGGTGCCGTACTTCGCGGACAATATTTTGATTGGCCTTTGTCTCCTGACGGAAGGCTGGGGCACTCGTTGCCGATAGAAGGGCAGTGGAAAGGGAAAAAGTGAACAGAACAAGAGCGAACCGTGCCCGGTTCTTCAACATGAATGTCTCCTTAGAGGGATTTCGGGTGATGCTGTTATTTAGACTCAGGACCCCTTGGAAAGGGCTGCAAGGGGTGGGCTTGCAGTGGGTGCTAGCATAGTCCTACGGGTCATTCCAATCCATTCTGCAAAATCGACGTGCGGGGTGAGGGTATTGTGCTGGTGATTGCGCATCGCGGGGCTTCTGGCCACGCACCGGAAAATACGCTGGCGGCATTTCGTAAGGCGATCGCGCAGGGCGCGACGTTCATCGAGACGGACCTGCAGCTTTCGCGCGATGCTCGGTTTGTGGCCATACACGATGCCACGGTTGATCGAACCACGGGCGGCCGCGGTGCAGTGCACGACCTGACGCTCGCGGACTTGCGTCGCCTTGACGCGGGATCATGGTTCGGCAGCGAATTCGCCGGCGAGCGCATACCCACGCTGGAGGAAATCTTCGAGTTTTCCAAGAAGCACGATGTGGTGTTTTACCTGGAACTAAAGCCCGTCGGCTCCTGGGGCGGCGAGCATGCGCTGATCGGTTCGCTGCGCGAATCCGGAGAGATCCCTCGCACGGTGGTGATTTCGTTCGACGCGGGAATTCTGGATGGACTGCGCAAGATCGAGCCCACGCTGATGACCGGCTTGTTATACGACGGGCAAGCCGAAAAGCCCATCGAGCGCGCACTTGAGATCGGAGCGCGCCAGTTGGCCGTCCGCGGCGACCTGGTGACGCCGGCGCTGCTTATCGAAGCGCGGAAGAAAGATCTGCAGGTGGTGTGCTGGACGGTGAATCATCCGGCGCACATGCGCATGCTAATAGATGCCGAATAGTTCAGGTTAGGCTGTACAGCGGAAAGCGATGAGAGGTTTTTAGGATAAATGCAATTGCTCGGAGAGCGCCGCCAAGTCTGAGACCGAAAGTTGCTCCGCCCGAGCGTCCGCGCGCAAATTCAGGTTTGCCAGCGCCTCTCTGATCAGCTCGGGCTTCGCACGCAACTTCAAATTGTTCACCAGCGTTTTGCGCTTTTGCGCGAAACACCACTTCACAAAATCCAAAAACGCGGCGTCGTTGATTCCGGACAACTTTGCTCTCTCGCCCGGCAAACGCAGAGTCACAAGCGCAGAGCTCACTTCCGGCGGCGGGCGGAACGCGCCACGCGGAATCTCCAGTACAAGTTCGGGCCGCGAATAAAATTGCGTCAGCACGGAGAGATAGCCGTAATCGCGCGTTCCGGGCCGCGCAACAAGGCGCAACGCTACCTCGTGCTGGATGACGATGTGTATTTCGTCGATGAGCGCCGCGCCGGCAAAAAGATGATGCAAAATCGGCGAAGTGATGTAGTACGGCAAGTTGCCGTAGATACGCACGCGCCGCCCGCCGGTGAGTGCCGCAATATCCGTTTCGAGAATGTCGGCGGAGACCACGGTTACATTGGGGAAGCGCTTGGCAAAGCGCTGCAACGCTGCGGCCAGCGGCGGATCGAACTCGACGGCGTAGACCGAGGCGCCTGTCGCAGCGAGATGCTCCGTCATCTCTCCATGCCCGGCGCCGATCTCGATCCAGCAGAAATCCGTCGCCGGTCCTCGCGGGATCGGCGCGATGGACTGCTGAGAAACGCGGATGGCCTGCGCAATCTCTTGGCGCCAGCCGGCATCGGCCAGGAAATGCTGCCCTAAGCGTTGACGAGCCACTCTTCTATTTGACCTCTGTAACCCCGGCGCTAAGGATCCGCTTTAGTGCTGCTCCGAAGCAGTATTCTCTTCAAGTTCCTTAAGGCCGCATTCCTTGACGATTTGAAGCGCTGCGCTCTTAGGATCGAACTTGCCCGTATCCACTGTTACGGAAGGCTCAGGAAGTCTGGGCGCGGAAAATGCTCCGGCAGCCTTCAATTCCTGATATTTCGCCCATGACGTCAGCTTTGTATGCTGCCGGCGCGACAAGGTATCCATCCGCTGTTGGAGTTCTTGCTCATCACAAACTAACTCCACAAAGAAAAGCGTCCCACGGTTTGCTGCGACCGCGTCTTGCACTTTCGTAACGAAGGATTGGCGTACGGTGTTTTCCGCAGCGAACGTGAAGATCAGCCCAGGCAATCCTGCCCGGCCGGCTTGATCAAAAACGGAAAGCCAAATCGATTCACGCAGGTCGACAAATTGCGGGCTTCCGAATGGAAATACGGAAAGAAGCAAATCTACCACGAGATGATTGTGAAATAATTTGTATCCCGTAAGCGCGGACAGCTCTTTCGCCACGGTCAGCTTTCCGACTCCCGGCAAACCGGAGATAAAAATCAGTTCCATCTGGCACCGCCCGTCCCGTGGAGGCACATTATACGTGTAAGCCTGCTTGACGACAGTCATAGCGTCGGATAGCGTTAATCCTTCTCAATTTTCTTGGGAGCATCGTGCGAATTCTTTTCGTGGCATCGGAAGGCCTGCCCTTTTCCAAAACTGGGGGCCTCGCGGACGTCGTTGAAGCTCTGCCCAAGGCCTTGGTTGGCCTCGGGCATGAAGTCGCGGTTGTGTTGCCCCGCTACCGCGGAACAAAAACCAGTTCCGTGGTGATGCCCAGCGTGACAATTCCCACGGGCGGCACACGCCTCCGCTTTCCATCCGTTGCCGACGGTTCCGTAATCAACGGCGTTCGCTATTTTTTTGTAGACGATCCCGCCTATTTTGATCGCGACGGGCTCTATGGCGGAACAGGGGGCGATTATCCTGACAATGCCGAACGCTACAGCGAGTTTTGCCGCGCCGCGATTGAAGTCGCCAAGCACGTCTGGCAACCCGACGTAATCCACTGCCACGATTGGCAATCCGCACTCGTGCCCGTGTTGCTGCGCACTTCCTACGGCGACGATCCGCTCGTGCGAGATATTCCGGTCGTTTTTACCATACACAATATGGGCTATCACGGCCTCTTCGGTCGTGAGGCACTCGATCGCGCGGGCATTCCCGTGGGCGTCTTTCATCCGGGCGGCATCGAATTTTTCGGCAGCGTCAACTTCCTCAAAGGCGGCCTGGTCTTCTCCGATTATCTGACCACCGTTAGCCGCAAATACGCGCAGGAAATTCAAACGCGCGAATATGGCTATGGACTTGACGGCGTGGTTCGCGGCCGCGCCGACCGCCTGGTCGGCATCCTCAACGGAGTGGACTACACGCTCTGGAGCCCGGAGAAAGACAAAATCATCGCCGCAAAATATTCCGCGAAAGACCTCAGCGGCAAGCACATCTGCAAGCAGAACTTGCTGGAACAATTCGGGCTGCCCTCCGAAAATCTGGCGAAGCCGGTGATCGGCATCGTCTCGCGTTTTGCCGACCAAAAAGGTTTCGATCTCATCGCCGAAAAAGCGCACGAGTTGATGCACGAAGATTTGCTGCTCGTGGTGCTCGGCACCGGCGAGCGCAAATACGAAGAGCTCTTCCGTGCGCTCGCCGCTGCGTACCCGGGGCGCGTTGGCGTAAAGATCGCGTACGACAATGCCATCGCGCACAAAATCGAAGCCGGCGCCGACATGTTTCTGATGCCTTCGCGGTACGAACCCTGCGGTTTGAATCAGATTTACAGTTTGAAGTATGGTACCGTGCCAGTTGTGAGGGCCACTGGCGGACTCGATGATACGATTGAAGCGTTCGATATCGAGCACGGCAGCGGAACCGGTTTCAAGTTTGTGGAGTATTCCGGCGCCGCGATGCTGCGCAGTGTTCGCCAAGCTTTGCATCTTTTCATGGACGAGCGCATCTGGCGGCGCATTCAACTGAACGGCATGGCCAAAGATTTTTCCTGGAAGGGCTCCGCCGTGGAATATGCCAAGGTTTACGCCGCGGCGCGCACGGCGCGGGGACTGCCGGCGATAGCCGAAGCGGCTCCTGCACCAAGAAACCAAAAGCCTGTTGCAACATCTAATTAAACTGGTTCGGGAGAGAAAAAGGCGCTTGTTCCGGCAAGCCCTTGAGGACAAAGAACATGGCTGACAATAGCATTCTGGCAGTAAACGATGGAAACTTCGAAGCGGAAGTTCTGACGGCGAGCAACGCGCAACCCGTCATGGTCGATTTTTGGGCGGAATGGTGCCGCCCGTGTCACATGCTGGCCCCCACGGTCGCGGAAATTGCGCACGACTACGCGGGCAAGCTCAAAGTGACCAAGCTCAACGTCGATGAGGCGATGAACTCCGCGGGCCGCTACAACATTCGCGGCATCCCGACGTTGCTCGTTTTCAAGAACGGTCAAGTGGTCGAGCAGATCGTTGGCGCGGTTCCGAAAGAGCAGATCACCAAAGCGCTTGAGCGCCATTTCGCGCAGGCCGCTCCAGCCCAACCGGCTCAATAAGATTCACTGCCGACCCTTGTAAACGCAGACTGTGCTTAGACGGCGTGTCGCTATGCGGCGCGCCGTTTCCTTTTGCAGGCGCCGCACGGGTAGTCGAGCGCGCACGGAGCCAATATTTCTGGTATAAACCGCAAATGCCTCCCACTTCCGTGAATCCCGTCCGCTGCCACTGGGCAAGCAACGAGTGGAATATCCCGTACCACGATGACGAATGGGGCGTGCCGCTGCATGACGACCGAAAATGGTTTGAGCTGCTCATTCTGGAAGGCGCGCAGGCGGGTCTGAGCTGGGACACCGTGCTGCGCAAGCGCACGCGTTATCAAGAAGTGTTCGACGGCTTCGATCCCGGGAAGGTCGCCGGCTACGGCGCGAAAAAGGTCAAACAGTTGCTCGCCGATCCCGGCATTATCCGCAATCGCCTGAAAATCGCGGCCACAATCAGCAACGCCCGCGAATTCCTGAAAATCCAGCAGGAATTCGGCAGCTTCGACGAGTACGTCTGGCGTTTCGTCGACGCCAAACCTAAGCAAAACGCGTGGAAGCACAAAGTGCCAGCGCGAACCAAAGAATCCGACGCGCTGAGCAAAGACCTAGCGAAGCGCGGCTTCCGTTTCGTAGGCTCGACAATCTGCTACGCCCTAATGCAAGCCACCGGCATGGTCAACGACCACGCCGTAACCTGCTACCGCTACAAACAGCTGGGCGGTGACGCACGCCGATGAACTGTCGTCTCCTCGCGCTTGCGTGAAAAGCAAGCGCAGCGTACGATGTTGGTTCAGTAGTTTTTCTTGTAACTCCCACCTGAAATTTCCTTCTCAGGACCGCTGAGGGAAGGGTGCGGGTGAGTGGCCGGGCCAACGGCAATACGTGTGCAAGTGAGGACGCTGCATGAAATCAGTCGTCGTAGTCGGCGCGCAATGGGGTGACGAAGGCAAAGGCAAGGTCGTCGACTATCTCGCGGGCGCTTTCGATTACATCGCTCGCGTCGCCGGCGGTCACAATGCCGGTCACACGGTTATCATCGGCAAAGATCGCTTCGTCTTGCAGCTCATCCCCTGCGGAATCCTGCGCTCTGAACAGCACGCCGTCATCGGCGCTGGCGTCGTTGTCGATCCCGCCGCGCTCGTCGCGGAAATTGAAACGCTGGCAAAAGCCGGCGTCGACGTGACGGGCCGCCTGCACCTCAGCAACCGCGCGCATTTGATTTTTCCTTACCATCGCGAACTCGACCGCGCCGCCGAAACCGCGCGTGGCGCGAACAAAATCGGCACCACTTCACGCGGCATTGGCCCCGCTTACGAAGACAAAATGGCGCGCCGCGGATTACGCGTCTGCGATCTCCTCGATCCCGCCTTGTTCCGGGAAAAAGCGGCGCGCGTTGTCGCCGAGAAAAATCGCCTGGCAAAAGGCGCGTACGGCGCGGACATCGATTTTTCGCACGAAGTAGAAGAAACGCTGCGCCTTGGCGAAAAGATTCGCGCCTACATCTGCGACACCGCGGAGCTAGTGAACCACGCACTAGACGAAGGCAAATCCGTGCTCTTCGAGGGCGCGCAAGGCACCATGCTCGACATCGATCACGGAACTTATCCCTATGTGACGTCGTCGAGCGCAACCTCGGGCGGCGCCACTACCGGCGTCGGCGTCCCGCCAACAAAAATCAAGCACGTCCTCGGTGTTTCCAAGGCGTACACCACGCGCGTGGGCGGTGGGCCCTTTCCGACGGAGATGCCCGACCTCGACGCCCGCGAAGTTCGCGAGCGCGGCAAGGAATTCGGCGCCGTCACCGGGCGTCCCAGGCGCTGCGGCTGGCTCGATCTTGCCGTCCTCCGGTATGCAAAGATGATCAATGGCATCGATTCGCTGGTCGTCACTAAGCTCGACGTTTTCGACACGCAGCGCGAGATTCAAGTCTGCGTCGGCTACAAATACAAAGGCACTCCGCTTCATGAGATGCCGGCGCTCGCGGAAGAATACGAGCACGTGACGCCGGAATACAAAAGTTTTCCCGGCTGGTGCCAGTCCACATACGGCGTGAAGGACCACGAGAAACTACCGAAAGCCGCGCTCGATTACATGCGCTTCATCAGCGATTTTTTGCAAGTGGAAATCGGCATGATCTCCACCGGCCCCGAGCGCGACGCCACAATCGTGCCGCAAGGCACAAAGCTAGCGCGCTGGCTGTAGGGGCACAACAAGTCGTGCCCGCTCCGATCACAGCGAAAGGCCCGCGTGCCACCGCCGCCCTGAGCGTGTGGGACGCGCTCGGCTTCGTTCTCGCCGAAGAAGTCAAGACCGATCGCGAGTATCCGCCGTTCAACCGCTCCACGCGCGATGGTTACGCCGTGCGCATCAGCGAAATCGCCGCCGGCGCGACCTTGCAATGTGTGGCCGAGATCAAAGCCGGTGACACCGTTACGCAACCGCTCGCTCCCCGCACCTGCGTTCAGATCATGACCGGCGCGGCTGTTCCGCCCGGTGCCGACGCCGTGGTGATGATCGAGCACACAACTCGTGACGGCGAGTCCGTGCAATTCGATCGTGCCGCGCAGTCCGGGCAAAACATCGTGCCGCGCGGCAGCGAAGCCAAGCGCGGCGAGCCCATCCTGTCGCCAAGTATGCGCCTGGGCTATGCCGAGCTCGCGTTGGCCGCCCAAGTCGGCGCGACGCAACTGCGCTGCGCCAGCAAGCCGCGCGTGGCCATTCTTTCCACTGGTGACGAAGTCGTCTCCATCGATCAGGAGCCCGGCGCGTTTCAGATCCGCAACAGCAATAGTGTCTCCCTCGCCGCGCAAGTGCGGCTCGCGGGCGGCGAACCTGTCCTGCTGGGGAACGCGGCCGACAGCACCGACGATCTTCGCGACAAAATATCGCGCGGCTTGCGAGAGGACGCTTTGGTTCTCTCCGGCGGCGTCTCAAAGGGGAAGTACGACCTGGTGGAAACGGTCTTGAAAGATTTGGGCGCGGAGTTTTACTTCGACGCGGTCGCTATTCGCCCGGGAAGACCGGCGGTCTTCGGAAAATGCGGGAACACGTTTGCCTTCGGTCTTCCGGGCAATCCGGTATCGACAATGGTAACTTTCGAGCTGTTCGTGGTGCCCACAATTGACCTGCTAAGCGGCGCATCCGCGCGCGATTTGCCATTTGTGGAAGCAAGGCTTGGTGCAGCACTGAACGAAAAGCCAGGTCTGGCCCACTTTCTCCCCGCCCGGGTCGAATGGCGCGACACAACGCCCGAAGTAAAAGCCCTGCCGTGGCAAGGTTCTGGAGACATAGCGGCACTAGCCCGCGCGAACTGCTTTCTGGTAGTCGCAGCACACCACGGACAAGTCAACGTCGGAGAAACCATACCAATCCTTCTGCGAAAGGACATAATTTGATCTCTCTTCTCTGTGCCCTCTGTGCTCTCCGTGAACTGTGTGTTAATTCTTGTGCTTTTCCTAAGTAGACTGAGCCGATGCCAAAACTCTCCCACTACGGCACGCGCGGCGAAGTGCAAATGGTCGACGTCTCCGCCAAGCAGGTAACCACCCGCACGGCCAAAGCCCACGCCTTCGTGAGAATGAAGCCCAAAGTAGTCGCCGCCGTGCGCCGCCTCAAGAACCCCAAGGGGAATCCACTCGAGGTCGCGCGCATCGCCGGAATCGCCGCCGCAAAGCGCACCGCGGAGTGGATACCTCTTTGTCATCCTCTCCCTCTCACGCACATTGATGTGACCGCGGCGCTATGTGAAAATGGCGTTGAACTTCGCTCCACGGTAATCGCGACCGCGCAAACCGGCGTGGAAATGGAAGCTCTGGTGGCGGTTACTGCCGCGGCCCTCACGGTCTACGACATGTGCAAAGCCCTCGATAAAGGCATGGAGATCACCGATATCTACCTGGTTGAAAAAACCGGCGGCAAGAGCGGGGATTTTCGTCGCGAAACGCCCTCTAAAAAGGGCGCGCCACGGGGCCGCAAACGATGACCGGAACGGCAGGGAAGACCACCGTCAAACTGCTGCTGGTCGAAGACAATCCACTTGTACTTGAGCTGGTATTTCGCGGGATTGAGCACATCTGCGACGTGATGGTCGCGCACGATGGCGGCGACGCGCTCCTGAAGACGGTGGACGATCCTCCCGATGTGATTCTTTGCGACTACAAAATGCCCGGGCTCGATGGTCGTCAGCTTTTTGACAAGCTGCGCGGCCGCGAGAAGACGAGGCAGATTCCTTTTCTGTTTATGGCCAGCCGTGCGGACATCGAGGAGCGTTTGCGCCCCCTGGTCGATGGCGTGGAAGAGTTCATCGCCAAACCCTTCCTTGTGAAAGATCTTGTGCGCATCACCAAGAAAGTGGTGGACCGCCTTCATCTCGAGAAAATGCAGAAGCAAGCCTCGCGCCCCGGGATTATTCAGGGCCGCCTGGAAGAAATGAGCATGACCGACCTGCTGCAATCGCTCGAAATGGGGCAGAAATCGTGCCGCCTCGTCGTCCGCAAAGGCGGCGAGCAGGGCGAACTCTATTTCACCTCCGGCCAGTGCCATGACGCGAAGATGGGCAAAATCGAGGGCGACGACGCGGTCTACAAAGTGATTTTGTGGACCGAAGGCGAGTTTGAGATCGACTTTAATGCCGCCAACGGCTCCACGCGTAATACCACCACGAAGAACACGACAGGCCTGCTCATGGAAGCGATGCGGCTGATGGACGAAGCCAGCCGCGACGCCGTCGAGACGCAGTAATCCCGCCCATGCGCGTCGCAGTGCTCACCATCAGTGATTCCGTATCGCGAGGCGAACGCGAGGACCTTTCCGGCCCCGCGGTGGTTGCCTTTTGCCGCGGCCTCAACTGGGAAGTCGTGGAGACGCTGCGCGTGTCGGATGATCTCGCCGCCGTCCGCGAGCAATTGCGCAAGCTCGCGGATTCGGGTCGCCTGGATTTGATTCTCACCACTGGCGGAACGGGAATCGGCCCGCGTGACAATGCTCCGGAAGCGACGCAAGCGGTTGCGGAGCGCGTGATTCCCGGAATCGCGGAAGAGATGCGCCGCAAAGGGCTGGAGAAAACGCCAACCGCAGTTCTGTCCCGAGCCCTCGCCGCAACTCGCGGCAAAACTCTAATCTTAAATCTGCCGGGAAGCCCCAAAGGCGCGACAGAATCGCTGGAAGCTATCGCCCATCTGCTACCGCACGCCGTGCACGTGTTGCACGGCGGTCGCCACGATTGATCAAGATTTTAGAGTATGTCATCGACCGCGATGAGTTCTTGCTCATCCTGCGTGGACCGCTGAGGAATAGAGGCGCGGGTCATCTTGTAGTGCAGCCGGATAATCGTCAGCCCGAGAAAAAATACGCTGTGATCGGTGCGCAGCACGCCGTCCGCGTCTACATACACGTAAAAGAGTTCGCGCAGCGAACGAACGTGCCGCACGATGTAATGATCCGGCCCGCCGTCGATCATGCGGTAGAAGCCGGTGCGGCCGAACGCCGAGCCGGAAGAGACCAGTCCAAACGATCCATCCTCGTGAGCCACAGGAGTCAAGTACACATTGGCGCTGCCGCGGCATGGAAACGTGACCTTAACGCACGGCCCCGTCTCGTCCGGGAGTTGCGTAGCGGAATAAAGGCCGGCGTAAATCACGCGGCCGGAAGATTTCAGGCGGCGCAGCCAGCCCGTGTTCACGATGCGGCCGGTTGCGGGCTCCACGAGTTGCACGACTTCGCTGGTCATTCCCTTGGCTACTTCCAGCGATGAAATCGGAAAATTCAGTTGGTCCATGCGCCGGCTGATGAACTCCACCAGGAGCCATAGAAAGAAGCGGCCGGTCAGCGAGACTTCGCTCCATACATCAAGCTGGTACTCCGCGGCGTGCTCGTAGAAACGGCGAATATCCGGATGCACGGCGTCG
>WNFK01007108.1_pt1 | contig 11205 bp, 10 predicted proteins | sample 5400281 | NCBI WGS metagenome assembly WNFK01 (sample SAMN13153350, study PRJNA577476) | soil metagenome | isolation source: 20 cm soil on Douglas fir-dominated hillslope | place: USA:California | collected 2013-09-17
CAAGACAACTATTACCGCCACACTGGGCGGTACGTTCGCCTCGATTCGCGGCGATCGGGTGGTGGCCGTCGATGCCAACCCCGATCGCGGCACGCTGAGTGCGAAGGTGCCGGTGGAAACTCCTGCAACCGTGCGCCACCTGCTGCGCGACGGCGACCGCATCGAGCGCTACACGGACGTGCGGCGCTATACCTCGCAGGGATCGAGCCGATTGGAGGTGCTGGGTTCCGAGAACGATCCGGCGGTCTCCCAAGCGTTCAGCGCCGAGGACTACACCCGCACCCTTGACATCCTGCAGCGCTTCTACACCCTGGTGCTCACCGACTGCGGCACGGGGCTAATGCACTCGGCCATGTCGGCGGTTCTGGCCAAGTCCGACGCGCTTGTCGTGATCTCCTCAGGATCGGTCGACGGTGCGCGCAGCGCGGCCGCGACGCTGGACTGGCTGGACGCGCACGGACATGAGGACTTGGTCCGCAATTCGATTGCCGTTATAAACGCGGTCCGCCCGCCCTCCGGCAAGGTTGACATAGCGAAAATCGTCGGCCACTTCGAGGGGCGGTGCCGGGCCGTCCGGCTTATGCCGTTCGAGATCGGCAGACACGGGATGCGTTAATCGATCTCGCGGCTGTGGTGGCCGACGGCTTCCCTGACGCGGGCCGACGCCACATACCCGGGTAGCTGCTGCGAGGTGTTGCCCTTAGGCGGCCGACCCGCCCGCCCGGTGCGCTAATCGTTCTCCCACACGTAGCCAGCCGAGTGACGGCGTTGGCGCGGGCCGGCGCGATGCTGGTTGCCGAGTCCGCCCGTGATGCAATCGGTTCCGCTGCCGTCTTCACCTGGTCGTTCGCGGGTGCGCGGCACCTCAAGGGCGTCAAGGGAGAGGTGAAGCTGTACCGCGCCCGCGCGGCGAATTGTGAATAGTACGTTTGTACCGCTTTCGAAGGGCCAGCCTATTCTGCCGCCGGTCGCGAATGGCGCGATCTCTTCGACCACTCCCGTCGGCAGACCTCTGCGGGCGTGACGCAGAGGTATCGGTGCGGTGCTCGGGATCGCAGCGACGAAAGAAGCCATGGCGCTGGCGAATCGGTCGAAATCGGCCCGACGGCCGAATTCCGTAGTATGGCGAAACCATAAAGCGCCGACCACCGGTGCCGACATCCGCGTGAAGGACTACCAAAGCCAGTTTGTCGTAGCGACGCCTGGAGCAGCAGCCGGAGGCATTGCCCGCGAACGCCAGCCGCCTGTCGCGAGCTCAGCCCGGGTCGGAGATCATCCAGGCGATAGCGCAGATCCCGCCGACCACCACCGCCGCCACGCCGAGCGTCCCGAGGGTCACGCTGATGGCCATGGAAATCCAACGGGTCACGTCCCGCTGCAGTACGACGGCGACCGCAGCAGCGACCAGCAGCAGCGCGGTCGGGAAGACAAGCAGGACACACAGCATCAGATCGCTCATCACCGCTCCGGACTTCAGCAGTACGGCGCAGCCAACCAGGACCAGCAGCGGTCCGAGCGGCTGCGCAGCGACAACAAATCGGCGCTCGATCATGAAGCCCCACGCCCGCAAGCCATCCCGCCACCAGCTGCACCACTCCCCCGGCGACCTCCGCGCACAGCCACACCGCACCGAGCAGTGCCGCGATCAGTCCCGACAGCCACGGTCCGCGCCGCTGCCCCGACACGTCAGGAGACCTTTTCGCGCACAACGTCAACCGTCGCTTCCCAGAACGCTTTTCGCGAACCCGCGACGTGCACACGCCGCACCCCACCGGCCCGCTGCAGACTGATCAGAGCCCGGTACACCTGTTCGGCCACCAGCGCGCGCTCACGCCCGCGGGTGATACGCTCCCGCACCTCGGTGGTGCTCAGCGTCTCACCCGCGTCGCAGAGCAGCGTCAAGATCGCCGCGTGCCGGGGACTGAGCCCCGTGCGCCCCGACCGGCGCCCAGCACTCACTGCTCACCGCCACTGGCCAGAACCGCTCGCCCTGCTCCATACTGAGATTTCCTGGGGCAGCGCTCTCCTCGGTGCTGGACTCGACTTCGCGACGAACCTTCCCGACGATCGGGCCGCACCACTGATGCGCTCGATTCAGCGAAAGGTCAGCAGCTACAGTCGATTCGAGTTGCTTGTTGAGAACGCGACGTTGGAGTCCGCGTAACCGCCAACGAAGGCAGATTCTCCGGCAGAGCCCCAAGAAGGTGGTCTCACACGCCCACATCGACATTCGTGTTCTTGCGCGATCGTCCCTTGAACCCGACAGGCCGATTGAGTGACGCCGCCATCGGCGAACAACCAATGGACCCAGTTGACGGCCGGCGTCAGCATTCACGACCAAACCGCGTCACAATTGACACACGAAGTCAGCTGGTCTTTAAGCAATCGACAGAGAGTGAATTCGCCACTGAACGGTGCGGCCACGCACGGCGGAAGTACGCGGCCCGGCATGCGCGTCTGCACATCCCCACTGATAATGGGGGTATGTCCGGTGGAGTACAGCGCGTTCATCGGCTCGGTCAGCGGCCTCGCCCTGACGCGTGCCGGACGGTTGCAGCGCGGACGCACCAATATCGCCGACCGTGCCAGTTCGGCAATCCCGGCATGCGCGGAATGCCCTGCGCCGATTTCGGCGCCGCCGACGACGGGACGCGGGCGCGCAGCGGCGACCTCGTCGCCCACGACTAGCCCGGCGCACGGCAAGGCAGACATGGATACGATCGAGCCCCACCTGGCCGCGGTTCGCCGCTGCGCCAAGGCCATTGACGACTGGGAGCCGGTCGTCCATGCATGGGTCCGGCTCGATCTTGACGCCGCCGTCGTCGTGGCGCGGCGAGCCGACCGCGACGAGGTCCGACCCTTGTCAGGAAATACCCTGGGTATCAAGGACATCTATGACACCGCCGAGCAGCCGACCAGCTACGGATCGACGCTCTACAGTGGCCACCAGCCCCGCGCCGACGCCGATGCGGTTGTGCTGTTGAAGCGCAGCGGGGCGATCCCGCTAGGCAAGACGGTGACGGCCGAATTCGCCTACGCGCACCCGGGGCCGACCAGAAACCCCCGCCGGCCCACCCACACCCCCGGCGGCTCGTCGATGGGGTCAGCGGTGGCCGTCGCCTGCGGAATGGCCGATGTCGCGCTGGGCACACAGACTGCGGCCTCGATCACTCGGCCAGCCAGCTTCTGCGGTGTGTACGGGTTTAAACCCACCTACGGCGCCGTCTCCGTCGCTGGGCTCAAACTCGTTGCGCCGTCCCTGGATACGGTGGGATGGTTTGCCCGCGATCCACGCGTCCTCGACGCCGCGCGCGTGAGTCTCACCGACGACCTCCCCGCTGGGGCTCTGACGGGCCCGCCCCGGCTCGCGCTGGCCCGGACACCGGATTGGGCTGCGGCGATGCCCGATTCGCAGGCGGCGGTGCTCGAAGCGATCACCGCCGCGCGTGAGCTGGGTGGCTTGATAATGCCGGAATCCCGCGACGACGTGCTCGATGGTCTCGTGCAGGCACACCTCACGGTGCTGGCTTTCGAGGCGGCCCGCTCACTGGCCTGGGAACATCAGCACCGCCACGCGCTGTCCGCGCAGCTGCTGGCCCTGCTGGACACCGGCCTTCACACCCCGGTAGACGACTACGACGCGGCACGGCGACTGCGTGACCACGCTCAGCGGCGCGTACCGGCACTATTCGGCGACGCCGATATCCTGCTGGCCCCGGCCGCCGTGGGGGAAGCCCCCGCCGGGCTGTCGGGCACCGGTGACCCGCTGTTCGGCCGGGTGTGGTCGCTGCTCGGCCTGCCCACCCTGGCCATCCCGTTCGCGACCGGCTCAACCGGCCTGCCTGTCGGCATACAGGCGGTGGCGCGTGCGGGCCACGATCGGGACCTGTTGTCATTCGCCGCGTGGTTCAGCGGTGGCGTTGCCGCCCACAGCATCCCGCCACACACATCCGCCTACGTTGACCGCCCACCGCGGTGAGCGGCGGCCCGATCACAGCCGTCGGCTTGGCGTGCGCCGGCTCGGGGTGCGCAGACCCGCCCGCCGGATCGGATTGGCGGTGGCCCCAAAGATCCGCTGTGACAACGCTTCCATGTGCATCGCCATCGCGTGTTCGGCCCGGTCCGGGTCGCCGTCGATGATCGCATCGAGGATCGCGCGGTGCTCGACCAGTTGGGCGGCCCGGATGTCCTCGTCGCGGCTGGCGATCGTGTCGACCAGCGTCCACAACGGATGTTTGACCGGATCCATCAGCTCGCGGGTCAGCTCGGCCAGCACGGCGTTACCGCCAAGTCGCGCCACCTCGCGATGGAACAGCTGGTTGCATTCACTGAACCGGTCCACGTTTCCCGGCGCCGACGCAGCCAGCTGCGCCTGCGCCTCGTCCAACACGTCTTTGAGATGATCACACTCGTCGCCGGTCAGGCTCACAGCGCACAACCGTGCGGCCGCCGGTTCGAGTAGGCGCCGCACCTCGAGCACCTGCCGTGGCACCGAGTCGACCGGCAGGGACAGCCCCAGCGCAGGGCGGCTGTTAGGCGTTCTCACGAAGCACCCTGCGCCGGGACGCACATCGATGACCGCACCAAGCTCCAAGGCGAGCAGAGCTTCACGAACAGTGGCGCGGCTGACCGAGCATTGCTGGGCAAGAGCCCGCTCGTCGGGTAGGCGGTCGCCGGGCCGAAGATTACCGATGGCGATCGCGTGCAACACCTCCTCAGCAACCGCCAAGTAGCGTCGCCGCGGTTGGCTCCCGGTCATCAAGGCATCATATTTCGCCGCCATCTAACACGGCGGCCACCGACGCTGCCGCGCTGCGCGACGCGGCCTGGTCAGCGGGCGTCCAGTCCCGTTCGGCGATGCTGTGCACTGACAGCCAGCCACGCAGCGACCCGGCGCCGGGAACCGGCGCAAGGATCTGCGCGGCCACGCCGTAGACATCCCGCAACGCTTGCGGCGGATACGGTGGCACATCGAAGTGCGGCTGGACCAGCAGCCGGCGGTGCTCGTCGAGCCAGCAGACCGTCTCCAAGGCACGCTGATCCAACGACGGATCCCAGCGAATCGACTTCACCCCGGGGCGCAGGGCCTCGGCCGCCGGCAAGTCCACATGCAGTCCGATGTCGGCGGCGTCGAGGCGGGCGGTGACGCGATCAGCACCGGTCTCTGCCAACAACCGGTCGCACAGACACTGCAGAGCGGCCCGGGTGGCGCCGTGCGCCAGCAGCGCACCGAAGCCGGCACAGCGCAACGGCACACCGATCCGGCGCGCAGCCCCCCACACCGTCGCGGCGACACTGTCGAGAACTGCTACACCCAGAGACTGTTCGACGCCAGCCTCCAGCAACGGCAGGGCACGCAGGTTGGTGCACACCACCGCCACGGCGTGGCAGTCGCTGCCGGCGACGGCGCCGATCATTGACTGCAACGTGGATCTCGGGACCGCCCCGAAGGCGGCGTTGTCGCAGATTCCCAGATGCCGCCCACCGGAAACGGTGAGGCCTTCGGCGGCCAGCGTGCCCGTGATCCGCTCCACCACCGCAGGCAGATATGGCGTGAGGAGGAACAGCCGCGACGCCCCGAAGGCGTGGCAGGCATCCAGCAGCGCCAGTGTCGACGACGTCGCCGCGATGCCGGTGGCGTCCTCGATCGCCGACACGATCGCGCGGTCATGATCCAGGCCCAGCCAGCACCCCGACGTTCCCGCCCACACCAGCACGTCCACCCCGGCGTGCGCCAGCAGCCGCGCCGCGGCGATCATCAGCTCGGGCTCAAACTGCAGCCGCGACGCCGAATTGGCGTCGATGTGGGTCACCGCGACGCGGGTCGCCACCAGCTCCAGGTCAGGCACGGCGCCGGCGACGCGGGCGAGCTCAGGTTCGACCACGGTGTTCGACGACGGGACGATGAGCCCGACCCGCAGTGCGGTCACGGCTGGCCGGGGAACGGGTGGCGTTCCCGAAACGCCGCCGCAGCCTGCTCGAACGTCACGAACGACACGCCGTCGTGCAGTAACCAGTAGTTGACCAGCCGTTCGAGCATCAGCAGCACTTGCGGTCGGCCACTGACATCGGGGTGCAGCGTCACTGGGAAGACCGCATAGTCGAATTCGCGGTAGACCCAGTCGAATTGGTCGTTCCAGAGTTGTTCGACATCGCGAGGGTTAACGAATCCATGGCTATTCGGCGACTGCTTGATGAACATCATCGGCGGCAGATCGTCGACGTACCAGTTCCCGCAGAACTCGACCAGATCGATCTGCGGACCGCGGACCAGTGGCCGCATCCACGTCTCGGCAGGCTGCGAGTAGTCGATGTTCGTCCAGGTGTCACCCACCCGGGCATAGAACGGGACGAAATCGTTGTAGTTTTGCGAGTGGTCATAGCGGAAACCGTTGCGCAGCAGCAGCGCCGCGGTCCGCTCCGACATCTCCCACCACGGGGCGACGTACCCGCGCGGCGGCTGTCCGGCCAGCTTGTCGATGAGCTCGATCGACTTGGCCAGTACCGCCTCCTCCTGGCTTTCGCTTAGTTCGATCGGGTTCTCGTGTGAATAGCCGTGGGCGCCGATCTCATGCCCGGCGGCCGCCACCGCCGCCATCTGCTTTGGAAACGTCTCAATCGAATGCCCGGGGATGAACCAGGTGGTCGGGATCTGCAGCCGGTCGAACAACGTCACCAGTCGCGGCGTTCCCACTTCGCCGGCGAACATCCCGCGCTGGATGTCGTTGGGCGAGTCCTGCCCGCCATACGAGCCCAGCCAGCCCGCGACGGCGTCGACGTCGACACCGATACAGATCTGGATGTCCTTGGCGCTCACTGGAAGAGGCGGCTCGGCACCATGCAGCCGACCACCCAGTTCGGCCGGTCGACGATCTCGTTGATCCGCAGCTCGGCGATCGTTCCCAGAAGCGCATAGGCCACGTCCGCGTCCAGCTCGAGAGCGCGCGAGACCGCCTCCACGGCGCGTGAACTCGCCGCGCGGGCCGCGGCGAACAGATCCGGGCCGACACCGAGGAACACCTGATGAGCTTCGGCCGGATCGTCTGACGGGCCGCCGGTGTCGATCACCGGTGCCTGCAGACCCCCACCCGCGATCAGCCCGACCCGGATGGCGACGTCGGCTTCGCACTCAATGGCCGTCCCGCTGATCTCACCATCACCCTGCAGCGCGTGAGCGTCCCCCATCGACAGCAGGGCCCCCTCGACGAACACCGGAAGCATGATCTGGCTGCCCGCCCGGACGTACTTGACGTCGATGTTGCCGCCGGCGTTCGTCGGCACCGTCGCCGCGAACTGACCCGCTGAGGCAGGTGCGACACCCACCACACCGATCATCGGCTTCAGCGCGAAGCGGTGACCGGGCACGATTTCCACGCTGTCACCGTCGGTTCGCCAGCCGCGCAGATACGGGCCGGGGAACTGATCCGACAGCAGCCCCATGCCCGGCAGGATCGCCGACCACCCCCATGCACCGACGCTGATGTCGAGGATGTCGACTGTCAGGACGTCACCGGGCATGGCACCTTCGACCCACAGCGGCCCGGTCAGTACATCCATGCGTGCCGGGTCGAGGTCAATCAGCTCCGATGCGGTCGTCGCGGCGGTGATCTGGTAGTCCGACGGGTCACGCAGCCCCAGTGACACTTCATCGCCGGGTTTAAGGACCAGCTCGGGCGCTAGGTCCCGATCCCAGACATGGTGGAAGGTGTCGCGACCCAGGTGGTGCGGTGCAGTGATCAAAGACATCGAACGAATCTCCTTGCTGTCAGACGGCGGGATTGGGGGCCTCGGCCATAGTCAGCGCAGGCGCGGGCGCCGGCGGACTAAGGAAATCATCCGCGGCGGCAGTCGTTCTGCGGTAAGCCACCGAGAAGCCCATCACGATGAGGAAATAGACCAGCGCGATATAGGGAAAGTACTTCACCGGGGCAGCCGGGATCGGATAGATGTTGCCGTAGAGCACCCATCCGAGGACCAGCAGCCCGATCGCCGGGACAACGATGCGGTCCCACCTGCGGTGTGCGACGTCTACCGTCCAGTACTCACGCAGCGAGGCGATCACGACCAGACCGTAGGAGATCAGGGCCCCGAAGGTGCCCAACCCGCTCAAATCGCCGATGGCGGTCACCGGTGAACCCCACAGCACAGCGCCGATGATCAGCAGCGCCACACCGACAGTGAACGTCACGTACGTCGCATTGCGCGGGACCCCGGAACTGCCGTGCAAGGCACCGACTTTCGCCGGGGCGAACCGATCACGCGAGAGCGCGAACAGGACATGCGAGCTGGCGTTCACACTGGCCAGTGCGCACGCGAAGAAGCTGATCGCGGCCCCGACGTTGACCCCCGCGGAGTAGTTGACACCCAGGAAGCGGATGGCCAGCGTGTTCAGCGGTGTCCCATCGCCGGCGAACTCCGCAACCCCACTGTCGGACAGGCCAAAACCGACCGTCTGGCTGTAGGAGACGAAAACGAAGAACACCCCACCGACAAAGGCGCTGAGCAGGATCGCCAGCGGAACGATCCGCTTCGGATCCTTCGACTCCTCGCCCAACGTGGCCGAACCTTCGAAGCCCAGGAAGCTGGTCAGGCCGAACACCAGCGCGTGAGCGACCCCGACCGCTCCATAGCTGTTGAGGACGAACGGCTTGACCGCCGTCGATGCGTTCAGGTGCGAATGACCGACGATCAACACACAGACCACCACGACCAGCACCATGCTGACCACTTCGAGAATCAGCATCAGCCGCACGGAGGGCCGGATGTTGTTGATCGCCAGCAGCAGCACCGCCGCCGCTCCGATAGCGGCCAGCACAGCCCACGGCACGTTCAGACCGAGTTGACTCAGCGCCATCTGGGCAAACGCCCCGGTACCGGCGAGCAGCGCACCGGTCAGCAGCACGTAGGTGAAGACCAGGCCCCAGCCGGCCAGCACTCCCGCCCACGGCCCCAACGCATGCCGAGTCAGTCCATACGCCGACCCGGCGTGGGCGTAGCGGCGACCCAGCCGGCCAAAGCAGTACCCGATGATCATCACCGCCACCAGCGACACCACGAACGCCAGCGGCACGTTGTAGCCGGCGGCGCTGGCCAGCAGCGGCGGAACGAAAACCATGCCCGTGGTCGGCGCCATCAGCGCCACCGACATGGCGACGGTCTCCGGCAGATTCAGCTGCCGCTTGAACTCAACGGCGACCATCGACAGCCGCCCATCCCGACACTCGCTCCCACCGGGTAGGGCCCGGCCGCACCAACCCAGGCTGCTGACACATCACATTCTTCCTTTCGGTCGCGGCACCGGCTACTCGCACTGACAGCGCAGCCGGTGGAACCCCGCGGTGAATGCCTCGAACGCTAGGACGCGACCATTTCCGAAACTTGTTGTCGCTGTTTAGAGCACATCAACGAAGTGGTCAGACCAATCTGGCTACAAAAAACCGCTAATCCACAGGATGGTCCGACGGGGAGTAAGGAACCCGCCACCCAGAAGAAACCGATTCATGCAGTTCAGCTAGATATTCAGCTCGCAAACCGCAGCGGACGGACAAGATTAGACACGGCGCGCCTGGACTCGAAGCGGTCAGACCAATCGGATGTGTTCAACGAGTCCGCAGTGAGCAGACAGGCCACCGCCATGCGGCCGAATAGCTGCGCCGACCTCCGCCCGGCTGCTCATCACAGCGCACACCGGCGGTGAACAACACCACGACCCGCGCTCTGGTGAAACGTGCGTCGGGCTCTCTACATGTCTTCTGGATTCTGTCCGCGGCAGCGGCACTGTGTGATCGACCCACCGAGGGTCAAACATTCGACTCCTCGACAAAGAGTAGGACCCGTGAGGGCAGCACCCCAAGCGGCTACGGAGTGCTGGCGGCGCGGTTTTCTGACACGGCTTCGATACGGGCGGGCACGTGCTTGTGCCAGGGTGTCGCCGCGTGGGCGTCACGCCATGCCGTCGACGTAAGCGCGTTTGGGGCGACGCCGCCGCTGAGGGCATTCGGCGACGCCGCACGATTGACAGCCGGGTTTGTCCACATAATCGACCACGACGCGGTGCAAGCGCTGCTGGCGGTGGCCGCCGGCGTTCGAGCACCGGGTGGCACAGCCGCGCCAGGACCGCATCGCCACCGCGGCCCGCACCCACGCCGAAACCACGTATGCCCATAAGGGATTCACCGTCTTGGCGCAGCGCCCGCAGTGGCGCGACACCACTACGGTGTCGCTGTGCTACCTGCGCACCGCCGACGGGCAGGAAGCCACCGAAGCGGCGGTCACCGACCCGGCGCACTGGGCGGTGCTGATGACCGAGGACACCGTGTTGGTCGACGCCGACACCGGCGAACCGGTCGACGAGGCAGATGTCGACTGGAGCACCGAGCACCAGCCCGACCGCGAGCCCGCCCAGGGCGCCCGGCACGCCAACACGGTGGTGGAAACCACGGTATGGCAGCCGGAGTACTACTGCACCGACCCGCAAGCCTGCGGACTGGCGAGGGCCGACTTCCTCACCCGCAGCGGTCCGATCGTGCACGAGCCGACCGCCGTCGAGGATCCCGAGGCCAGCGCCGAGGCCCAGCGCGCCGAGCGCCGAAAGGTGCTGGCGCTCAACAAGCTCGGTGCCGCCTGGCCCGCCTTGTTGACTGCACTTACGCGTCCTCCCTGTGATGTCAGACCCACGCGATATGCATGAAGAAAGACAAGGTGATGGGCGAAAGCGCCGGCCAGCACGATTGCGACCGCCCTCGGGGTTAGCAGAGCCACTGTGTACCGAGTGCTCGCAGCGGACACGCGATAAGGCAGTGGACACGCATGGCGATCCTCGGTTTGTGTTGTGTTACGGCTGAACTTGGATCGTTGCGACGGTCTTGTCCAGCTTGTGTAGCTCAACCTCGACACTTCCAGGCACATCGACGGTGAGGCGGTAGGGAGGCTCGCATGCTGCTCCACCGCAAATACTCTCATGCCCTTCGCCGCAATAACGGCGCCAAGACGCGGCGCTACGCCGCCGACTGCGAGTGCCATGCCGCCTATCCAGCGGGCGGTGTCATCGGCTGCCGGTGCGCCGGTGTGGTCACCGGGGTTAGCCGAAGACGTCGTTGAGGGTCACGGTTTGCAGGTTGCGGCTGTGGATGATGTCGAGCAGTTGGGCGTAGCAGTGGGTGATGGTGGGCAGGTTGGCGTGGGTGATCACGATCTGTTGGGGCT
>WNFK01219978.1_pt2 | contig 11201 bp, 8 predicted proteins | sample 5400281 | NCBI WGS metagenome assembly WNFK01 (sample SAMN13153350, study PRJNA577476) | soil metagenome | isolation source: 20 cm soil on Douglas fir-dominated hillslope | place: USA:California | collected 2013-09-17
GGCTTGGGGCTCGGCTTCGGGTTCGGCTTGGGCGTCGACGTGGTCGTCGAGCCGCATCGGTCGGCGAAGATCACGGTAAACATCTTCTTGCCGGGCGATCCGGGGCCCTTGTAGGCGCCGATCCCGACGACGTCCCAGGCCTTGCTGAGGATGTTCGCGCGGTGGCCCGGCGATCCCATGAACTGGCTCTGGACCGCCGCTGCCGCGGAATCGTCGGGATAGTAGTTGTAGCCGATGTTCTCGCCGGCGATCCGGTAGCAGTAGCCCTTCTGATCGAGGACGTGGAAGACGTTGTAGTTGGTGCCCAGGATCGTGTGGTCGAAGTAGTTGCGGACGACCATGTCCTTGCTTCGCGACCGGGCGATCGCCGTCAGCTTGGCGTCGACCTTGAGGGCCTTGAGGCCGTGCTGCGCACGCGCCCGATTCGTGAGCGTGACGAGCGTCGACTCGGATGCGGAGCTGAAGCTGTTGTTGTCCCAGGCGAACGACGCGCGCGGCGTCGCGAGCAGCCCGACGGACGTCAGGATGAACGCGATCGCCAGCATCACGGCGAAGCGACGCGGGTCGGCGAGGAGCATCGAGCGGAGCTCGCGCGACGGTCGGCGGGCGGCGGATTGGACGATCATCGGCGGTTCGGTCTCGTGCGGGCACCGGCTGGGGGTCCGGTGCGTTGACCCTAGGCCGAACGGGGTGGTGCAAACCGCCGTGCGATGGTCCCGATCGCACCGGGCACGGGTACCAGAACGTGCTCCTCTCTGCGACGCACCGCCCCCGGTCCATCCGGACCGCCTGCGACCGCCCGTGACCGCCCGCGACCGCCCCGGAATGCGCGTGACCGGGGCTCCGACGCGGGCATGGGAGGCTGAACCGCAGATGTTCTCCGCACCGAACAGAGACCGCGCGAATGCCCCGCAAGCTGGCTCCCAGCGACCGCTCCGGGGACGCCAACGTCGCGCTCGAGCGTGAACATTCCCGGGTCACGGGCCCGGGGCCGCGAATCGACGGCTCGAACCGGTCGATAGGCCCGAATCCATTCGGTGTGGAGGGAACGTCGTTGAGCTCGCCGTGCCTCAGCGCAAGGCGGCCTCCAGCGCGACCCGCGCGTCCGTGCCGGGATCGCGTCGCTTCACGATCAACGCGGTCGCGATCGACAGCCCGCGTTGCGCTGCCCAGGACCCCGACGCCGGGCGGCTGCCCGGGACGACGACGGCGCCCGGCGGCACGACGAGCGGCCGATCTGCCGTCCCGACGAGCTCGCGCTCCGCGACGAGGTCGAACAGGCGCGACGTTCCGGTCAGGACGACGCCCGCCCCGATGACCGCGCCCGCGCCGACGAGGACGCCCTCGAGCAGGCGCGTCCCCGCGCCGACGAACGCGTCGTCGTCGACGATCACCGGCCGCGCCCCGGCCGGCTCGAGCACCCCGCCGATCGTGACGCCGGCGGCGAGATGGACGCGCTGGCCGATCTGCGCGCACGAGCCGACGAGGACGTGCGAATCGACCATCGTCCCCGCCCCGACCCACGCCCCGACGTTGACGTACGACGGCGGCATCACGATCACGCCCGGCGCCAGGTGCGCGCCGGCCCGGATGGCGGTCCCGCCAGGCACGATCCGACGATCCGGCCCGGGGTCGGCCGGCGGAAGGTTCGCTCGGTCGTGGAAGGCGAACGGACCGACGGTCCACGAATCCATCGTCCGGTCGGCGAACACGGCGAGGATCGCCGCCTTCACGTCGGGCCGGACGCGCCAGCCGTCGGGGGCGGTCGGGTCGGGCTCGGCCGCGCGGAGCTCGCCGGCGGCCAGGGCCGCGAGCAATCCGGGCACGGTGAGCTCCGCGATCGCGCGATCCGGACCCGCGCCGTCCGCCTTGGGGCCTTCCGCGGGCGCCCGTCGATCCGCCACGAGCCCCCTCACGCCGACACCTCCATCAAGGTGCGCATCCGCCCGCCCGGCGCCTCGATGAGCCCGAGCGCGCGCAGCGTTGCGGCCAGCGTGGCGCGCGACTCGTCGGCGAGTGTCAGGAGGGGCAACCTCACGGCGTCGGTCTCGAGCAGGCCCATCAGCTCGAGAGCGGCCTTCACCGGGACCGGGTTCGGGCCACCCGTGAAGTTCGCGAGGAACAGCGGCAGCCAGCGATCGTGGACACGCCGCGCGCCGTCCCAGTCGCCCGCTCGGGCCGCGTCGCACAGCGCCACGAGCTCGCCTGGGATCTCGTTGCTCGCGACCGACACCACGCCGTCCCCGCCCAGGGCGAGGATCGGCAGCGTCCAGGCGTCGTCGCCGGCGAGGACGGCGACGTCGCGCGGACGCTCGCGGCAGATCCGGGCGATCTGCTCGAGATTGCCGCTCGCCTCCTTGATCGCGATGACGCGCGGATGCTCGGCCAGCCGCAGGAACACGTCGGCGGGCACGTTCGTGCCGGTCCGCGACGGGACGTTGTAGACGACGATCGGCAGGTCGCCCTCGTCGGCGACGGCCCGGAAGTGGGCCTCGAGCATCCGGCCGTCGGGACGGTTGTAGTACGGCGCGACCACCAGGGCGGCATCCGCCCCGAGCGCGGCTGCTCGCTGCGTGGCCGTGATCGTCGAGGCGGTGTCGTTCGTACCCGTCCCGGCGACGACGGGTACGCGCCCGCGCGAGGCGCGCTCGGCGACGGTCTCGACCGTGATCGCGATGACCCGGTCGCGCTCGACCGGGCTGAGGGTCGGTGCCTCGCCGGTCGTGCCGACGGGCACCAGGCCGTCGATGCCGGCAAGGACCTGCCAGCGGACGAGCCGTCGAAGGGCATCCTCGTCGACGGCGCCGTCGGCGGTGAACGGGGTGACGAGCGCGGTGAAGGCGCCCTGGAGGGTCGGACGGGTGGCCGGGGTCGGGCGCGCGATCGGGGTCATGGGAGTCTCCTTGCCGTTGGTGCTCGAAATCGATCGATGGAACGTTCGTCGTCAGGCGGTGGCGGCCACCCGCCGGGGCGTGGCCGATCCCGTCGACCGTGCGGCCGCGATCCGCTCGTCGACGATCTCGTCGAAGGCGTGGATCCCGGGCGACCGAGGCGCAGCGCGCAGCCAGTCGATCGCCGCCAGCGCGCCCGCCGCGTAGCCCGATCGGTCCCGCGCGGTCAGCCGGAGCTCGATCGTCTCGCTCGTGCCGTCGAGCCCGACGACGTGCATCCCGGGCATCGAACCCGACCTCACGACGGCGACCTCGTCGACGTCGATCGGCAGCTCAACGGCGAGGCGCCGGACGATCTCGCGGGCGGTGCCGGACGGCCGATCCGCCTTCGTCCGCCGGTGCCATTCCAAGACGGACGGCTCGAATCCACCGAGAGCCGCGGCGAGCCGCGCGGCCTCGTCGACAAGGCGGAGGAACAGGGCCGCCCCGAGGGCGAGATTCGGCGCCGCGACGGCCACCGCCCCCGCCCGACGCAGCGCCCCGCCGACGCGGTCGACATCGATCTGCCAGCCGGTCGTCGCGATGACGAACGCCCGGCAGCCGGCGTCGAGCGCGGCGTCGACGTTCGCCGCGACCGCATCCGCGCGGGACGCGTCGACGATGACATCCGCCGCGCCGAGGAGCGAGGGATCGTGGCGTCCTTCCGCTGGCCGCCCCAGCATTCGCGACCTGTCGCCGCGCTCGCGCAGGGCCGCGTCGATCGCCTGTCCCAGCGGGCCGTCACCGAGAACGATCGTGGTCGTCATGTGCGTGCCTCCTCGCGGATCGAGGAGCCGCCGGACGGTTGAGGAGGCCTGGAATCACGAAGCCGCGGTCACCACTCGGTGCCGCGGCCCCTGGAGCCTCCGTGCCCGGAGACTCCTGTCGGTGTTCGCTTGCGCGCCGTCAGAGCCCCAGGGCCCGTGCCTCCCGGCAGGGCCGCCAGAGCTTCTTCTTGTGCAACAGCTTCGACGGTTGCATCTCGGTGGCGACGGTCTCTCGATCAGCCCAGGTAGCGATCGGCGAACGCCGGGTAGGTGGCGGCGATCGGATCGGCCACGGTGCCCTCCTCGTCCTCGAGCCCGAAACGCCGGGCGTCCGGCGTCTTGACCCCGTTGCCGGACAGGATGGCCACGACCTCGTCGCCGTCACGGATCACGCCGCGAGCGCGGGCCGCCTCGACCGCCGCCACGGTGACGCCGCCGGCGGTCTCGACGAAGATCCCCTCGTCCGCGGCAACCCGCCGGATGGCAGCAGCGGTGGCGACATCAGGGATCGACTCGATTGAGCCGCCGGTGCGGCGGGCGAGCTCCAGCGCGTAGCCGCCGTCCGCCGGCGAGCCGATCGCCAGCGAGCGGACGATCGTGTCGGGTGCGCGGACGGGGCGGATCTCGTCGACGCCCTCGGCGAAGGCCGTCGCGACCGGCGCGCAGCCCTCGGGCTGGCCGCCGACGAACCGCACGTCCCTCCGCTCGACGAGGCCGATCTCGACCAGCTCGTCGAAGCCCTTGGCGATCTTCGTGAACATCGAGCCCGACGCGATCGGCCCGACGATGACGTCGGGCAGCCGCCAGCCGAGCTGCTCGGCGATCTCGAATGCGATCGTCTTGCTGCCCTCGGCGTAGAACGGGCGGAGGTTGACGTTGACGAACGCCCAGCCCTCCTCGTCGGCGATCTCCAGGCTGAGCCGGTTGATGTCGTCGTACGTGCCGTCGACGCGGATCACCGTCGCTCCGTAGCTGAGCGCGTGCTCGATCTTGGCCGGCTCGAGGTCGGCCGGGACGAAGACGAATGCGCGAAGGCCGGCCGCCGCGGCGGCCGCCGCGGTGGCACCGGCGAGGTTGCCGGTCGAGGCGCAGGCGAGCGTGTCGAAGCCGAACTCGACCGCGCGCGCTGTCGCGACCGCGACGACCCGGTCCTTGAACGACAGGGTCGGATTGCGCGTGTCGTCCTTGAGATGGAGCGCCGTACCGGTTCCGAGATCCAGGTCGCGGGCGAGACGATCGGCGCGAACGAGGGCGGTCGAGCCGACCGCCAGGCCGCGCTCCGGGACGTGGGCGACGGGCAGCAGCTCGAGGTAGCGCCAGATGCGGCCCGAAGCACGCGACGCAGACGAAGCTCGGGCCGAGCTCCTCGGCGCGGCCGCACGCGCGACACCGCAGGCCGCGGATGTGAGTTGGGGCCGTCGTCGCCGGGTCATCGGCCGGCGCGCCCGGCCGGGTCGGTGTCTCGAGAGTCATCGGGTCGTCTCCATCGCGGAGGACCGTTCGCCTCGATCGAGCCCGATAAACCGAGAGACCCTTCCCGGAGGAAGGGCCGTTGTGAGGACCTTATCTCGCAGGAGAACCTGCCCGGATTTGGCACCGTGCCGACGTCGCCGTCGGTCGGTTGTCGGGCTTCACAGGGCCGGTCCCTCCACCACTCTTGATAAGCGTCTTCAGTTGTGTGCGGATCGTAGGCCGGGATTCGGACGTCGTCAACCGTTCCGTGGGTCGGTTGCCTCCGAGGCGGAACGTGACGGAGATTGACGCCGCCTGGGCATCGGACCAGGCTTTGGAAGTGACCAGGAAGCCCGACCCCAAGGATTCCGATTCCGAGTGGATCCAGAAGCCGCCGCCCCGCGACCGGCGTCATGGTGGTGGCAGGAATTGCGCCGGACCTACGGGCCTCCGCCCTATCGGCGCCCCAAGGCTGGTCGCCGAGAGGCCGATCCCGAGGCCACCAGTGATTTGGATGTGCCCGACGTGGTGAATTGGGGTGGCCTACGGGGGTCGAACCCGTAACCGCTGGAGCCACAATCCAGTGCTCTACCATTGAGCTAAGGCCACCATGCGCACGCCCGGGCGTAGCGCCGCGCGAGAGCCTCGGGAGTCTACCGGATTCGCGATCGAATCCGCGACGTTCAAGCCCGCTGGCCGACCAACCTCGGTGACTCTGCGCCACGGTCGATCGCGGTCAGCACTCGCGCGATCGCGTCCGCCAGGTCGTCGACGTCCTGCTCCGTGGCGATCGTGGGGATCGCGCCCATGCCGCGCGGGGCGAGGTAGAAACCCTCGAGCAGCAGGCCGAGGAATAACTCGGACGGCTGTCCGGCGCCGGGCGCGAACGCGGCTCCGGCTTCCCCGCGGAAGACCTGGAACAGCGAGCCCACGTTGACGACCCGCGCGTCGAGCCCGTCCGCGGCGATCCGATCGGTCAGCCGTCCGGTCAAGCGCGCTCCCAGATCGTCCAGCCGCTGATGGTTGCCGTTGAACGTCCCGCCGTGGCTGACCGCCCGACGCTGGCGCGCATCGAAGATCGCCATCACGTCGGCCCGGCCGCCGAACGCCGCCAGCGGAAAGCCGCCCGCGATGATCTTGCCGAGCGTCGTCAGGTCGGGTCGGATGCCGTAGGCCTCCTGCGCGCCGCCCGGGGCGATCCGGAACGAGATGATCTCGTCGAAGATCAGCAACGCGCCCAGGCGATCGCACAGGTCGCGCAGGAACGGGAGGAACCCCGGCTCGGGAGCACGGACGCCGCCGGCACCCTGGACCGGCTCGATGATGATCGCCGCCAGGTCGGCTTCGCGGCCGCGCAGCCCGGCAGCGATCCCGTCCGGGTCGCCCCACGGGAGCTCGACGATCAGGCCGCCGATCGCATCGGGAACGCCGGGCGTGCCGGCCATCACGAGATCGTGCGTCCCGTGATACGAGTGGTCGAACTTCGCGATCAGCGGCCGTCCGGTGAACGCCCGGGCCGCCCGGATCGCGAACATCGTCGCCTCCGTGCCGGACGAGGTGAACCGAAGGTGCTCGATGGATGGAAGACGTCGACGCAGCTCCTCGGCAAGCTCGACCTCGGTCTCGGTCGGCGCAGCGAACGCCGAGCCGCGCCGGACCTGGGCCTCGACCGCGGCGACGACCGCAGGGTGGGCGTGCCCGAGGATCAGCGACGTGTAGTTGCCGAGGAAGTCGCGGTAGACGTTGCCGTCGACGTCCGTGAACGACAGGCCCGACCCATGGTCGGCGTACGGCGGGTACGGCGCGCTGTACACGGTCGTGCGCGTGGAGCCGCCCGGCAGTGACGCGGTCGCCCGCTCGAAGAGGGCACGCGATCGTGGCGTCCGGGCGAGGTAATCGTCGAGGAACGTCATCGGGAGCCTCCGGCAGGAACGAGCTCGATCGCGTCCACGGAACGATAGCGAGTTTGGTCCGCCGGCCGGACCAACGGGCCGAAGACGGCACGAATCATGGTGCCGCCGGCCGCGTCGTTCGTCGGTTGGTCCGCGGGCCGGACCGACGGGCGGAGGACAGGCCTGATCGTGGCCCGGCGGCGCCATCGTTCGCCCCTTGGTCCGCCGGCCGGACCACGCGGCGCCACCTCGTCGCCCGCGACGAGACGCTCGAGCTGACGGCCCTCGTGGCCGCCGCCGCGCCGGTCCCGCTGATCGGAGCGACCGCCCGCTCGCTCGCCCGCGCCGGCCGTCTGCGGTGAGCGCGAGGAGCCGACGCTCCGCCATGTCGCGGACCTGACCGGCGGCAGCTACTACCCGGCCGACAGCGCTGCCGAGCTCGAGCGCGTCTTCGCGGACCTGCCGACCAACCTGATCACGAAGCGCGAATCGCTGGAGATCAGCGTCGGGTTCGTCGGTCTCGGCAGCCTGCTCGCCGCGTTCGGGCTGCTCCTCGGGAGGGCGTGCCGCCCCCCTGCCCTGAGCCGGGGGTTCCGGGTTGAGCGTCGAGGTCCCGGTTACGGGCCCTCGGGTCGGCCGGACGCCTCGGGGGCCTGGCCCTTGTCCTTGCAGTGGCCCGGCGGCCAGCAGCCGGGCGTCCCGGCGGCGCCCTGCGCGCCGCCCTGCTTCTGCGCCCAGCGGTCCGCCTTCTCCTGCGACCAGCCGGGATGGATCGATCCGACCGCCTTCGAGCCTCCCGCCCACGGCGGCTTGCCGGGCGCACGGATGGGCGTCCCATCGACCGTTTCGACGTCGACCTCGTCGCCGTTCTGCTCGCCGGTGATCGTCACGGTCTTGCCGACGAACGGCGCGAGCGGGTGCTTGTCACCGAAGAACCACGGCGGGCCCGCGTCGAGCTTGACCGTCTTGCCGTCCACCGTGAGCGCGTACGAGGTCTCGCCCTCGGCGTCCCTGGTGGCGGCGACCGTCCCCTTGAGGGTGACCGTGGCCTCCGGTTCCTCCGACTCCTTCGGGCCCTTGTCGGGCTTGCCGGAAGCGGTCGGCCCGGCGCCCGGCGACGGCGACGCGGCCAGGGCGGGGATCGCGACGACGCCGACGAGCGCGAGCAATGCCAGGGCGAGGAGCGGTGCCCGGATCGAGTCGCGGAAGCGTGTCACGCCCGCAGTCTAGTCTCGCCGTGGTGCCGTACAAGGGGCCGCTCACGATGTGGTGCGCGATTGCACCGTCGGTTCGCGGACGCCACGATCGCCGGCCTGCGCCCCCCGATGGCGAGCGTCGCGGGCGTCGCGGGGCTCAGCTGTCGGCGGTCGTGTCCCGGTCGCCGGTCGTGCGCCGGTACGAGTCGGCGGCGCGTCCGACGGCATGGGTCAGCGCGGCGATCGTGAACGGCTTGCTGAGGAACTCGAACTCGCCGAGGTCCTTGCCCTGCGCCAGCGCATGATCCGTGTAGCCGCTCATCAACACGATCCCGATGCCGGGGCGCGCCTTGCGGATGACCTTGGCCAGATCGTTCCCGTGCATACCCGGCATGACGATGTCGGTGACCAGCACCTCGATCACCGAGCCCCAGTTCTCGCTCGCGTGGATCGCGTCCGGCGCGCCGGCCGCCGCGAAGACCGTGTATCCCGCGGATTCGAGGCTGCGTCGCGCGAACAGCCGGACGGCCGGGTCGTCCTCGGCCAGGAGCACGGCACCCGACCCGCGGCGGGCCACCGCCATCCGTTCCGGCTGGACGGCACCCACGCTGCCCGCGACCCGAGGGAGATCGATGTGGAACGTCGAGCCCTCGCCCGGCGCGGTCTCGACCTGGACCTGACCGCCCGACTGGGCGACGATTCCGAAGACCGTGGAGAGCCCGAAGCCCGTCCCCTGGCCCTCCCCCTTCGTGGTGTAGAACGGATCGAAGATCTGGGCCTTGGTCTTCTCGTCCATGCCGATGCCCGTGTCGGCGACGCTGATCCGGACGAACGGGCCTGCCGTGAGGTCGGGGTCCGGGCGGTCAGGATCCGCGCCTTCGAGATTGTGGAGCGAGATCGTCACCGTCCCACCGGACGGCATCGCATCGCGGGCGTTGAGCGCCAGATTCATGATGACCTGCTCGAGCTGGGAGGGGTCGACCCGGACCCAGGCGTGGTTGGCGTTGACGTCGACGGCGATGACGATGTCGCCGAGGAGGGGTGCGAGGATCGGGAGCATGCCGGCGACGACGACCGCCGGATCGACGTCGACGGGGATCAGGATCTGCCGGCGCGTGAACGCGAGGAGCTTCCTCGTGATGGCCGTCGCGCGCTCGCTGCTCGCGATCACCTGGGCGAGGTCGTGGCGGATCGGATCGTCGGGCGGGAGGTTGTCGAGCGCCATCTGGGTGTAGCCCTGGATCGCGGTCAGGAGGTTGTTGAAGTCGTGGGCGATCCCGCCCGCGAACTGGCCGATCGCCTCGAGTCGCTGGCTCTGCACGACCTGGGCATCGATGCTCCGCTTGCCGGTCACGTCGCTGACGTTCAGCATCGTCCCGACGAACACGTCCTCGCTGGTCGTGATCGGGCTGCCGGCGACGATGCCGAACATGTCGCTCCCATCGAACCGGCGGAAGCGCAGCTCCATCCGCTCGCCCGCATGCTTGCGCTGGCGCTTCAGGAAGCCGGTCATGGCGGCCCATTGCTCCGGGTCCATGAACTCGGTGATCTCGCGATCGCGCATCGCGTCCGAGGATGTCCCGAGGAGCTCGGCCATGGCGTCATTGGCGTAGGTCGTGGTGCCGCGTTCGCTCACCAGCCAGACGCCATCGAACATGCCGTCGAAGATCGTGCGCAGCCGCTCGGCAGGCACCTGGCCGACGGACGTGACGAGGCCGTCTGCCTCTTCCGAGGTGACGTTCATCGCGGCGCCGACCGGGCCCTGCCCCTGCGGGATCCGCGCATTCGCCCCTCCCCTTGTCCGTGCATGCGCTGACGGAACGGGCCAGGTCGCGCGTCGCCGGTCGAGGCCCGATCCGGAGGGTCCCGATGCCTCGGCCGGAGTCTGCAAGGAGGTGTTCGCATCCGTCATGACGACCCGTCATGACGTGCGGGCGGTCTGGCTGGCCCCCGCTAGGGTCCGGCGACGCTCGCGACCAGCGCCTGGGCCTCGTCGAGCAGCCGACCGAGATGCCCCTCGCCGCGGAAGCTCTCGGCGTAGACCTTCGCCACGTTCTCCGTGCCCGATGGCCGCGCGGCGAACCAGCCGTTGGCGGTCACCACCTTGAGGCCGCCGATCGGGGCGTCGTTGCCCGGGGCGCGGGTCAGGATCGAGGTGATCGGATCGCCGGCGAGGGTGGTCGCAGTGACGTCGGCCGGCGAGAGCCGACCGAGGGCCGCCTTCTGGTCGGGGGTGGCCGGCGCGTCGATCCGGCGATAGGCCGGCGCCCCGAACCGCGCCGTCAGCTCCCGGTAGGCGATGCCGGGATCGCGGCCCGTGCGCGACGTCAGCTCGCAGGCGAGCAGGTCCGCGATGATCCCGTCCTTGTCGGTCGTCCAGACCGTCCCGTCGCGGCGCAGGAACGACGCCCCGGCACTCTCCTCGCCGCCGAACCCGAGCGTGCCGTCGACGAGCCCCGCCACGAACCACTTGAACCCGACCGGGACCTCGACGAGGCGCCGTCCGAGATCGGCGACGACCCGGTCGATCATCGATGACGACACGAGGGTCTTCCCGACGCCGACATCCGCGGCCCACGCTCGCGCGCCCCCGTACAGGTAGGCGATCGCGGCGCTCAGGAAGTGGTTCGGGTTGAGGAGCCCGTCGCCCGGGGTGACGACCCCGTGGCGATCGGCGTCGGCGTCGTTGCCCAGGGCGATGTCGAAGCGATCCTTCAGGGCGATCAGCCCGGCCATGGCCGACGGTGACGAGGGGTCCATCCGGATCTTGCCGTCCCAGTCGTAGGTCATGAAGCCGAAGGTCGGGTCGACCCGGGTGTTGACCACGGTCAGGTCCAGGCCGTGACGCTCGGCGATCGCCCCCCAGTAAGCGACCGACGCGCCGCCCATCGGGTCGACCCCGATCCGCAGGCCCGAGGCGGCGATCGCGGCCATGTCGATGACCGACCCGAGGTCGCCGACGTA
>WNFK01250970.1_pt1 | contig 11188 bp, 10 predicted proteins | sample 5400281 | NCBI WGS metagenome assembly WNFK01 (sample SAMN13153350, study PRJNA577476) | soil metagenome | isolation source: 20 cm soil on Douglas fir-dominated hillslope | place: USA:California | collected 2013-09-17
GGTGCGAATGTAGTTCACGAGCTCCCAGCGGTCCTTTTCCGGGAGGTGCTTCCACGGCGGCATCGCGCCGCGGCCGTTCGACATCTTCCAGAAGATCTCACCGTCCGTCTCCTTCTGGACGGCTTCGGAAGTCCAGTTCGCCGGCTTCGGCGGAGGCAGCGCCGCGGCGGCCGGGCCGTCGCCTTTACCCCCCGGGCCGTGGCACGAGACGCAGTTCGTCTCGACCGCCTTCTTAGCGTTGCCGATACCCTTCACTGGATTCTTCAGCGCCTTCGCTTCGGGCGGTGCTACCCAGGGCCCCTGGGCCGAGACCACCACGGCGCCGACCGAGACGACGAGAGTGATCGCGGCGACGGCGATGCTCAGCGATTTCTCGAACGGGCTCATGAAGCCTCCTCTCATACGATCGTGACGATCTTCACAAAACGAAATCCATTTAACACTCCTCGGACGAAAGAGGTCAAGCAGTTATTCGGCGGTTTCGCGCGGAGGCCAGCCAGCAGATGGCCGCGAGGGTGCCGTAGGCGCCGGCGAGGTGTCCCGGAATCGCCGAGGGCGGCGCCCACGGCCAGAAGAGCGCGCCGCTGACCAGCGGCGAGTGGATCACTCCGAACAGCGCGGCGGCGCTCGCGACCACGAACAGGAGGCCGGCGGTCACCAATTGGTGGTCGATGATGGCCGCCAGCGCCCAGCCCCACAGTACGGCGGTCAGGATGAATCCGTTGCCGAGCACGACGAGCGCTTGATAGGTCTGGCCGGCGTCCCCGCCGAGGGCCGTGGGCGCCACGCCAAGGGTGGCGAAGAGACTCCCCGTCTCGATCAGCACCACCGCCGCCACGACCGGGATGAAGGTCATCGCGACCGCCGCGCCGTGGCGCGGCGGCGTGGCCAGGAAGCCCTGCGCGGTGATCTCGAGCCCGACGAAGACGAGGATCGGCGCGATCGCGGCCTCGGGTAGCACCGCGACCAGGAGCGAGAGCAGACCGGTCGCGGCCCCCGCGCCGATCACCAGGCCGGTGGCCAGGGTATAGCCCGCTCGCGCGCCCATCGCCTTGTACGCGGGATGACCGATGTAGGGCGTGTTCTGGACGACGCCGCCGCAGCTGCCGGCCAACGTGGTCGCGACGGCCTCGATGAGCAAGATGTCGCGGGTGCGGTATTCGTCGCCGGCCGCCGCGGCGCTCTCGGTGTTGTCGATTCCGCCGATGATCGTCACGAGCGCGAACGGGAGCGCGATCGATAGATAGGGCAAGGTCTGCGGCAGCGCCTCGAGCCAGCCGAACGTCGGCCAGGGCAGCGAGAGGCGCAGCGGGCCTAGCGCGATCACACCGCTCGGCCCCAGATCGAGCGCCGCACGCCCCCAGAAGATCGCCGTGCCGGCGAGCACGGCGACAAATGCTCCGGGAAGCCCGAGCGGCATCCGCACTCGGCCGAACAGAGCGAGCAGCAACAGGATCAGCGCGACCAGGCCGACCAGCGGGTCACGGAGGATCTTCAAGGTCGGGAAGAAGGCGATCAGGAGAATCGAGACTCCGCCGATCGATCCGAGCAGCGCGGCACGCGGCACGACCCGTCTGGCCCAGTCCCCCGCGAATGCGAGGCCAAGCTTGGCGAGGCCGATGGCAATCGTCGCGGCCATGCCGACCTTCCACGCCAGCACCGGATCGCCGGTCGCGAGCATCACGGGACCAAGAACGCCGAACACCATCGCGAACAAGGTCGGCGTGTCGATTCCGAACGGCATCGCCGTGACGTCCTCACGGCCGCTGCGACGCATGAGCCGCACCGCGAGCCACGTGTAGGCCAGATCGCCGAGGAGCACGCCGAGCGCGGTGCCCGGGACCATGCGCTGCAGGACCAGGTCCGCGGGGAACTTGAAGACACCGATCAGCAAGGACGACAGGATGACGAGCTGGGTGATGTTGTCGAGGGCGAGGCCGAGGAACCCGTTGAGGTCCCCTGCCCGGACCCAGCGCGAGGAGCTAGGGTGTCCGGACGTCGGCGGCGCCCCGGGTGGCGGTGACGAGCTCGCGGGCGAGCGCCTTGATCCGCTCTGCCAGGGTCGAGCACCAGGCGAGGCTTCCGCGGTTGTCGGCGGCGTCGCGGAACTCGAACTCGAGCGGCGGCCCGAGGTGATGGAGGAAGCTCAGTCGCGCGCCATACGACTTTCCTTCACGCTCGTCCCCGGAGTCCAGGATGACCTCGAAGCGGGGATCGACGCGCTTGGCGTGCGCGGTCAGGAAATTCCAGAGCCAGCGAGCAACTTCCGGGTAGGTTCCGCCTGAGAACACAGCGGCGATTCTAGCACCGGGAGATCGACGTGATCAGCCCCGGAGGCACGCTCTCAGCCCGTTTGCATCATGGAGGGGCCGGCGACCGGCCCCTCCATCTGGATGGCTGATCAGCACTCGTTGAAGCCGCACGAGAGGCACTTCTTGCAGCCTTCCTCGTACACGAACGTCGCTTGCCCGCACTCCTTGCAGAGGTCGCCGATCTGCTTGCGTGAGGCAGCCGACACCGGAGCCTCGGGCAGCGGCTTCACCTCGCCGATGTGCTCGGCCAGGGTGCGCGAGAGCGCGTCCGGCAGCGAGAGGATCTTGTCGGGGCCGAAGCCCGTCGGCTGGCCGCCGCCGATGCGGGCGAGCTGGCTGATGACCTCTTCGAGCCGCCGCTGAGCGGAGAGCGGAGAAGGTAGCCTGAGAATGAGCGAAATGAGCCGCCCCAGCGATTCGGCCACCGCCATCGTGTCCGAGCCGCCCTTGCCGACCTGGACGAAGACCTCGAACGGCTCGTGCTCGTCGTTCTCGGTGATCGTGATCCACGCCGTGCCGATCGGTGTCTGGGTCCGGTAGGTCGAGCCCTTGAGGCCGCGCGGGCGCGGCTTGATGACCGGCTGGCCCATCGGTGAGGCGACGGCCGGGCTCTTGTCCTTCTTCCCGACGCCGATGTTCAGGACCTGCTCGCCCTTGCACCCGTCGCGGAACACGGTGATGCCCAGGCACCCCAGCTCCCACGCCAGGCGGTAGGCGCGCGCCACGTCGTCTTCGGTGGCGTTGTTCGGCAGGTTGATCGTCTTCGAGACGCCGTTGTCGGTCGAGCGCTGGAACGCGGCCTGATGGCGCACGTGCCACTCGAAGCCGATCTCGTGCGAGGTCTTGAAGACCTGGGATGCATGCTCCGGGAGGCCGCGGATACCGTGGAGCGAGCCGCGCTTGGCGATCTCCTGCATCAGCGCGTCCGAGTAGAACCCCTGCTCCTTCGCGAGCCGCTCGAAGGTCTCGTTCACGAAGGTGAGCACCCGCTCGCCGTCCGACTGCTTCACACGGTGCTCGAAGGCCAGCGCGAAGATCGGCTCGACGCCGGACGAGCAGCCGGCGATCATCGAGATCGTTCCGGTGGGTGCGATCGTCGTGACCGTCGAGTTGCGCATCGGCCGCTGGGCGCGATAGATCGAACGGTCCCAGTTCGTGAACGTGCCGCGCTCGTCGGCCAGCTTCGCCGACTGATCGTGCGACGTCTCCTTCACGAACCCCATGAGCCGGTCGGCGAGGTCGATCGCTTCCTGGGAATCGTACGGGATGCCCATCGTGAACAGGAGATCGGCCCAGCCCATGATGCCCAGACCGATTCGACGGTTGGCCTTCACGGTCTCGTCGATCACCGGCAGCGGGTACGGGTTCATCTCGATGACGTCATCGAGGAAGCGCACCGCGAGCCGCACCACCCGCTCCATCTCGTCCCAGTCGACCGACCACTCGCCCGCGTCGCTCCGCCGGGCGAACTTCGAGACGTTGAGCGAGCCGAGATTGCACGCCTCGTTCGGCAAGAGCGGCTGCTCACCGCATGGATTCGTCGCCTCGACCACGCCGATCGTCCGGATCCCCGGTGCGCCAGGCGGCTCGGACGATGCGATCGAAGACCTCTTTCGCCAGCAGCCGGCCCGTGACCGCGCCGCTGTGCGGGTTGATCAAGTCGTACTCGCTGCCCGACGCGAGCGCGTCCATGAAACGGTCGGTCACCGCCACGGAGATGTTGAAGTTGGTGATGCCGCCGTCGAGCTTGCAGTCGATGAACTCGAGGATGTCCGGGTGATCGACCCGGAGGATCCCCATGTTCGCCCCGCGGCGCGTTCCGCCCTGCTTCACCGCCTCGGTCGCGCTGTTGAAGACTTTCAGGAAGGACACCGGGCCCGACGCGCGGCCGCCGGTCGACGCGACGATGTCGTCCTTCGGGCGCAGCCGCGAGAACGCGAACCCGGTCCCGCCGCCCGACTTGTGGATGATCGCCGCCGCCTTGACGGAGTCGAAGATCTCCTCCATCGAGTCGCCGACCGGCAGCACGTAGCACGCGGAGTACTGCAGGCCGTTGCCCTTGCCGGCATTCATGAGGGTGGGCGAGTTCGGCAGGAAGTTGCCCTCGATCATGATGTCGTAGAACGCCGCCGCGATCTCCCGGACCGCCGCTTCGCTCCGCCCGTACCGCGCCTCCCCCCGCGCAATCGTGAGCGCGACGCGCCAGCACATCTCCTCGGGGGTCTCGACGACCTCGCCCCCCTGCCGCGTCAAATAGCGCTCCCGCAGAACCCGCAAGGCAGGCTCGGTCCACTTGCCGACTTTCGCTGGGCGAGTTTCCGACAACATGCGAGGCCTCCTCTTCAATGATAGCGGCAGAACCGTCTGGTCACTACATCTTGTGGTGTGCGCGAATCTAGCACGCTGAATCTAGCGTTCGTCAAGGAAAAAGGTATCCACTAATCATCCACCGACTGTCCACCGACGCGCGCGCAACCTCTTTCAGAGGCGCCGAACGCGCATGGTATTCTCTTGTGCCTATGTCCAGTCCTCGGAGCATCGCGTCGTTCACGCCGATCGCTTCCTTCGTTTTCGTAGTGTTGACGGGCGTTGCCGGCGCGCAGACTCCGACTCCGGCGCCGCCGACGCAAACGCCCGCGCAAGAGACGCCCGCGCCCGCGCCGGCGTCCGCTCGGGTCGCCGGCCGCGTGCTCACGCTCGAGGAATGCGTCGCGATCGCGCTCGAGGCGCAGCCGCGCATTCAGGCGACGCTCGCCGACTATGCCGCGGCGCGCTATCGCGTGAATCAGGCCTTCTCGCCGCTGCTTCCACAAGTGAGCGGCGTCGTGAGCGCGGTGCGAAGCAACATCCCGACCGTCGCCACCAACGCCGCGGGCACGAACGTGAGCATCACGCAAAACCGGCAGTTCGGCGACAGCTTCCTCGCGCAGGTTCAGCTCTCGCAGCTCCTCTTCGACTTCGGCAAGAGTCTGGCGGCGACCGACGCGGCGCGGAAGCTCGCGGAGGTCGCGGTCGAGGACGTCGAGCTCCAGCGGCAGCTGATCTCCTTGACGGTGAAAGAGGCCTACACGAATACCCTCTTCAGCCAGCGGCTGATCCGCGTGCAGGAGCAGGCGGTCGAGCGCGCCGAGCTGAACCTGAGATCGGCCAAGGGATTCTTCGACGTGGGCACGCGCCCCAAATCGGACGTCGCGCGCGCCGAGGTGGACGTGGCGAATGCCCGCGTCGACCTCATCAGGGCACGGAACGCGCTGCGCCAGGCGATCGTCGCGCTCAACATCGCGATGGCGATCGACGTGGATGCGCCGACCCAGATCGTCGACAACCTGATCTATCAGCCGGTGACGATCGATCGCCAGAGGCTCCGGGCCGATTCGCTCCGACAGCGTCCCGAATACCGGCAGTCCAAGCTGCGCGCGTCCGCCGCCGAGGCGCTGGAGCGGCAGACCTTCCGTAACTTCTTTCCCGACGTCACCGGGACGGGCGCCTACGGTGGTGCGCAGACCCAGCTCAACGAGGCGTGGTCGGTCGGCCTGGCCTTGAACTGGAGTCTCTTCGACGGCGGCAACCGGATCGCGCGCTATCAGGAGGCGAAGGCCAACGTCGAAGGCGCGAAGGCGCGGGTCAAGTCGACCGAGCTCGACATCATCCAGAACGTCGAGCAGGCCGAGATCGCCGTCGAGGAAGCCCAGGAGCGGATCCTGGCGGCTCAGACCTTGGTGGCGTCGGCTCAGGAGAATTTCCGGCTGGCCCAGGGCCGGTTCGACGCCGGCGTCGGCACGATCCTCGAGCTGACCGACGCGCAGCTCGCGCTCACCCAGGCGCAGAACACCGAAAGCCAGGCCCTGGCCGACTACCGGATCGCGCTCGCGAGGCTGGATCGTGCGGTTGGTCTCCGCTGACCCGAGGAAACAGTTCGCCCGCCTCTCGTCGTCGTCGCGCTGCTGGTGGGAGGTGCGGTGTGGGGCTACCTCTACGCGCAGAGCCGCGGCAGCGTCCCCAAATTCCGCACGGTCCGCGTCGAGCGCGGTCCTCTCACCGCCGCGGTCTCGGCGACCGGCAACCTCAACGCGGTCATCACGGTGCAGGTCGGGAGCCAGGTTTCCGGCCAGATCAGAGACCTCCTGGTCGACTTCAACTCGATCGTGAAGAAGAACCAGGTCATCGCGCGTATCGACCCGGACATCTTCACGGCCAAAGTCAATCAGGCGAAGGCCGACCTCGATTCGGCCAAGGCCATGGTGCTGAATCAGGAGGCGCAGGTCGAGCGCGCCCGCGCCGACGTCGAGAACGCGCGCGCCGCCTATTCCGAGTCGAAGGCCCAGACCGCCAAGGCCCAGGTCGCGGTCGTCGACGCCAAGCGCGATTTCGACCGCAAGACGGAGCTGTTCGCCAGAAAGCTCATCGCGCGGAGCGATCTCGACTCCTCGCAGGCCGCGCACGACTCCGCCATCGCGCAGGTCGAGTCGGCGAAGGCGCACGAGCAGGCGCTCGATTCGGCGATCCAGTCGGCGACCGCTCAGCTTCGCGTCGTCCAGGCCATGCTGGTATCGGCGCGCGCGGGTGTCGACCAGAAGAATGCCGCGCTCAAGCAAGCGCAGGTCGATCTCGATCACACGACGATCCTGGCGCCGGTAGACGGTGTCGTGGTCTCGCGTCAAGTCGACGTCGGCCAGACGGTCGCGGCGAGCCTGCAGGCGCCGATCCTGTTCACGATCGCCCAAGACCTGACGAAGATGCAGGTCGAGACGAGCGTGGACGAGGCGGACATCGGCCGGCTCAAGCTGGACGATCGCGCGAGCTTCACGGTCGATGCATTCCCGGGCGAGACGTTCACGGGCACCGTGACCCAGATCCGCAAGGCTCCTCAGGTGGTCCAGAACGTCGTGACCTACACGGTCATCGTGGGCGTCGAGAATCCGTCGGGCAAGCTGATGCCGGGGATGACGGCCAACGTGAAGCTCGTCGTCGCCCAGAAGGCCAACGCCCTCAAGATCCCGAACGCCGCGCTCCGGTTCCGGCCCGCGGGTGTCGACGCGCCGGCACCGGCGGGGCCGGCGGGGGGCGGCGCCTCGGCGGGTGGCGCGGGCGCTGCGGCGGGCGGTGCGCCACCCTCGGCGGAGCAAATCCGCGAGCGCCTCGTCAAGGGGCTTGGTCTCACCGCGGACCAGCAGAAGAAGCTCGAGCCGATCCTGAATGAGGGCCGCGAGCAGCTCCGGAGCCTTCAGGGCCTGCCCGACGCCGAGCGCCGGCCGAAGGCGCAGAAGATCCGCGAAGCGCAGCGCGCGCGCATTCGCGAGTTCCTCACCGACGATCAGAAGGCGCGGTACGACGAGATGACGGCGGTCGCCGGCGAAGTCCGCAGCGGCACCGCCGGCCGCGTCTGGGTCATCGGGCCCGACGGCAAGCCGGCCGCGATCACCGTCACGCTCGGGCTCAGCGACGGCGCCTCGACCGAAGTGCTGCGCGGCGACGTGCGCGAGGGCCAGGACGTCATCGTCGGGTCCGCGGGCGGGACCGGCCGGGGCGCCCAGCCCCAGCAAGGCGCGCCGCGTCTGAGGCTCTAGCCGTGGCCGGGCCGATCATCGAGACGGCGGGACTGACGAAGGACTACCATCTCGGCCCGCACACCGTCCACGCGCTGCGCGGCGTGTCGGTGACGATCGACCGCGGAGACTTCGTCGCGGTCATGGGGCCCTCGGGCTCGGGGAAATCGACCTTCATGAATCTCCTGGGCTGTCTCGATACGCCGAGCGCCGGTCGGTACGAGCTCGACGGCGAGGACGTGGCCGGGCTGTCCGCGGACGACCTCGCGCGGATCCGCAACACCAAGATCGGATTCGTGTTCCAGCAGTTCAATCTGCTGCCACGTACCACGGCGCTCGAGAACGTCGAGCTGCCGCTCCTGTACGCCGCGCTCCCGGCGCGGGAGCGGCGGGCTCGCGCGCAGGAACGACTCGCCTCGGTGGGCCTCGCCGATCGCGCCGGCCATCATCCGTCCCAGCTGTCGGGCGGCCAGCAGCAGCGCGTGGCGATCGCGCGTGCCCTGGTCAACGACCCGGCGATGATTCTCGCCGACGAGCCCACCGGGAACCTCGACACTCGCACCAGCATCGAGGTGCTGGCCTTGCTGCAAGGGCTCAACCGCGCCGGGCTCACGATCGTGCTCGTCACCCACGAGCCGGACATCGCGACCTACGCGAGCCGCCATTTGATCTTCCGTGACGGCCGGCTCCGAGCCGACGAGCGCGTGGCGGCGCCGGTCGATGCCGCCGTCGCGCTCACGTCCCTGCCCCGCGAAGACGAGGACGCCGCGTGAACATCTGGCAGAGCGTCCGGATCGCGGGCCGCGCCCTCCGCGTCAACAAGCTGCGGAGCGCTCTGACGATGCTCGGCATCATCATCGGCGTCAGCGCGGTGATCGCCATGGTCGGCGTCGGCTCCGGCGCCCAGGCCCGTGTCGCGGAGCAGATCCAAAGCCTCGGGTCGAACCTGATCATCGTGCTGTCGGGCAGCACGAACAGCGCCGGCGTCAGGCTCGGCATGGGCAGCCAGCTCACGATCTCGGAGGACGATGCCACCGCGATCGAGCGAGAGATCTCGACTGTGCAGGCGTCCGCCGGGTCGGTCCGGGGCAATGCCCAGGTCGTCTACGGCAATCTCAACTGGGCGACCCAGATCCAGGGCGTCACGCCCTCGTACTTCGAGGCGCGCGACTGGCCCGTCGACGAGGGCCGGCCGGTGCTCCAGGAAGACGTGGACGGCGCGACCAAGGTCGCCCTGCTCGGCCAGACGACGGCGCTCAACCTGTTCGGGGAATCCGACTCTCTGGGCCAGATCATCCGGATCAAGAAGGTCCCCTTCACGGTGATCGGCATTCTCTCGCGCAAGGGACAAAACTCGTGGGGGCAGGATCAGGACGACATCATCCTGGTCCCGCTCTCGACGGCGAAGAAGAAGGTACTCGGCGTGAGCCAGGCCAACGCCCGCGCGGTCAGCTCGATCTCGGTCAAGGTGCGCCCCGGCGAGGACATGAGCGAGGCCGAGGATCAGATCCGCGGGCTCCTGCGCCAGCGCCACCGGCTCCAGCCGTTCCAGGACGACGACTTCTGGATCCGGAATCTTTCCGAGATCCTCCAGACTCAGGAAGAGTCGTCGCGGGTGATGACCTATCTGCTGGCGGCGATCGCGTCCGTCTCGTTGCTGGTGGGCGGCATCGGCATCATGAACATCATGCTGGTGTCGGTGACCGAGCGCACGCGCGAGATCGGTCTGCGCATGGCGGTCGGCGCCCGGCGCCGGCACATCCTGCTGCAGTTCCTGATCGAGGCGATCACGCTCTCGCTGATCGGCGGCATCGCCGGCATCGCGCTCGGCGTCGCCGGCTCGGAAGCGATCAGCTATTTCGCCGAGTGGCGCACGCTCGTCGCGCCCGGGTCGATCCTGATCGCGTTCGGCTTCGCCGCGGCGATCGGCATCTTCTTCGGCTTCTACCCGGCACGCAAAGCCTCGCGGCTGGATCCGATCGAAGCGCTGCGCTACGAATAGCCCCGCGCAGAATGGGGCGCCGCGCCCGTCTCCTGCTATTTTGGAGGCGATGGCCCGTGCGCGCCGCCGCCAGCGGAAGACTCAGCCGCGAAAGACTCAGCAGCGAAAGACCCGGCCGAGCAAGATCCGACAAGGGCGCAAGCGTCGGATACGCGTCATCGTCCCGCGCCCGACCCGCGCCGAAACGCTCCTGCTCGCCCTCGCCAAAGTTCTCGCCGGCGCGCCGCTGGAAGCCGCGCTCCGAAAGCTCGCGGACGCGTTCATGCCGACCGCCGACCTGCCTCGTGAGGTCTACGCGGCCTGGACCAAGAGCCGGCGCGAGAAGACGGCGTCACTGGCCCTCAGCTGGGCGCGCGAGCAGGTACGGCTGAGCCTCGAGGAGACCATCGCGCGCGCGCCGAGGGCACGCCCGGCTCTCGGGCTCGCGCCCGACGCCCTGGCGTGGCTCCTGCTCGCGGCGTGCGAGGCCATGGCCCACGAGCCGCCGTCGGCGGTCGCCGATCGCGTTCGGACGGTGCTCGAGCTCAGCGGTCACGCCGCGCCGGGCGGCTGAGCGCTTCCAGGAGCAGCACCGCGGCGCCCGCGAGCATCGTGAGGCCGTTGAGCTGGACCGATGACCGGTGGGCGAGCGCGAACGCGGTGTCGTCGCGGGTGCGCCGCGCCGATTCGGCGCGCGGCAGGACCACGATCGAGGCCCAGAGCAAGAGGCCGAGCATGGACCGCGGAGGCGGTCAGCGCGATCGCGCACAGGACTATTCCCCAGTCGTAGTAGCGCGGGAGCACCGCGGACACGAGCTGGCCCGCGGCGCCGCGGTCGATCACCCGGAAGGCGAGCGGCGCGACGGCGAACGAGAAGAACGTGCTGATCGCGAGCCAGCCGGCGATACAGACCACGACGAGTACGCGCAAGATATCCATCGATCCCCCTTTGGGTGCCGCCGTCTCCCGTTCGGCCACGCGGCGGCCCTACCGTCGTCCCGCGGCGCGATCCAGCTGGGCCAGCGCGATGCGATAGTCGGCGAGGGCCTGGGCCTCCGTGTTCTGCGCCTGCGTGAGCGCGAGCTGGGCGTCGGTCAGCTCGAGGATCGTCCCGACGCCGACGTCGAACCGACCCTGGGCGAGCCGGAAGTTTTCCTGGGACGACGCGATCAGCACGCGCGCCGCCTGGATGCGCTCCTGGGCGGCCTCGACGGCGATCTCCGCCTGCTCGAGGTTCTGGATGAGCGTCAGCTCCGCGACCTTGACGCGGGCGTTGGCGGCGCCGTGAATGGCCTTCGCTTCGTCGTACGCCGCGATCAGATTGCCGCCGTCGAAGATGTTCCAGGTGA
>WNFK01004223.1_pt1 | contig 11186 bp, 10 predicted proteins | sample 5400281 | NCBI WGS metagenome assembly WNFK01 (sample SAMN13153350, study PRJNA577476) | soil metagenome | isolation source: 20 cm soil on Douglas fir-dominated hillslope | place: USA:California | collected 2013-09-17
CTTCGTCGCCGTGGCCGAGAAGAATCTGTGCAGGCCGAATCACGCGTGCCATCCCGACGTGATGGGTTATCACGTCGGCAGCGACATCCCGAACTACTGGGCGTACGCCAGCAACTTCGTGCTTCAGGATCACATGTTCGAGGCGCCCGGTTCATGGAGCCTTCCCGCGCACCTGTATGAGGTGTCCGGGTGGTCGGCCAAGTGCCGCGATTCTCGCCACGCGATGACCTGCACCAACTCCGCGAACCCACCGGACAGGAGGGCGTCCAGGCCCACGCCATTCGCCTGGACGGACGTGACCTACCTGCTGCACAGGAAGCACGTGAGCTGGGGATATTACCTCGATCACGGCGCCGTTGCCGATCACAACCAGGACGGCGTGTGGGTGATCTGGAATGTGCTGCCGGGCTTCACCGACGTGCACAAGGACCATCAGGCCGGCAATATCCGCCCGCTCAGGGATTTCTACCTGCAGGCGAAGGCCGGCACATTGCCGAAGGTCACCTGGATCTCGCCGAATGTGCGCCATAGCGAGCACGGTCCTGCGCTTGTCAGCTCTGGCCAGGCCTTTGTCACCAAGGTCATAAACGCGGTCATGCGCAGCCCGGACTGGAGTTCATCTGCGATATTCCTGAGCTGGGATGACTGGGGCGGGTTCTATGATCACCTAAAGCCGCCGACGGTGGATGCTATGGGTTACGGCATCCGGGTGCCCGGGATACTGATCAGCCCGTACGCCAGGCGCGGCTTTATCGACTCGCAGCGGCTCACCACTGATGCCTATCTGAAGTTCATCGAGGATGACTTCCTCGGCGGCGCCCGGCTTAACCCGGCCACCGACGGCCGCCCTGACCCGCGCCCTGATGTGCGCGAGAAAGCCGTCGGCCTTGGCAACCTCATCAAGGAGTTCGATTTCACTCAGACTCCGTTGCCCCCGCTGCTCCTCCGTCCGTGCCCGGCGAACACGACGCTGATCCCGAAGCCGCAGCCAGGATGCGACGGCAAAGTCCCGCTGCACGCGAACACCTGGGGCAGCAGCTGACCGGCTCGCTCCGGCCAGGTGGTGTCAGCGGCTACCGGTAGAGCTCTTCGACGCGACGGATCCGGGTGACGGAACGGCTCACTGGCACGCCGTGCTTCTCGAGCACGGGCAGGATCTCCAGGCTGCGGTCCGACAGGAAGGCGATCGTGTGCGGGTCGGCGTCGCGCAGCCGGAACCAGACCGCGATCCTGCTGGCGGGCAGCGCGACGAGTTCAGCTATCGCTAGCTCGTCATACCTGGCCTCCCAGGTGGGCACTACCCAGCGGCTGATCGCCGTGCCCCGGAGCCTCACGCCCCAGTCGTAGAACTCGAGCCGGACTAGCGTGCCGCTGGTCATGACGTATCGGCCCATGACCCCACCGCGGAAGAGCTCGCCAAGTTCCGCTGCGGGCGCGCCGACGATCCGCGTATTGGTGGCCGCGAGCCTGATCCAGATAAAGACGCCAGCGACGCACAGGACAGCGAGCACCAGGACAAGAACAATTGGGAGCGGCACTTGTACTCCTGCGCGGCAAACATCCGGGGGGCGGTCTGCGTCGAAGTGTTCTCCGACTTGGCAGCGTTGGCAACTCACGGCTGACGGACAGATGTGGCCGCAGGGACTCAGGCGAGTTTTGTGGCAGACAGGGGAGTGTGACGTACTTCATACGTTTTGAGGTATGACGCCGGATTTAACTAGTTGCTGTGCGGCGTTCACATTGAGTAACCGATAGCACCCAGGCGTGTGATGGTTGCCCCCCAAAAGTAACGCGCCGCCCTGCCCCGCGTCACATCCGCGCATCCCTGCCGCAGTCACCTGTGCTCCATCGGCCGGTAGCTCCTGGGTCCCTGACCGAGCGCCTCCCCTCGGCGCCCGACCAAAGGTTCATTGTGCACCCCCGATTCACTCCTCCCCGAGCCCTGTTCCGCGAGGCCTACCGTCATGTGCGCCGCCCCTCCAGAGTGACGCTCGTGGCCGCGGGCGTCACCGCAGTCGCCGCAGCCGCCGTGATAGCCGGCGTGTCGAGCGGCTCGGCGCCCGCCGGCCAGCCTAACGATCTGGCAGCCGCCGCTCGGCATGCCGGGCAGAAGGCGCCTGCGCACCAGTCGGCCCATGTCAGGGCAGCAGCCAAGCAGGCACCCAGCAAGCAGAAGGCCGCGTCCCAGCACCAGGCCGCGTCCGGCCACCAGCAGCGGGACCAGGCGCCGTGGAACCCAGCGAGCCACGAGCCGTACACCTTCTATGACTCGGTCATCCCGTCCGCGGTGCCGGCCGGCCAGCCGATCGCCTCCTATGCCACTGGCGGTTATGCGGTTACGCCCGCGCAGGTAGCCGGGCACAAGTTGATGATGTGGATCGACACCCAAGCAACCGACCCTGATGCGTCGGCTCTCGACATTGAGCCAGGCGACGCCACCCCGGAACAAGCCGCCACGTGGGCCTACCAGCGGCTGAGCAAGTACCCGCACGGACTGGCTCGTCTGTACACCAGCCAGTCGGAGTGGCCGGCGGTGCAAGCGGCCGTGGCGACGCTCCCGGCCAAGATGCGCTCGCACATCCGCTGGTGGATCGCCGACCCCACCGGCGTCCCGCACATGGTGCCGGGCGCTGACGCCACCCAGTGGTACTGGGGATCGGGCTACGACACATCTACCGCGAACCCGCGCTTCTAGCGGCGGGACCTGCACGAGGACCAAGGCCGCCGACCCGCGTCGGCCAGCCCGGTGGGCTGGCTGCGGGTCGGCGGCCGTTCATTGCGGTCGCCGAACCTGGTTCTGTCATGCACCTAAGCCATAAGATGAACGCCGGTCCCGTCCTTGCGGCGGAGCCTGATCCGAGCGCAGCGGAAGATGGCAGAGCCAGTAGACGCGGTCGCAGCAGATGCTCCACCACCTGTCCGGCTCCGAAGGCCGGGCAGGTCAGGCCGCCTGCGCGGGATCGGCTGGCCGCTGGCGCTCGTACTGGTGTGGGTAGCGCTGGCGATCGGTGACATCTTCGTCATCAATCCGTTCGGCGCGGCCTCGCGACATCCTGCCGCCAGGGCCGCGGGGCCAGGCGGCGGAGCTGCGCACCGGCATTCCGCGCCTGGCGGGCCATCGAGTGCGAGAACCGGCCAAGCCAGCCCGTCTGCCAGCCCGTCACCCAGGGTCCTGGTCCCGGTCAGCGCGTCCGCGTTCGGGCCTTCCGGCAACGGTTCGGGTGACAATCCACAGGGCGCTGCCCTGGCCATCGACGGGAGCGCTGTCACGGCCTGGCGAACCTCCTGGTACCGCTCGGCCGCGTTCGGCAATCTGCAGGCAGGCACCGGCCTGCTCATTGATATGGGCCATCCGGTCAGGATCACCAGAGTCCTGATTGTCCTCGATGCCGCGCGTGGCGCGAACCTCGAGCTGCTTACCGGAAGGCTGCCCGTCATGGCGAAGGAGCGGGTCCAGGCCCGGGTGGTCGATGTAGGCGGCACGCTGCACCTCAGGCTGGCACGGCCGGAACGGGCGCGCTACCTCTTCATCTGGTTCACGCTGCTGCCGCCAGATTCCGCGGGAACGTTCCGGGAGGCCATTTACAGCGTCCGGCTGAAAGGGACGCGGTAGCCGCCGTCAGGCGACCGTGACAGGGAGCTCATCGAAGCCGCGCAGCACGAGCGTATCCCGCCGCGCCGGCTCGCCAGCGGCGAAGATTTTCGGAAACCGGTTCAGCAGCCGGGGGAAGGCCACCGAGCCTTCAAGCCTGGCCAGCGCGGCACCGATGCAGAAATGCGCTCCGCCTCCGAAGCTGAGCGGTCCGCCGTCGGATCGCATCGGGTCGAAGCGGCCTGGGCTGGCGAATCTCCGCGGATCCCGGTTCCCGGCCCCGAGGAGCGTGACGACCTCGGTTTCCGTCGACACCGGCACGCCGGCCAGAACCGTGTCGTAGCCGATTCGGCTGGTTAGCTGGACAGGCGAGTCAAACCGCAGGACCTCATCTACGAACGCGGAAGGCGGAACTGACCCGTCTCTGACGGCGTCTCCGGCTGCCGGGTCCGCCAAGATGATTTGAAGGCCGTTTCCGAGGAGGTTCGTCGTGGTCTCGAAGCCGGCGACCAGCAGCAGCGTCAGGTTGTGCAGCAGTTCGGCATCGCTCAGCCGGCCATCGCCGGCGTCGCTGACGAGCCAGCGCGCTGAAATACGCGAGCAACTCGACCGCGGCGGCGTTGATGGTCGGCAAGGTGGTTGCGTCGTGGAGTTCGAAGACACCCGCCAGATCTCTGGCCACCGGCCGGAACGCCTCCCGGTCAGTCTCAGGGATCCCGATCAGCTCGCAGATGACGGTGACCGGGAGCAGGTAGGCGAAATCATGCATGAACTCGACGGCAGAGCCATCCGCGCCTGCGTCCGCCATGGCGTCAAGCACCTTGTCGGCCATTGTCTCGATCGCCGGTCTCATTCCGCCGATGCGCCTGGCAGTGAATGCCCTGGCAATCAAGCTCCTGATCCTGTAGTGACGCGGTCCGTTCAGGTTCAGGATCCAGTCGGCGCCATGGACGAGGACAGCATTGGCTCGCCAGCCGGGCAGATTCCGGTCAAAGACCGACTCATCGGAGACGCGGAAACCGGGATCGCGCAGGACCGCGTTGATGGCCTCATAGCCCGTCACCATCACGTCGCGCGGGCCGAGCTGGACCGCCTCCCCAATGTCGTGCAGCGCCGCGTACAGCGGATGCGGGTCGGCTCTGCCCTCGGGCGTGGCAAGCGAGCTAACGATCTCAACCGGCTCCATGATGTTGCTCCTCCTCCTCCTCCTCCTCCTCCTCCTGGAGACAGTAAGTACTATCGCGTCTCAGGTCAAGCTATATCGCGTCTTGCGACGGCAGATCGCGGCCCTCCCGGCGGCCGCCCGCAGTACGGTGGCAATCGTGGCAACCTTTGATGATGTGGCCATGCTGGCCGGGCAGCTGCCTGAGGTTACCGAGGATGAGCGGCACGGCAATCGCACCTGGTATGTCGCTGGGAGGGCATTCGCCTGGGAGCGGCCGTTCAGCAAGGCCGATCTCAGGCGGTTCGGCGTCCAGACGCCGCCAGCAGGGCCCATCCTCGCCGTCCGGGTCGAGGACGTCGGCGAGAAGGAGGCAGTGCTCGCCGCACATCCGCGGGCATTTTTTACGATTCCGCACTTCGACGGCTACTCGGCCATTCTGATCGAGCTGTGCAAGGCGACCGCCAAGGAGCTGCGCGAGGCCATGACCGATGGCTGGCTGGCGTGCGCGCCGCCTAAGCTCACCGAGGCGTACCTGCAGGTCTAGGACAGGTCATGCACCGTTACCAGGGCGGCGGAACGGCGGCCTCGATCAGGTGCGGGCCAGGTTCGGCTAGTGCATGCCGAAGCTGCGCGGCGAGGTCTGCCGTGGTCGCGGCGCGGCTGGCAGGCACGCCCATTCCCGCGGCGAGGGCGACGAAGTCGATGCCGGGCCTGGAGAGGTCAAGCAAGCTGCGCGCGGCATCGCCACCGCTGGCCGCCCCCACCCGGTCGAGTTCCATACCGAGGATCGCGTAGCTCCGGTTACTGAAGATGATCGTGGTGATGTCGAGCTGCTCCCTGGCGTGGGTCCACAGCGCGGAGATGGTGTACATGGCACTGCCGTCTGCTTCCAGCGCGAGGACGCGTCGTCCAGGGCAGGCGAGAGCCGCTCCCGTCGCGAGCGGGAGGCACTGGCCGATGGCGCCGCCCGTCAGCGTGAGCCAGTCGTGCGGGGGAGCCCCTGCCGTTGACGCTGGCAGCCACAGGCCTGACGTGTTCGCCTCGTCGCAGACGATCGCTCCCTCCGGCAGGAGCGCGCCGATGACCGCGGCGGCGGTCTCCGCGGTCAGCTGTCCGTCCGGGATTGCCTGCTGCGCCGGCCGCTGCGCGGCCGGCTTGGCGTCCGGTGCCGCCAGGTCAGCCAGAGCCGCCAGCGCACCGGCCACGTCGTCTATCCCTTCGGCCAGTACGTGCACCTCGCAGCCGGGCGGAACAGGCGAGCTTGGCCGGCCGGGGTAGGCAAAGAAGGACACCGGCGAGCGGGCCCCGGCGAGGATGAGATGTCGGGCACCGGTGAGCTGCGCAGCGGCGAATTCCGCGAGGTAGGCAAGCCGGTCCACGGCCGGCAGGCCTGCCCCTCGCTCGTGCCTGGCCGGGAAGGTCTCGCAGAGGAGCCTGGCGCGGCCGGCGACGGCCAGGCGGCTCGCCGCCTCGAGGCCCGGACGCCGAAGCGCCGCGCCGCCGAGCAAGATTACGCATGGCTCACCGCTGCGCAGCGCGGCCGCGGCGGATCCGATCGTCTCGACGGCCGCCGGCGAAGGCGGCCGCACGGCGGCCGGGGGAGCCGGTTCGCCTCCGTCGGACCAGGCGGCGTCAGCGGGCAGAATCAGCGTGGCGACCTGGCCAGGCGGCGTCTTCGCGGCGGCGATCGCCGCGGCGGCGTCGGCTCCAACGTCTGCCGCGCGCGACGGGCGCCGGACCCAGCAGGACACCGTTCTGGCGAGGGCGTCGATATCCGATTCAAGTGGCGCGTCGAAGCGCTTGTGGTAGCTGGCATGATCGCCGACCACGGCAACCAGCGGGGTGCTCGCGCGCCGCGCGTTGTGCAGGTTGGCCAGCCCGTTCGTCAGGCCGGGCCCCAGGTGCAGCAGGGCGGCGGCTGGCTTGCCGGTCATCCGGCCGTAACCGTCAGCAGCTCCGGTCGCAACACCCTCGAACAGGCAGAGGACGCCGCGCACGTCGGGGACGTTGTCGAGCGCCGCCACGAAATGCATCTCCGACGTGCCCGGATTGGCGAAACACACGTTAACGCCCGAGCCAGCCATTGTTCGCAGGAGCGCCTGCGCGCCGTTCATGTCCGAACCATAACCCGGCGAGCCGGTCAGAAATCACGATCATGGGGCCGGGCTCGGGCTGGGCGTCGGGCTGGGCGTCGCGGTCGGGCTGGGCGTCGGGGTTGGCGTGTGCTTGTGCTTCTTTGGCGGGGGTTTGTAGATCAGGGGGAGGTCGAAGTAGGGATAAGACGGCGGGTAGACGAACGACTTGGCCAGCAGATGCAGGCTGAGGAAGGTCATCTGCCAGGTCGCGCCGGGGGCGTCGGTGAGAGCGGATTGAACACGGAGACGTAACCGGCGAGCCGCGGCGTATAGCCGGCGAAGGCCGCGTAGAAGCCGCGGTTAGCGGTCCCGGTCTTGGCCGCGGCCGGGATCCCGATCCCGCGGTTGAACGCGGTGCCGCCACTGCCGAGCACGCCCTGCAGGACATAGTTGGCGGCGTCGGCGACGCCGGCGCTGATGACGCGGTGACACCCGGGCCGCTCGACCGGAATCGGCCGGCCGTTGCTCCCCGTGATCGCCGTGATGGCGATCGGCCTGCAGTAGATGCCGCGGGCCGCGAGCGTGGCGTAAGCAGCGGCCATGTTCATCGGCGACACGTACACCGATCCGAGCGTGAAGGACGGATAGTTATCGACCGACAGGTTGCTGCGGGCCGGCAAGTTCGGGTCGCGGCGCAGCAGCGAGGTGCCGTCGGCACGCGTCAGACCAAGGCTGGCTGCCGTCCTGACCACCGCACAGAGCCCGACGCGCTGCTCGAGCGTGGCGTAGAACGCGTTGATCGAGGCCGTCGTGCCTTGATAAATCGTGTACGTCTTGGCGCCTTGGGGTCCCTCGGCGTTGATGACAGGGAACGGTGGCACGTAGCCGCCGTGGCAGTTGGAGTAGGGCCCGACCGTCGTCGGCGATGTGACCCGAAGGTGGTATCCGAACGGCCGGCCTTCCTTGAGCGCGGTCACGAGTGTGAAGACTTTCGACGACGACCCCGTCTGCACGCCGGCGCTCGCTCCGTAGCGGGTATTCACGGCATAGTCGACGGTCGTCTGGCCAGGCCCGGTGCCGAATGTGCGGTTGATCGCGATGGCCCTGATGTAGCCGGTGCCTGGCTGGATCAGTACCTCAGTGTCCGCGTTGTGGCCGGGGTTGTAATAGTTCGAATTAGCTGGCTCGATGAAGCTCACCGCGCGGTCGGCAGCGCGCTGGTCACCCGGGCCCATGGTCGTGCGGATTCTCAGGCCGCCGGTGGTATTCAGTGCCGCCCATGCCTTGGTGTACAACGGATCGTGTCTCATGACCGAGAGCACGTAGTCGCAGAAGAACGCGGCGTTCCTGGCAGCGTCGCTCAGGCAGCCAGTCTGCAGCGGCACCGATGAGACGTGCAGCCCGGCCGGCTGGCCGGCGGCCCGCGCAGCCGTGGCCCTGGTGATGTAGCCGAGTCGCGCCATCTGCTGGAGCACGAGATTGCGCCGGGTAATGGCGGCCACCGGATGCTGCCGCGGGTCGTAAGCGGACGGGTTCCGCACCAGGCCAGCGAGCATCGCCGCCTGGGTCAAGGTCAGCGACCTGGCCGGGGTCGAGAAGTAGAACTGAGCGGCGACCTGAATGCCGTAAGCCTCGTTGTCGAAATACGCCGCGTTCAGGTAGGCGGCGAGCAGCTGATTGCGGTTCATCCGCCGCATGACATTGGCGGCGACGCGGAGCTCCCTGAGTTTCCTCGCAACGGTCTCCACAGTGCACGCCGCAATCTGCTCCGGGGTCTGCGCGGCCAGGATGCAGGCATTCTTCACGTACTGCTGCGCAATGTCTGAGCCGCCCTGGGTCCCGGCTCCAGACAGCGTTGTGGCCAGTGCCCGGATTGTGCCGTGCAAGTCAAGCGCCCCGTGCTGGTAGAAGCGCTCGTCCTCGATCGCGACGATGGCATCGCGCATCACGGGTGCGATCTGGTTATAGGTCACCGGGACCCGGTAGATGTTCCTCGGGTAATAGTAGGCAATCAGGTGACCGCGCGAGTCGAGCAGTTCCGACCGGGCCGGCAGCTGCCCGAGTCCTGCGACCCGCATGGAGTTGAAAGTCCTCGCTGCATCCCGTGTCGCGATTCCGGCAACTCCCACGAACGGCAGCGTCGCTGCGGCGGTCAGCATCCCCGCTCCGAGCGCGACGACAGCGAGCAGGGCAATGGTCTTGCTATGGCCATAACGACCCATGCTGCGCACGAAATCATGATAGATTATGCCGCCCGCTGCAGATATGGCGCGAACCCGCCAAATTACACGAGCCGGGCGTAGGTCGCCCGGGTCAGGTCAGAGCGGCGGTCAGGATGGCTTGCGCCTCCCGCTGGATCTGCGCCAGATGCTCTGGCCCGCGGAAGGACTCGGCATACAGCTTGTAGACGTCTTCGGTTCCTGACGGCCTGGCGGCGAACCAGCCTGAGGCGGTGACGACCTTGAGTCCGCCGATCGGCGCGCCATTGCCTGGCGCGGTGGTCAGCTTGGCGATGATCGGCTCGCCGGCGAGGTCATCCGTTCTCACCTGCCCGGGAGAGAGCCTGGCCAGCGCCGCTTTCTGCGCTGGCGTCGCTGGGGTGTCGATCCGCGCGTAGGCCGGCGCGCCGTAGCGGTCCGTCAGGTCCTGGTACAGCCGCGAGGGTGAGCTCCGCGTGACCGCGGTGATCTCCGAGGCCAGCAGCGCCAGGATGATTCCGTCCTTATCGGTCGTCCATGGCGAGCCGTCGCGCTGCAAGAACGACGCGCCCGCGCTCTCCTCGCCGCCGAAGGCCACCGACCCGTCAAGCAGGCCGGGCACGAACCACTTGAAACCTACTGGCACCTCCAGTAGCTGGCGGCGCAGGCCCGCTGCGACCCGGTCGATCATTGATGAGCTGACCAGGGTCTTGCCAACCGCAGCCGCCCCGGGCCAGCTGTCGCGACGCCGGTACAGATAGTCGATAGCGACGGCCAGATAGTGATTGGGGTTGAGCAGCCCCCCGTCGGGAGTGACGATGCCGTGCCGGTCCGCATCTGTGTCGTTGCCCGTCGCGATCGTGAACTCGTGCTGACGGGCGATCAGGCTGGCCATCGCCGACGGGGAGGAGCAGTCCATCCGGATCTTGCCATCGGTGTCCAGTGTCATGAACCGGAAGGTGGGGTCGACCTCCTGATTGACAACCGTCAGGTCGAGACCGTACCGGTCGGCGATTTCGCCCCAGTACGCCACGCTCGCCCCGCCCAGCGGGTCTGCGCCGATGTGCAGCCCTGCGGTCTTGATCGCGCCGAGGTCTACGACCTGTTCGAGGGCGGATACGTAGCTGTCAAGAAAGTCGAAGCCGCCGCTTGTGTCCGCCGCCAGGGCCCGGGCGTACGGCATCCGGCGCACACCAGCCAGGCCCTCCTCCAGCAGGGCGTTCGCCCGGTCACCGATCTTGTTGGTGATGTCGGTGCCGGCCGGCCCGCCGTGCGGCGGGTTGTACTTGAAGCCGCCGTCGGACGGCGGATTGTGCGAGGGCGTGACCACGATGCCGTCCGCCTGCGCACGGCCGGTTCCGGCGTTATGCGCCAGGATGGCCCTGGACACGGCGGGGGGGGGGGGGTAGCCGCCGCGAGCGTCGAGCAGCACGCTGACGTCGTTTGCCGCGAGCACCTCGAGGGCGCTGACCTGGGCGGGCTCGGACAGCGCGTGCGTGTCGATGCCCAGGTAGAGCGGGCCGTCGATGCCCTCGCTGGCCCGGTACTCGCAGATGGCCTGGGTGGCAGCGAGGATGTGATCCTCGTTAAAAGTCGCGGTCAGCGAGGATCCCCGGTGTCCTGAAGTGCCGAACGACACCCGCTGGGCTGGCTCGCCGGGATCGGGGTGCAGCGCGTAGTACGCGGTGATCAGCTTCGGGATATCCACCAGATCTTCGCGGGCAGCCGGCTGCCCAGCGCGCGGACTTGCCATGGCTCAATCCTGACACGCGGTCGCCGGAATGCGACCGGGCAGGCGGTCACACGTCGGCACCGCATTCCGTCATACAGGATGAGATGCAGGTCCGAGAACGCAAGGGAGTAACAGTGTCTGTGCAGGTAACCGCCATCATGCTGGGCGTGGCTGACCTGAGCCGCGCCAAGAAGTTCTACGCGGAGGGCCTCGGCTGCGCGATCGACAAGGACTATCCGGGCTTCGTGTCGTTCGACCTCGGAGCGGGGTCGTCGTCGCTGGCGCTTTATGAGCGGGAGGCGGCGGCGCAGGACGCCGGCGTATCCGCAGAAGGCTCAGGGTTCCGGGGGGTCTCGTTCCACTTCATCGTCGCGTCGGGCGATCAGGTAGACGAGATCATGAACAATGCGGCCTCGGCGGGCGG
>WNFK01216193.1_pt1 | contig 11185 bp, 17 predicted proteins | sample 5400281 | NCBI WGS metagenome assembly WNFK01 (sample SAMN13153350, study PRJNA577476) | soil metagenome | isolation source: 20 cm soil on Douglas fir-dominated hillslope | place: USA:California | collected 2013-09-17
TCCACGATCGCTCGCGCCTCGGCCGGCCGAGCGGGGCCTATAATAGCCGAAAGCCAAGGCTCGCGGCCGGCAAGTCCGAGCAACCCCGCATTCTAGCTAGGCATCACAAGGGAGGACCGTCTCACCTTGCGCCCACTCATGATTCTCGTTGCAGGGCCCTATCGCTCAGGCACCAATGACGATCCGACGCTCATCGCCAAGAACGTTGCCCACATGACCGACGTGTCCCTTCGGCTCTTCCGAGCCGGGCACCTTCCAGTCATGGGTGAGCCGGTCGCCCTGCCGCTCATTGAGCATGCCGGTTCGTCAGGCATCGGCGATGCTACCTTCAGCGAGATCTTTCATCCCGTCAGCCGCCGGCTGGTTGCCAAATGCGACGCCTGTCTTCGCATTGGTGGTCCGTCGGCTGGTGCCGACGAGATGGTCAGCTTGGCCAAGCAGCACGGCAAGACGATCTTCTACTCGCTCCGTGAAGTGCCAGGCGTGGGGTAGGATGTGGCGTCACCCATGTGGATCGACCAGACCAGCCGAGAGCAGTTCGTGGACTTCTTGCTCGAGGCAAAACGTACGACGTACGCCGGGCAGGGTGACGAGGCGACGGTAGCGCCACTGGTGCCGGGATCAAAGCAGCTCGAGTACCGCGATGGCGACTATCTCTACCGCGACATCTACTTTGGGATGGCCTACTTCGTCGGCCAGGAGGTCGTCTTCCATCGGGAACTGGCGGTGTGGTCGATGAGCTATGCCGGAGGGGTGATGCCGCGGTCGCGGGACAACTCTGACACGCGCGCGATCTACGCATTTCTTCGTCTGGCCTTGCGGCACGGAGGTAAGGATGAGCCGTATCGTGGTCCCGCCGCCTTCACCCGTGACTTCCTGACGTACACAAACTCAAGTAGCGGGAGCCTCGTTACGTTCTCGGGGGTCGAGGGGATCAGCCGTGAAGGCGCGCAGATATACGAATGTCGGTATGCTGGCGGCTTTCTGCGGTGACCGCTTGACCGCGTCTGGCAATGCCTCTACACGCCCGTTCGAGGGTTCACGTGACACCGAACAAGAGAACGATTGAAGCCTATATGGATGGCTTCCGGAAGACGGATCGTCCGCAGATTCTGTCCTGCCTGACTGATGACGTTGAATGGGTGATTCCTGGCGCGTTTGATGTCCGGGGTAAGGACGACTTCGCCAAGCACATCGTCGATGAGGGATTTGTCGGCCACCCCCTGATCACCGTCAGCCGGCTGACCGAGGAAGACAATGTCGTGGTGGCGGAGGGTTCCGTGCGAGCCCCCAAACAGGATGGCGGTTTCCTGAACCTGGTGTTTTGCGATGTATTCGACATGCGGGACGGGAAGATTCGGCGGTTGGTCAGCTACCTGATGGAGACGAAATGACCGCTGATCGCGCGCGCTATGCGCGTGGTCCTGCTTGGCGCATTGTTTCCAGGTAGGACGCAAATTGATCCAGCAGTCCATTTGTGCCCGCTAGTCGAGACTCGGTTCCGTATTCTCCGTGCAAGAAGAAGCCTTGCTCGGTATAGGTCAGCTCGGTTGCGGTGGACTTGTCCGAGAACTCGACGCCAGCGAGTGAAACGGAAAACAGCTTCCCTCCCACATGCATATCAAACGCATAGATCAGACGTACGTTCGGATCGATGAGGTGAAAGCGCGCGGTGTAGATTGTTTCCGTGCCGTCTTCAAACCGACCATGCGCAAGTTCTTGTCCGTTTACTTTCAGATCTACGCGTCTTTCTATTTCGGTCCAGGCCGGCCCAACAAACCAGTGCTTTCGATGTTCGAGCTTCGTCCAGGCTTGATAGACCAGCTCACGGGGTGCATTGATTTGCCGTGTGATAGAAAGGGTGCCATGTTTCATGGGCGTATGATCGCATGAGCACCTACGGCTCTGACAAGGTCTTCACCGGTTCCATTGCAGAGCTGTACGAGACGTATCTTGTGCCGCTGCTCTTCGAGCCGTACGCGGCGGACCTCGCCGCGCGCCTCGCGTCGCGCCCTCTGGGACGGGTCCTCGAAATCGCCGCCGGCACGGGGGTTGCCACCCGTGCCATGGTCACCGCGTTGCCCGAGGCCGTCTCCATCGTGGCCACGGACCTGAATCAAGCCATGCTCGACCAGGCTGCCGCGCGCGGCACCGCGCGTCCAGTCGAGTGGCGCCAGGCCGATGCGATGGCCTTGCCCTTTGCGGACGGCACCTTCGACGCAGTCGTCTGCCAGTTCGGCGCGATGTTCTTCCCCGAGAAAGGCCGGGCGTATGCGGAAGTACGCCGCGTGCTCAGGCCGAGGGGCCTCTTCGTGTTCAACGTATGGGATCGCATCCAGGAGAATGAGTTCGCCGACATCGTGACGACCGCGCTTGCGGGCCTCTTCCCCGATGATCCGCCGCGCTTCCTGGCGCGGACACCCCACGGCTATCACGACCACGAGACCATCAAGCGGGATCTCGCCGCAGGTGGATTTACCGGATCACTGGCCGTGACTACCCTGGCAGCCCGCAGCCGCGCGGGGTCTTGCGAGCACCCCGCCGTCGCGTATTGCCAGGGGACCCCGCTGCGAAACGAGATCGAGGCACGGGATGCCTCGCGGCTGACGGAGGCAACCACGCTGGCCGCGGAAGCGATCGCGCACCGGTTTGGCCGCGAGACGGTGGATGGCAAGATCCAGGCGCATGTCGTCACCATCGCGAAGTGACGGTTGCACAGTGCTAGGGGAGCATGACGGCGGCCAGGAAGGCCGATGTTGAGAGCACTTGCACCATTGCTCATAGCTGGCAGCGCCGCGATCTTCATGTTGCTCGGCCTCATCCACCTTGTGTATACCTTCTACGGCCCCAAGCTGCTGCCCCGTGACCGCGATCTGAGAGCGCGCATGCAGGAGGTGTCGCCGGTCATCACGGGAGAGACAACGATGTGGAAGGCCTGGGTCGGCTTCAACGCGAGTCATAGCTACAGCCTCATCCTGTTCGGCGCGGTGTATGGTTACTTGGCCGTGGCACATAGCGACTTCCTGTTCCAGTCCGTCTTTCTTCTCTCGCTTGGCCTGATGTTGCTGTTCGGCTACGTCTTCCTTGCCAAGAGGTATTTCTTCCGCATCCCGCTTTGGGGCGTCCTCCTGGCGACCGTCCTCTATGCCCTCGCGCTCTTCGTGAGGTGGGCCTAGCAAACGTCGAGTGGCACAAGGACCTCGCATGGCATCCATCATCGAATTCGAGACATCGCGGCTGAGAATGCGCCAGTGGCGCGAGTCCGACCGCGCGCCGTTTGCCGCAATGAATGCCGATCCGGCGATGATGGAGTTCTTTGCATCTCCACCGTCGCCGGCGGCCGGCGACGCCAGCATCGATGCATGGCAAGCGCAGTTTGCCGCGCAAGGCTGGAGCAACTGGGCCGTCGAGCTGCGAGAGTCCAGTGAGTTCATCGGCTTCACCGGCCTGTCCGTGCCTCGTCGTACGTTCTCTTTCTCGCCGTGCGTCGAGGTGGGTTGGCGATTGGCGCGCCAGTTCTGGGGCAGGGACTTCGCCACCGAGGCCGCACGCGCTGCGCTACGCGTCGCCTTCGAACGACTGTCGCTTTCGGAGATCGTATCTTTCACCGCGGTTGGAAATCTGAGGTCGCGCGCCGTCATGGAACGCGTTGGCATGCGCAACACGAACCAGGATTTCGAATACCCCGGCATCATCGAAGGGTATCCCTTGCGCCTTCATTGCCTGTATCGCATCACCAGGGCGGAATGGGGCGAGCATGACGCCTGACCCTGCGCTCGCCCGCCCTCGAGACGATTCACCGGCCATGATGCGCGTAGGCCTCATCTCAGACACACATGGGCTCTTGCGCCCCGAGGCGCTCGCCTTCCTCGAGGGCAGTGACCACGTCGTTCACGGGGGCGATATCTGTGATGCCGGCGTGCTCGAGGCGCTCTCGGCCCTTGCGCCAGTGACGGCAGTGCGGGGCAACAACGACCATGGGTCGTGGGCTTCGCGCCTCCGCGAGACCGAGCTCTTTCAGGTCGGTGAAATCTTCATCTACGCGATCCACGATCTCGCGCATCTCGATAGGGCAAGTGCCGCCGGCGTGCAAGTCGTCGTGTCGGGTCATTCGCACAAGCCGTCGGTGGAGCGGAGGGATGGCATCCTGTATGTGAATCCAGGTAGCGCCGGCCCGCGCCGCTTCAAGCTACCCGTCTCGATAGGTGAGCTCACCGTCACCGGACGCTCGGTGTCTGCGCGCATCGTCGATCTGGTGCGACGAGCCTGATGCACGACGTCCGGCATATCAGCGTCTACATCGCCCGCCGCCCGGCCGAGGTCTACGAGTTCGCCTCGAACCCGAGGAACCTGCCGCGGTGGGCGGCCGGGCTGGCATCCTGAAGGGCGTGCTGGAGCGCTCCGAGCGTCTCTTCGCGTACGGCACGCTCCAGCTCGAGGCCGTGCAGACGGCGACGTTCGGGCGGCGATTGACCGGCACGCGGGACGCGTTGCCCGGGTTCGAGCTGGCGCCATTGGAGATCCAGGACGAGGCGGTGATTGCCGTCAGCGGCAAGGCGCAACACACTATGGCCAGGTTCACCGGACGTGCGTCCGACGTCATATCGGGAACGGTGTTCGCGGTCTCGCCGGACGAGATCCAGAGCGCGGACCAGTACGAGGTGGCCGCGGTCAAGCGGGTGGCCGTGGTTCTCCAATCGGGGGCGCGCGCGTGGGCGTATGTCGATGCGCGCTACACACCGTCGAGCTGAGGGTGGCATGAGGGTCACGGTTCGAAGCGCGGGGATCGACGAGGCGCACGCGGTGCTGAGCATCATGCAGGTCGCGTTCTCCGGTGACATGGCCGTCGGGAGTGTCCTGTCCTCGCGCCCGTACGAGGCGGGCACCGACGTGGACATCACGTTGAGCAAGGAGCTGGAATCGAGCGGCCGTGCCGATCCGGGGCTTCCACGCACGACTAGCTGGTAGCACGGCGATGCCGTGCGCAACCAGACTCGATAGCCAGATTCGATAGGAGGACTTCGCATGGCGACCATCCAGAGGATCACTCCGTGTCTGTGGTTCGACGATCAGGCCGAGGAGGCCGTGAACTTCTATATTTCGATCTTCAGGAACTCGAGGATCGTGACGACCTCTCGCTACGGGGAGGCCGGCCGCGAGGTCCACGGCAAGCGGCCTGACGGTGGCCTTCGAGCTCGACGGGCAGGGGTTTACCGCTCTCAACGGCGGCCCGATCTTCAAGTTCGACGAGGCCATCTCGCTCCAGGTCAACTGCCAGACCCAGGAGGAAGTGGACCACTTCTGGGAGAGGCTGTCCAAGGGCGGCGACGAGAAGGCTCAGCAGTGCGGCTGGCTCAAGGACCGGTACGGCGTGTCGTGGCAGATCGTGCCCGCCGTGCTCGTGGAGATGATCACCGATCCCGATCCCGGAAAGTCCCAGCGGGTCATGACCGCGATGCTTCAGATGAAGAAGATCGACATCGGCAAGCTGAAACGGGCGTACGCCGGCTAGCGGCAAGGTCGAGAAGGTGGCCTAGCCGCCGTTCGTCAGGCCATAGGCCGCCACACTCGCGGCCTTGCCCCGCAGGGCCAGCTCCCCGCACGGCGTCGCCTTCACGCCCGTCGGCAGGGTGAGCCGGTCGAGCACCGCTCCCGAGGCGACGAGATCGAAGCCCGCTTGCTTGGCGTACTCCTCGAGGCGCGCGGCGGTGTTGAGGATGTCTCCGACGAAGACGATCTGCTGTCGCAGGTCGCCCAGCTCCCCGGCGGTGACCGTGCCGCCGTGGAGGCCGCCGCGGAAGGTGGGGCGCGCCCCGAACTCGGACCAGGAAGAAGCAGCGGACGCAGTTGGCGGCCCGCAGTCCCGTCCCCATCGGCCAGGTGATGACGACCTCGTCACCCGCGTACTGGTAGATCTCTCCCTTGGTCTGCAGCACCGGCTCGGTCAGGTCGTCCACCACGCGGCGCAGTAGCTCGAAGTAGCGGGCGCTCCCGAGGCGCTCCGCGAGCTGGGTCGAGCCGGTCAGGTCCATGAACAGGAAAATGCGCTCCTCCGCCTTGGGCCGTGTGTACACGCCGGCGACGAAGTACCCCAGCACGTTGCCACCGATCATCCGGTTCATCTGCAGAATGAAGTGGACGGTGACCGCGATGATCACGAAGAAGGGCACGGCGTAGATCAGGTGGGCGTCGGTGAAGCTCATCAGGAACCGTCGCGGATTGAGGCTGGTCACCACCTGGCCCGTGGCGCGGCCCCCCAGGAACAGGACCAGCACGATCGCGCTGCTGAGGGCGAGATCGGTGCGGAAGCCGAGGCGCCGGAACCACGAGCGGGCGCATCCGTCCCGGACGAAGAGCAGATAGCCGCCGGCGAGGAAGGAGACCAGCACCGCGTCGACGACTCCCTGGACGGCCTCGGCCAGGGAAGCGCGGCTGGTCAGCAGGTTGAAGAAGGGTGTGATGGCGGCGGCCGCGAGCATGACCCTCGCGAGCTGACGACGGTGGATGTGCGCGCGGGCCGTTCCCATGCCTCGGATATACCACCGCTGGCCGTACAATAGGCCGATGACCGTTGCGCGCCACAGCCAGACGTTCCCCGCCCGCCGCGACGCGCTCCCGCAGGTGGACGCCTTCCTCGGCGAGGTCTGCTCCGGGGCAGGGCTCGGGCGTGACACCTGCCTGCGGCTCACCCTTCTGGTGGAGGAGCTCTTCACCAATACCGTGGTGCACGGTCACGGGGCGGACAGCGAGGCGCCGGTGCGGATCGAGTGCGAGGTGAGTCCCGGCCGTGTCGCGCTCACCTACGAGGACACCGGCCCCGCGCACGACCCCTTCGCTCGGGTGATCACTCCCGACGCGGGCGCGGGCGTCGAGGAACGCCCCGTGGGCGGGCTCGGCGTGCTGCTCGTCTCGGAGATGGCCCAGCAGGTGGAGTACCAGCGGACCGGCGACCGGAACCGCATCTCGCTGGTCATCGTCACCCGTTCCTGATCGCCGCCGTCCCCGCTCCGGCCGAGCCTAGGCAGGAGCGGGCGCTCCCTGCTACCATCCCCCGCGGAGGTCTCCCCATGAACTGGAAGTCCGAGATGGACGAGCTGAGGCGCCGCGAGGAGTTCGCCGAGCGGTTGGGCGGCGCCGAACGCGTCAAGCGCCAGCACGACGGCGGGCGCTACACCATCCGCGAGCGCATCGACCGCCTGGTCGACGGGGGCAGCTTCCACGAGATCGGCAAGATCGCGGGCAAGGCGGCCTACGACGCCAAGAACGACCTGAAGGAGCTGACCCCGTCGAACTTCGTCTTCGGCCGGGCGCGGCTCGACGGCCGCCCGGTGGTGGTGGGCGGGGACGACTTCACGGTGCGCGGTGGGTCGGCCGACGCGACCATCAAGGGCAAGCACAACCAGTGCGAGCAGATGGCCAACGAGCTGCGCCTGCCCCTGATCCGACTGGTCGAGGGCTCGGGCGGCGGCGGGTCGGTGGTGGGTGGTCAACAGCATCGGCACCGTGCCGCGCGTGGCGCTCGGCCTCGGCTCGGTGGCCGGGCTCGGCGCCGCGCACCTGGCCGCGGCGCATCTCTCGGTCATGGTGAAGGACAAGTCGGCGCTCTTCGTGGCCGGTCCGCCGGTCGTCGAGCGGCTCGGGCAGAAGCTCACCAAGAACGAGCTGGGCGGCTGGCGGATCCAGCTCAAGGCCGGGGCGGTCGACCTCGCGGTGGACACCGAGGAGCAGGCGTTCGAGGTGACCCGGCGCTTTCTCTCCTATCTGCCCTCGTCGATCTACGAGCTGCCGCCGCGCGGGCCCCGCACCGACGATCCCAAGCGGCGCGAGGAGTGGCTGGGCGACGCGATCCCGCGCGACATCCGCAAGCCGTACAAGATGCGCGCGATCATCGAGGCGGTGGTGGACCGCGATTCGTTCTTCGAGATCCAGCCGCTCTACGGCCGCGCCATCATCACCGGGCTGGCCCGGCTCGACGGGTGGCCGGTCGCGGTGCTGGCGAGCGATCCCTACTTCTACGGCGGGGCGTGGACCGCGGACACCTGCCAGAAGGTGGAGCGCTTCGTCGACTTCGCCCAGACCTTCCACCTGCCCGTCTTCTACCTGGTGGACTGTCCGGGCTTCCTCATCGGGCTCGAGGCCGAGCAGACCGGCACCATCAAGCAGGGTGTGCGCGCGATGTCGGCCATCTGGCAGTCTACCATCCCGTGGTGCGCGGTCATCGTCCGCAACGTGTTCGGGGTGGCCGGCGCGGCCCACAAGCCGGGCGCCCGCTACGGCCCGCGCTACGCGTGGCCCTCGGGGCGCTGGGGGTCGCTGCCGCTCGAGGGCGGCATCGAGGCCGCGTACCGCGCCGACATCCAGGGCGCGGCCGACCCGGCCGCGAAGATGATCGAGATCGAGGAGCGGCTGCAGAAGCTCCGCTCGCCGTTCCGCTCCGCGGAGACCGGAGCTCGCTGCGCCGCTGCGGGAGACCGGGCCGTATACGCATCGCATGCGGCCTTGAGCGACAGCGACCCTCACCCACCCCTCACCCTGCCCTCTCCCCTGAGGGAGAGGGGGATGAGGATGAAAGGCTCTCCTGACATGGCGTACCAGGCATTCGATCTGCGCGGCAAGACCGCGATCGTGACCGGCGGCAACAGCGGCATCGGCCTCGGCATGGCGGAGGCGCTGGCGCAGGCGGGGGCCGCGGTGGGCATCTGGGGCACCAATGAAGAGAAGAACCGCACCGCGCTCGCCCGCCTGCACGCGATCGGCGGGAAGGCGGTGGCTCTGCGCTGCGACGTCAGCGACGAGGCCGCGGTGGACCGTGCCTTTGCCGAGACCGTCTCGACCCTCGGCGGCGTCGACGCCTGCTTCGTCAACGCGGGCGTCTCCGGCCGGGGCGCGGCGGCCAGCTTCGCCGAGATGACCACCGAGGAGTGGCACCGGGTGCTGGCGGTGAATCTCGACGGCGCCTTCTTCACCCTGCGCGCGGCGGCGCGGCACATGATCGGGCGCGGCGAGGGCGGATCGCTCGCGGTCACCGCGAGCCTGGCCGCGCTCGAGGGCTCGCCGCTCAGCGCGCACTACGCGGCCAGCAAGGGCGCGATGCTCTCGGTGATGCGCGCCCTCGCGGTCGGCCTGGCGCGCCACAAGATCCGGTGCAACGCGATCGTGCCGGGTTGGATCGAGACCCCGATGACCGAGAAGGCGGTGCACGGCGACGCCTTCAAGACCCGCGTGCTCCCGCGGGTGCCCGCGCGGCGCTGGGGCACCGGCGGCGACTTCGGCGGGATCGCGGTCTACCTCACCAGCGACGCGAGCGGCTACCACACCGGCGACACCTTCGTCATCGACGGCGGCTACGCCATTTTCTAAAGGCCTCTCCTCCCTATATCCCTCTCCCCTCAGGGGAGAGGGCAGGGTGAGGGGCGGGCAAGATGAGGGGCCGGCAAGGTGAGGGGCGGTGAGGGGCGGTCAAGGGCGAGGCACCCTCAACCCTCCCGCCACTCCCCAGGCCTGAGCCCCCCGAGCGCATACGGCCCCACCGCCACCCGGATCAACCGCAGCGCGGGAAACCCAACCGCCGCCGTCATCCGTCGCACCTGCCGGTTCCGCCCCTCGGTGAGCCCGATCTCGACCCACGCGGTCGGGATCTTCGCGCGCCACCGGATCGGTGGCTCGCGCGCCCAGAGCCCCGGCGGCTCCTCGATCAGCCGCGCCCGCGCCGGGCGCGTCGGCCCGTCCGTCAGCACCAGGCCCGCGCGGAGCCGCGCGAGCGCGGGCTCGTCGGGCACGCGCTCCACCTGCACCCAGTAGACCTTCTCCACGTGGTGGCGCGGATCGGCCAGGCGCGCCTGCAGGGCCCCGTCGTCGGTCAGCAGGAGCAGCCCCTCGCTGTCGTGGTCGAGGCGCCCGGCGGGATAGACGCGGGGCACCGCCACGTAGTCGGCGAGGGTCGGCCGCCCACCGGGATCGGTGAACTGGCAGAGCACGCCGAAGGGCTTGTTGAGGAGGATCAGCACCGCGGCGGCGTCACTCGGGCTCGAGCAACGCCATCTGCCGCGGGTCCAGCTCGAGCCAGACCTTCTCGTCCAGCTCGAAGACCTCGTGCGGGCGCGCGGTGACCCGCAGGGCCAGGGCGCTGCCGGCCGGCCGCACCGTGTAGTCCCAGTGCTCGCCCAGATAGGCCCGCTGGGCCACCACCCCGGGAACGACGCAGACGCGGTCGGAGGCGGTCGGGGACTGCCGGTAGAGGTGGATCGACTGCGGGCGGAGCGAGAAGCTCACCTGGCCCTGGAGCGCGGCGGCCTCGGCGAAGCGGTCGCGCGCGATCGTGAAGTGGTCGAACACGACGTCCTCGCCGCGCACGAGCCCGCCCAGCAGGTTGGTGCGCCCGATGAAGCCGGCCACGAAGCGGGTGCGTGGCCGCGCGTAGAGCGCGCGCGGGGCGTCCACCTGCTCGATTCGCCCCTGGTGCATGACCGCGATGCGATCGGAGGTCACCATGGCCTCCGCCTGGTCGTGGGTCACGTAGACGGTGGTGATGTGGAACTCGTCGTGCAGGCGCCGGATCTCGTAGCGCATCTCCTCGCGCAGGTTCGCGTCGAGGTTGCTGAGCGGCTCGTCCAGCAGCAGCACCGCGGGCTGCACCACGATCGCGCGGGCCAGCGCCACCCGTTGCTGCTGGCCGCCCGACAGCTCCTGGGGGTAGCGCCCGCCGAGGTGGCCCATCTGCACCACGTCGAGGATGCGCTGGACCTTGATGCGCATCTCGTCCTTCGGCACCCGCCGCACCTCGAGGCCGAAGGCCACGTTCTCGGCCACCGTCATGTTGGGCCAGATCGCGTAGCTCTGGAAGATCATCGACATGTTGCGCTTCTCGGGCGGCAGGGTGGAGCCGGGCGCGGAGATCCGCCGCCCGTCCATGTCGATGGTGCCCTCGCTCGGCTCGAGGAAGCCCGCGATCATCCGCAGGGTGGTGGTCTTGCCGCAGCCGGAGGGGCCCAGCAGCGAGACGAACTCGCCGGCCTGCAGGGTAAGGGAGAAGCGGTCGACCGCGGTCACGGTCCCGAAGCGGCGGTTGACGTCGGTGAGGACCAGACGGCTCACGTGGCGGTCCTCCGCAGGAGGAAGTCGCGGCCGACCATCCGGAAGCCCACCAGCACCAGCGCCACCGTGACCACCACCAGGATCAATCCCA
>WNFK01104030.1_pt1 | contig 11184 bp, 10 predicted proteins | sample 5400281 | NCBI WGS metagenome assembly WNFK01 (sample SAMN13153350, study PRJNA577476) | soil metagenome | isolation source: 20 cm soil on Douglas fir-dominated hillslope | place: USA:California | collected 2013-09-17
GAGACCGCCGACGCGGTACACATATTCGGGGAGATAACCGGAGAAAATCAACCGGTGGCTCAACGGCAGATAGCCGACTATGCGTTGCATCATTTGGTAGACGAGTGTGGTGCAATTGACCGTAACGGTGTTGTAGAAGCGCGGCGTCCGCACGAGAGCATTGGCCTCATCGATGTAGCCGAGGAACAGCGAGCGCATCGCGGATACCGGCATGCGGAGGCGGGATAGGTAGGTGTCTTCGCTGCGGACATTGGTTCGAACGCGGATCACGTCGCGTTCGTCGGCCGCGATGACGCTGAGCTCGAACTCCTTGAAGAAACCGCCGATCTCGGAAAAGCTCTCGATCCGTTCGCGGCGAATTTCCACGGAGAAGACGACATGCTCGCCGTCATCGAAGCCGAATGAGATCAGCATGTGCGCGATCGCCGGCCCGGTCCAATAGGACATGATCATGTCGACCGAATTCAGGCGGTCGAGGTCGTAGTGACGGGTCTCCCAGCGCTGCGTGTAGTCGGTATTGCTGCGCCAATCGAAATTGCGCACGTTGCGCAACGTGATTCGATTGCCGTCGACCGTGCCGGTGGTCATTTGCGCCACGTCGTCAGCCCAGATTCTATCGTTCGACGGCGCAATTCGCTGCCACCAGATCAGGAGCGCGCCGAATGCCGCGGTGAATGTAACCAGGCCGGCGGCGGTCCGTCCCTGCCACAAGGCAATCGTCAGCGTGAGGCTGAAGCCCGCCCATAGGAGCACGCTCAGTGCCTTCAGCGCTTGACCGCCCTGCACCTGGAACCAGAGCGCGCATGCGCCCCAAATCGCCGACGATCCCACGATGAGCGTCGCCAGCAAGGCGGCTGTGAATGGCAAAGAGCTTGCCGCACCGATGGACATCGCCTAGGCCGGCGCGTCCATCGTGTTCAGCGCCTGATCGAGGTCGGCGATCAGATCCGACGATTCTTCGAGTCCCACGTTGAGCCGCACCAGCCGCCCGGCGTAGTCTCGTCCCGGACGATCAAGATTCGGATAGACGACGGCCAGGCTGGTGACGCCGCCCCAGCTGAAGCCGATTTTGAATAACGTCAGCCGATCCACGAAGGAGATCACCTGCGCGGGAGTGAACCGTTCATCGAAAACGATCGAGAAGATGCTGGAGGAACCGGTGAAGTCGCGATGCCAATATTCATGCCCGGGGCAGGACTCGAGAGCCGGATGCAATACGGAGCTGACATTCGGGTGCTTCGCCAACCACCCCGCCACCTCGAGAGCTGTCTTCTCGAGCCGTTCCAACCGCACGCCCAAACTCAGTAGACCACGGATCGCCAAACTGCAATCGTCCGGCGAAACGGCCATGCCAAGCTGCTTGTAGGCGGAACCGACCGCTTCATACGCGGCGGCGCCGGCGACGGACACCGTCCCCAGCAACAAGTCGCTGTGCCCGCCCACATACTTGGTCAACGCCTGCATGCTCAAGTCGACGCCGTGCGCGAAGGCGTCGAAGAGCACTCCGGCGGCATAGGTATTGTCGAGCGCCACCGGCACTCTGCGCTCGTGGGCTGCGGCGACGATGGCCGGCACATCTTGAATCTCCATGGTCACGGACCCCGGGCTTTCGGTCCAGATCAGCGCAGTGTCATCGCGAATGAGATTCGCAATCCCCGAGCCGATCAGCGGGTCATACGCTTCCACTGAAATTCCAAGGCGCTTCAGCAATCCTCCGGCCAGCTCACGGTTCGGGCCGTAGGCGGTGATTGGGACCAGGGCATGAGTCCCGGTCTTGCAGTAGGCAAGATAGATCAGGGATATCGCTGCCTGGCCTCCGGGAACGACGAAGCTATGATGGGCTCCCTCGATTTCCGCGATCCGCGCGCCAAGCTCCAGCACCGTCGGCGTGCCGTAAAGACCGTAAGTGTATCCGTTCTCGGTCTGCCGCCAATCGTCCGACACGTCGGCCTGACGCTCGAACACGACCGTCGAGCCGCGATAGGTGGGCGTCGTCAGCGAACGAAAATCAGCGGGTGCGTGAGCGCCGGGATGGATGAGTTTCGATCGCCAATGCATGCTTCATCATCGCAGCGTTTCACGGCCGAAGGTCCAGACCAGCGCCAAGGATAGAGCCGCCGGTATCGAGATCACCGCCGCGGCCATCCCGAGCGCCGGAACGAGGGCCAACGCGCTCAACGCCTGCGCAATCAATCCGCCGATTTTGCTCCAGCCCGCCACCCAACCGGTTGCGCGGCCGCGCACTCTGAGGGGATAGCTCTCCGCCGCGTACGGCAGAAGAATCGACACCATCGCACTGGAACCGACGATGAGAAGAGAGAGCGGCATGACGGGATTGGTCAGGAAGGGCAACGTCCCGGCACCGCGCAGCAGAATCGCCAGCAAGCCCAACGAGGTGATTCCGATCGCCAGGATGAGCGAAGCCTTGGTGCTCCACACGCTGTACAAATAGGCCGACACGACAATGGTCGGCGCCGCGATCAGCGTGGACCGTGCGATGACGGTGCTCGCGAGGCCGACGCTGCGCCCCTCGGCAACCAAGGCGCTGGGCAGCCACAGCAACACGCCGAAGTTGACGAAACCCCAGGCAAGGGCCGCGAGTGTGAGTGCGACGATGGTGCCCAACAGATGAGGGTCGCGCGAGCGCACGCCGGCGTCCTGGATCACGCCTGGGTCGAGCGCCGCCGCTTCCTGTGTGAGGCTGACAACCGCTCCAAAGCGGGCCAGCGTTGCGCGCGCCTCATCGAGACGCCCCATGTGCTGCAGGAAGCGCGCCGATTCGGGAATGAACGGGCTGAGCGCGATCAGCAGCAGGCCGGTGGGCAGGTTGAGGAACCACATGATGCGCCACCCGAAAAATGGCTGCAGCAGCGCCGACAGTGCGCTGGCCGCGAAATAACCGCCGATGGTGCCGATGCCGCCCACGAGCACGAGGCACCAGCCGCGGTGCTTCGTCGGCATGATTTCCGCAAGCAGCGCGTAGGCAACCGGCAGCATCCCGCCGGCGGCGGCGCCCATCAGGAAGCACATCGCGACATTCCACCAGAACGAAGGCATGGCGCCGCAAATCGACGTCCCGACGAACATGACGGATGACAGCAGAATCGACGCGCGCCTGCCGTACAGGTCCGCGAGCGCTCCCCATAGGCGTCACGAATCCGAGGCTTGCCGGTTTCATGATGTCGATGATGAGCGCCACCGCCAAGACGCCCATCAGCTTCCAATGCGCGGCGGAGAGCGGCGCATCTTCCGGCGGCGAGATCGTGCTGCATACGCCGGCAGCGGGCGGGTGATTCGGCAATAAACCATAACCCGCGGCGGCGATTCCGGCCACGATCAGCAGCATGCCGAGCAGCATGCCCGCATCCATGGGCATCCCGGACATGTTGAAGCCGGAGTTGCGCGCCATCCAGAACATCGGCAGGTGCAGCACCACGCCGACGCTTACCACCGCCGAGCCGATCCAGAACGCGAGTGCGTTGCGACGCTGCGAGAATTGGAATGTTCCGCGGCCGGGGTTCACGAACGACATGCGAGCCTCATGCCCCACACTATAGCGGCGAAGCGGGGATTAGCGCCACGGCTACCGGACATTTACCTTCGCGGATACGCCCCGCGGCCGGTGCGAATGACGAGAAGGCTGCCGAGGAAATACGCCAGAGCGGCGGCTGACGCGGAGGGCAACGAGGCCGTGAGGTACGGGTACGGCGCTATGGAGTCGTAAGTCAGCGGATTGAGAAAGGCGATATAAGTAAAACAACCGACGGCCAGAGCGGTCATCGCGGCCGGATTGATGCCCCGCCAGAAATAATACGCGTGTCCGGGCGCATCCACGTAGATTGCGCGGATATCGATGCGGCCACGGCGCAGAACGAAGTAGTCGACGATTTGAATGCCGCAGAGCGGAGCGAATGCAACCCCGATCAGCGCGAGGAAATTGCCGAATTTGGCAAAGAACAGCTCGGGAATGAATATGCCGACCAGGGCGACCGGCGCTATCGTGATCAGCAGCAACGTCGTCCAGGTGTGCTTTTGCAAAGCCGCGAAATTGCGGAGGCCGATGGCCGAGGCGTAGATGCCCGCGGTCGTCGTACCAAAATTCGCCGCCGTGACGAAGGTCAGCGAGACAATCGCATAAGCGGGTCCGCCGACGATGCGCAGCCATTCCGTGGGATCGGATGACTTGAGAACCAGCGAGCCCGCCAGGCCGATGAGGCTCAGCAACGGAACGGGCGCCGCCATCCCGAGCATGACCGGCAGCACGATCGTTCGCGCGTTGGGTGCCATGCGAATCATTGCCCCAATATAAGGCCACCAGGATAGGGTTGCCCCTATGCCGAGCTCGACGCCCGTGGTGTAGTTCCACAAGTGATTGGAGCTCGCGTTGGCGGGTTGCGCCGCGATGAGTTCGGGCCAACGGCGCGAGACGAACAGATAGAGCATCCAGAGCCCGATGAGCACGTGCGCGACGAGGATATTCGACACCAGCGACACGCCCGTCGCGCCGCGGCGCAGGACGGTGAAAATGATCGCGCACGCAAGCACGGTCAACACGGGCACCAAGGCCGCGTTGTGCGATCCCAGATCGAGGATGCCGAGTGCCACGCAGAGCTGCACCGCGGACTTTGCGAAGAATATGATCAGCAGGGAATTCCAGCCGATGATCGATACGGCCTGAAGTGCCGCGGGCACGACCCATCCGCGGGACCCGAATTGCGGCTTGGTGGCGGCGACGGAGTCGATGCCGAAACGCACACAGGTGGGCCCCGCGGCGAGCAGCACCAGAACCATGCCGATCATGCAACCGGCGCTGAGCGCAAGTCCGCCCTTGATGAAGCCGAGGTAGCCCGCAACCGACTCGCCGATCAGATAGCACCAAGTCGCGGCCGCCGTCGTCGCGAGCGTAAGGGTCAATCGCGCCGCGCCCCAGGTGCGTTCCTCCGGAAGCAGAGGCCAAGCGCTCTCGTCGGCCTGCGTATTCGCGTGCGTGGTCACGCCCACCAGCCGACGGCCAGCAGTATCAGCGGAATCGCAACACCCAGTAATATCATCCAGAACCAGCCGGAGGCATCGAAGTCGGACTTGGGCGCGGCGCTTTCGACTATCGCGATCCGCGCTTCGAGTTGCGGCGCCAAAGCCGGCGCCTGCGAAAGGGTGTTGCCCTGCGCGGGATCAGTCATTGGCGCCGCCGGGGAACGCCTCGGCGTCGGAATACGGGAACCACCAGAAGTCGTGTGCCTTTGCGCCGTGATCGATCATCGACAATTTCGTATGTCTGAATGTGTCCAGACCCTCCGCGCCGAGTTGCCTGCCCATCCCGGATTGTTTTCGTCCGCCGAACGGTCCCGCGTCATTGTCGAGGAGCGGTGCGTTGACCCACACCATTCCTGCCTCCAGTTCGTTGACTGCCCGCATCGACTCGTCCAAGTTGGTCGTGTACACGGTCGCGCCCAGGGCATATCGGGAGCGGTTGGCCAGCGTCAACGCGTCGTCGAAGCTCTTGACCACGCTGACGGGCGCGACGGGCCCAAACGTCTCGTCGTTCATGATGGGCGCGTCGGGTGAGATATCGCCGAGCACCGTGGGATTCACGAACCAGCCCTTCACGAGATGCGCCGGCCGGCCGCCGCCCGCCAGGACCTTGGCGCCTTGCGCGGTCGCATTGTCGAGTATGCGCAAATACCGCGTGAGCTCGCGTTTCGACGCGAGGGGCCCCATGTCGACCCGCTCGAGGCCGTTGCCGACGCGAATCTGCCTCGTGTAATGCACCAGCCTTTCGATGAACTCACCGTAAACCCGTTCATGGACGTAGAAGCGCTCGGCAGCTGCGCAAACTTGACCGCAATTGAGGAACGCTCCGAAGGCGGCGCCGCGCGCCGCGATATCGACGGGCGCCGACGGCATGACGATGAAGGGATCATTCCCGGAGGTTTCAATCAGTGTCCGCTTGTAAAAGCGCCCGCAAGTCTCCGCGACGACGCGTCCTGTTTCTATTCCGCCCGTGAAGGCCACCATGTGGGTGTTGGAATGCTCAACCAAGCGTTTGCCGACGGCGCCGCCCCCGGTAATGACCTGCACCAGGCCCGAAAGGGGTCGTGAGATCGGACGGCTTGATGATCACCGCATTGCCGCTCGCGAGGGCCGCAGCGGCCTGCCAGCACAGCAGGCACAGGGGATAATTGAACGGCAAGATGATCACGACCACGCCGAGAGGATCCTTGGTCGTGAAATGAAATTGGCCATCCACGGCTGAGCCCAGCACCTTGCCATTCTCGTGGCGAGCTATTTCGGCGTAATAGTCGATGGCGCTGGCGGACCATGCCACTTCGTCGAAAGATTCCTTGTAGGGTTTGCCCATTTCGCGGGTCAGCATTTCCGCCACCAGCGGCCGCGCCGCCATCACCCGCCTCGATACTTCGTGCAGCAGCTCGGCCCGCCGATGAAAGTTCACGCTGCGCCAGCTGCGCTGCGCCGAATTGGCTGCCGCAACCGCCTGATCGACGTCCGCCGCGTCCGCGTCCGCAATTTGCCCGATCCGTTCCTCTGTGGCCGGATCCCATACGTCGATCGCTTCGCCGCCGCTCGACCGTACGAGCTGTCCGGCGATTCTCTGGTGCCCGCTCAATCGGGTGAATGCTGTTTCTGCTTTCATGGACTACCCCCCAATGTAGATTGTCGGCAATTGTAGTTTGCCCGATGAGTTCCGGCATCGGTTTCGGATTTGCGGCGGAATTGTCGGAAGCTAGTGGTGCAGAACGAGCTGTTTCAAACGGCGCGGTCCAATTTAAGGTATTTGAAGGTCCCCATCGCCTTGGCGATGAGACGCTCGGCGGTGTCGCGCACTTCGCCGTCACAGAAGGCCATCGTGCTCGTCCGGTGGAATGCCTGCGCCGACACGATGAGTCGGGTGCCGGCATTGGCCGGCTGCAGGAAACTGGTTTTCATCTCCACGGTCACGCCGCCGCCGGCGGCGGGGTCCAGGGACCGGCCTGCGACCGCCATCGCCACGTCGAGCAGCGTCATGAGCACGCCGCCATGAGCGACGGACCAGCTGTTCAAATGACGCGGAGCGAGATCGAGTGCGACCACCGCGCGGCCGTTCTCAGCACTGACGAATTCAATGCCAAGATCCTTGATGAACGGGATGTCATTTCGAAATGCGATGGATTGGCTCATGGGCGGTGGACGCATTCTATCCTATGCATGGCGGATTCGATGCGCTCGAATCGCCCCGGGAAGGCCGGGGGGCCGAGTCGGTAGCGCTTGCAGAAAGTCAGGATGGGTGTCGACGGTGGGATATCCTATTGCGCGGAATAGCTGCGGCCTTCCCGCTCAAGCTAATGGGTCAATCAGGAGGGTGTGTGTCCACGAAAAATTGGTTGATGGCGGTCCTTGTTCAAGCGACGGTCACGGCGCTGCTTGCCGGCTGTGCGGCTTCGCCCTGGATGAACGCGGGTGACATCCCGCCGCCCCTGCGGGTTCCGACGAACACGGTATTGACACTGCGGGTACATGCCACGGGAGTGCAGATTTACCGGTGCCGGGCCGCCAAGGATGACGCCGCGCGCTTTGAATGGCTGCTGAAGGAACCCGAAGCGGATCTGTTCGACCAGTCGGGCAACAAGATAGGAAGGCATTATGCGGGTCCGACCTGGGAAGGCACGGACGGAAGCAAGGTGGTCGGCGACGTCGTTGCGCGGGCCGACAGCCCGGATCCGAACGCCGTTGCCTGGCTGTTGTTGAGTGCGAAGTCGGCGTCGGGAAACGGCGTGTTCGGGCGTGTGCGGTTCATCCAGCGGCTGCATACGGTTGGGGGCAATGCGCCATCGGATGGATGCAGTCAAGCGTCGGCCGGCGGGGAAGTGCGAGAGACCTACTCGGCGGAGTATTGGTTCTACGCTGACAGACCTTGAACCAAGCGCCTTCGCCGAACACGATGTCTGAAGGAGTGCCCAGCGTTTCGCGCATCAGCGCCGTTTTCGGCGGCTCCGTGGGCAATTTGGTCGAGTGGTTCGATTGGTATACCTACTCGGCCGCCGCGCTCTATTTCGCGCCGATCTTTTTCCCGAAGGGCGATCAGACCGCGCAACTTCTGCAGACTGCGGCGGTGTTCGCCGTCGGTTTTTTTGCCCGCCCGATCGGCGCGTGGCTGATGGGGCGCTATGCCGACCGGGTGGGCCGCAAGGCCGCGCTCACTCTGTCGGTAGCCATGATGTGCGGAGGATCGCTGGCAATCGCAGCGACCCCTGGGGCGGCAACGATCGGCATTGCGGCTCCCGTGATCTTGCTCCTCGCCCGGATTTTTCAGGGCTTGTCCCTGGGAGGCGAATACGGCGCCAGCGCGACTTACATAAGCGAAATGGCCGGGCGCCGGTACCGCGGGTTCTGGTCCAGCTTCCAGTACGTGACTTTGATCGGCGGCCAGCTGACGGCACTGGCGGTGTTGATCATCCTGCAGCATCTGCTGCGGAAGGAGGACATGGCTGCCTGGGGGTGGCGGATTCCCTTCGTGATCGGAGCGGGACTGGCGATCGTCGCCTACTGGATGCGGCGGCGGCTGCAAGAGTCGCAATCATTCGTGCGCGCCGAGGCTGCGGGAAGCGTGCGCGGAGGCATGCGCCAACTCTTTTTCGAGCACCCACGCGAAGCCCTGACCGTTCTGGGATTTACCGCCGGCGGCTCAATGATCTTCTACGTGTACACCACATACATGCAGAAGTTTTTGACCAACACCGCAGGATTCTCCAAGGACCAGGCGACCGAGATCAGCGCCGTCACCCTGATCGCGTTCATGATCGCCCAGCCTGTCTTCGGCTGGCTGTCGGACAAGGTGGGGCGCAAACCCATGATGTTGGTCGCATTCGGCGGCGGCACTCTGATCACCTGGCCGGTCATGACCGCCGTGGCGGCTACCCGCTCATCGTGGATTGCCTTTTGCCTGATCTGCTCGGCGATGATGCTTCAATCATGCTACACCTCGATCAGCGCGGTGGTGAAAGCCGAACTCTTTCCCACCGCCATTCGCACTCTCGGCGTAGCGGTACCCTATGCCCTCGCCAATGCGGCGTTCGGCGGCACGGCCGAGTATGCCGCGCTATGGTTCAAATCGATCGGAACCGAGAGCGGATTTTATGTATACGCCTCCGCGCTGTCGGGGATCAGTTTTTTAGTGGCATTGACCATGCGCGACACCCGCGCGCACAGCCGCATCATCGAGGACTGATGCAGCTGTCGGATGAATTAAGCCGGCCCTCACCATGGTTTCCGACACAGATCCTGCCGAGTGGATTGAGTCCACCGCTCGCAGGCATCCACACCGCTTATTTCTCGAGACGTCCATGGACCGGGAATTGAGCTACGCGTCGCTGCGTGTCCAGTCCGGGCGATTTGCCGCGGCTCTGATGCGGCGGGGCGTCGTGTCCGGAGACCGCGTTGCGGTGCAAGTGGAGAAATCCGTGGAGGCTGTCCTGCTCTACCTTGCGTGCCTGCGCATGGGAGCGGTATTCGTGCCCATCAACACGGCGAATACGCCCAACGAAGTCGATTATTTCCTGCGCGACTCGCAACCGCGCGTCGCGGTCATCCGCCCGGCCGACCGCGCCCTGATCGAGCCGCACGCGACTCATGCCGGAGTACACCATGTGGAGACGCTCGGGGCGGAGGGCGAGGGATCCCTGCCTGCGCTGGTGCGGGAATCCGGTGAGGATCCCGATCCGCCGCGGAACCCTGGTGCGAATTCGCTGGCCGCGATCGTGTACACATCCGGCACCACGGGCCGATCGAAGGGTGCGATGCTGTCGCGGGCGAATCTCGCGTCCAATGCCGCCGCGCTCGCCGAGGCCTGGCATTTTACGAGTCGCGATGTCTTGCTGCACACCCTGCCGCTGTTTCACGTTCACGGGTTGTTCGCCGCCATCAACACCGTCCTCGCGTCAGGATCAAGCCTGGTGTTGCTGTCGAAATTCGACGCCGAATCGGCATTGAAGCGCCTGCCGCAGGTCACCGTGTTCATGGGTGTTCCCACGCATTACACGCGGCTGCTGCAGCTCACCCGCTTGAATCGTGAAGTCACCGCCAATGTACGCTTGTTCATCTCAGGGTCGGCGCCTCTGCTGATGGAGACGCACCAGGAATTCCTGAGGCGAACGGGCCATGCGATTCTAGAACGATATGGGATGACCGAGACCTTGATCAACACATCGAATCCCTACGAGGGGGTGCGCAAGCCCGGTTCGGTCGGCACGCCGTTGCCGGGAATCGCGGTCCGGGTGGCCGGTGCGGCCGGAGCCGTCGATACCCGAGCCGATGTCACCGGTGCGCTCGAGGTCAGGGGTCCGAATGTATTCGCCGGCTATTGGCGAGATCCCGAGAAGACGCGCGGCGAGTTCACCACCGACGGCTGGTTCAAGACGGGCGATCTCGGCCGCATCGATCGAGACGGATACGTGCACATCGTGGGCCGAGCCAAGGACGTCGTGATCAGCGGAGGCTACAACGTCTACCCGAAAGAGGTCGAGATGGAGTTGGACGCGCTCTCGGGGGTATTGGAGAGCGCCGTGTTCGGCGTTCCACACCCGGATTTCGGCGAAGGCGTTACGGCAGTGGTCGTGCCGCAACCCTCTACCGAGTTGTCGGAGGCAGACCTCATCAGCTCTCTGCAGGCCCGGCTGGCGCGCTACAAGGTGCCCAAGCGCGTGCTCCTCGTCGATGAGTTGCCGCGAAATGCCATGGGCAAGGTGCAGAAAAATGTGCTGCGCGCCGCCTACTCGTCGCTTTATGCGCGCGTGATCTAGTCCCGCGGTTGTATCGTCACCATGGTGAGGTTTCGCGCACCGAGCGTGGCAACACCCGACTCGGCGCGGTCGATCACCACATAGAAGCTTTTGGAATTGCCGCGAGGTGTACTTAGAATCGGAACATTCAAAGTGACGCTATCTCTGCCGTCCGAGATGTGTTCAACACTGGGAATCACAGGATAAAAGTCTCGGCCAGGCTTTGCCGTGCCGGACTCCGTCCACCATGTAAAGCTTGCGTCGCCGTGCACGTTGCCTCTTCGTCGAACCGTGATGCGAGCCGCCTGGTCGCTGGGTTCGACGTCGACGGTATCCGAAACCATTTCTACACGAATCGACCCCGCATTGCCGGCGCGAACGGATGTCTCACCGGCGGACGGCCGGGCAGGCG
>WNFK01176015.1_pt1 | contig 11183 bp, 10 predicted proteins | sample 5400281 | NCBI WGS metagenome assembly WNFK01 (sample SAMN13153350, study PRJNA577476) | soil metagenome | isolation source: 20 cm soil on Douglas fir-dominated hillslope | place: USA:California | collected 2013-09-17
CATCACCTCGTAGAGCACGCCGTCCACCCGGTAGCGGACGCGGAAGTCCTTCTCGTAGGGCTCGACGTGGATGTCGGAGGCGCCCTTCTTGATCGCGTCGAGCAGGATCAGGTTGACGAGCTTCACCACCGGCGCGTCCGCCGCGCTCTTCTCCAGGTCGTTGATGTCGGCGACGCCGCCCTGGTCGTGGTCGACGCCTATCTCGTTCTCGTCGAACCCCTCCATCACCTCCTCGTACGAGGGGCCCTTCTCCGCGTAGTACTTGTCCAGCGCCTCCTTGATGGCCTGCTCGCTGGCGACGACCACCTCGATATTGTAGCCGGTGAGGAACTTGATGTCGTCGGTGGCGTAGATATTGGAGGGGTCGCTCATCGCCAGGATCAGCGACGCGCCGGCGCGGTTGACCGGAATGCACTGGTGCTTCTCCGCGACCTCCTTGGGGACCAGCTTCACCACCTCGCCGTCGATGTCGAACTCCTTCAGGTTGATCGACGGGACGCCGTACTGCTTGGAGAGAAAGCTGGTGAGCTCCGACTCCTCGATGAACCCGAGTTTGGTCAGGTGATAACCGATGCGCCCGCCGGCCCTCTTCTGCTCGTCCTGTGCCTTCTGCAGTTGCTGGAGCGAGATGAGGTTTTCGCGGACCAGGAGCTCGCCGAGACGTCCCGCCATGCTTTCGCACCTCGAGGAAGAGGGTTCGACTCTAGGCGAGAGTCGCGGTCAACGCGAGAAAGCGGGCGAGCCGATTTGGAGGATTTTCCGCTCGGAAGTGCGGGGCGATCCTACATGCCGAGCAGCCTGCGCGCCTGCTCGACGTCGTGCGCGATCTGCGCCTTCAGCGCGTCGATCCCGGGGAAGCGGCGCTCCTCGCGCAGGCGGTGCACGAACTCGACCCGCAGCTTGCGACCGTAGATGTCCTGCGCGAAGTCCATCAGGTAGACCTCGAGCGAGAGCGGCGGCTGACCGGCGGCGCCGGCCAGGGCCACCTCCGGACGAAAGGTGGGATTGAGCCCGAGGTTGGCGGCGCCGGCCAGCGGCGATCCGTCCGGCAGCAGCCGGGCGCGCACCGCGTACACGCCCACCGCCGGCAGCAGCTCGTTGTGGGTGCGGATGTTGGCGGTGGGCCATCCGAGCTTCCGCCCGCGGCCGACGCCCCGCACCACCTCGCCGTCGAGATCGAACGGCCGCCCGAGCAGCATGTTCGCCGCCTCGACACGCCCTTCCAGCACGAACTCGCGGACCTTGGTGCTGGAGCAGACGAGCCCGTTGACGGCGACCGGCGCCACCAGGCGCAATCCCATCCGGCGATCGCCGAGGGAGGCGCGCAGCGTGGCCACGGTGCCGGCGCGCGCCCTCCCGTAGGTGAAGTCGTGGCCGACCACCACCTCCCCCACGCCGGTCGCGGCCACCATCTCGACGAACTCCTCGGGCGGTGTAGAAGCGAGGGCCTTGTCGAAGCGCTGCTCGATCAGATCGGTGACCCCGCAGGCGGCGATCAACTCGCGCTTGCGGGCCTGCTCGCAGATCAGCGGCGGGGCGTACTCCGGCGCCAGGAGGCGCGCGGGGTGCGGCTCGAACGTCAACGCGCAGACCGGCCCTTGCGCATCGTCGCGCGCGGCGTTGAAGAGGGCCTGGTGTCCGAGGTGGACGCCGTCGAAGTTGCCGATGGCCACGGCTCCCCCGGTCAGCTTGCCCTTGGCCGCGGCGAGGCCGTCGTGAACGCGCATCGGCGCTCCTTTAGAGGAGTGTCGGTGCCGCGTCAAACACCCGCGGGCGATCAACACCTCTCAAAGCGGAGTCGAGCCCCGGCCCCGGGCGGGGAGATCGGCTGGCCCGAACGAATCGGGGAGCAGCGATCCGACGTCGGTGGTCACGCTGCGGCCCCTGGTCGATGCATAGACGACCGGCGCGTCCGGGGCGCAGAATTCGGAGAGGACCCGCGTCGATCCGCCGGTTTCCCGCGGAGACCGCCTTGCCGACGGCGTTGCGCTCGGCGCACATGCCGAGCGGATAGGAGCTGTTCTCCACGTTGCAGCCGGTGAAGATCTTGCCGCCCGCCAGCACCGCGGCGCCGACGGGAAAGCCGGAGTAAGGCGCGTAGGCGTTCTTTCGCGCGCGGGCCGCTGCGCGCAGGAGCCCGGACAACCGCGCTTTCTGGCCTTTCACGCGGCCGAGCATAGCTCAGGCAAGGGCAGGTCGAGGGGGCACGGCCGCGTGCGCTCGCGGCAAGAAAGCCCGCAAGAGATCGGAGAACTTTCCCGCCACCCCGCGCGCCACTTCCATCACTTCCTGGTGCGTGAGCGGATGCTGGCCCACGCCCGCGGCCAGGTTCGTGATGCAGGAGATGCCCGCGACCGGCACCCCCATGTGCGCCGCGGCGATGACCTCGGGCACGGTGCTCATCCCCACCGCGTCGGCGCCCAGCGCGCGCGCCATCCGGATCTCGGCGGGGGTCTCGTAGCTCGGCCCCATCATCTGCAGATAGACGCCGGCACACAGCGTCTGCGCGACGCTCCTCGCCGCCTCCTCGAGGGCACTCGCAAGACGGAGATCGTACGCGTGCGTCAGGTCAGGGAACCGGGGGCCGAGCCGATCCTCGTTGGGCCCGGTGAGCGGGTTGCGCGCGGTGAGGTTGATGTGGTCGGTGATCCGCATCAGGTCGCCGGGCGCGAACGACGGGTTGCAGGCTCCCGCGGCATTGGTCACGACCAGCGCCCGGGCGCCCAGCGCTCCGACCGCACGGGCGGGATGCGCCACCGTGCCGGGATCGTGCCCTTCGTACGCGTGGATACGCCCTTGAAGCGCGAGGACGGGGATATGTGTGACTTTTCCATACACCAGCTGGCCGCGGTGTCCCGGCACCGTCGGTCGAGGAAAACCGGGCAAGTCGGTGAACGCCAGCGCCCGCCGATCCTCCAGCGATTCGGCGAAGTCGCCCAGCCCGGACCCGAGGACGACGGCGACTGGGGACTCTCCCTCCGGCAGGCGCAGTCCTTGCCGCGCGACCCTGGCGCAGTCGAGGGCCAGCTCGGTCCAGGAAGGCATCGGGGTGCTGTATCACGCCGGTCGGAAGGCGTCCGACATTCCACGTGTTAAACAGAGACCCCTATGCACGCTGTGTACGAGATGTTGTTCAGCGGCGGCCCCATCATGGTGGTCACCAAGATCATCATCGTGGCTGGGTCGATCGCCGCGGTCGTCATCTGCATCGAGCGCTGGATGTTCCTGCGCGGCTTCGCCGCCAAGGCGCGCGAGCTGCACGAGCAGATCATCCGCGCGCTGCTGCGCGGCGACGCGGCCATCGCGCTGCACGAGAGCGACCGATCGCACGTCGCCACGGTCGCCCTCTACCGGGCGGCCTTCGATCGGGCGAACCGGCAGGAGCGCATCGCCGACGCCGTGGATCGCGCCCGGCGCGAGGTGATCCAGGCGCTGCGCGCCCCGCTCTGGGTGCTGGGTACGCTGGGAGCGGTGATGCCGTTCGTGGGACTGTTCGGAACCGTCGTCGGAATCCTGGGGTCGTTCCGTCAGATCGGCAGCACCGGGCAGAGCGGCTTCGCGGTGGTAGCGCCGGCGATCTCCGAAGCGCTGATCACGACCGCTGGCGGCATCGCGGTCGCGGTGGAGGCGGTGATCTTCTACAACGTCTTCCAGGCGCGCATCTCGAAGGAGGCGTTCGATCTCACGCTGCGCGCCGACGAGCTGACCGAAGTGGTGACCGACCACGCGGCGGAAGTCTCGGCGGCGGTGCAGGCGGCGCCGCGCGCCGCCCATTCGCCGCAGCCGGAAACGCGCGCCGCCGTCGCGCAGGGGCACGCCTAGATGGCGATGTCCGGCCCCAAGGGTTCGCACCACCAGGACGACGAGGATTACGCGCCCACGGTCTTCAGCGAGATCAACATCACCCCGTTGACCGACATCTTCCTGGTGCTGCTGATCATCTTCATGGTTGGCAGCAGCATCGTGGTCGAGCAGGCGCAGGGCGGCGGCACCGGCGTGCGGGTCGACCTGCCCAAGGGGGCGGCGAAGGAGCTGCAGGCGCAGGCCCAGGACTTCCCGGTGGCGGTGCTGAAGGACGGCACGGTGGTGACCGAGGGGAAGGCGATCGAGCTGGGCGCGCTCAAGGAGAGGTTCCAGAAGCTGCTGCAGGACTCGCCCGACGCGCAGGTGATCATCCAGGCCGACGCGGGCGTCTCGCACGGGCGCGTGGTGGAAGTGATGGAGACCGCGAAAGCGGTCGGGATCGCGCGGCTCGCCATCGCCACTGAAGCGCCATGAACGAGACGCCGTGCTGCGTCTTGACACTGCCGCGCAAAAGGCGGACTAAGCCGCGCGCGCCTGAACCTTCCGCTCGCTGTAATCCTGCAGTCGGGCCCCGGGCGCGGGGGGGTTTCCCATGAAGAAACTCGTCTATCTGGCCGTTCTGGTGACTTCTTCGTTCGCCGCGCACGGGGATGGCAACGCGACGCGGTTCAAGGCCAACCTGGTCAGCACTGAGGAGGTGCCTGCGCTCTTCGAGGCGGGGACCGGCAGCTTCACGGCGGAGATCGTCGCCAACGACACGCAGATCAATTTCACCCTGACCTACCAGAACCTGACCGGGAACCCGAGCGCCGCGCACGTGCACTTCGGACAGCGGAGCGTGGCGGGCGGCGTCAGCTACTTCTTCTGCGGCGGCGGCGGAAAGCCTGCCTGCCCGGCCAACACGTCCGGCACCGTCACCGGCTCGGTGGTCGCCGCTGACGTGGTCGGCCTGACGTACGCGAACATGCATACGGCGGCTCATCCGGGCGGCGAGATCCGCGGTCAGGTCCGGCACGCCCGCGGCGATCACGACGACGACTGATCAGGCGTCGGCCTCGGCCGGAACGCCCTTGGCAGCCGCCTCCAACACCGACTCCAGCTTCGTGAGCAGATCCTGGTTGCCGTCCTGCGAGTAGCGCGACAGGTTCCGCTCGAATTCGGGAAGGCGTGAGAGGAACTCGGTCAGCTTCGCCTCGGCGATCTGGTCGGTGTGGAGGCCGTATCCCTCTTTCTCCAGATAGCGGGCGTTGAGGATCTGCTCGAACTGCTTCGCCACCGGCTCGGCGAGCATCGGCTTGTGCAGATACACGGCCTCGCCCATCAGGGTGAAGCCGGCGCTGGCGACCACCGCGCGCGCGGTGCGGAGGTCCTCGATGAACCCCTCCTCGCTGAAGGGCTTGTAGACCAGGTTGCCCTCGCGCACCTCCTCGCGCAGGTCGCGGCGCAGCCCGTAGACGCGGCATTCGATCCCGGTCCTGCGCAGCAACTCCGGGAGCTCCTGGTGCGTCGTGTACGTCTGGTAGACGAGCAGGTGCTGCCCGATCTCGCTCTTCGCCGAGAGGATCTCCGCGCGCAGGACCGGCGGATGCAGGGTGGTCCGCTTCTTGCGGATGGGAGGCCGGAAGAAGGTGGTGATCAGGTAGTGGTAGGCGCCGGGGACTTTCGCTTTGATGATCCCCTTGGCGATCTGGAACGCGGCCTCGTGCCCGGCGATCACGTCCTTGTCGTGCCGGCAGCGATTGACGATCTGCATGTTGTCGACCGAGATCACCGGCAGGCGGTGGTTGACGCCGTAGAGGTAGCTCCAGCTCTCGAAGTCGCTGATCACGACGTCCGGGCGGAAGCTGTCGACGATCTCGAAGTACGTCTTGATGTTCTGGGGCCAACCGCCGGTGAGCGCGCCTTTGACGTTCTCGAGCAGCGTGCGGAAGTTCCGGACCTCGTTGTCCTCGGTGACGATGGTGAAGCCCCAGATCTTCTTCACTTGAAGGTGATCGTTCGCGCGTTTCGCCAGGTAGTCGTGGGCCCGGCCGGAGACCACCACCTGGACGTCGTGGCGCTGGACCAGCTCGTCGAGGATCACCCGCGAGCGGATGGCGTGTCCCATCCCCTCGCCCACCACGCCGTAGAGGATGCGCATGCGCGCGAGTCTCCTATGCGACGCGTTCGAGGACCAGCGGCGGCGGTGCGGGGGGAGCCTCGCCGATGGCCACCGCGGCCCGGAACCTGGCCTCGCCCGCCTGCAGGCGCGACTCGTTGGCGGCGTGCAGCTCGGCCATGGGTTCGCCGGCCCGGATCGGATCGCCGATCCGCTTGAGCAGGAGGAGGCCGGCGGCCGGATCCACGGTGTCCTCCTTGCGGGAGCGGCCTGCTCCGAGCTCCACCGCAGCCCGCCCCACCAGCTCCGCGTCGATGCTCGAAACCACGCCGGAGCGATCGGCCTGGAGGATCCACTTGCAACGCGGCTGCGGCAGCCGCGCGGGATCGTCCAGCACGCGGGCGTCTCCGCCCTGCGCATCGATCAGCTCGGCGAAGCGGCGCAACGCGGTGCCGTCCGCCAGCGCCGCCTCCAGTCTCGCGCGCGCGGCGTCGCCTTCCCCGACGCCTCCCGACCGCAGCATCTCGACGCCGAGGCGGAGGGTCAGCTCGCGGACGTCCGCCGGCCCCCGCCCGCGCAGCACGTCGATCGACTCCCGCACCTCCACCGCGTTGCCCACGGCGCTGCCGAGCGGCGCGTCCATCGAGGTGAGCAGCGCGACGCAGTCGCGTCCGACCGCGCGGCAGAGGTCGACCATGGTGCGGGCGAGCACCCGCGCCTGGTCGCGCGTCTTCATGAACGCGCCCTTGCCGACCTTGACGTCCAGCACCAGCGCGTCGATCCCTTCCGCCAGCTTCTTGCTCAGGATGCTGGAGGCGATCAGCGGAATCGACTCCACCGTGGCGGTGGCGTCGCGCAGCGCATACAGCTTGCGATCCGCCGGCGCGATCTGCGCGGTCTGCCCGATCAGGCAGAGTCCGAGCCGCTCCACCAGCTCGGTGAAGCGCTGCGTGGAGAGGTCCACGCGGAATCCCGGGATGCTCTCCAGCTTGTCGAGCGTTCCGCCGGTGTGTCCGAGGCCCCGGCCGGAGATCATCGGCACCCGGACGCCGCAGACCGCGGCGAGCGGCGCCAGCGGGATGGAGATCTTGTCGCCGACGCCCCCGGTGGAGTGCTTGTCGACCTTGCGGCCCGGAATCCGCGACAGATCGAGCATGTCGCCGGAGCGCAGCATCGCGTCCAGCCAGTGCGGCAGCTCTTCGCGCAAGTCCAGTCCCCGGAAGAACACGGCCATCAGGAACGCGGCGAGCTGCTCGTCCGCCACCTCGCCCGTGGTGGCGCCGCGCACCAGGAAGCGCAGCTCTGCGGGGCTGAGGATGCCGCCGTCGCGCTTCTTCCGGATCAAGTCGTAGGCGCGCATCCCGGCGGCAGCGTGGCCGAACGACGGCGAAGCGTCAAACTCCTGTTTCCATGCCCGGGCCCGGGGGATACAACCGCCGCGTGACCATCGAGCCGGGACCCGGGGCGCAGGCGTTTCCATCCGAGCTGGAGGCGCGGCTCGGAGTGGCCGTCGCTTCGCGCAAAGAGTTCCGCACCCAGCACCTGCGCGAGGACGGAACTGCCCGCTTTACCAACCGGCTTGCCCTGGAGACCTCGCCGTACCTCCTGCAGCACGCGCACAATCCCGTCGACTGGCGCCCTTGGGGCGACGACGCGTTCGCAGCCGCGCGCGCGCTCGACCGGCCCATCTTCCTCAGCGTCGGGTACGCGACTTGCCACTGGTGTCACGTGATGGAGGAGGAGTCCTTCGAGTCCCCGGAGATCGCGCGGGTCCTCAACGAGCGCTTCGTGCCGGTGAAGGTCGATCGCGAGGAGCGGCCGGACGTGGACGCGATCTACATGCAAGCCGTCCAGATGCTCACGCAGCAGGGCGGCTGGCCGATGAGCGTGTTCCTCACGCCGGAGGGAAAGCCCTTCTTCGCCGGCACCTATTTCCCGGCGCGCGACGGCCAGCGGGGCGCGCGCTTCGGGTTCCTCACCATCCTCCAGGAGCTCGACCGGGTCTGGCGGGAGGAGCGGACGCGAGCGTCGGGCTCGGCGGACCAGATCGCCGAGTCGGTGCGGCAAGGCCTGGCCGCGGATGCGCCGGCCGGCGTGCCGGGACTGCACGCCCTGCACGCCGCGATCAGCTACTACGCGCAGGTGTTCGATCCCCGCGAGGGCGGCGTCCGGCGGGCCCCCAAGTTTCCCTCCAGCTTCAACGTCCGGTTCCTCCTGCGCTACTGGAAGCGCACCGGGGACGAGCAGGCGCTGCAGATGGCGCGGCTGACGCTCGAGAAGATGGCGCTCGGCGGCATCTACGATCAGGCGGGGGGCGGGTTCCACCGCTACTCCACCGACGCGGGCTGGCTCGTGCCGCATTTCGAGAAGATGCTCTACGACAACGCGCTCCTGGCGATGGCGTACACGGAGGGGTGGCAGGCCACGCAGAGCCCCTTCTTTCTCCGGATCGCCACCGAGGTCCTCGACTCCATCGCTCGCGAGATGACGGATCCGTCCGGCGCGTTCTGGTCGGCGACCGACGCGGACAGCGAAGGCGAGGAAGGGACCTTCTTCGTCTGGACCCCGGCGCAGCTGCGCGCCGTGCTTGGGGAGGCGGACGGGGAGCGGGCGGCTCGTCTCTTCCAGGCCACCGAGGCCGGCAACTTCGAAGGCAAGAACGTGCTTTCGCTGGCGAGCGTCCCGGGGTCCGACGACCTCGCGTTCCTGGACTCGATCCGCCCGAAGCTCTACGCGGCGCGCGCGAAGCGGGCGCCGCCGTTGACCGACACGAAGGTCCTCACTTCCTGGAACGGGCTGATGATCTCCGCGTTCGCGCGCGCGGGGCTGGCCTTCGCGCGCGAGGACTACCTGGACCGCGCCGTGCGCGCCGCCGATGCGGTGCAGCGCTTGCACTTCGCGCAGGGGAGGTTGCTCCGCACCGGCCGGATTCCGGGGCTGCTCGAGGACTACGCCTTCCTGGCCGCGGCGTTCGTCGATCTCTACCAGGCGACCGGCCAGGGCCGCTGGCTGCTGGCGGCGCGCGATCTGCATGAGGCGCTGGCGCGGCGCTTCGCGCACCCCGACGGCGGCTTCTTCCGCACGCCGGAGGACCACGAGCCGCTCCTGGCGCGGGAGAAGCCCGCCTACGACGGGGCCGAGCCGACCGGGAACTCGGTCGCGGCGCTCACCCTGCTGCGGCTCGAGGCGCTGACCGGCGAGGCGAGCTTCCGGGAGCAGGCCGAGAGGCTGCTCGCCTCGTTCGGCGCACTGCTCGGGGGTGCGCCGGCCGCCCTGGGAGAGATGTTGCTGGCGCTCGACTTCCAGCTCTCCGAGGCGCGGGAGGTCGTCCTCGTCCGTCCGCCCAAGGAGAGCGACCGGACGCTGCTCGACCAGGTGCGCACGCGTTTCGCGCCGGCCCAGGTGCTGGTGCGGCACGAGGAGGGGACCGCTCCGGCGACGGCGCTGGCGAAGGACCGGCCCGCGCAGGACGGCCGGCCCACCGCCTACGTCTGCGTGCGAGGGGCCTGCCAGCTCCCGGTCACCGATCCGCAGGCGCTCGCCGCTCTGCTGGACCGCGAGCCGTCGCAGCGCGGCTGATCGTTTCCTGATTTGTCGGTTCTTTTCCCGGGTTCCCAGCGCGCCGCGCCGTGGCCACCGTCCTTCGCCAAAGGAGGATGTGATGAGGCTCAGGAACATCGCAGCAACGATTCTCGCCGCGGGGGCGCTCGCGGCGGCCGGTGCATTCGCGCAGACGGGCGGAGGAACGGGCTCTGGCTCGGTCGGCGGCACGGGCGGCACGAACGCGGGAACCACGACGGGAACGACAGGGTCAGGGACCGGCACCGGAACGGCCACTGGCGCCACCGGCACGACGAATCCGACGACGCCCGGAATGCCCCCGAGCGACCAGCCCGGCTCGGTGAGCGGATCCACCACGGGCACGACGGGGACCGACACCTCGACCTCGCCGAGCGACAACCCGACGACGGGGACGACCGGAACCGGCAGCTCGACCAGCGGAACGCCGGCGGACAACTCGACGAGCAGCGGCTCGTCGACCACCACCTCGCCGTCCAGCACGTCTCCGTACGGCGGCGGAAGCATCGGCTCGGGCAGCTCGAGCTCCGGCTCGATGGACGCTGGCCAGCAGTAGCGCAGTCGAAAGCCTCCGGTCCGGTGTGGTAGGAGCGCCGGACCGGAGGTTTGCATGATCCCCATCCTCGCGCTGCTCGTCGCCGCCAACCCCGTGGTGATCAAGGCAGCGCGCCTGTTCGACGCGCGCACCGGAACTGTGACGCGGCCGGCGCTGGTGGTCGTCGAAGGAGAGCGCATCGCGCGGATCGGCGGGGCGGCGCCGGCGGGAGCGCAAGTGATCGACCTCGGGGACGTGACGCTGCTCCCGGGGCTGATCGACGCGCACACGCACCTCACCTTCGAAGCGGGCGCGAGCTGGTATCGGGACAGCATGGATCTGCTGCTGCGCTGGCCGACGGAGCAGGCGCAGTACGCCGCCGAGTACGCCCGGCGCACGCTGGAGGCAGGATTCACCACGGTGCGCGATCTCGGCTCGTCCGAGTACGAGGACCTCGGGTTGCTCAAGGCGATCGAGGCGGGCGCCGTTCCGGGCCCGCGGATGATCGTCGCCTTGTCGGCCATCGGCTCGCGCGGCGGACACGCCGACCTGGACCCCTACCCCGAGCATCGGGTCCCGCCGGCCGGGGTCGATCGGGGGATCTGCAATGGCCCGGAGGAATGCAGGGCCGCCGTGCGCTGGCAGGCGAAGTATGGCGCGGGCGTGATCAAGTTCATGGCCTCGGGCGGCGTCCTCTCGCTGGGCGATCCGGTGGACAACCCGCAGCTCACGCAGGCGGAGATGGACGCCATCGTCCAGGAGGCGCACGCGTGGGGGCGGAAGGCGGCCGCGCACTGCCACGGCGACGCGCCGGCCAAGCGCGCCATCCAGGCAGGGGTCGATTCCATCGAGCACGGTACCTTTCTCAAGACGGACACGCTGGTGCTGATGCAGCGGAAGGGCACCTTTCTCGTGCCCGGGCCGGTCCTCGACCCCGCGGGAATGTCTCCCGAGTTCGAGAAGAAGTTTCCGCCGGCGATCGTCGAGAAGGCGCGCGCCGCGGTGAAGGCCTGGCCGGAGATGCTGCGCAACGCGCAGAAGGCCGGCGTCCGCATCGCCTTCGGCAGCGACGCCGGCGTCGGTCCGCACGGCAAGACCAACCCCGAGCAGCTCGCCTGGTTGGTCCACTGGGGAATGACGCCGGCGCAGGCCCTGCAGAGCGCGACG
>WNFK01180163.1_pt1 | contig 11180 bp, 12 predicted proteins | sample 5400281 | NCBI WGS metagenome assembly WNFK01 (sample SAMN13153350, study PRJNA577476) | soil metagenome | isolation source: 20 cm soil on Douglas fir-dominated hillslope | place: USA:California | collected 2013-09-17
GGCGAGAAAAGCCTGGCCTCCGAAGCCGGGATTGACGGTCATGATGAGGACGAGATCAAGCAAATCGAAGACGGGGTCAAGGGCTTCGACCGGCGTCCCAGGATTGAGCACGTAACCCGCCTTCTTGCCGAGCGAGCGGATCAATTGCAGCGTACGGTGGGGATGCGGCCCGGCTTCTGGATGGATGCTTATGATGTCCGCCCCGGCTTCGGCAAAGGCCGCGATGAAAGGATCGGCCGGAGCGATCATCAGATGGCAGTCGAAGGGCTTTTTGCTGCGCCCACGCACTGCCTTCACCACCAACGGACCGATGGTGAGATTGGGTACGAAGTGCCCGTCCATAACGTCGATATGGATGAGGTCGGCGCCCGCTTCGCTCACGGCCTCGACCTCTTCGCCCAGCCGGGCAAAATCTGCCGAGAGGATGGAAGGCGCAATGCGGACCGTATTTGCCATACGCTTCGCCATGGAACGAGACTATGTGCGTGATTCGCGCCGGCCTAACAAGCATCTGGCGAGCGTATATTACGTCCCCTGTGACGAATCGTGGCGAAATTGCCCGCCGATGTTGACTTACCCCCTCCCCTCCCTACACTCCGGCCCGCACGAAACTTGAGACGTCTGAAGGCAATTCCATGGACGAAGCCCCTCACAGCCCAGGGCCGAGCGCTCGGCCGGTTGGGCGACTACAAACTCGTCCACTCTCTCCTCATCTGCAGATCTACAGCTGGTCCGTCACCATGGCGGCTTCGATCACGCACCGCGCAACCGGTACGGCGCTCTCTGCTGGGATGGTGCTTCTCGCCTGGTGGCTGATCGCCGCTGCCTCGGGACCGGAGGCCTACGCCCTGTTTGCGCGCGCTGCGGGCCACCCCGTCGGCCAAGTGGTGCTGTTCGGACTTTTATGGTCGCTTTCGTTTCATCTTCTGAACGGTATTCGCCACCTCGCTTGGGATTTGGGCTACGGCTTCAAAGTGCCGACTGCGCGACTCACCGGTGCCCTCGTCTACGTCTTTTCTCTGTTGATCGCCGCCGGCGCTTTTGCGGTCGGTATCATGGTCAGGCAGGGACTAGGCGTATGAGCAGGAGTTTTCGCAGTCCACTCGGCCGGATAGAGGGCCTCGGCACTGCCAAGGCGGGAACCTCCCACTTCTTGCACCAGCGCATTACCGCGGTGGCGCTGGTTCCTCTCTCGGTCTGGTTTGCCGCATCCGCGCTCGCCTATGTCGGGGCGGAGCGAGGCGCCGTCGGAGCCTTCTTCGCCGAACCGATCAACGCGATTCTGATGGCGTTGTTCATCCTCGCGGCCGTGTATCACATGTCGCTCGGCCTCCAGACGATCATCGAGGACTATTTTCATCAGGAAGGGCTCAAGCTTACGCTCGTCTTGGGAAGCTTGCCCTCGGGACGCCGACATGACCGACTATCCGATCACCGATCACTATTTTGATGTGGTCGTGCTCGGGGCAGGCGGCGCGGGCCTTCGTGCAACATTGGAAGCCGCCAAGCTTGGACTCAAGGTTGCCTGCATCACCAAGGTTTTCCCGACTCGGAGCCACACGGTGGCAGCCCAGGGCGGCATCTCGGCCGCACTCGGCAATATGAGCGAGGATGACTGGCGCTGGCACATGTACGACACCGTCAAGGGCTCGGACTGGCTCGGTGACCAGGACGCCATCGAATTCATGTGCCGCGGCGCGCCGGAAGCAGTCTATGAGCTCGAACATTTCGGCGTGCCCTTTTCGCGCATGGAAGACGGCAAGCTGTTTCAGCGCGCCTTCGGCGGAATGACTCTGCATTTCGGCGAGGAGCAAGCGATGCGCACCTGCTCGGCGGCGGACCGTACCGGACATGCGATGCTGCATACGCTTTACGGGCAATCTCTGCGTTACGACGTCAATTTCTTCATCGAATATTTCGCGCTCGACCTCATCATGGAGGATGGGGCTTGCCACGGGCTTATGGCGTGGAAGCTCGACGACGGCACGATTCATCGTTTTCGCGCTCATCGCACGGTTCTCGCGACCGGCGGCTTTGGCCGAATGTATTTTTCCTGCACGAGCGCGCACACCTGCACCGGCGATGGCAACGCCATGGTGCTGCGCGCAGGGTTGCCCCTTCAGGATATGGAGTTCGTGCAGTTCCATCCTACCGGCGTTTACGGAGCCGGCGTGTTGATCACGGAAGGGGCGCGCGGCGAGGGAGGTTATCTTACCAATTCCGCGGGGGAGCGCTTCATGGAGCGCTACGCGCCCAATGCCAAAGATCTCGCATCGCGCGACGTCGTTTCGCGCGCCATGACTCTCGAGATTCGCGAAGGCCGCGGCGTCGGCCCGCTGAAGGATCACCTCTATTTGCACGTTTCCCATCTCGATCCCAAAGTGTTGCATGAGCGCCTTCCCGGCATTACCGAGTCGGCGCGCATTTTCGCGGGAGTCGATCTGACCAAACAGCCGATTCCGGTCCTTCCGACCGTGCACTACAACATGGGCGGAATCCCCACGACCTATCATGGCGAGGTGTTGACGCTGAAAGGCGGGGACCCGGATACCATCGTGCCGCAGCTCTTTGCCATAGGCGAGGCAGCATGCGTCTCGGTTCACGGCGCCAACCGACTGGGATCCAATTCTCTGCTCGACCTCGTCGTGTTCGGCAAGGCAGCGGGCGCGCGCGCGGCCGAAGGACTTAAGCCCGGCGAGAAACACATCGAGGTCGCGAAAAGTGCCGGCGACGAAGCGGTGGCGAGGCTGGACCATTTCCGCAATTCCAAGGGAAAGACGCCGACAGCCGAGCTGCGCCTCGCCATGCAGCGTGCCATGCAGGAGGACGCCGGCGTGTTCCGCACCGGCGAAGTCCTGGCCAGCGGACAAAGGCGGGTGCGCGAAGTCTACCGCGCGAAGTCCGATATGATGGTGTTCGACCGCGGCCTGATTTGGAACACGGATCTCGTGGAAACTCTCGAGTTCGACAATCTGGTCGCGCAGGCGATCGTTACGATCGATGGAGCGGCGATTCGTACCGAGTCGCGCGGGGCTCATGCGCGGGAGGATTATCCCAAACGCGACGATAAGAATTGGATGAAGCACACGCTATGCTGGTTTAACGGCGAAACGGCCGAGACCAGGATCGATTTCCGGCCTGTGCACACCTATACCTTGTCCAATGACGTCCAATACATCGCACCGAAAGCGCGGACGTATTGATTTCCGTCCTATTTGCGGTTTCGTCACCGTTTGATGATCGAGGCAATGCGGACTAATATTGCGGCATGGGCGCGCTTCAAAGGGAGGCCACAATGCCTGCTCTGAAACTTCCATCGCGTCGCCTGCTTCTGAAGCACTCTCTCGCCGCGGGCGGACTTTACGTTGCAGCCAATTACGCGGGTTTGGTGCGAGCCCAGGGGCTGGCTCCGACGCCGGAATGCCGCGATCATGACAACCCTACCGAAGAGCAGATCGAAGGTCCCTTCTTCAAACCGCTTTCGCCTGAAAGGGCTGATCTTGTCGCCGCCGGAACACACGGTCGCATCTGTCAACTTGAGGGCCACGTGCTGACGCGGCGTTGTCGTCCGGTCGCGGGTGCGCTGCTGGATCTCTGGCACGCCGACGAAAACGGAGACTATGACGATTCCGGCTACCGTTACCGTGGCCACATTCATGCCGACGCCGCCGGCCGCTTTCGTTTTCGGACCATCCTGCCGGGCCTCTATCCGGACCGCACGCGCCATTATCACTTCAAGGTGCAGGCGCAGCAGCGTCCGCTGTTGACGACACAGCTCTATTTCCCAGGCGAACCGCGAAATTCGCTCGACTTCTATTACTCGCCCGAGCTTTTGATGCGGATTTCGAACGGCCCTACCGAGTGGACGGCCCGCTTCGATTTTGTTCTCGATATCGCCTAAACGCCGCCTGCTTTAAAGTCTCTTAAAGCCTTGGCGTTACAGCGAATTTACAGTTCATCCGGCACGTTTTCCGGAACTTTTGTCCCTATCTGGCCGTTTTACTCTCGGTTGGGTTCATCACGCCCGAGTCAAATTCTTTTGGCGCGGGGGAACGGGGCCCGAGGAGCGCAATCCAAACTCCGGTTCCCGAGAAAGGAAACGACCATGTGGAAGACAACAGCTCTGGCGATCCTGACTGCCGCATTGACTGCGGGAAGCGCGATGCAACCCCTGGCGGCGCAGGGTTATAACGATCCGTACAATGATCGTTCCTACAACGGTCAGTACGGTGGCCAGTACAACGATCCTAACAACGACCGGCAGTACAGCAACCAGTACGATAACCGCTATCGGGAACCGTATGCACCTCCTGAGCCATACGGGTACCGTTACAGCGCGGACCAAGACCCCTATTATCGCGACTGTGTGCGCCAGCGGCAGAACAACACCGCCGGCGGACTGATCATCGGCGCGATTGCCGGCGGCGTCTTAGGCAACGCCGTGTCGCGCGGACCTCAGCGTGGCCCTGGCACCGCGCTCGGCGCCATCCTTGGCGGCGCCGTCGGCGCCGGAATCGGCGGCAACCTCAATTGCGAAGACCGCGGCTATGTCTATCGCACATATTACAGCGGCTTCGAGCGCGGAAGGCCGCATGCTCGGTACTCGTGGCGCAGCCCTCGCACTAATGTTTACGGCTACTTGGAGGTCGGCGATTACTATCGTGGCCCTGAAGGCTATCGTTGCGCGACCTACACGCAGCGGATCTTTGTGCAAGGCCGGCCTGAAGTCGCGGCTGGACATGCCTGCCGTCAGCCTGACGGCAATTGGGTACTGATCGACTAGGAAAATCGTCGCTTAGGACGTCATTAATCTTTGTTTGGCTGACAGCGCGCTCTCAGGTTCCTTCCTGAGGGCGCGCCGCGCTTTTAAGCGGACGATCGGCGAAATCCGGTCTCTTCAGCAATCGGACGGTAACCATTTTCATACTAGCTTCTACCCCGGATTGAACCGGGAGACGTGAGCCTAATGATCGGCGCGTGGACCATAAATGTCAGCGGCCGTCTCTACGGTCCGTTCACGTCCGAGCGGATGCGCAGCCTCGCAAGCGAAAATAGGCTCGCACCCCATTCATTGGTTGCGCGCGAAGGTTCGACGGACTGGCATGAAGCGCGGGACGAGCCGGAATTCTCCGATCTCTTCGCCTCGCGCGCTGCACAGCCAACGAACGGCACGCAAGCGCCGCCTAAAGCGACCCCGACGCCCGCGCCATCGAGTCCTTCCGAAATTTCGGAAGGGACCCGCGCGCATTTCGCCGTCGTCGTTGATCAGAAATCGCATTCGAGCGGCAACCTCGAAGAGGCCCTTGCATCGCTCGGTCCCTATTATCGGCTTCTTTCCAATGTCTGGATTATCTCGACCGATCAGACGGTAAATGCGGTGCGCAACCGTCTGGTGCAGGAGCTTGGCAAGGCGGACTCGCTTTTCGTGATCGACGCTTCGCGCGGCAAAGCCGCCTGGTTCAACTTTGGACCGGAAGCCGACGTGCGCATCCGCCGAGTCTGGCAAAAGGCATCTTAACGAAAGCCGCCGGCTTCAGATTTCGGATAGGTCCTGCCGATAGCGCTGCCAGCGATCGAAATAGATTTGCGCGTTCAACGTCAGGATTCCAGTCTGTTCGTCCGGAATGCTGCGCACGACCTTCGCAGGCACTCCGACAAGAAGCGAATTGTCCGGATACTCCTTGCCTTCCGGAACGAGCGCATGGGCGCCGACGATGCTGTTCTTGCCGATTTTGGCGCGGTTAAGCAGCGTCGCACCCATTCCGATGATTGTGTTGTCGCCAACAATAGCGCCGTGCAGCACGACGCCGTGTCCAATTGAAACATTCGAACCCAGCACGACCGGCATTCCCGGATCGGCGTGGACGATACAAAGATCCTGGATGTTGCAGCGTTCCCCTACTGTGATCCAATCATTGTCTCCGCGCAAAACGCTGCCGAACCAAACACTGGCTCCTTTCAACAGCCGCACGCGGCCGATCAGTGTGGCATTGGGGGCAATCCAATACTGTCCCTCGGCAGGAAGCTCCGGACGCCAATCCTGAAGCGCATAAAGAGTCATCGAGTCACCCGGCGAAGTCTTCGCCCATAAGACATCCGAGGCGGGTTTTAGGACAAGTGCAAACCAAGGATTAAAATTTCTCGTATTCATCCGAGTAGACGCGACGGATTCCAAGAAAGCGGTTAGGCTATGATTCGGCAGTTGAGTCGCGGGGGCGGTTTATCGGTGGCTATGTCGCGTCTCTTGACCGATCAAACCGCGTCTGAATCGAGCAGTATGTTAATTCCGGCCACTGCCAATCCCTCTTTCCGTCACATCGTTCAATCGAGGGTATCTCTATGGCCAAGCGTGCGGCACGCAACAAAATCCGCGATCGTCATTACGAATCAACAGCCACCGTGCATGCGTTGTTTCCGCCTTCATCGGGTTGGACGCCCTTGGAGACGGATGTCCGTGACCGCAAATACGTAAAGAACGTGCGGGCGCTCAGCCCGTTGCAGCAGACGCTCATCGATGCCATCGAGGACCGTCCGGTGGTGCTGGCCCTTGGCCCGGCGGGAACCGGCAAGACCTATCTCGCCATCGCAAAGGCGGTGGATGCGCTGGAAGCAAGCCGCGTCAACCGTATCGTGTTGTCGCGGCCGGCCGTGGAAGCGGGCGAAAATCTGGGCTTCCTACCTGGCGATGTGGGGGAAAAGCTCGCCCCCTATTTGCGCCCCCTCTACGATGCGTTGACCGAACGCTTAGGCACAAAACGGTTGAAGACGCTGCTTGCCGAAGGCTCCATCGAGATTGCCCCGGTGGCCTACATGCGCGGGCGAACTCTGAACGACTGCTTCATCGTCATCGACGAAGCGCAGAATTGCACTTACGGACAGATCAAGATGCTCCTGACTCGACTCGGCTGGCGCTCCACGATGGTGCTGACCGGGGATCCCGACCAGACGGACCTGCTGTCCGGCCTGTCGGGCTTGCGCGACATCGGTGACAGACTTGAACGCGTGGAAGGAGTCGCGGTCATTCGGCTCACCGAGGCCGATATCGTGCGCCATCCTCTCGTCGCGGGAATGCTGAGCGTTCTTTAGCAGCCCGCCCCGGTCCGGTTCAATTTGTGCAATTCTAGCCGCCGGAACTGATAAATCTTGCAAGGCACGCGCGAGGTGCGGTGAGAGGTTTGGCAGCGTGAAGAAGGTCGTGGTTACCGGCTTGGGGTGCGTGTCCGGATTGGGTTCGGACGTCGCCTCCACGTGGCAGAGCCTGTTGGCGGGCGAGAGCGCGATACGTCCGATTCGGAGGCTTGCGGAAGGCCAAGCAAAGCTCGGCATCGACTGCGCAGCCGCGCCGGTGCGGAGCGACGCGCTCGCCCAACTCGGCCGACATTTCACGGAAAAGCAGATTACGGGCGTCGATCCCTTTGCCAGTTTCGCCGCAGCGGCGACCCTGGAAGCCTTGCGGGATTCAGGACTCTGGAAAGATCAATCGCGCCTTGAGGCGGCTGCCATTGTCTATGGCAGCGCCAGCGGTGGAAATACCTCGATCGAAATCGGATATCAGAGAATCCTAGACGCTAAGCTGCCGAACATCCACCCACTCACGATTCCGCGCTACATGAGCAGCGCGGCCGTATCGTATCTGTCCATGCTCTTCGGCGTGCGCGGCCATTGTTTGGCGGTATCGAGCGCTTGCGCCTCATCGGCACACGCAATCGGTGAAGCGATGCATCTGATCCGGCTCCACGGCTGGAAAGCGCTGCAGGCCATGGCTCCCGACACCTGCCGGCCGTTCTCGATCGAGCGCAAGGGAATGGCGGTGGGTGAGGGCGCGGCGACCCTCATTCTTGAAGAGGAGGATCACGCCCGCAAACGCGGGGCCGCGATTTATGCCGAAGTCGCGGGCGCCGGCTCGACCGCGGACGCGCGCCACATCACGCAACCGGACGCGGAAAGCGCGGTCGCGGCGATCATAGGCGCACATAAGGACGCGGGAATCGGCGATGATGATCCGATTCTGATCAGTGCTCATGGTACCGGTACGCGATTGAACGACAAAACGGAGGCGTCCGCGCTGCGAACTGCTTATGCGGACACTCTCGAGCGGCACCTTGTCATTGCCACCAAGTCGGCACACGGGCATATGCTCGGCGCAACGGGCGCCATGGAATTTTTGACGGCAATCCTCGCATTACAGAACGGCTTGGCGCCGCCGATCCTCAACTATCTCGGGCCCGACCCGGAATGCAATCTTCCTTTGGCACTGACGCCCAAGGCGATCGCATGCCGGACCGCAGTCTCCCTCTCGTTCGCCTTCGGAGGGCTGAATTCTGTGCTGATCGCAAGAAAGTATTGAAAGCCGACCGGACTCGACATCCTTCCGGCGCCTCTGCACAATATTGCCGAACCGGCTCGCGCATGGAGATTTCATGGACGTCGCCGCCGAATTGCGCGCCATTCTGAAGCGAGAGGCGACGGCGGGGCTTATTGACATTCCGCCGGACAAGAAACTGGCGGAACTGGGCTTCGACAGTATCGCCGTGATCGAAACCGTGTTCGCGATCGAAGACAAGTTCGCGATCCAGCTTCAGCTGAACAACGAACAGATTGCAGCCATTACCTTTCAGGATTTGTGCGAACTGGTCGACCGCCAGCTCAATGCGAGGACCGACGAAACCGCCGACGCACGGCCGAACTGATCCCTCTACCGCTTCGACAGTCCCCGGTGATTATGGCGCGATCGATGGCATCATCTTCCGGCGATTGCCGCCATCGACAGCTGGTCATCGATGTCCTGAGTCAAATAACGCACCCAGCGATTGTAGTTCTCGTGGATCTGATCGCCCTTTTGTTGCATGCCTGAGGATTCCAGCAACGTGATGCTATACCCGGATTTGGTATAGCTGACGCTGATGACGGCTCGCCGCTTGGCGTCGGCTTGAGTGGCTTTGAGCTGACCTGTGCCCATCTCTTCGAATTGCCAATGGCGCTTTAACCCGCCCAACATGATGTTCTTGCGAACATCGTCGACCGAAAGGTTCTCAGCAAGCTTCGGAACAGGGTGATCGACGACGTTGAGAACGGGCGAAAGCGCCCAAGCATTCGAGGCAAGCATTACGCCACAAAATGCCATCAGCAGAAACTGTGATTCTCCTTTCATTGGGTTGATCCTTGGCTACACTCCGATTGTATTGTACCATTTTCTGCGCAACCAGCGATAACTTCGTCGCGCTGGCCAGGGGTTCGGACTGCACAAGGGACACTTTCCACGCCAGCCCATTTTGGCGAGGTTGAGCCCGTTTTGGGTTTCTACTTATTAGACCGGAGAGGCGGCGATGCATTACCGTTCCCCGGACCGAACTTGGGCGCGGGAAGAATGACAGTGCCGGACGAAGCCCTCCCGCAAACGGATCCGTGCTGCGATGTCCTTGTCGTCGGAGGCGGACCTGCCGGTTCGACGATCGCAGCACTGCTGTCGGAGCGCGGCTACCACGTCGTGCTTGTCGAGAAAGAAAAGCACCCGCGTTTTCATATCGGCGAATCTCTGCTGCCGCTCAATGTTCCGCTGTTCGATCGTCTCGGCGTCAGGGACGAAATCGAGCGCATCGGCATGCGAAAGCACGGCGCGGAATTCGTGTCCCCCTATCACGGTAAGACCGTGAAGTTCGATTTCGCCAACGCTTGGGACAAGGAATTTCCCTACGCCTATCAGGTGCGCCGCTCGGAGTTCGATTATGTCCTGTTGAAGAACGCCGTCGCAAAAGGCGCAAAAGTCATCGAAGAGTGCAGGATTTCCGATGTGGAATTTCTGCCTGAAGGCGGCGCGGTCGCCACGGGAAAGGACGGTGGGGATCAGATCCGCACGTGGCGGACCAGGTTTTTCGTCGATGCGACAGGACGCGATACCCTGCTTGCAAACAGACTCGCCATCAAAAAGCGTAACCCCAAGCACAACAGCGCCGCGATGTTCGGCCACTTCACCGGTGCATATCGGCCGTCGGGCAAGGAGGCAGGCAACATCGTTCTCTTCTGGTTCGACCATGGCTGGTTCTGGTTTATCCCGCTTGCCGACGGGACGACCAGCATCGGCGCGGTTTGCTGGCGCTACTACATGAAATCGCGCAAGACGGATCCTACGACGTTCTTTGCGGATACAATCAAAATGTGTCCGCAAATCGCCGACCGCCTCAAGGGAGCGACTCTCGTAACTCCGGTTTGGAGCACCGGAAATTATTCCTATCGCGCCGAGCGCATGACCGGACAAAGCTATATCATGCTAGGCGATGCCTTCGCTTTCATCGACCCGGTTTTTTCGACGGGCGTGTATCTGGCGATGAACAGCGCGCTCTTGGGTGCAGAGGCCGTCGATACCTGCCTCAAACAGCCTCACAAGGCAGCGCAAGCGCTCAAGCGCTTCGACTCCGAGGTGAGGCGCGGACTCGATACGTTCTCATGGTATATTTATCGCGTGACGACACCGGCGCTACGCAACCTTTTGATGAAACCGCGCAACTACTTCCGGGTCGAGGACGCGCTTCTGTCCCTGTTGGCCGGGGACATCTTCGGCCGCACGCCAATCCGTCCAAGCCTCGTCGTCTTCAAAGCCTTCTATTATTACAACAGCCTGATGCACTTGCGGACGAGTTTTGCCGCTTGGCGAAGACGTAAACGCGCGATCGGGTCGCCGGCCGATGAGGCCGGATCGTCAGCATGAAATATCCCGTCGCCGAGACAGCGCCCGTTTCGGAGCACGCCACCGCGGTTCCCGCGCGCGCAGGTTTGAGGGAGCCGCGGTCCGGCCGCAGCCGTTTGCTGCGCGCGATCGCGCTCCCACATGAGTACCTCGTGTTTTATGGGTTGCTCGCGCTCTTCGGAATCGGGGGGCTCATCGTCAGTCTGGTCGCGGTCATCCTTGGGCCGATTCTGCCGCGGCGGCTCGGCGCACCGGTCGGAAAATTCATCATCATGACGGGATTTCATTGGTTGACCTCCGTGATGCAATGGTGCGGCATCTTAAAGTGCGACCTTTCGGCCCTTGACGCGCTGAAAGGCGAGACGTCGGTGATCGTGGCGCCCAATCATCCGTCGTTGCTGGATGTCGTGCTGATCGTCTCGCGATTGCCAGATATGGTGTGCATTACAAAGGCGCCAATCTGGGACAATCTTTTTCTCGGGGGCGGAGCGCGGCT
>WNFK01259229.1_pt2 | contig 11178 bp, 8 predicted proteins | sample 5400281 | NCBI WGS metagenome assembly WNFK01 (sample SAMN13153350, study PRJNA577476) | soil metagenome | isolation source: 20 cm soil on Douglas fir-dominated hillslope | place: USA:California | collected 2013-09-17
CTCGGCTCGAACCTGATCGTGCGCGACGGCGGCGTGCCGGGGGTGGTGATCCGGCTCGGTCGCGGCTTCGGCGACACCGCGATCGAGAGCGAGCAGCGGGTGCGCGCCGGCGCGGCGGTGCCGGACGTGAAGGTCGCCCGGGTCGCGCAGGACGCCGGCATCGCGGGCCTCGCCTTCCTGCGCGGCATTCCGGGCGCGATCGGCGGCGCGCTGCGCATGAACGGCGGCGCCTATGGGGGCGAGACCAAGGACGTGCTGGTCGAGGCGCGCGCGGTCGATCGCAAAGGGAATGTCGCGGTGTGGCGCAATGCCGACATGCGCTACAGCTACCGCCATTGTGGCGCGCCCGAGGACCTGATCTTCACGCAGGCGCTGTTCCAGGGCCGGCCCGGCGATCGCGCGCAGATCGCCGCCGAGATGGACAAGATCACCGGGTCGCGCGAGGCCACGCAGCCGATCAAGAGCCGCACCGGCGGCTCGACCTTCAAGAATCCGCCGGGCCACAAAGCCTGGCAGTTGATCGACGCCGCCGGCTGCCGCGGCCTTGTGGTGGGCGACGCCCAGGTCTCCGAGATGCACTGCAATTTCCTGATCAACCGCGGCAACGCCAGTGCGGCCGATATCGAGACATTGGGCGAGACCGTGCGGGCGCGCGTGAAGGAAAATTCCGGCGTGGAGCTGGAATGGGAGATCAAGCGCATCGGGCTGGCGTGAGCGGTGTTGCGAGCAGGCCCCGGATGCTGGCTGTTCCCTTCCCCGCAAGCGGGGTGGGGGACAAGCAATGCGTGAGGACAGATCATGACCAAACACGTCGCGGTGCTGATGGGCGGCTGGTCGGCGGAGCGCGAGGTCTCGCTGCGCTCCGGCAAGTCCTGCGCGGATGCGCTCGAGCGCCAGGGCTATCGGGTCACCCGCATCGACGTCGACCGCAACGTGGCGGCCGCGCTCGCGGCCGCAAAGCCTGACGTAGCCCTCAATCTGTTGCACGGCCGGCCGGGCGAGGACGGCGCCATCCAGGGCCTGCTCGAGATCCTGGCCATTCCCTACAGCCATTCGGGCGTGCTCGCCTCCGCGCTGGCGATGCAGAAGGACCGCGCCAAGGTGGTGATGCGGGACGCCGGCGTCGCGGTCCCCGAGGGCCGGGTGGTGAACCGGTTCGAGGCCGCCAAGGCCCATGCGCTGGAGCGGCCCTATGTGATCAAGCCGATCGCCGAAGGATCGAGCGTGGGGGTGTTCATCGTCACCGAGGCCCATGCCCATCCGCCGCAGGAGCTCAACCGGCCCGACTGGGCCTTCGGCGAGGACGTTCTGGTCGAGCGCTACGTCGCCGGCAAGGAGCTGACCTGCGCGGTGATGGGAGACAAGGCCCTCGACGTCATCGAAATCGTGCCGGCGGTACAGTTTTACGACTACCAGGCGAAATATGCCCCGGGAGGATCAAAACACCTGCTTCCGGCACCGCTTAAACCAAATGTTTACCAACAGGTCCGAAGACTGGCTCTCCTGGCGCATCGCGCGCTCGGGTGCCGGGGCGTGAGCCGTGCGGACTTCCGCTACGACGATCGCATGGAGGGGACGCAAGGAGTGGTTTGCCTTGAGGTCAACACCCAGCCCGGAATGACCGAGACGTCGCTGGTGCCGGAACTCGCGGCGTATGCGGGCATCACGTTCGAAGAGCTGGTCCTATGGATGGTGCAGGATGCCTCGCTGAGCCGCTGAGCGGGCCAAGTCGCCCGACGGCATCGGCGACTGCGGCCGCCCGGCGCGCCCCTGCGCGGCGGCGCGGCTTCGCGTCGGTCCCCGAGATCCTGCGGCGCGCCGGCCGGCTGGGCGCGCTCGGACGCCGCCTCAATGCCCGCATGCAGAAATTCGACGCGCTGCGGCCGCCGCGCGGCTTCGGCCTGGCGGGCGCCGCGCTGATCATTTTCGGGAGCATCGTTTTCGGCGCCATCCGGGGCGGCCACATCGACGAGGTCGTCGAGTCTCTGCGCAATGCGCGCGATACGGCCGCAAACGCGGCCGGTTTCAACATCACGGGCGTCGCGCTCGCCGGCCACAAGCATCTCACCCGCGAGGAGATCTTCGCGATCGCCGGCGTGACCGGGCATTCGTCGCTCTTGTTTCTCGACGTCGCCGACGCGCGCGCGCGGCTCAAGACCAATCCCTGGATCGCCGACGCCACCGTGCAGAAGCTCTATCCCGACCGCCTGCAGATCACGATCACGGAGCGCGCCGCCTTCGCGCTGTGGCAGAAGGGCGGCCGCATCGGCGTGATCGCCGATGACGGGACCGTGCTCGAGCCCTACATCTCCCGAAACGTCGCCGGCCTGCCGCTTTTCGTCGGCGACGGCGCGGCCACCCGCGCCAAGGATTTTCTCACGCTGCTCGAGCGCTATCCGGACCTGCGCGAGCAGCTGCGCGCCTCGGTGCTGGTGGCCGAGCGGCGGTGGAACCTGCGGCTCAAGAACGGCGTCGACGTGCGGCTGCCGGAATTCGACGTCGCGCGCGCGCTCGATCAGCTCGTCGGGCTCGATCGCGACAAGAAGATCCTCTCGCGCGATATCGTCTCCATCGACCTCCGCTTGCCCGACCGCGTGACGCTGCGCCTGTCCGAGGCCGCCGCCCAGGCACGCGAGGAGGCGCTCAAGGCCAAGAAGCCGAAACCAAAGGGGGGCAACGCATGAACGCCCTCCACTACGGCCTCACCCCCAAGATGAAGCCGATATCGCCCAAGCGCAGCGCGCTGATCGCCGCGCTCGATATCGGCACCAGCAAGATCGCCTGCCTGATCGCCCGCCTGACGCCGCATCCGCCGCAGGAGGTGCTGCGCCGCCGCAGCCACGCCATCGAGATCATCGGCTTCAGCCACACCGGCGCGCGCGGCATGAAGGCCGGCAACGTGGTCGATCTGGTCGAGGCCGAGGAGGCGGTGCGCCACGCCGTCGACGTCGCCGAGCGCTCGGCCAGCCGCCAGGTCGAGTCGGCGGTCGTGTCGGTGTCGGCCGGGCGGCTCGCGAGCGAGCTGTTCGCGGCTTCGGTCGATATCGGCGGACCGACGGTCACCGATTCCGACATCGCGCGCGTGCTCGCGGCCGGCTGCCGGCGGTCGCTGCGCCAGGGCAGGGTGGTGCTGCACTCGCTGCCGATCGGTTTCGCGCTCGACGACGCCCGCGGCATCCGCGACCCGCGCGGCATGCTGGGGCGCCGCTTCGGCGTCGACATGCATGTGGCGACGGCCGACGGCGCGGCCGCGCGCAATCTGATGCTCACGATCGAGCGCTGCCATCTCGCGGTCGAGGCGATGGTGGCGAGCCCCTATGTGGCGGGCCTTTCGGTGCTGGCCGACGACGAGGCCGATCATGGCGCCGCCGTCATCGACATGGGAGCCGGCACCACCACCATGGCGGTGTTCTCGTCCGGCCGTTTCATCCATGCCGACGGCTTCGCGCTCGGCGGTTTCCACGTCACCCTCGATCTCGCGCGCGGGTTGTCGACCAGCATCTACGACGCGGAGCGGATCAAGACCCTGTATGGCAGCGTGCTGGCGGGTGGATTGGACGAGCGGGACATGATCACCGTGCCGACCGTCGGCACCGACGAGCGCGACCCGCCCCAGTTCGTGTCGCGCGCGACGCTGACGCGCATCGTCAAGCCGCGCGTGGAAGAGATCCTCGAAATGGTGCGCGACCGGCTCGCGGCCTCGCCCTTCGCGGCGGAGCCGCGCGCGCGCGTGATCCTGACCGGCGGGGCGAGCCAGCTCAACGGGCTGCCCGAGCTCGCGACCCGCATTCTGTCGCGCCCGGTGCGGATCGGCCGGCCGCTCGGCATCGGCGGGCTTCCGGACGACGCCAAAGGCGCGGCCTTCGCGGTCGCGGCCGGCCTCCTGGTCTATCCCCAGGCGGCGCATCTCGAACACTTCGAACCGCGGCGAACGCGGCACTTCGTGACAGGGACCGGCGGCTACATCGCAAGGGTCGGACGATGGCTTCGCGAGAGCTTCTGATGACACCGATGCACCAGTTTCACCCTATTGGCCGGTGGCGGACCGGCGGACCCCGCGGCGTCGCCCGCGCAATGAAGAGGCAGCCATGAGCATCAACCTGAAGATCCCCGACATCCGTGAACTCAAGCCGCGCATCACAGTGTTCGGTGTCGGTGGCGCCGGCGGCAACGCCGTCAACAACATGATCACCGCCGGGCTGCAGGGCGTCGATTTCGTCGTCGCCAACACCGACGCCCAGGCGCTCACGCTGTCCAAGGCCGAGCGCATCGTCCAGATGGGGGTTCAGGTCACCGAGGGTCTCGGCGCCGGCTCGCAGCCGGATGTCGGCCGCGCGGCGGCCGAGGAAGTGATCGATGAGATCCGCGATCATCTCAGCGGCGCCCACATGGTGTTCGTCACCGCCGGCATGGCGGCGGCACCGGCACCGGCGCGGCGCCGGTCGTCTCGCGGGTGGCGCGCGAACTCGGGATTCTCACCGTCGGGGTGGTGACCAAGCCGTTCCACTTCGAAGGCCAGCGCCGGATGCGCTGCGCGGAAGCCGGCATCGCCGAGCTGCAGAAGGTCGTCGACACGCTGATCATCATTCCCAACCAGAACCTGTTCCGGGTGGCGAACGAGAAGACCACCTTCGCGGACGCCTTCGCGATGGCCGACCAGGTGCTCTATTCGGGCGTGGCCTGCATCACCGACCTGATGGTGAAGGAAGGCCTCATCAACCTCGACTTTGCCGACGTGCGCGCGGTCATGCGCGAGATGGGCAAGGCCATGATGGGGACCGGCGAGGCGACGGGCGAGAAGCGCGCGTTGCGCGCCGCCGAAGCCGCCATCGCCAATCCGCTGATCGACGACGTGTCGATGAAGGGTGCGCGCGGGTTGCTGATCTCGATCACGGGCGGCAAGGATCTCACCCTGTACGAAGTCGACGAGGCCGCGACCCGGATCCGCGAAGAGGTCGATCAGGACGCCAACATCATCGTCGGGGCGACCTTCGACGAGAGCCTGGAGGGGGTCATCCGGGTCTCGGTGGTGGCGACCGGCGTCGACGATGTCGGGGTCGTGCGTGCGCCCGCGAGCGCGCCCGAGAAGGTGGCGGCCGTGGCCAATCACGAGTCGCGGATCGCCGAGCTGACGCAACGGCTGCGCGCCGACACCCAGCGCATGCAGGAGCGCATCGAGAAGGCCGAGGCGCGGCCGCAGGCGGCGGCGCCGGCCAGCCATGCACCGACGCCGGCCGAGACCGCGGCCACGGCGGCGGTCGCGGCCGCATTGGAGGATGTCACCATCCGGCCGATCCCGCCCAAGCCCTCGCTGTTCGAGCAGGTGCCCGCCAAGCCGGCCGCGCAAGCGCCGGAGCCCGCGACGCCGAAAGTGTTCATCCCGCCGCAGCCGGAACGGCCGGCCCTGCGCGCCCCGCGCATGCCGCGCATCGACGAGTTCCCGCTGCCGGCCCAGAACGAGATGCGGGCCAGACAAGGCGAGGACATCGACCCGGCCGACAAGCCGCGGATGTCGCTGCTCGCGCGCCTCGCCTCCGTCGGCCTCGGCCGGCGCGAGGAGGGGCAAGCCCCGCCGGAGCGCCCGGCGACGCGACAGATGCCCCCGCTTCCGGAGCGTGTGCCGCAGCGTCCGCAAATGCCGCCCTTGCCGCGCGGCGCTGATTCGCGCGGCCAGGAAGCAGTCTCCGAATACGCCAAACGGAGCGTTCCGCAGGGCCTCGACCAGCACGGAAGGGCAACCCCTGTGCATAACCCGGTCGATGACGATCAACTTGAGATCCCGGCTTTCCTTCGCCGCCAGGCGAATTGAGCCCAGCGACGTCTCACCCGTCCCGGTGCGGACGGCGGACCTCGGCCACTCGGCCGCGGGCCGCCTTTTCGCGCGCCATCACGTCGGCGGGTGGCGCAAGCAAATATTTGATTTTAAATCATTATTTAAGATTTCCCGTGATCCCGGAGGCGGCCGGGCTGGCGCCGCAACGTTGCCCAAAAACCCGGCCTTTGGCGGTGGCCGAATTGTGAGCGCTCGGCCGGCCCCGCCGAAAAGGTGGCGGAATATGGGTCAAAACGGGACAGCCTCAGGTAACAGTTGGTAAAAAAGCGTGAGTTGGCGATCGGCCCACCCCCGTCTAAGGTTCGTGACTAACAGGGGGTTTTCCGCGAGGGGAATTGCGCGGGGGGATTGAAGCCGAAACGGCTCATTCCTGCAATTCGTGGCGAAAAGGCGGCCCAGCGGGGAACCACGGGGATCAGTTGTGTACCGCGTCAGTGCGGCGACAACTCGAGTGGGACGGGTGGAATGAAAACGGGCAAGCAGACGACGTTGTGCGTCGATGCCGCGGTTACAGGCATCGGTGTCCATTCAGGGTTGCCGGCCACGCTGACGCTGCATCCGGCCGATGCCGGCACCGGCATCGTTTTTCTCCGCACCGGCCTCGAGGGCCGCCCCGACCGCGAGATCCGCGCCGATGTGCGCTCGGTCACGGCGACCGAATTCGCCACCGTATTGGGCGATCCGAGCGGGCCGCTCTGCTCGACCGCCGAGCATGTCCTCGCCGCGCTGTCCGGCCTCGGCGTCGACAATGCGGTCGTCGAGATCGACGGCCCCGAAGTGCCGATCATGGACGGCAGCGCAGAGCCCTTCGTGAGCGCGATCGACCAAGCCGGAATCATGACGCTGGCGGCGCCTCGCCGTTGCATCCAGGTTCTCAAGCCGGTGCGCGTCGTCAAGGACGCGTCGATCGGCGAGTTGCGGCCCTATGCGCGCGGTTTCCGGGTGGAGATCGAGATCGATTTCGAAAACCCGCTGATCGGCCGGCAGGCGCTCTCGCTCGATGTCACCCCGGCCAGCTTCCGGCGCGAGATCGCCCGCGCGCGCACATTCGGTTTCATGCGCGACGTCTCCAAGCTGTGGAGCGCCGGTTACGCGCTGGGCGCGACCTTCGACAACACGCTCGTGGTCACCGACAACCGAATCCTCAACCAGGACGGCCTGCGCTATCCGGACGAGTTCGTGCGCCACAAGGCGCTCGATGCCATCGGCGACCTCGCGCTGGCCGGAGCCCCCTTGCTGGGCGCCTATCGCTCGGTGCGCGGCGGCCACAAGCTCAACCACGCCGTTCTGTCGGCCCTGATGGCGGATCGGACCGCCTGGCGGGTGGTCGAGTCGGGGCGGGTGGCGCGGCCGGCCCGCGGGCATGCCGATGTGGCGGCCGGACTGCTGGCGCCGGCCTTCGGGCCGGACGTTTCCTGAGGCCGCCGGCCTCCCGGGCACCTTCCGCGGCTCCGCAATCGGCTGGTAACGCTTAACTTTTCCGCCATATTCCGGGCCGATTGTAGGCCTAGGAGTTGCGGCGGAGCGCGGTTTCTCTGTTACACGGGTTCAGCCGGTGCGGCTGCCGCGCGGGATTGACGGGGGTTCTCTGGCGCCGATGCCTACGCGTGTTTTGACCACGGCACGTTTTCGTGGCGGGCGAGGTGTTTGCACGCGCCTGCTGGCGCTGGCGCCCGTTCTGCTGCTCGTGGGCGGCTGCAGCATGTTGAACGGCATGTTCGGCGACAAGGATCCGATTCTGCCCGACGAGCCGGCCGATCGCCTTTACAATGAAGGCGTCTATTTGCTGAACGAGAAAAAGGACTTCAAGGAATCGGCCAAGAAGTTCGAAGAAGTCGATCGCCAGCACCCCTATTCGGAATGGGCGCGCAAGTCGCTCATCATGTCGGCCTTCGCCTATTACGAGGCGGGGTCCTATGACGAATCGGTCAACGCCGCCAAGCGCTACATCACGCTGCATCCGGGCAGCTCGGATGCCGCCTATGCGCAATACCTGATCGGTGCATCCTATTTCGACCAGATCCCGGATGTGACCCGCGACCAGACCCGCACCGAACGGGCCATTGCGGCGCTCGAAGAGGTCACCCGCAAGTTCCCCAACACCGAATATTCCGACAGCGCGCGCAAGAAGATCGAGGTCGCACGCGACCAGCTCGCCGCCAAGGAAATGAATGTCGGGCGCTGGTATCAGGAAAAGAAGGATTTCACCGGCGCGATCAACCGCTTCAAGGTGGTGGTGACGCAGTATCAGCGGACCCGCCACGTCGAGGAGGCGCTGGCGCGGCTGGCCGAGTGCTACATGACGCTCGGCATCGTGCTCGAGGCGCAGACCGCGGCCGCCGTGCTCGGGCACAATTTCCCGGACAGCACCTGGTACAAGGACGCCTATCGGCTGGTGAAGGCGGGCGGCCTGGAACCGCAGGAAAACAAGGGCTCCTGGATGAGCAAGGCCTTCAGGACGCTCGGCGTGGGCTGGAATTCCCGGGCCGACAAGACCGTCGGGGCCGGCGAATAGGGCCCCATCGGGCCGTTGAATGTTTGGCGCCGCGACGCCAATACAAGACGTGACCGGCCGAATCTCCTAGACTCAATCGACCATTTCGGCGCGACGGGGTGCTCATGCTGACCCGGCTCTCGATCCGCGACATCGTGTTGATCGATCGGCTCGATATCGATTTCGCCGGCGGCCTTGCCGTGCTCACGGGCGAGACCGGCGCCGGCAAGTCGATCCTGCTCGACGCCTTCGCGCTGGCGCTGGGGGCGCGCGGCGACGCCAGCCTGGTGCGCCAGGGTGTCGAGCAGGGGCAGGTGACGGCCTCCTTCGACGTGCCGTCCGGGCACCCGGCGCATCTCATGCTCAAACACAACGACATCGCGGCCGAGGACGAATTGATCCTGCGGCGGGTCCAATTCGCCGACGGGCGCACGCGCGCCTTCGTCAACGATCAGCCGGTCGGCGTGCAGGTCCTCAAGGGCCTCGGCGCCGCCCTGGTGGAAATCCACGGCCAGCACGACGACCGCGCGCTGGTCGACGCCGCGACCCACCGCCGTCTGCTCGACGCCTATGGGGGGCTCGAACAGCAGACCAGCGAGGTCGGGCAATTGTGGACGGCGCGGCGCGACGCCGAATCGGCCGTCGCGGCGCATCGCGCCGAGGTGGAGCGCGCCGCCCGCGAGGCGGACTGGCTGCGCCATGCGGTCGAGGAATTGACCGCGCTCGCGCCGGAAGCCGGGGAGGAGACGGCGCTCGCGCAACGCCGCACCGCCATGATGCAGGCCGAGAAGGCGGCAGAGGATTTGCGCGACGCCCACCAGGCGGTCGCCGGGCCCCAGTCGCCGGTGCCGAGCCTGGCCGCCGCGGTGCGCCGGCTGGAGCGCCGCCAGGCGCAGGCGCCGGCCTTGATCGAGCCGGCCGTCAAGGCGATCGACGCCGCGCTCGCGTCGCTCGACGATGCGCGCGGGCATCTCGAGCAGGCGCTCGCCGCCGCCGACCAGGATCCGCGCGTGCTCGAGCGGCTCGAGGAGCGGCTGTTCGCGCTGCGCGCGGCGGGACGCAAATACAATGCGCCGGTCGACGATCTGGCGGCGCTAGCGAGCCGCTATGCCAGCGACCTCGCGCTGATCGATGCGGGCGCCGCGCGTCTCGCCGCGCTCGAGAAGGCGGCCGCCGAGGCGGCGGCGCTCTATACCAGCGCGGCCGCCACGCTGTCGGAGCGCCGGCGGCGCGTCGCCGAGATGCTCGACAAGGCGGTCAACGGCGAATTGAAGCCGCTCAAGCTCGAACGGGCGAAATTCTCCACCGCGATCGACACCGACGCGGCGGCCGCCGGTCCGCACGGCATCGATCGCATCGAATTCTGGGTGCGCACCAATCCGGGCACCCAGCCGGGACCGCTGATGAAGGTCGCCTCCGGCGGCGAGCTCGCGCGCTTCCTGCTCGCCCTCAAGGTGGTGATCGCCGACAAGGGTTCGGCGCCCACCTTGGTGTTCGACGAGATCGACACCGGCGTGGGCGGCGCGGTGGCCGACGCCATCGGGGTGCGGCTGGCGCGGCTCGGGCGGCGCGTGCAGGCGCTCGCCGTCACCCATGCGCCGCAGGTGGCGGCGCGCGCCGACCATCACTATCTCATCACCAAGGACGTGGCCCAGAAGGGCAAGCGGATGGCGACGCGCGTGACCGAGCTCGAGCCGGCGCGCCGGCGCGAGGAGATCGCCCGCATGCTGGCGGGCGCCGAGATCACCGCGGAGGCGCGCGCCGCCGCCGAGCGGCTGATCCGGGCCGCGGCGGGCTAGAGTGGGCTTGCGGTTATTTGGCGCCGACTTATTTTGATCGTCATGCCCGGCCTTGTGCCGGGCATCCACGTCTTAATGCCGGTGCAAACGGCAAGACGTGGATGGCCGGGACAGGCCCGGCCATGACGGAGTATCAATTCGACCGATGACCAAGCGGCCAACCAAATCCCCCGACGTCGACGACCTGACGCCGAAACAGGCCAAGGCCGAATATGCGCGGCTGCAGGCCGAGATCGCGGCGCATGACCGGCGCTACTATCAGGAGGATGCGCCGACCGTCTCGGATGCCGAGTATGACCGGCTGCGCCGCCGCTATGACGCGATCGAGGCGCGCCAAGGTGCGCCATCGCGTGCCGATGCTCTCGCTCGACAATGCCTTCAGCGAGGAGGACGTGCGCGATTTCGTCGAGCGCATCCGCCGCTTCCTGCGGCTCCCGGCCGAGGAGCCGGTCGTGTTCTCGGCCGAGCCGAAGATCGACGGCCTCTCCATGTCGCTGCGCTACGAGAGCGGCGAGCTCGTCACCGCCGCGACCCGCGGCGACGGCACCGAGGGCGAGGACGTCACCGCCAACATCAAGACGCTCGAGGACGTCCCGCAGCGGCTCAAGGGCCGGCATATTCCGGACGTGTGCGAGGTGCGCGGCGAGGTCTACATGACCAAGTCGGCATTCCTCGAGCTCAACAAGCGGCAGGCCGCGGCGGGCGGGCAGATCTTCGCCAATCCGCGCAATTCGGCCGCCGGCTCGCTGCGCCAGAAGGACCCGTCGATCACGGCGTCGCGCCCGCTCGGCTTCTTCGGCTATGCGTGGGGCGAGATGAGCGCGATGCCGGCCGACACGCAGTCCGGCATGATCAAGTGGCTCGAGTCCTGCGGCTTCAAGACCAATCCGCTGACCAAGATCTGCCGCTCGGCCGACGAGCTGCTGGCTTTTCATCACGCGATCGAGCTGCAGCGCGGCAAGCTCGATTACGACATCGACGGCGTCGTCTACAAGGTCGACCGGCTCGACTGGCAGGAGCGCCTCGGCTTCGTGTCGCGCAGCCCGCGCTGG
>WNFK01193394.1_pt1 | contig 11176 bp, 9 predicted proteins | sample 5400281 | NCBI WGS metagenome assembly WNFK01 (sample SAMN13153350, study PRJNA577476) | soil metagenome | isolation source: 20 cm soil on Douglas fir-dominated hillslope | place: USA:California | collected 2013-09-17
CATCTCACGCTGCTGTTCACCGCCAGGAACCACGGCCGCGATGGGATTGCCCATTTCGTCGCGCGCCCAGGCTGCTGCCCAATCATTCCCTCCCATGATGATAGGGGACACGCCGTCTCCGCCGCGCGCCACCACTGGCCCCTCGGGCGGACGGTTGGGATCTTGCGGAGGCAGTGCCTCGACCCAGACTTGTCCGCCGCTCCAACGTCCCGGAAATTCCTTGAGCAGATAAAAGGTCCTTGTCAGCACATGATCCGCCGGCGCGGGCTCCAAGGGTGGAATGTCGAGCTTGGAGAGCAGACGCCGCAACGTCACTTCGCCGGGCGAGCTCCCGGAGGCGAGACCGCCGACTGGCGAATCCCTGGTGTCGAACAGGATGGTGCCGCCTTCGCGCATGAACTGATCGATCTTGGCGACCGCTTTCGGCGAAAGGTCCTTTTCGGACACGTGCATCGGCCAATAGAGCAGGGGATAGAAGGACAGATTGTCCTTTTCGATGTCGACGCCTACGGGAGGAGCAGGCTCATAGGCCGTGCGCGCCCGAAGCTCCAGGCCGAGGCCGAACAAGCCTGCTTTGCTCATATTGTCGGTTTCGGCGTCGCCCGTGAGGACATAGGCGAGGCGCGTGTCCAGCGCCGATTCCTGTTCCTTTTCCTGGTCACTGGCGCCGCCACGCGGAGCAGGAGCCGCGAGCGCGGAACCGAGCGAAGCCACCACAACCAGTGGCGCCAGCATGATCAGCACCACCGAAGCGGCGGCCGCGGCCCTGCGGGCCCGGGGCTTCGATCTGTTCATGCTGACATACCCGCGCAGCCAGAGCGAAATGAGCGCATCGATCAGAAGAATAATGAGAGCTATCTCGAGCATTGGCCATTTCAGCTCGCGCGCGGCCGTCCCCGAGTAGGGGAAAATCGAGCGGCCGATGTCGAGCGGCGTCAGCATCGTCCGCGAACCGAATGCGTTCAAGGCCACCAGCGCGCCCTGCACGCCATAAAGTCCCGGCGGATGAAGCGGACCGATGCTCGTGGTCTCGATCTCCGAGGCGCGGATGGGCGTCGCTTCCGGGAACGGTTTCTCCAAATGGCCGAAACCGTCGAGCGTCTGATAGGGCGGGAAAGTCCCGGTGCGCGCTGCCGCGGCGCCTCCGCGCACGCCTTCAGAAAGCTCGACGACGCGACGCAGCATATCGACGTAGAGCCCTGAAATCGGCAGCGACGACCAGCCGGGGCTGGCGGCTACATGGAACAGCACGATCCAGCCGCGGCCCTTCGACGCGCCCGTCACCAGCGGCGTGCCATCGGTAAGACGCGCCCAGGTGTGGTCGGCAAGCTCCACCGACGGCTCTGCGAGCACTTGGCGCGACACCGTCACGTCATTGGCGATGTTCAATCCGCGGAACGGGGAATCGTCGGTGAACGGCGTCATCTTTTGTGGCGAAGCCCAAGTCATGGCGCCGCCCGTCAGACGCTCGCCCTCACGCCGCCTTCCTCGATGAAGCGCAGGACGCGGTCGTGTTCGGCGGTATTGAGCTGTCCGATATCGGAGACTGCCAGAACCGCGACGCCGCTATCCAACACCTGCTCGACCGTGCCCTTGTGGATTTCGGCGTAAGGCGCGAGCGCCCGTTCCAGATAAAAGATGTCCGAAAGGTACGGTGACGCCGTGTCGTTGGAGCTGCCCGAGACGAGTCCGACCGGACGGCGGCGGAAGCGCGCATCGATCAGCTGCACGGCGCCCGCCGAGTCCTGCGCCATCACCGCGATGCGAACCGTATCGTTTCTGAGCTCCAAGGGGAGCGAGATGATGGTTTTCGCCTCTCCTCCCCGGATCGCAAAATGATAGGGCGCTGTTTCGAGGATCTGGCCGCGACCATCGAGCGCCGCAACCCGGCCATCGCGTGCGACGTCGGTCGGCACCCGCGCCAAATTCACGCCGAAGCCCGCAGCGACATTGTCCGGCGGGCGCATTGCGATCGGCCCTTTGTCGGGCTCATCGGTGAAAATGCCGAGCGTGCCGATCTTCGCCAGTCCATCCGCGAAAGCTTTGGCGTTGCCGTGCTCGAGACCGTCGGAAAACCACATGATTTGCGGCGTGCCGGTAAATGTCATGGTCTGCAATTGCGCCAATGCCTTGGCGCGATCGGGCAGCCATGGCCTCGGCGTCATGTCGGTGATGGTCTGCAGCGCCTTGCCGGGATCTAGAAATTGCGTCGTGACCGGCGCGTTTTCGGCCGTGGCCACGATAATAACCGGCCGGTTGTCCCGTGTCGCTCCGGTGAGAGCGCGGTTCATTGCGGCTTGGCGCGTTTGCCATTGCGCCGCCGACGTCCAGCCATTGTCTACCACCAGCACCAGCGGACCAGCCCCGCGGGCGACCGGCGTCGGGTCATAGAGCGGTTCGGCAAGAGCCAGGATCGCAAGCGCGGCTGCGATTAGCCGCAGCAGCAGCAGCCACCACGGGGTGCGCGCCGGTGTTTCTTCCGATGACTTCAAGCCGAACAGCAGGCGCAGCGGCGGAAACACGATTCGCTTGGGCGCCGGCGGCGTGACTCGCAGCAGCCAATAAATGATCGGCAGACCAATCAGCGCATAAAGCAGATAAGGCGCGCCGAACGAGAGCCCGCTTATGAGACCGGTGAGGAGACCAGCGAAACTCGGCATGCCTCAAAATCCCCGTTGTGCGCGTGCTCCGCCGAGCGCGCCATAAAGCGCAATCAATGCCGTCCCTGGCGGGCGGTCGGTGCGGTGGCGCAGGAAAACCCACCCCAGCCTGCGTGAAAGCTCCTTTACCGCTTCCGCATGGGCGTCATAACGCTGACGATAGGATGTTCGCACCATTTCCGCCCGTCCCAAAATCGTCGTGTCGCGGACGGTATGAGCCTCGAAGCGAGCCCGGCCCATGAAGGGGAAGTCCTCTTCGGCGGGATCGATGATCTGCACCAGATAACCGTGGGCGCCGCTATAGGCGAGCGACTTCATATGCGCCTCGATTTCGTCCAGCGGCTGGAGGAAATCCGATACCCAGACCATCTCGCAGTGCCGCTTGATGATGAGTTCCGGCGGCAGATCGGCGTCACCGGGCGGCAATTCCGCAAGCTGATGCGCCATTCTGCGGAGCGCGATGCGGCCGGACGCCGGACGAATCCCGGCGCCGAGCAGTCCGATGCGTTCTCCGCCACGCACGAGAAGCGAAGCAAGCGCCAGCGTAAGCACTGTCGCGCGCTCCCATTTCTCCGGAACATTCCGGTCCGACGCATAGCGCATGCTGATCGAGCCGTCGCGCCAGAACCACACGGTTTCAGCCGCTTCCCACTCGCGTTCGCGGACAAAGAGGTGCTGTGACTTCGCCGATTGGCGCCAATCGATGACGCTGGACGGGTCCTCAACGCGATAGCGGCGGAACTGCCAGAACGTCTCGCCCATGCCGGCTTTTCGCCGCCCATGCACGCCGAGCCAAACGCCCGACGAAAGCCGTTCGGCCGCGACCAAAAGCGGCGGCAGCGCCGCAGCGATGCCTTCGGCTTCCTCGCGCGGACGATTCCAGCGTTCGGGCTGACGTGAATCAAAAGATTGATAAGCCGTGTTCGACATGGAGGCCCGCGTGGTTCAGTTGACCGCCCCGCCACTCGCGGGGTCGTCTTTAAAGATACGCTTGGCAGAGACCGTCGATCACCTGCCTGATGGTCGCGCCCTCCGCGCGGGCGGAGAAATTCAGCGCCATGCGGTGCCTCAGGATCGGATGGGCCAGCGCCACCACGTCATCGATCGACGGCGCGAAACGTCCTTCGATCAGAGCGCGGGCGCGAATGGCCAGCATGAACGCTTGGCTGGCGCGCGGCGATGGTCCCCACGCGACGAAGTTGCGCACCGTGTCGTTGGCGCCTTCATCGGGACGGCCGGAGCGCACCAGCCCCAAAATCGCGTGGACGACTTTCTCGCCCACCGGCAGACGGCGGACCAAAGCCTGCGCTTTGATCAAGGTTTCCGGATTCAACACCGGCTGAGGTGGCTTTTCATCGCCGACGGTCGTCCGCATCAGCATCAAATTCTCCGCCTCGCGGTCGGGATAACCGACGTCGACCTGCATGAGAAAGCGATCGAGCTGCGCTTCGGGCAGAGGATACGTGCCCTCTTGCTCCAACGGGTTCTGCGTCGCCAGCACGTGAAATGGTTTGGGCAGGTCGTAGCGCTGACCCGCAACCGTGACATAGCGCTCTTGCATCGACTGCAGCAGCGCGGACTGCGTGCGCGGACTCGCGCGGTTGATTTCGTCCGCCATCAGCAATTGGCAAAACACCGGACCTTTGATGAAACGGAAAGCGCGACGGCCTTCGTCGGATTCCTCGAGCACTTCGGAACCGACGATGTCGGCGGGCATCAAGTCGGGAGTGAACTGGATGCGCTTGGTGTCCATGCCGAGCACGGTGCCGAACGTATCGACAAGGCGCGTTTTGGCGAGACCGGGCACGCCGATCAAGAGACCATTGCCGCCCGCGAGAAGCGTGATCAGGACCTGGTCGACCACCGTCTTCTGGCCGAAAATGAAACCGGAAATTGCTTCGCGTGCCTTGCCAAAGCGATCGCCCAACTCTTCCGTCAGGGCTTCGGCTTGGGCGACATCCATGTTGTTGGTGTTGATGCTCATGATGCGCTCGGCTTCTGTGGTCATTTGCAATGGGTTCCGTTGAGTTAAGTGTTCGCGTTTTAGGGCCTTTATGGCACTGCAATCCTACCCGCTATAGAGTGCGGAAGCACGGCGCCCAAGGTTTTGGGGGCTATGCTCCATCTCCATGTTGCACCCTTGCGGCGCCCATGCAACAGCCTAGGCCAGAACCCGAGAAACCACAAAGCGCCGCCCAGCGTTCGGGCGCGTCACACGAACCTGTGAGATTCCATGCGGGAGACCGCCGCCGCTATGGTTAGCGAGAGCAAAGATCAAGAGGCACCGCGCCAAACTGCTCGACCATGGCGCGCGCACATCGAAGCGCGTCTTAATCGCAGTCCATCCGACCTCGATTTGAGGCAGACTCTGAAGCCGGCCGCCGTGCTGGTTCCCATCGTGGAACGCGACAAGCCGACACTTCTTCTTACCAAGCGCAGCGAAGCCATGCCGACGCATGCGGGACAGATTTCCTTTCCCGGCGGTCGCGTTCATTCCGCTGACCGCACGCTGGTCGCAACCGCGCTGCGCGAACTCCACGAGGAAATCGGAATCGCGCCGGATTTCGTCTCGCTCGGCGGGTTTCTCGATCCTTACGAGACCGTGAATTCAGGTTTCATGATACTGCCGGTCGTCGGCTTTGTGCGTGAAGCGTTCACGCTCAGCGTGAATGCGCACGAGGTCGCCGAAGTCTTCGAAGCGCCACTCGAATTCTTGGTCGATCCCAAAAATCGGGCGCGCGTCAGCGTAGAGCGGCAGGGAGTCATGCGCGAATTTCATACCATCTCCTTCGGACCCCACACCATCTGGGGCGCAACCGCGGAAATGATCGTCAATCTCGGCGAAAGACTCCGCGCATGATCCGGGCAATTTTTGAACGGCTGCTGTTGTTCCTGCTGCCCTTTGTGCTTTACGCGGTTTATTTGCGTTTGATGAAAAGCGACGCCAATACCCCGGCGAAGCCGCACCCTTGGACTGTTCTTTTCATCTCGGGACTGGTGCTCGTGGCCGCGAGCTTCATCTATTGGGGAATTACCGAAGGTGCCGGCCAGAAGGGCGTCTACGTTCCGCCCCATGTCGAAGACGGCCGTGTCGTGCCGGGACGCGTCGATACGGAACGGCCGAAGTGAAGCGGCTGAATTTGGCGATGCAGCCCTGGATGCGCACGCGCTCGACGCGCGCGGTGATGCGTGCGCTGACCGGCGACGGCGCCGAAGCGCGCTTCGTCGGCGGCGCGGTGAGGAACGCCCTGCTCGAGGAAAAGGTCGGCGACATCGATATTGCGACGCCTCTCGTGCCCGAAGAGGTGATCGGGCGCTTGCAGGCGGCCGGATTGGGCGCGGTTCCAACCGGCATTGCGCACGGCACAATCACCGCAATAGCCGCAGGCCGGCCCTTCGAGGTGACGACGCTTCGCCGCGATGTCGCCACTGACGGGCGGCGCGCAACCGTCGCCTATACGACCGACTGGGCCGAGGACGCGGCGCGCCGCGATTTCACAATGAATGCGCTTTACGCGGCCGAGGACGGGACGATCTTCGATTACACCGGCGGTCTCGCGGACCTTCGCGCCCGGCGCGTGCGTTTCGTCGGCGATCCCCGCACCCGCATCCGCGAAGACTATTTGCGCATACTGCGCCTTTTCCGTTTTCACGCCTGGTACGGCAGGGGTGAAATCGACCGTGAAGCCTTTGCCGCCGCGGTCGAAGAGACGGCCGGCTTGAAGAGCTTGTCCGGCGAGCGCGTGCAGAAGGAAGTGCTGCGCCTTTTGGAGGCAAAAGATCCAACGCCGACATTATGCGCGATGCAGGACGCCGGCATCCTCGCTGAAATTCTTCCCGAAAAATTGCAGCTGCCGCGGCTTGAGCGCTTAGTTGCGATCGAGGCATCCAATAAAAACGCGGCGGATGCCTTGCTCCGTCTGGCGGCGCTTTTGCCGGACGAACCGAAAATCGGCCACGCGCTTTCGGATGCACTCAAGCTTTCCAACGCCGATCGAGAGCGCCTGGTCGAAGCCTTGGAAAGCGATTGGCGCATCGCCGCTAGGCTGGTCCCGAGCGAGGCGCGAAAACTGCTCTATCGCATGGGAAAGCGCTGTTTTCGCGATCAGCTTCTCCTGCGTTGGGCGGAGGCGAACGCGAAGCCGGAAGAGCCGCGCTGGGTCGCGCTTTCAAGGCTCGTGAATTCCTGGGCGAAGCCCGAATTTCCGCTCAACGGCCGGGATGCAATGGCGGCGGGCATCGACGAAGGTCCGAAAGTCGGCGTGGTTCTTCGCACGCTCGAACAGGAATGGGTCGAAGCCGATTTTCAGGGCGATCGCCGTGCGCTGCTCAAGCGCTTGAGAGAGACGGTCAAGAAACCGCGCAAGTGAGATCATGCATTTCAAGCTTCTGGATTCTTTCACGCTTCCCGGCGATCCGACGAAACCCAACGAGGACAGTTTCGCCTTTGGTCCGCGTTTCGCTTGCGTTTTCGACGGCGCCACCGTTTTGAGCGAGCATTTGATGCCCGGACGAAGCGATGCGCAGTGGATTGCGCAATTCGGCGCCCGGCGCCTGAAGGCCCATGTTGAGGCGGGCGACGGCCTTCGCGATGGCTTGCGCGCCGCCGCGGCGGATGCCGAGAAAAGTTTCAAAGCGTTGCGCAAGCGTCCGCCCGAGGAGACTTTTGAAATTGGCGATTGCGCGGCGCTCATCCGCACTCCCGATCGCGCGATCGCGATGCTGGGCGAGACGCTGGCAAGGCGCGGACGCGAACGTGGGCGCGCTCAGCGCATGGCGGGACCCAAAGGCGGGGCCGGGGCCTCGGTGCGGGAGAAATTTCTTCCGGCGCTGCGTGCCTCGCGCAACAAGGTCAACACGAAGGATGGCGATTGGCTGTTCGCGCCCGATCCCCGCTGCGCCGATCACGCCGACGTCGCGCGTGCCGCAGCACTTCCAGGCTCGCTTGTTCTGCTCGCCACTGATGGTTTTCTCGCGCTCATCAGCGATTACGAAAAATATTCGCCCGATACCCTGCTGTCGGCGGCGGAGGCAGGCGGCTTGGCAGCGCTGGGCCAAGAGCTTCGCGCCGTCGAAGCTGCCGATCCGGACGGCAGAACCTATCCGCGCTTCAAGAAGAGCGACGACGCTACCGCGCTGCTGCTGTCTCTGCACGCTTGAACCGACTAGAATGCGGCGCAAAAGGGAGGACAGGATGCGCGATTGCGGAATCGGCCGGCGGACCTTTCTCAAGGCGGCCGGACTTGCGGCTCTCAGCGCTAGTGGTGTCGTTTCTTCGCGTGACGCCCGCGCCCAATTCGCCGTGCCCAATTCTTCAGGCGGCGAGCCGGCAAAGCTGCAAGCTCCGCCGGGATCATGCGACTGCCATCACCACATCTACGACGCGGTCCGCTTTCCACCGGTTTCGCCGCAGTCGCGCATGCAGACGAACGCAAGCGTCGCCGAGTACAAACTGCTGCAGCACCGCATCGGCACCACGCGCGATATCGTGGTCACGCCCGCGCCCTATGTTACCGACAATCGCGTGACGCTCGATGCCATTCGCCAACTCGGCGCGAACGCGCGCGGCGTTGCCGTTCTCCCTTGCCGATCCCACCATCGCGAACACCAGCATCGACATGATCGAGAATCTTTCGAAGCGCGTGAACGCGCTGGGCTGGCATGTGCAGATCAACATGGGCCCCGATCAGATCGCGATGATGGATGCCTTGTGGAATCGGCTTCCCTCGCAGATCGTCTTCGATCACATGGGACATATTCCGCAGCCCGCCGGCATCAGCCATCCGGCCTTTGGAGTCGTCCGCCGGCTCCTCGACAAAGGCCGCACCTGGGTCAAGCTCTCGGTGACGTACGACAACACCAAGGATGGACCGCCCGGCTATGCCGACATCACGCGGGTTGCCCAGGCCTATATAAAGGCGGTGCCCGAGCGCATGGTCTGGGGCAGCAATTGGCCGCATCCCAACGAGACCAAAAAACCCGACGACGCCTTGGTCCTTGATCTTATGGCCGCTTGGGCGCCCGACGCTGCCACGCGCCATCGTGTGCTGGTGGAAAATCCCGAAATTCTCTACGGCTTTGCCAAACTGGGCTGACGGCCGACAGCGGCAATCCAGACCCGTTTGAATTTCCCCTGCCGCACTTATGACTTGGCACAGCGGCCGCGGATTGGTTCCAGCCCTGTGCCCGTGGCGCGACGCGTTGTATAAGGCTGCGTGGACGACAGCAGGGCTTGTAGTCATCGGTGCGTCAAGCCTTGCAGCTCCACTATGGGCGCAAGGCGGCGCTGCCGCACCCCCTTGGCGCGGCGCGGGCGCGCCGCCCTGTTACGGCGCCGACGGCGGCGCACTGCAGTGCCCCGCGTCCGCTCGCAGCGTTGCGGTCCGCGCCGGCCGCCTGTTCGACAGCAAGACCGGTCAGATGCTGACCAATCAGGTCGTGTTGTTGATGGGCGACCGCATTACCGAGGTGGGGCCCGCCGCCCAAGTGAAGATTCCGCAGGGCGCGCAAGTGATCGATCTTTCGCAGGCCACCGTGCTGCCCGGTCTGATCGATGCCCACACGCATATGTTCAACACACCGAAGCCCGGGATGTCGCGCGAGGCTTCGGCGCTGATCGCTATCCAGCACCTTCAGTCCGATTTGCGCGCTGGCTTCACCGCGATCCGCGACATGAGCACCCACGGCAACGGCTATGCCGACGTCGATATGAAGAAGGCCATCGACGCGGGCATGGTCGAGGGACCGCGCGCACAAGTCTCGACCCGCGGCATCGTCTGGGGCGCGGACAACGCCGGTCCGGCCAATCCGCTGGCCAGCGCGGTTGTGCACAACGTCGACGAAGCGCGCGCCGCCGTGCGCGATCAGGTCGAGCATGGCGCCGATTGGATCAAGCTGTTCCCGGCCGGCGCCTACTCGTTTACTCCGACGGGCGAAGCCAAATATGTCGTGACCTATCCCATGCCAGTGCTGCAGGCGCTGATCGATGAGACCCATCGCCTTGGCAAAAAGACGGCCTGCCACGTTTATGGCGGCGAGGGCCAGAAGAACGCCATCATTGCCGGCTGCGACACGATTGAGCACGCCTTTGGCCTCGATCAGGCGCAGGCCAACATGATGGTGCAGAAAAAGCTCGCCTATGACCCGACCATCGTCCGCTACACCGAGCCCTATATGGACGACAACGACAACAAGAGCACCGGCGGCAAGTATCGGATGATTCCCATCTTCTCGAAGGCGACCGCAATGGCGGCGGCGACCAAAGGCATGAAAATGATGATGGGCAGCGGCGTTGATGGGGCTACGTATCCGCACGGCACGCAGGCACTCGACTACGAAGCGCTGGTCAAGCAGGCCAAGTTGACGCCCGCGCAAGCGATCCAGGCGGGCACGATCAACAATGCCGAAGTGCTCGGCTGGCAGAACGACATCGGCTCGGTGGATAAGGGCAAATACGCCGATCTCATAGCCGTGTCGGGCAATCCGCTTGCAGACATTACTGAGCTTCAGCGCGTCAAATTCGTCATGAAGGGCGGCAAGATCATCCGCAACGATCTGACGCCGACGCAAGTGTCGTCACGCTAGACTGGATTCACGTCCAGTCCCGAAAGCATGTTCCAGCGAGGGGCGCCCGGCGCCCTTCGCCGGCCAATGATAAATGTCCGACAAACATGCATCGGTTGGCCCGCATGTCGTCGTGATAGGCGGCGGCTTCGGCGGAATCGAGGTTGCGCGGCAACTCGGGCGCGCCGGTATGACCGTAACCGTCATCGATCGCCACAACTACCACCTGTTTCAGCCATTGCTTTACCAAGTCGCCACGGCCGCGCTGTCGCCCGCCGACATCGCTGAACCGATCAGAAAAATCCTGCGCCGCTATCGCAGCGTGGACGTGCTGCTCGCCGAAGTATCCGGCGTCGATGTCACCGCACGCGCCGTGTGTCTCGCGACGGGTGCTCGCGTGCCTTACGACGTTCTTGTTCTCGCAACCGGCGCAACGCATTCCTATTTCGGCCATGCGGAATGGGCGCACGCAGCATCCGGCCTGAAGACCCTCACGGACGCGCGGCTCATCCGTTCCCACGTTCTGCAACGATTCGAACTGGCCGAGGTGTCGGCGGATCCGGCGGAACAGCAGAGGCTCATGACCATCGCGATCATCGGCGGAGGGCCTACGGGGGTCGAGATGGCCGGCGCCATCGCCGAACTTGCGCGGTACACGCTGGCGAGGGACTTCCGCAAGATCCAGCCAGACAAGGCCAGGGTCATATTGATCGAAGCAGGCCCGCGGCTCCTCGGCGCTTTTCCCGAAAACCTCGCGGAATACGCGCACCGGAAACTGCAACAGCTGGGCGTGACCGTGCTTCTCGACGCGCCCGTGACGAAGCTCTCGCCGGACGCGCTCACGGTCGGGGACCGTGAGATCGGCGTTGGGGCCATCATTTGGGCGGCGGGTGTTGCCGCGTCGCCTGCGGCCAAGTGGATCGATGCGGAGACCGATCCTGCGGGACGGATCC
>WNFK01207734.1_pt1 | contig 11175 bp, 9 predicted proteins | sample 5400281 | NCBI WGS metagenome assembly WNFK01 (sample SAMN13153350, study PRJNA577476) | soil metagenome | isolation source: 20 cm soil on Douglas fir-dominated hillslope | place: USA:California | collected 2013-09-17
GGGCCGCACCACCGTGCCGAGGGCAACGGGATGACGTCCCCAGCCCGAGACCGGCTCGATGCTCAGCCCGCCCATCGCGAGCCGTAGATGATAACGAAGGTGGCGACCATCCACAGGAGCGCGTCGAAGAGGAGAGCCCGATCCGTGACGAGGAGATCGGACGGGTTGCCCCCGAGGTCACGCCGGTAGAGGAGATACAGGTAGCGGAAGATGCCGTAGAGGACGAAGGGCAGGGTCAGGGGCAGGAGCCGCGTGTGGAACTTGGCCACCGTCTCCGGCGACATGGTGTACAGCGCGTACGCGGTCACCGTGGAGGCGGTGACCACCGAGATCATCTGGTCGAGAAAGCTCTCGCTGTATTCCGCGAGGATGGGCCGGTGCGCCGCCGCATCCCCGGCGAGCGAGCGATACTCGTGCCGCCGCTTCCCCAGAGCGAGGAAGAGCGCGATGAGGATGGTGCAGATGAGGAGCCAGCCGGAGATTTCCGCCTCCACCGCCACCGCGCCCGCCACCGCGCGCAGCACGAAGCCCGCGGCTACCGTGAGCACGTCGAGGATGACCATGTGCTTGAGCCAGACCGAGTAGGCGGTGAGGAGCGCGCCGTAGCCGACGGCGACCAGCGCAAAGGAAGCGCTGATCCAGAAGGCGGCGGCGAGGCAGGCCGCGAGGAGGAGCACGCCGAACACCAGCGCGGTGGAGCGCGACAGAGCGCCGGAGGCGACGGGCCGGAGGCGCTTGGAGGGATGCAGGCGGTCCCGCTCGGCGTCCGCCACGTCATTGAAGAGATAGATCCGTCCAGGCGAGCGGGGTAAGCATCTGCTGGGAGAAGATGACGCCGGCGAAGACGAAGAGGTTCTTCACCCACTGGCGCGGGCGGAGCGAGGCGAGGAGAGCCAGAGCCGGGCTCACGCCGCCGCCCCTTACAACCGGATCACATGCGGCTGGGCGCCCAGCGGCCCCGTGAGGTTGCGCATGCCCACGATCGCGTCGTGGCGCTCGAGCCGCTGCCGGAGCTCGGTTAGAGCGGCGGGGCCGGTCACGCGAGCCTCTGCAGGGCAGCCCTCAGCGTGGCGGCGACGGTCCGGATCTCCTCCGGCTCGAGCTCGGGGAAGCACGGCAGCGAGAGGACTTCGGAGGCGGCGCGCGTGGCATGGGGAAAGGCGCGATCGGCATCGGGCATGGCGAACAGCGGCTGGGCGGGAATGGGCGTCGGATAGTGCACGGCGGTGCCCACGCCCGCTTCGGCCAGCGCGGCCACCACCGCGGCGCGCTTGGGCGTGCGCACGGTGAACTGGTGGTAGATGTGATGCGCGGGCGCTACCTCCTCGGCGAGCACGAGCGGCGCATCGCGGAGCAGCTCGCGATAGCGGGCGGCGATGGACCGGCGCGTGTCGTTCCACGCGGGCAGATGGCGGAGCTTCACCCGCAGCAGCGCGGCCTGCAACTCGTCGAGCCGGCTCGAGTAGCCCAGCTCCACGTGCTCGTACTTCCGCGGAGAGCCGTGATCGCGCAGGCGCCGCATCGCCTGGGCCACGTCGTCGCGGGAGGTGAGCACCATGCCCCCGTCGCCGCAACCGCCCAGGTTCTTCGTCGGATAGAAGGAGAGAATGGCCACGTCGCTCCACGACCCGGCGGGCCGGCCCGCGTAGGTCGCCCCCACCGCCTGCGCCGCGTCCTCCACCACGGCGAGGCCTCGGGCGCGCGCGATATCGCTGATGGCGTCCATGGCCGCGGGCTGGCCGTAGAGGTGCACGGCCACGATGGCCCGGGTCCGCGAGGTCACCGCCTTCTCCACGAGGGCGGGATCCAGGTTGTACGTGGAGGGGACGATGTCCACGAACACCGGCCGGGCGCCCAGCATGAGCGCCGCGCTCGCCGAGGCAACGAAGGAGAACGACGAGGTGATCACCTCGTCTCCGGGCTGAACGCCGAGGGCCTTGAGGGCGAGGACAAGGGCGTCGGTGCCGGAGTTCACGCCGATGCCGTGGGTCACTCCGCACAGCGCGGCCAGCTCCGCCTCGAGGGCCGTCACCTCGGGACCCAGGATGAAGCGGCAGGAGGTGAGGACCCGGCCCGCCGCCGCCTCGAGGTCCGCGCGGAGGGCGGCGTGCTGGCGCTTCAGGTCGATCTGCGGGATCAGAAGCCCAGCCCTCGCGCCGCGGTGGCCGCCTGGCCCACGCCGAGGAGATTGACGGAGAACCGGAACTCGTTGTCCTGGCCGAAGCGGTAGATGTACTCGCTCAGGATGGCCCAGCAATCGAAGTGGATGTCGACCCCTCCCCTGACTTCCGTGGCCCGTCCCGCCGTCACGTCCCACGCGCTGCTCGTCTTCACGTCCATGAAGCGCGAGATGCGCGCGTTGGCCGCCGTCTGGATGAAGCGAAACGTCTGCTGCTCGTTGAAGCGCGGCCCCACGCTCGCCGAGTAGTCGTTGAAGATGACGCTGAACGCCCCGTTCGCGTCCCGGAGCCCCAGATTGTAGACATTGTACCGGGCATTCGCGCTGATGCGGAAGTGCTCGTTCGGCTGCACCATCACCTCGCCCATCAGATCCTTGAAGGGCTCGGAGACGGGGAGGAAATTGTAGGTCTGGCTCAGGGTCATCCGGGCCAGCTCCCATCGCACCGCCTCCTCGTTCGGTCCCGAGGTGGTGCGGGCGTTGAGGCGGTTGGTGATCGAGTATGTCACCTCGTTCGCTTTGTTGATGGCGTCTATGCCCGTGCGCGCCTCGTAGCCGGGATCGATCCCCGTGCTCGGGCCTCCGCCCGGCTCGTATTGCGGATTGGCTTTCTGGTTGATACCGCGGATCTCGATGAAGTTGGCGCGGGGCTCGATGACGTGCTGGAGGGCGGCGATGCTGCCCGTGCCGGCCAGGTTGTAGACGCGGGAGGCGCGGCTCTCCACGAGCATGCCGCCCTCCATCTGCTGCCGGAGCCGCAGCGTGCTGCGGGTGTCCTCGACGTTCACGGGGTCGTTGTCGATGGCCGCACCGTTCGAGATCGACTGCCCCACTACCTCCCGGTTGTAGAGGGTGAGTCGGCCGCCCGCGTACGGGGTGAGGGTGAACAGGCCCGCCACGGGAATGGGTAGGTACAGGCGCGGGTGGAAGTCGGCCCGGATACCCGAGGCCCCGACCTCCCGGATGAAGTTGGTGAAGGAGGCCTGCCCCTCGTAGAGGAGGCCGGTCACTCCGGGCAGGGGCTGGCGCACGCTCGTCAGCTTGAGCTCGGGGACGCGCTGGAGCTCGACAGCACGGGTCTGGGTCAGGTCCTGGTACCAGTAGAGCCGGCCCACGAAGTTGACGGACTCCCAGCGCTGGGTAACGAAGAGGTTGTTGTCCGCGCGCTGACGGACCCGGTCGGCCGTGGTATAGGCGTAGGTCTTGTAGATGTTGTCGTCGGAGGTGACGTTGGAGTCGATCTTGACGGAGAGGCTCGGCGTGGCCTGCCAAGAGTGCTGGAACTTGAAGTAGCCCCGGTTCTCGGGAATGCTCTTCGACGCCCGCGAGTCGAGGAGGCTCTCGTTTATCCCGAAGGCGGTCAGCTGGCCCCCCGCCTCCTGGGAGAGGCTATAGCGGTACTCGATGTCGGCTCCGATACCGCGCTGCGTGTAGACATCCATGGCCACGGTCAGGTCCTGGCTATCGTTGATGGCCCAGTAGTACGGCGCGCGCGTGAGCAATCCATATCGGGAGTTGGTGCCGAACTCGGGGAAGAGAAAGCCCGACTGGCGCTCGCGCCGGAGGGCGGCGGCGAAGAAGGGCACGTAGGGAATGACCGGCACGCCTTTCACGAGGAACGAGGTGTCGCTGGCCGAGATGGAGGACTCGAGGTCGGCCTCGGCCGATCCCATCTTGAACGACCAGTCGGGGTTGTCCCCGTCGCAGGTGGTGAAGAGCCCCTGCCGGACGCTGTAGACGCTGTCCCCCAGCTTGTCCATGCGCTCGGCCGACAGGCGGTAGTAGGGCGGTACGAAGGTCGAGCCCTTGTAGACCACCCCGGTGCCGGTGTTGAGGTTGAAGTCGATGCGCTCGCCCACGAGGCGGTCCTGGCCGTCGAAGAAGACCGCCTTGCCCTGGGCGATGGCCTCCCCGGTCGCCCGGTTGAGCTCCACGCGATCGGCCACGAGGCGGTTGTTTCCCCGGGTGATCTCCACGTTGCCCGTGGCCAGGAAGAGATCGGAGGCGCCGCCCACCTGCTGGATCCGGTCGGCGACCACGTTGGTCTCGCCGCCGGCACTCGGAATGGTCAAAGGCGTCTGTTGCGCCAGCGCCGGCCAGACTCCAAGCACGCCGCACAGGCCGGCGGCGACGAGCGCGGCGGAGGCCCAGTGACTCAGCCGGCCGCGCAGACAGAGATAGAGCGCCGATTTCAGAGACACAGGGACATATGGTATCAGCCGGGTGCGACGCCCCGGCTAAAAATATCTGTATTTTCAGTGGCTTGGGCGAGGATATCCCCTATCAGGAAGAGCGAGCCCGCGATACAAACGGTAGTGGTCTGGGGATCGGCAACGGCCATCCGTAGGGCTTCCGGGGGGCTGGGCGCCGTTTCGACAGCCACCCCCTCCCCTAAGGGAAGGCGGCGGGCGAGGGCGGCCAGCGACTCCGCCGAGGCCGATCGGGGATGGTCGGCCGCGACGAAGATCACCCGCCGGGCCAGAGGCAGGAGGGCATCAAGGATGCCCGCCTTGTCCTTGTCGTCCGACGTCCCGATGACGAACGTGACCCGCTCACCCGGGACATACGTCTTCAGCGAGGCGGCGAGGGCCCGGGCGCCCGCCGGATTGTGCGCGCCGTCCACGATCACGGGCGGAGAGCGACGGATGAGCTGGAAGCGGCCGGGCCAGCTCGTCGCCCCGAGACCTCGGCGTATCGCGGCGTCGTCGGCGCCGAGCACGCGGGCGGCCGTCGCGGCGAGGAGCGCGTTGCCCGGCTGGAAGACCCCGAGGAGCGCGCAGCGGACATCATCGATGCGCCACCCGGGGCCCTCGAGGTCGAGCCACTGGCCGTCCAGCGACGCCCGCCGCACGCGCACGCGGAGATCGCGGCCTTCGACGAGCAGAGGGATGCCGGCCTCGGCGGCCCGGCGCGCGACGACGGCTTCGGCAGCCGGCTCCTGTCGGGCGGAGATCGCGATCCCGCTCCGGATGATCGCCGCCTTCTCTCCGGCGATCGCCTCGAGGGTGGTGCCGAGATAGGCCTGGTGATCGTAGTCGAGGCTCGTGATCACCTCCACGGCGGGGCGTCCCACCGTCGTGGAATCGAGCCGCCCGCCCAGCCCCACCTCGAGCACCGCCACCTCCACCCCCTCGTGTGCGAAGTGGTCGAGGGCCAGCGCGGTCAGCGCCTCGAACATGGTGGCGTCGAGCCGGGCGATGAGCGTGCCGAGGGCATCCACCCCGTCGGCCACGTCGGCCTCGGGAATGAGCCGGCCATCCACCTGGATCCGCTCGCGAAGGTCGACGAGATGGGGGGAGCTGTAGAGACCCACGCGGCGGCCCGTGGCCTGGACGATCGCCGCGAGCATGGCCGACACCGACCCTTTGCCGTTGGTGCCCGCGATCTGGGCCAGGGTCATCGAGCGCTCTGGATTGCCGATGGCGGAGAGAAGAGCCTCGATGCGGTCGAGACCGGGACGCATGCCGGCGATCTCGCCGCCCCGCAGCCCGGTGATTCGGGCCACGGCCTCGCGATAGGTCATGGAACCTGCTGGGGACGACCCGAGAAGAAGGCGACGATGCGGCGAAGCGTCTCCCGAAGCTCGCGCCGATCGACGACCATGTCGAGCTGACCGTGCTCGAGCAGGAACTCCGAGCGCTGGAAGCCCTCGGGCAACGGCTGGCGGATGGTCTCGGCGATGACCCGCGGCCCCGCGAAACCGATGAGGGCCCGCGGCTCGGCGAGAATCAGGTCACCGAGCATGGCGAAGCTGGCCGTGACGCCGCCCGTGGTCGGGTCGGTGAGGAGCGAGATGAAGGGCAGCCGCTCGTCGGCCAGGCGCTTGAGAGCGGCCGACGTCTTCGCCATCTGCATGAGGGAGAGAATCCCCTCCTGCATCCGGGCGCCCCCCGAGGCGGACACGATGAGGAGCGGCATGCGCTTCTGGATGGCCAGCTCGATGGCCCGGGTGATCTTCTCCCCCACCACCGACGCCATGCTGCCGCCGACACCGCCTCCTCGAGGCCGGTCTTGCTGCGCGCGGCCTTGACGCGATCCGTGTATCGCTTGGTGTCCTTGAAGCCGAGGGGGTCCTTGGAGGTGAGCCCCGCCTCGCGCTCCTCGAAGGAGCCCTCGTCCACGATGGAGGCGATGCGCTCGCGCGCGCTGATCCGGAAAGGATAGCGGCACTTCGGGCACACGCGCCCGGCCCGGTCGACCTCGGGACGGTAGACGATCTCCTTGCAGGAGTCGCACTTGACCCAGAGGCCTTCCGCGATGTTGACCTTCTTGGGCCGATCCTCGCCGTCTCCCTCTCCCTTGCCCTTCCAGAACCACGCGGTCATGCCCTAGGCCACCGTTGCCGACCGGGCGAGACGGAGGGGCGCCTTGAGCGACTCGATGAAGTCGCCCACCCTGGTCACGAGCTCCGAGGAGCCTGCATGCTTCTCGACGAGCTGGACGATGGCCGATCCCACGATGACGCCGTCGGCGGCCTGGCCCACCGCTTCCGCCTGGGCCGGAGTGCCGATGCCGAAGCCGACGCAGATGGGCTTGGTGGTGATCCCGCGAAGGGTGCGCAGGTGCAGCGCCAGCTCCGCGGGCAGCTCGGCGCGGGCGCCGGTCACGCCGGTGAGCGACACCATGTACAGGAAGCCGCTGCTCGCCCGCGCGATCTTGCGCATGCGATCGGGGGTGGAGGTCGGGGCCACCAGATGAATCAGATCGAGCCCCGCCGGCTCGGCGAGTGCGCGGAGCGGAGCCGACTCCTCGGGCGGAAGGTCCGCGACGATGACCCCATCCACCCCGCACTCCACCGCGGTGAGGCAGAAGGCCTTGAGCCCGAAGGCGAGCAGCGGGTTGTAGTAGGTGAGGAAGACCAAGGGCACCGTGCTCTCCGCGCGCAGCTCGCGCACGAGCTCGAGCACGCGGGGCAGCGTCACGCCGGCGGCGAGGGCCCGCTGGGTCGCCCGCTGGATGACCGGCCCGTCGGCGAGCGGATCCGAGAACGGGACGCCCAGCTCTACGATGTCGGCGCCGCGCCGCGCCGCCTCCAGGACGAGCCGGCCCGTGTCCGCGAGCGAGGGATCGCCCGCGGTGAAGTACGGGACGAGGGCCCGCTCGCCTCTCTGCCGGAGCGCGGTGAACGTGGCCGCGAGGCGTCCCGGCGTCGTCAACCCCGGCCCCCCGCCGGGACAGATACCGCGGAGCTCCCGTGGCCATTTCCGGAGGCGAGGGCGGCCTCGACGGTGTGCACGTCCTTGTCCCCCCGCCCGGACAGGCCCACCACGATGCTCTTGCTCTTCGGCATGGCGGGGGCGTTGCGCAGCACCCACGCCACCGCGTGGGCGGACTCGAGGGCGGGCATGATGCCTTCGAGCCTGGTCAGGGTCTGGAAGGCGGCGAGCGCCTCCGCGTCCGTCACCGATTCGTATTCGAACCGTCCCCGCTCCTTGTAGTACGCGTGCTCGGGCCCGGAGCCCGGATAGTCGAGCCCCGCGGAGATGGAATGCGCCTCGGTGATCTGGCCGTCGTCGTTCTGGAGCACGTAGCTCATGCTGCCGTGGAGCACGCCGATCGCCCCCGCTCCCAGGGACGCGCCGTGGCGGCCCGTGGAGACTCCGTGTCCTCCCGGCTCCACGCCCACGATGCGCACGCGGCGATCCTTGATGAAGGGCCAGAAGAGACCGATGGCGTTGGATCCGCCGCCCACGCAGGCCACGAGGACGTCGGGGAGCTTGCCCGCGAGCTTTCGCATCTGCGCCCGCGCCTCGTCGCCGATGACGCGGTGGAAGTCGCGGACCATCATGGGATAGGGATGCGGGCCCAGGGAGGAGCCCAGCAGGTAGTAGGTGGTCCGCACGTTGGTGACCCAGTCGCGCAGCGCCTCGTTGACGGCGTCCTTCAGCGTCTTGGAGCCGCTCTCCACCGGGACCACGGTGGCGCCGAGGAGCTTCATGCGGAACACGTTGAGAGCCTGCCGCGTGATGTCCACGCTCCCCATGTAGACCTGGCACTCGAGGCCGAGGAGAGCGGCCGCGGTGGCGGAGGCCACGCCGTGCTGGCCCGCGCCCGTCTCCGCGATGATCCGGCGCTTGCCCATGCGCTGCGCGAGGAGAGCCTGGCCCAGCACGTTGTTGATCTTGTGGGCGCCGGTGTGGCAGAGATCTTCGCGCTTGAGATAGACCCGAGCGCCCCCGCAATGATTGCTGAGCCGCTCCGCGAAGTAGAGCGGCGTCGGTCGGCCCGCATACGTGGTGAGGAGCTCGCGCAAGCGGCTCCGGAAGCGCGCGTCCTTCATCGACTTCCGGTACGCCTGCTCCAGCTCGACGAGCGGCTCCATGAGCGTCTCGGGAACGTAGCGTCCGCCGAACCGGCCGAAATGCCCGGACGCGTCGGGGAGGCTCGCGGGCGCGGGATTCCGCGACGTCATGGGGAGACGGACCTCGCCGCCGCAATGAAGCGCCGCACCTTGTCGGGATCCTTGATGCCGGGACGCGCCTCGACCCCCGAGTTCACGTCGACCCCGTAGGGCTTCACGATGGTGATGGCCTGGGCCACGTTCTCCGGGGTGAGCCCGCCCGAGAGAATCACCTTCGGTCTCTGCCGGTTTCCATGCGTGACCACGATGCGGGCGGCGTGACGCCATTCGAGCGGCTCGCGGATCTCGCCCTCACTCCACCGCACCGCGGTATCGAGGAGCACGGCGGCCGCGACCTTGCTGAAGGACAGCACCTGAAATCCTTCGCTCACCCGGAATTCCGGGAGGCCTTCGATGGTCGAGGCCGGGGGCAGCTTGATGGTCTTGATCACGGGCAAGTCGTAGGCGGCGAGGTCTTCGGGCTTCTCGTCACCATGGAACTGCAGCGCGCCGAGCCGGGCCTCCGCGGCCACCGCCTTCACATGGGCGGGCGGGTGATCCCAGAAGATGCCGACCGCGGTCACGAAGGGAGGGAGCTGGGCGATGATGGCGGCGGCGGCCCGAGGCTCCACGTAGCGGGGCGTCTTCTCGACGAAGATGAAGCCGAGAGCGTCCGCGCCCGCCTCCACGGCGCCGCGCGCGTCCTCGATGCTCGTGATGCCGCAGATCTTGACCCTGATCACGCGAGCAGCGCCAGCTCCCGGACCTTGGCGGGCACGTCCGGGGCGCGCACCAGGCCTTCGCCGACGAGGACGGCGCGCGCCCCGGCGAGAACCACCGCCTCGACGTCGGCCCGCGTGAAGATGCCGCTCTCGCTCACCGCGGTGTGGGCGCGGGGGATACGCGGCAGGAGAGCGAGAGAGGGCTCGAGGCTCGTCTCGAGGGTGTGGAGATTCCGGTTGTTGACCCCGATGACCGGCGCGCCCAGGTCCACCGCCCGCTCCAGCTCGGCCTCGGTATGGACCTCCACGAGGGTGGCCAGCCCAATGCCCTTCGCCGCGTCGTGCAGATCGCGGAGCCGCCCGCCGGGGAGGGCGGCCACGATGAGGAGCACGGCGTCGGCGCCCGCCGCGCGCGATTCCCAGAGCTGATACTCCTCGAGGATGAACTCCTTGCGGAGGAGCGGAACGTCCACCGCCGCGCGCACGGCGATCAGATCCGCGAGCGCGCCACGAAAGTACTTCTGGTCGGTGAGCACGGAGATGGCGGCCGCGCCCGACCCGGCATAGAGGCGGGCCTGAGCCACGGGGTCGAGGGCGGCGTTGAGCGTGCCCCGGGAGGGAGAGGCCTTCTTGACCTCGGCGATGAGCCGGACGCCGCCCGGGGCGGAGGGCCGGAGGGCGGCTTCGAAGGGAAGGGCGGGAGCGAGCCCGCGGCAGGCCGACTCTAGCTGCGCCTGGGGCGTGTCCTCGCGGAGCCGCTGGAGTTCTTCCCGCTTGTTCGCGACGATCTCGTCGAGCACGCCCATCCCATGACCTAGTAGTCGCCGCGGAGCCCGCGCTCGCGGGCGGGGGCCAGCTCGATGCGCGCCATCTGCTCGATGACGTAGTCGCGCAGCGTCCGCGGCGGCGGAAGGTCGCGAGTGATCTTGCCGCCCTTGATGAGCGGCTTCAGCAGCGCCTCCGCGGAGCGGCCCGCCGCGTCCATGGGCGCCGGCTTTCCCGCCGCGAGCACGGTGTTTCCGAAGGCGCCGGGGAGCCTCCACACCTGCTTCGCTCCGGAGCGCTTGCCGCGCTTGGCCATGGGCTTGCCCTCGATCTCCATGATGTCGAGGGCGAAGGAGAGCACGGGGGCGTTGGCGATGGAGGTGCCCACGCCGTAGCCGTCCACGAGCGGGTTGAGCTTGAGGATCTCGTACTCGTCGATGCCACCGGAGGCGAAGATCTTGACGTGCTCGAAGCCACGGATGTCGAGCTCCCAGCGGACTTCCTCCAGGATGCGGAAGAAGTCCCCGCGCCGCGACGAGGGCGTATCGAGCCGCACCGCGTAGAGATCCTTGCCGAGAGCCTGGGCCACGCGGATCGCTTCGAACTTCTCGTCCTGAAGGGTGTCGATGAGGGCCACCCGCCGGACCTTGGGATCGATCACCTCGTGGAAGGCCTGGAGCGCCTCCACCGTGTCGCCGAACATCAGCACGAGGGCGTGGGGGATGGTGCCCGTGGGATCGGCGTCGATGAGCTCGGCGGCCTTGGTCACCGCCACGCCATCGCAGCCGCCCACAAAGGCGTTGCGCTCGATCATGGGGGCGAGAGCGGGATGCATCCGCCTCGCCCCGAACGAGATCACCGCGCGCTCCCCCGCCGCCCGCTTGCACCGGGCCGCCTTGGTGGCGATGCCGGAGGCCTGGCAGAGAAAACCCAGGAGCGCCGTCTCGTACTCCGCCCACTCGACGTAGGTGCCCTCGATGACGAGCACCGGCTCGTGCGGGCCGAAGACCGTGCCCTCGTCCATGGCCCACACGTCGACGGGCAATCCCTCGAGGAGCGCCGCCGCCTCTTCGATGCCCGCGAGGATTCCGAAGCTCCAATCGGCCTGGGGGAAGCTCTTGAGGCGTATCTCGGCCTTGACCCGCTTGGTCAGTCCCTTGGCCTTGAGG
>WNFK01006375.1_pt1 | contig 11171 bp, 8 predicted proteins | sample 5400281 | NCBI WGS metagenome assembly WNFK01 (sample SAMN13153350, study PRJNA577476) | soil metagenome | isolation source: 20 cm soil on Douglas fir-dominated hillslope | place: USA:California | collected 2013-09-17
GCTCAAGTACGACGAGGCGCGTGCGGAAGCCCTGTATGAGATCAGGAATAGCAAAGCTAACGCGTGTGCTATGTATGCATCGAACGGCCAGTTCAATGCCTGGGTGAATCGCGCCCGGTCCGACCTGCACATGATGACAACCTCCCTGCCGACCGGTCCTTATCCCTATGCCGGCGTGCCGTGGTTTAACACACCATTTGGTCGCGACGGTCTCGTCACTGCTCTTGAGTGCTTGTGGTTCTGGCCCGACCTTGCGCGCGGCGTGCTCTCTTATCTGGCGCAACACCAGGCGACGTCAGCTAACCCGGACCAAGACGCCGAACCGGGCAAGATCGTTCATGAGATGCGCAAGGGAGAAATGGCCGCCCTCAAAGAGATGCCGTTCGGCCAGTACTACGGCTCTGTCGACGGCACGCCTCTGTTCGTGCTGTTAGCCGGCGCCTATTACGACAGAACAGGCGACCTGTGCTTTATTAAAGATATTTGGCCGAACATACATGCGGCGATCCGCTGGATCGAACAGTTCGGAGATCGGGACGGCGACGGTTTTGTCGAGTATCAACGGCAATCTACGGACGGCCTGATTCATCAGGGCTGGAAGGATACCGATGATGCGATCTTTCATGAGGATGGATCAGAAGTCCTCGGACCTGTGGCTCTTTGTGAGGTGCAGGCTTACGTGTACGGAGCCTGGCAAGCGGCGGCTAAACTTGCCGAGGCGCTCGGTCTTCACGATCAGGCAGTGCTCCCTCGCAAAAGGGCCGAGCGTCTCCGCGAGGACTTTAATCGGACTTTCTGGTGCGAAGAGATATCGAGCTTTGCCTTAGCGCTCGATGGCCAAAAGCGGCCCTGTTGCGTGCGCGCCTCAAACGCAGGTCACTGTCTGATATCAGGCATTGCCACCACAGATCATGCTCGTCTTGTCAGTCAGACTCTGATGGCGCCGCGGTTCTTTTCGGGTTGGGGTATTCGAACTCTGGCCGAAGGCGAAGCCCGCTATAACCCGATGGCATATCATAATGGGAGTGTGTGGCCGCATGACAATGCGCTGATTGCTCACGGTTTCGGACTCTATGGATTCACTAAGGAGGCGCTTGCTATTTTTCAGGGAATGTTCGAGGCCGCGATGTATTTCGATTTGCATCGCATGCCCGAACTCTTCTGCGGTTTCCTGCAGGATCCTGGCGACGGGCCCATACTCTACCCGGTTGCATGCTCGCCTCAGTCGTGGTCCGCGGCTTCAGTGTTCCTTTTTCTTCAGGCGGCTCTTGGGCTCCAGATCGATGGAGTCAGAGGTCGAGTTTCGCTCGTTCGACCGGCTCTGCCAGCGTTCTTGGGGGATATCGAAATCACCAACCTCCGCGTCGGCGCATCGATCGTCGACCTTCATCTGACGAGGCATGGCGATGATGTAAGCGCAAAAGTACTTCGGCGTGAAGGAGACCTGGAAATCCTGATCTCTCAATGAAGCTGTACGCGGCATCAGCGATACGAGAACGATAGAAGTCTGAGCCGTTGGACGTGAAACCCGAAACCAAGGAATGGTCGTGCAAACCTCAACTCAGGAACGTTTAAACGCGCTGCAAGATGAGCTGGATCGAATCTTAAGCGCAAAAAAAGACATTATCAAATCGGCTGAGTTCGACCTGGATGCCCTCGTCCACCTTCTTAGCCCGGAGCTAGAGGCAATAGATCGCGCGTTGAATGGCATGCTCCGAAACACGAAGGGAGTTGAGGAGATGTATCCAAACCGCCCTCTCTTGGGTCTGGGATCGATTACCGGAGCGATTTACGAAGCGAAGAGGTGCGCCTACTTGATAGGGGTAAACGTTGGCCTTCGCATGATGGGAGCATCACGCGAGAACATCGATGATCTGTTATTTGATTCTAAAAAATCCCTGGAGCCACGGTGACTTCGAAAGAAATGAGACGCGAGAAGTTACGTTGTGGTTCTTTTGCGCGATTTTGCGCTCGAGAGGTAAAGCCTATGTCGGGATCAGAAACCCGTATATTAGTCGTCGACGACCAGCGCAACATCCGCGTCAATTTGAAAATAATTCTCGAAGACGCCGGGTACCGCGTGGATGCAACCGGCGATAGCGAGGAGGCTCTCGCCAGATGCCATCGATCGCGCTACGACATCGCGTTTCTCGACATCCATATGCCCAGAATCGGCGGCCTCGAGTTCGTTCGGTGTATTCGGGTTTTGAGCAAAACAACCACCGTGGTAAGCCTGAGCCAGTATGGGGCCATAACCAAAGTGGTCGAAGCCATGAAGCTCGGCGATGTAGACTTCGTCGAAAAACCCATCGATCCAAGAAAAATCCAGCTCCTGTGCGATGAGATTCTCGGTCGGCGCGCCTCAATGACCAATGACACTGTCGACGAACTTCTTCACTTGGCGGAACGGGCGTTAGAGCGGAACGCTCACCGGGAAGCGCGCGTCTATCTCAAATTGGCGATGCTCCGCGACGGCAATCGTCCCGAGCCCTACTATTGGCTTAGTGAACTATGCGAAAGTCGAGGCGAGATCCGAGAAGCATTGTACTATTATTGCAGAGCCCTCGATGCCGGCCCGACCTTCCAGCCCACACGCAAGGCCCTCGGTCGCTTAAAACAGTTGGCTATAGGGACCGGCGCGTAAAGATTTAGATGGGCTGCACCCGTTTCCGTCTTCCCGGGTGATAAAACAATCGCAACGTCAATACACACGAGATCGACAATTTGGTATTTCGCCGAGCCACCGGCAGCCGTTTTGTCGCGGCGTCGAGACCTTGAACAGACAGCTCTGCGGTCGAACGCCACTTTACCTTGAAGCCCTTAGCCATCGGAGTTCCTGCAATGAAAAAATTCCCGCTCTTGCTGCTTATCGGCCTGGCTGTCGCGGTCTTCGCGACACTGGCCTCCTTGAGATCGTTTATTGTAGATTGGTTGTGGTTCGGCGCGCTCGGTTTCAGCGCTGTGTTCGCCACGGTCTGGCACACGGAGGTTGTGCTGTTTGCGTCAGTCTTTATCGTCTCCTCCGTTCTTCTAATAATCAATGTTTGGATCGCGACCAGAGCCAATGGCGACGGCTTTCGCCGGTCGGGGCCAATTGGCGATCATGCGCGCGGCGCTTCTGGACTTTCTGACATCATTGAAATACTGCCACCGAATTTCGCGTGGCGCGGTATCGCGACCGCGATAGCGATCGTGGTCTCTTTCTTTCTTGCCTTGTCGCAGGTGGAAAATTGGGATCTCATCCTCAAGTGGGCCTTCGCTGTGCCTTTCGGCAAGGTCGATCCTTTATTCGGGAATGATCTCGGATTTTATATTTTCACCGTTCCGCTCTATGAGGCAGTGCGCGATTGGTTCGCTTCGATTTTGTTTCTCGCGACGATCATGGCCCTGCTCCTTCACTGGTCGCGGGGCGATATCCTTTTTCGCCAACAGCAACCTCCAGTGTTAAGTAGCACCGCCATCCGTCATCTCTCGGGACTACTGGCGCTCTATTTTCTCTCTAAGACGGGCAGCTACTGGCTCCAGCGCTATAGCCTTTTATCAGCCAACAGCGGCGTAGTTTTCGGCGCCGCCTACACCGACGTTCATATTCGCTTACCGTTATTGATAGCGCTCACCATGGCCGCATTGTTGGGTGCGGTCCTATGCACAGCAAACGTCCGGCAAGGAACATATCGCCTCCCGATCGGCTCGATTATCTTGCTCGTGACACTCTCGCTTGTGACTAGTGTCGCGCCAACTTTGTTTCAAAGTTATTGGGTCAAGCCGGACGAGTTAAAACTGGAGTCGCGCTATATTGCCAGTAACATCGAATTCACCCGCTATGGTTTCGGTCTCGATCACATTACCAGCGCGCCGTTCCCAGCGAAAGGGAAGCTTACGCAGGAAGTGATCGCGGCAAACCAAGCCACGATTCAGAATATTCGCTGGTGGGACCCGCGCCCCCTCTTGGATACTTACCGGCAACTACAGGAAATCCGCCTCTACTACGATTTCCATGACATCGATGTCGACCGTTACACTATCGATGGGAACTACCGGCAAGTCTTGCTGTCCGCCCGCGAGTTGAATCAGTCGAAGCTGCCGGCCGACGCGCAGACCTGGATCAATCAGCGCTTTAAATTCACCAAGGGTTGCCGGTTTTTTACGTCAAAGATATTCCCGCCGTAGGTCCGCCGGAGCTGAAGATCGACCGCCCAGAGATTTATTTCGGCGAGGAGACCAGAAATTACGTAGTGGTCGGCGGCGGCACTAAAGAATTCGATTACGCCCAGGGCCAGGAAAATGTCTACAACGTTTACCAGGGCCGCGACGGCGTGTCCTTGGGGAGTCTCTGGCGGCGGGCGTTGTTTGCCTGGTCGTTTGGCGATTTCAAGCTGCTCATCAGCGACAACGTTACCACGTCGAGCAAGATTCTTTTCCGTCGCCTGATTCAGGACCGCATTCAACGCATCGCGCCCTTTCTCCGTCTCGATCACGATCCCTATCTGGTCGTCAACGACGGGCGTTTGATCTGGTTGCAGGATGCTTACACTATCAGCGACTCGCTGCCGTACTCTCAGGTCAGCCAGCCCATCGGCATTAACTATATCCGCAACTCGGTGAAGATCGCGGTCGACGCTTATGATGGCAATCCGGTTTTTTATATCGCCGACCCGAAAGATCCGATCGTGCTCACGTATCAACGCATTTTTCCGACGCTGTTTCGGGCAATGGATTCGATGCCGGCGTCGTTACGCAAACACATCCGCTACCCGGAAGATCTTTTTATCATTCAAGCCAGCGTCTATGGCACCTATCACATGAAGAATCCGGAAGTGTTCTACAACAAAGAGGATCTTTGGAGCTTTCCTAAGGAGAGCTCCAAAGGTCAAACTACGACCATGCAGCCGTACTACACGATCATGAAGCTGCCGGGCGAGCCGCGCGAAGAGTTCATCTTGATGCTGCCGATGGTGCCCAACAATCGCGACAACATGATCGCCTGGCTCGCCGCGCGTTGCGACGGTGACAACTACGGCAAGGTGATCGAGTTTACGTTTTCCAAAGAGAAACTCATTTACGGTCCGGCACAGATAGAGGCGCGCATCGACCAGGATACGACGATCTCCCAGCAGCTTTCTCTTTGGAACCAGACGGGTTCGCGGGTTATTCGCGGGAATCTCTTGGTGATTCCAATCGATGATAGCTTGCTGTATGTTGAGCCTCTCTATCTCAGCGCCGAGAGTCGCCAGTTGCCGGAACTCAAGCGCCTGATCGCTTCTACCGGAGATCGTGTGGTCATGGCTCAAACTGTCGACAGTCTACTAACCGCGCTTTTCACCCAGGAGGGGAGGCAGCCGGAGGTCGTCACGTCGACTTCCACGCCAACTGCCGGAGCCCGCACAAAGGAATCGCCCCCTGCAGGCGCCAATGTGGAAGCCTTCAATCACTATCGCCGAGCGCTCGATGCGCTGAACAAAGGCGACTGGCGCACCTTTGGAGCGGAAATGGACGCGTTACAAAAAGCGCTGCAAGGCGGTAAGAGCAGTCCGTCCGGTTAAGCGATGCAACAAGACGTACGGAACAGAAGTTAGCTTTTACTATCGGGTCTTGATTCGCTACGGCTCTATGCCGACTTGCATCGCGCGGAGGCGCCACTATTGAAGCTGCTTTATTCATTCCTACAGAAATTCTCTCCAGCAACAGCCGTGGCGCGTCGAAGAGAACGTCGACATCATGGACGCGCTATTGAGAGTCTCATAGACTCATCATCACACGCTACGAGCAACGACTCTCGATGGCACCGGATTCAAGATCAAGAATGTGGTTTTCGCCGGCGTTCCATACAAGAAAGCTAGAACAAGGTGACAACGAGGAACCCAAAATCCGCAGAAGGAACACAAAGGCAAACAGACCCTTCTACAAACGCTGACAGCGCAAAAAAGCTTGGGTTGCTGAGCAGAATCCATACCTTTGATTCCCTCAGCATCCGCGACTATCGGCTCCTTTGGCTTGGGCAACTCGACACCAGCATGGGCCAGTGGATGGACAGCATCACCCGCGGCTATCTCATTTACCACATTACCAGCTCACCACTACAATTGGGCCTTGCCGCCGCGATGCGCGGCATTCCGCTTTTTCTTTTCGGCATCGTTGCGGGCGCGCTGGCGGATCGCTCCGGTCGTAAAGCACAGCTCATCGTCGCCCAAGTCACCAACGCTCTCCTCAACCTCATCCTGGCGACGCTCGTCCTTACGAATCGTGTCCAACCCTGGCATGTTTACGTGACCGGCTTCTTGGTCGGTACTGTGCAAGCCTTTCAAAACCCGGCGCGCCAAACCCTGGTAAGTGACCTCGCGGGGCGAAAACACCTCCTCAACGCGCTGGCACTCAACTCTATGGCTCTCAACAGCTCTCGCGCCGTCGGCCCGGCCTTCGCAGGTTTGCTGATTGCCACCATCGGCGTGCACGGTTCCTATTACGTCCAGGCGTTCATGTTCCTGCTCGCAACGGTCTGGACCATCCAGATGCGCATCCCCGAGCGCAGCTCCGAGTCGGCCCGTGTCGCCGGGGAGTCGCTTTACCAGAGCATCAAGGCCGGCTTTGCCTACGTGAGCGCCAACAGCAACATTCGCACGCAGTTGATCCTGGCGCTCGGACCTCTCACTCTCGGCATGCCCTTTACCAACATGATGCCCATCTTTGCGAAAGATGTTTTGCACGGAGGTGCTCAGCTTCAAGGCTTCTTACTGAGTGCCTTTGGCATTGGCTCCTTGCTGGGCGCGCTGGTCGTGGCTTCCATTCCGCGCCGGCACGCTTACGCCCTACCGGCGGTCATCGGCGCTGTGGTTTTCAGTATCTCTGTATTCTTCTTTGGCTTGTCGCACTGGGTTTGGTTGTCGCTGGCGTGCGCTTTCATTAGTGGCGTTTTTATGACCACCTATCAGACGCAAGACCAAGCATTACTGCAACTAAGTGCGCCACGACATATCCGCGGCCGCGTGATGAGCTTTTATTTAATCAGCCGCGCAACCGTGCCGATCGGCACGTTGTTGGCCGGAGCCCTTGCTCATTACTTCGGCGGCCCCGCTGCCGTTCAAATGATGAGCCTGAGCGCGCTGGGCTTGGTGTTGCTGGTTATCAGCACTCACCCTGGATTCCTGCGTCTAAAAGTCGACCTTCAAGAACACGCCGACGCCCCGCTCGTGGTCGACTAAAAATCTCCAGAACGCAGGCAAGTACTTCTGCGTCGATTGTTCCAGGTGAGACATAAGATTCGCGGCGGCTCGATAAACCGCGCGTGGGCGCGAGTTCGACTCGTCAGTTGAATCTCTTAAACTCGGCGAGCTTGATGTCGTGCTTTTTCAGCAGGTCATAGAAGTCGGCGCGATATTTTCCGGCGATCTCCGCGGCGCGGGTCGCTTTGCCGTTGCACGAATGCAGCAGGCGAACCAGATAAGCTCTTTCGAACTCCGATCTGGCTTCCTTTAAGGTCTTGAAGGATCCGCTTGTCGGTAAAAGTTGCGCTTGAATCGTATCCCCCGTCGTCGCCACCGCGCCCGTGGAAACTTTGGTTTGCAGAACGAGATCGTCGGTCACGACATCGCGCTGGGTCATCGTCACCGCATATTCGAGAGTGTTTTCCAGTTCCCGCACGTTGCCCGGCCAATCGTGTTGCATCAGTTTTTCCATGGCCTTCGGCGTAAGGCCTTTGACGTCTCGCTTCATTTGCTGACTGATTTTTTTCAGCAGATGATCGACGAGGTAAGGAATATCCTCGATACGATCCTTGAGCGGCGGCAGGACAATGGGAATCACGTGGATCCGATAAAAAAGATCCTCGCGGAATTGCCCTTTCTTCACCTCCTCCACCAAATCTTTTTTGGTCGCAACCACCACTCGCACGTCGACCTGGACGGGCTTTTCACCACCGACGGGATAAAATTGGCGTTCCTCCAAAGCACGGAGCAGTTTCACTTGAATCGACAACGGCATATCGCCGATCTCGTCGAGAAAGAGTGTGCCTTCGTTCGCTTGAGTAAAGAGACCTTTGGTGCTGCGCACCGCGCCGGTAAAGGCGCCTTTTTCATGGCCGAAAAGCTCGCTTTCGAGCAGCGTTTCCGGGATCGCGGCGCAATTAATTGCAACGAAAGGTTTGTCCTTTCGCGGGCTCGCTAAGTGAATCGCTTTGGCGATCAATTCCTTGCCGGTGCCGCTCTCGCCATGGATGTAGACCGTTGAATCGGTTTTTGCGATCCGAGAAACCGCCTCCAACACCCGCTGCATCTTGTCGCTCTTGGCGACGATGTTGGCGAAGTCATATTTTTCCTTCAACATGCCTTTGAGCATTTGGTTCTCGGAGGCCAGTTTGCAGCTCTCCAGCGCCCGGCCGATTTGTAGAATCAGCTCGCGCGGATCAAAAGGCTTGGTAAGATAGGTATAGGCGCCTCTTTTCATCGCGTCGACCGCGCCTTCAACGCTGGCATGGCCGGTAAGAATAATCACCGGCATGCCGGGAAAAAGAGCATGCAACTTCTCCATCAAAGTGATGCCGTCCTCATCGGCGAGGCGCAGATCGACGATCGCCAAGTCGAAGCTTATGTTATTCACCGCCTCGAGGGCCTCTTCCTGGCCAAGGGCGACGGTCACGCCATAATTCGCCGCGGCCAAGCGTGTCTTGGCAAGCTCGAGCAGGTTCTTATCGTCGTCTACGACCAGGATTTTAGATGCAACCATACAGCTTCTCCGGTTATTTAAAGATGGCGCTTTCCGCACACGACTTTAGACGCTGCGTGCACGAGCACAAGCGTGACGTTGATTTTTTATAGTTCACGACAACTTATCGGAGACAGTTACACTCCCATTGCATTAATTAAATAGGGGCCCGCTTCCGCCCTCGCTTGGTTTAAAGCGCCAGCGAAAGTCAAACTTGCATCAACGGATAGACAGCGACGAACCCTAACGCTAGTCCCCAACAAGTTGCTGCCACCACGATTATTTGTTCTGATGAATTATGTCACACATGCTGCTTAAATTGGCCAATCTAGGCGTCTGTTAAATCGTATTGCCAATTCAGTAGCCGTCACTGGATAATTTTTTATGAAATCGATTATTGCGCCGCTCGGTCCTAGTCAACCGCGAGTGTTGATTACGAAAACTCGCCAAAGCATTTTGCGCTTTGCGATCGCGAGACGCCATTCTTCCACTAAACCTGTAACAAAGTTCACAGTTAGAACAGTTACGACTTCGATTTCGACCCGACAATCACCAGCAAGATACCACCCACCAAGGAGAGTCCTCCTAAAATCGGCGGCAGTGGAATAGTTTTTTCGCGGTCAGCGGTAGCTTGCAAGGGGCCGATATCGACAATCTTCTCACGCTGGGTATAAGTAATGCCGCGATAAGCGAGAGCGACGATCCCTAGAATGATAAGCGCGATGCCTATGATTGTAGCCGCTTTCATAACTTCCCCCCGGCGTGGTTGGAAACAATAGAAAATATCTTTTTATAATCCCGGCCCTCCCCGAGACCTTTTTTGCTTGGCAACAACGCTTAAGTTGTATCAAGCTATATGCCAAGTCGCAAAACAGGCGTAATTCCTTGTTTTTACAAGGAAGTTAAGTCGATGAGTAGATGCTTAAAAAATCTGCTTTGTCTGTATTTTACCTACATGCAGGTTTTTTCCTATAGCATTTAGGGCTAAGTAGGCATGGACTGATGGCTTAGCGACTGCAGTCAGCGGCGAAAACACGGGTGCTTACGCCGTCTCTCTCACTAATCCTCTATCCCCGGCTGCGTCATGCGCCAGGGATCGAGGATCTTTGCTAATTCGTCATCTCCAAGTACTTTTTCTTGCTGCGCCAACTCTCTAATAGTCTGGCCGCTAGCCATCGGCCGCTGCGCTAACTTGGCGGCTTTTTCGTAACCGATCGCCGGCGCCAGAGCCGTGACCATCGCCAAGCTCTGTTCGACCATCGCTTGACAGCGCGCGCGGTCGGCGCTGATGCCGATGATGCATTTATCGGTCAATGCGTTGATGACGTTAGCGGTGAATTGGATCGATTCGATCAGCCGCAGCGCCATCACCGGCATCATCACGTTGAGCTCGAAGTTGCCGGCTTGGCCGCAATACGTAATTGTGGCGTCGCAGCCGATCACATGCGCCGCCACTTGCAGCACCGACTCGCACAACACCGGATTCACTTTCCCCGGCATGATCGACGAACCTGGCTGGGTATCGGGAAGATGGATCTCGCCGATGCCGCAGCGTGGCCCGGAGGCGAGCCAACGCAAATCGTTGGCAATTTTTATCAAGCTGACGGCGAGCGACTTCAAACTGCCGCTCATGTGTACGGCGGCATCCCGAGCTGCTTGGGCTTCGAAATGATTGCCGGCTTCGCGAAACGGCAAGCCGAGCAGCTGAGAAATCTTGGCGATCGCTCGGGCGGCGAATTCCGGATGGGCATTGATGCCGGTGCCGATGGCCGTGCCACCGAGCGGCAGCTCCTGCAAGCCCGTCGCCGCCGATTTAATGCGCTCGATACTCAACTCGACTTGACGCGCATAGCCGCTGAATTCTTGTCCGAGCCGGATCGGTGTCGCATCCGCTAGATGCGTGCGGCCGATCTTGATCACGTCGTCGAATTCCGCCGCCTTGCGGCCGAGCGCCGCGTGCAGCCGCGCTAAGGCCGGCAAAAGCTCGCGCTCGGTGATCCAAAGCGCGGCGCAATGCATGGCCGTCGGGATACTGCTGCGCGGCTTGGCCAAAATCTCGAGTGCCCGGTTGGCGATCACTTCGTTCGCATTCATATTGGTCGACGTGCCGGAGCCGGTCTGAAAAATATCGACGACAAATTGATCGTCGAGCTTTCCTTCCATGACCTCGTCGGCGGCTTGTCGAATAGCGCCGGCAAGACGCGGATCCAATAGTCCCAACTCTTCGTTCGCGCTCGCGGCAGCGTACTTGACCGTGGCAAGCGCGCGGATGAATTGGCGCGGAAAACCGATGCCGCTCACCGGGAAGTTTTCGACTGCGCGCTGCGTCTGCGCGCCGTAGTAAGCTTCTCTCGGCACCTTCACCTCGCCCATCGAATCTCGTTCGATACGAAAGTTTTCGCCGGCCATAGAACCTCCGTTGGATTAAAACCGCGACGTAAAGCGTCTTAGATGATGCCACCCTAGCACCGGAG
>WNFK01217579.1_pt1 | contig 11170 bp, 17 predicted proteins | sample 5400281 | NCBI WGS metagenome assembly WNFK01 (sample SAMN13153350, study PRJNA577476) | soil metagenome | isolation source: 20 cm soil on Douglas fir-dominated hillslope | place: USA:California | collected 2013-09-17
TTCCGCAAAATGATTATGTCAGACGGATTAACCGCGATTAGTCTTGTGTCAGCGAGGCGCGTTTACAATTCGACAATCGTGAGGCCATGAAAAATTCCACCGATGTGTCCGGGTTTCAAATTCAACCGGCAACCAGGGCCGACGTGCCGGTGATTCTTTCGTTCATCAAGAAACTGGCGGACTACGAGCGCTTGTCGCATGAGGTTGTTGCCACCGAGGAGATTCTCCGGGAAACGCTTTTCGGCCGGCGGCGCACTGCCGAAGTGGCGCTCGGCTATTTCAAGAAGGAACCGGTGTGCTTCGTGCTTTTCTTTCACAATTACTCGACGTTTATCGGCCAGCCAGGGATTTACATCGAAGACCTCTACGTCGATGAAGCGTTCCGGCGGCGTGGCTTCGGTAGCGCCTTGCTGCGTTACGTCGCGCAATTGGCGACGGAGCGGCGCTGCGGCAGGTTGGAGTGGTCGGTGTTGGATTGGAACGAGCCGGCGATCAATTTTTACAAAAAGCTTGGCGCGGTGCCGATGAAGGAGTGGACCGTATTCCGCATGACCGGTGAGAAATTAAAGAAGCTCGCCGACGCTGGCATTCCGCGCTAGCACGCGGCGGTATCGCCGCGCTTTTTCAGTGGCTCGTCAGCGGTATTCGGATCCTGATATCCGTGCCTTTTCCCGCGGCGGTGTCGAGCGTGAGAGTGCCGCCGATCTTGCGAATCCTTTCGCGCATGCCGGCTAGTCCATAATGGCCAGTTCCGCCGACGGACGCGGTATCAAAACCGACGCCGTTATCGCGCAAGCGGGCTTCACAGACTCTGGCGGTGGTTTTTAACGAAAGATGCAATTCGGTCGCGCGGGAATGGCGCACGGCGTTGAGAATCGCTTCACGCAAGGTGAAGTAAAGCTCTCTTTCCGTCGCCATGGGCAAGTTATGCGCGCCGATGGCACAGCGGAAATCGAGCTTGAAACCGGTGCGCGCGCAAAAGATCTCCAATTCTTGCCTGAGCCGCCGTTCCAGCGTGCCGGCTTGCAGATCCTCCGCGCTCTGATTCTCGGTGAGTAGGTTGCGAATCTCGGTAATCGCTTTGTCGATGTTGTCTTCGATGGTTTGCAGTTCGCTTTCAAGCGCGCTCCGATTGTCGAGCAATTGGCGATGGCAGGTCTCCGCGCGCAGTCGCACACTCGCCAACAATTGCAGCACGCGGTCGTGCAACTCGCGAGAGATCCGCTGTCGTTCCTCCACGACTGCAGTGGCAAGCCGGCTGGTTATTTTTTTTGGGATTTTTTTCACGGTCCCTTGGGCGGCGTTGCCTGATCGACGGACTTGCATGATTGGTCAATTGGGGTTAGGCGCGCGTAGCTTCCGTCTAATTTCTCTCTATGACGCGGTCAGATGCCGGGCCAAAAAGTCGAGAGTTCTCGGCCAGGAAGTTTCGTCGGCGGGGCGTCGATAGCTTTCCTTCGTACTGTCCATGAACCCATGGCCGGCATTGGAATAGGAATGAAATTCATGTGGCTTTTGGAACTTCTTGAGCTCGGCGTCGAGCTTCGCCATGTCTCCGGGAGACGGATTGCCATCGTCCGTGCCAAAGTGGCCCTGGAGTGGACAATGAATTTCCGCGCTTCGTTCGAACGGCGACGGTAGGTCGCGTCCCCACGCGCGAAAAGTGTTGCCTGGATAATAAGCGACCGCCGCTTTGAATGCCGGAACGGCGGCAGCCATGAGATAAACGACCCGACCGCCCATGCAAAATCCAATGATCCCGATCTTTCCGGCGTCGACCGCGCTGTGGTTTTGTAAGAAACCGATTGTGGCGTTTATGTCGTTGATGATTCTTCGGTCGCTCAGGCGCGATCGTCGGGTCACAATATCGTCTTTACAGTCCGGGCCGTCGCGGTGATAAAGGTCGGGCGCGGCGGAGAGATAGCCGGCGCCGGCGAGCCGCTTGGTCATGTTTTGCACGAACTCGTCGACACCGCCCTGATGTTGAATCACGACCGTCGCGGGGAACGGGCCCGCGCCGTCCGGCGCGCTCAGATGCAGCCGCATTGAGCTGTTATCAGACTCGGTTTGTTGCCAACTCGATGATATCATTGAATCCTCCATCGCTAGACTCTGCTGTGACCCAGCGAATCGAATCTAGCAAGTTTGCTCGCCACCACTCAATCATCGAGCAGCGCCAGGATCGATCGCAAGCTCTCGATGCGGTCGGAAGCCGGTGCGGCGGATGTTTTGCGCCGTTCGACGAGGATGCCTTTTAGGCCGGCTTGGTTGGCGCCGCGTAGATCGTTTATTTCACTGTCACCGACGTGAAGCGCGTGCGCGGGAGCGAGACCGTGATAGCTCAGCGCGGCATTAAAGATCCGCCGGTCGGGTTTGGCATAGCCAATTCGGCTGGATACGAAAATATTTTCGAATTGCGCGCCCGCGTCCAGGCCGGCAAGGATTCGTATCAGCCGTGAATCAAAATTTGAGATCACGTCAAGAATTAAACCGCGTTCCTTGAGCGCAGCTAAAGTTTCCAACACCTCAGGATAAAGCGTCCAAGCATCGGGCTCGGCGAAATAGGCGAACAGCTCAGCGAAGTAGGAGTCGAATCCGTCGAAGGGGCTCCACGGCTCGAAAACCTTGGCGACTAAGTTTTTCCACCAATCCCGTTCCAACCCTTCGATGGCGTCTTCAGTCGCGCCAGGAAAAGCTAGTCGCGGCGCCGAATCGAAGCACACGCGAAAACGGGACATGAGATCGGCCGGCGCGACATGTTTGCCATGCTTGGCAGCGAGCGCAGCGTAGCTTTCGCCGACGCTTCTGACGGGTTTCATCAATGTCCCGGCGGCGTCGAAGAAGACGGCTTTAATTGGCATGACGAGACTCGTATGGGGAATAGCGCCGAATTGCAACGACGGTAGCATGCTTTATAATTGAAATCGATGCAGAAAAAATCAGCGCTGATCGTGGTTGACGTGCAGAACGACTTTTGTCCGGGTGGCGCCCTGGGCGTTCGAGGCGGCGATCAAATCGTGCCGGTCTTGAACCGATATATCGAAAAATTTTCTCAAGCGCGCCTGCCAATTATTGCCACGCGCGATTGGCATCCTGAAAAGACCAGCCATTTCAAGAGCGGCGGCGGGCCATGGCCGGCCCATTGCATCCGGCAGACCCAGGGCGCCGAATTTCATGCCAATCTGAAGCTGGGTGAAGAAACCGTCGTGGTCTCGAAGGGGACCGCGCCGGACGAGGATGGCTACTCGGCGTTTCAAGCTCGAAATGTTTCCGGAACGACACTTGCGGAATTGTTGCGCCGATCGGGTGTCGAAACCATATATATCGGTGGCCTGGCCACCGATTATTGCGTCAAATATACCGTGCTCGACGGTTTGCAGCATGGCTTTCGCGCCGTCGTCCTCGGCGACGCCATTCGCGGTGTTGATCTCGATCCCAACGATTCCCGTCGAGCGTTAAACGAAATGAGCGCGGCCGGCGCCGTTACACTCGTGTCTTTCGATGATCTGTGCGTGCAGTAATGGGCTTGCCGCCATGTTTGTTCGACGGGTCCGGACTATCGGTTGCCGCGACTACGGTTCTAGTGTCTAATTGGAGCAATTACTCCAGGGGTGAATTTGGTAAACAGTTTTCAGTACAGTGAAGAATTGGCGGCGGCGGAGCAAGCAGCGCGCGACGCGGGTGCGGCTGTGATGAGCTTGTTCAATGGCAAGTTCGATGTCCGCGAGAAAAGCAAAAATAATCCGGTCACCACGGCCGATCTCGAAGCCAATCGCATTATCCGCCAGCGGATTCTCGAGGCATTCCCCGCCGACGGCTGGCTATCGGAAGAAGATCAGGACAATCCCGAGCGCTTGGCTTTGTCGCGGGTATGGGTCGTCGATCCGATCGACGGGACCAAAGAGTTTATCGAAGGCGTGCCGCAATTTGCCATATCGATTGCTTTTGTGGTCGACGGTCGACCGCAGGTCGCGATTGTTTATAACCCCGCGAAGGAGCGTTTTTACAAAGCCGCACTGGGTCAAGGTGCTTTCTTGAATGACGAGACTATTCACGTCAGTTCGCGCCGTGACATCAACGGCGCTTCACTTTTGGTGAGCCGCTCCGAGCCGCAAAGAAAATTTCAAGTTTTCGTCGACCACTGTGCGATACGACCGGTGGGCAGCATTGCCTATCGGCTCGCCAAAGTGGCGGGCGGTGACGGCGACGCTACCATTACGTTTCGAAACATTCACGAGTGGGACATTTGTGCCGGCGTGCTGATGATCGAGGAAGCAGGCGGCAAGGTGGTGGACGGCGAGGGCAAGCCGATGCGATTCAATCGCGAGCTACCGAAGCATCGCGGTGTCGTCGCAACCAACAGCCTTTTGAGCAAAGGGTTGCAGAGCCTGTGGGCCGACGCAATGGCGGCGAAGAAGTAATGCTCTGGCGAGTGATGAGCGAGATCCAAGGTCATGGGTAAATGTATTTACTGCGGTGCAAGCGCCGGACTGTTGGGACGCGTTTGCGGCGATTGTAAAAAGCTTCTCGCTCGCGTCGCCGAGCTGCGTGGCAAAGTAAGCTACGGGCAGTTTCTCGACGGCCTGGAGCAAACCGGGGTCGACAAAGAGAAAATCCTGATATTTCTGCAAGCCGATCCGGATGGCAAAGGCAGCATTCAAGATCAGGTGACCGCGGAGATGACGACCGAGCTGATGAAGGTCATGGGCATCTCTGGGCGTCAAACCGCCGATGAAGTGAAACGGATTCGCGATCTTGTCGACAAAGATTCCGAATAAACCACGCTCGATTAACATGGCTCTGACGATTTATCTCTCTCTAATTTTTTTGGCGCTTTACCTCGTTGGCTTGGCCATTCAGCGTTGGCTCTTTTGGCGTGATCGGCAGCGAATGGCCGGTGAAAGCCGCGACGGCGGACGGGTGATCGCAAAAGTGGAAGACTTGACGCCCGGGTCGGTAAAAAAATTCTGGCTGATCTGCCAGAAATATCGATTGGACGCATTTCTGATCAACGACCGGGGAAGTTTTCACGCCTACGTGAACCGCTGCCGGCACATGCCGACGCCGCTCGACTTTGTCCGCGATGAATTTATCAGCGACGATGGACGCTTTTTGCGCTGTTACACGCATGGGCGCTCTATCGTTTGCCGGTGCGCGTCGATCGCGGCGAAGTTCTCGTCGCCTGTCCGCAGGGCGATCTGAAAGCATTGGCGGATTGAGGGTGTTCTATCTAATGGATACGAGGCAAAAGAAGTCCTTAGGCAAATTAGTCGGCACGGTGGGCGAGCTGGAGCATGGCAAGAGCAAGAAATTCACTTTGCGCCGTGGCCAGCGCGACCTCGAGGCATTGCTTGTCAACTATGAAGGCAATTACTTTGCCTACGTCAATCGCTGTCCTCATACCGGAATTACGCTCGACTGGGTCAATAACCAGTTTTTTAGCTCGGATAACCGTTATCTCATGTGCGCCACGCACGGCGCCGTGTTCGAGCCGCCGACCGGCGAATGCGTCTGGGGCCCCTGCTTTGGGCTGGCGCTGCAAAACGTGCCGATCCAGATCGATGGCGAACAGATCTATGCGAGCCTTCCCGGCGCCAATGAGAACGAGTGATTTTTGGAAGCGCAGGCAACCCATAGATTAGGAGGACGTCATGACCGACTGCCTGTTCTGTGGCATCGTCGCCGAGAAGGTAAAAGCCAACGTCGTTTTTAAAAACGATTATGTCGTCGTCTTTAAAGACATCAATCCCAAGGCGCCGGTTCATCTTCTGATCATTCCGCGCAAGCACATAGCCGGGGTGCTCGATATCGAACCGGAAGACAGCGCGATCATCGGCGAGATTTTTCAGGTCGCCGCTCGGCTTGCGCGCGATCATGGCATCGCCGAGAGCGGCTTTCGGGTGACGGTCAATTCCGGTCCCGACGCCGGCCAGAGTGTTTTTCACCTGCATTATCATTTGTTAGGCGGGCGTCAGATGACGTGGCCGCCGGGTTAGTTCGCGACTCGACGTCTTCAGACAATTGCATCAGTGGAGGACAAGATGGCGGATGAATGGCACAGCGCGACGAGCGATATGGCGGTGCGGCAGTTTGATGTGGCCGCGAACAAGCTCGGCATCGATCCCAACGTGGCGGCCCGGTTGCGCCGCCCCGATCGGGCGATGATCGTCAGCGTGCCGACTCGCATGGACGACGGCCGCGTGCACGTTTTTACCGGCTATCGGGTTCAGCACAACGATGTGTTGGGACCGTTCAAGGGCGGTATTCGTTATCACCCGGCAGTGAACCTCGGTGAAGTCTCGGCGCTGGCGATGTGGATGACCTGGAAATGCTCTCTGGTCGGCTTGCCGCTCGGCGGGGCCAAGGGTGGCATCGCCTGCGATCCCGCGCATCTTTCGCGCAGTGAGCTGCAGTCGATGACGCGGCGTTTTACCGCGGAAATTTTGAATATCATCGGACCGGAAGTCGACGTACCGGCGCCGGACATGGGGACGAATGAGCAGGTAATGGCATGGATAATGGACACTTATTCCCAGCACAAGGGCCATGCCGTGCCGGAAATCGTGACGGGCAAGCCGGTGGCGATCGGTGGCACGCTCGGCCGGCGCGAAGCCACCGGCCGTGGCGTTGTCTATATGATCATCGAAGCGGCGCGCTACCTCGGCATTGATCTCTCCAAGTGTACCGCGGCTGTGCAGGGTTTCGGCAATGTCGGCTCGGTGGCGGTTAAAGAACTCGCAAATATCGGCGTCAAAATCATTGGTGTTTCGGACCGAACCGGCGGGTTCGTGGACACCAAGGGATTGCCGGTGGACAAACTGCTCGAAGTCGCCAACAAGAATCACAGCCTCGAGGGCTGTCCGTACGGCGACAAAATTAGCAACGCCGAACTCTTAGAGCTGAAATGTGATATCCTCGTTCCGGCGGCGCTAGAGATGCAAATCACAGAAAAAAACGCGGCACGCTTGCAATGCCGGGTCCTTGCCGAGGGCGCCAACGGTCCGACTACGCCTGAAGCCGATGCGATTCTGCACGATAAAGGAGTATTTTTAATCCCGGATATTTTGGCCAATGCCGGCGGCGTCGTGGTGTCGTATTTCGAGTGGGTGCAGGACTTGCAAAACTTTTTTTGGAACGAGGCGGAAGTCAATAACAAGCTGCGTGAAATTTTGGTCAAAGCCTTCCAGGAAGTGCTCGCGATGAGCCAGAATCAGTCGGTCAACATGCGCCTGGCGGCGCTGATGATCGGTATCGATCGCGTGGTCCGGGCAATGCTCTGGCGCGGGCTCTACGCCTAGCGCGATTGCTTGTTTTTGCCGGCCGCGTCCTAACTCCGCATTGAAGCGGCGCCGATAAACTGCTAACCAAAAGGGATCAAATTGTAAGAGGTAGGCAATGGTTCAGGCGACCCAACTCAGACCCGGCATGATTATCATCCATGAGGGCGGCCTTTTTCGGGTGACGGCGGTGCATCATTTGACCCCCGGCAACAAGCGCGGCTTCATGCAGACAAAAATGAAAAACTTGAAGACCGGCATCGGCACGGAATACAAATTCCGCTCCGAGGATCGCGTCGATCAGGCGATTCTCGATAACCGGCAAATGCAGTACCTTTATGCCGAAGGAGACCTGCATACGTTTATGGATACAGAGACCTATGAGCAAATTACCTTGCCGGCCGAAGACATTGGCGATTTGCTCTCCTATCTGCTGCCCAACTCCGTGGTTGGGATCGAATTTCACGACGGCAAACCGGTGGGGATCAATCCGCCGTCGACCGTTGATTTGGAAGTCGTCGATACCGAGCCTTCCATGAAAGGCGCGACCGCCAGCGCTTCGTATAAACCGGCGAAGCTCGAGACCGGCGTGACGGTTCAAGTGCCGCCGTTCGTGCAAGTGGGTGACAAGGTGCGCGTTGATCCGACGGACGGATCCTATCAAGAGCGGGTCAAGTAGATTTGATTTTTTCTAAAACCGCTTGGACTTGACGCTCGAGATCCTCCAGGCTGCCGTTATTTTCGATCACATAATCTGCGAGCCGCCGTTTTTCCTCCAAGCTCATCTGCGCATCGATATGCTTCTGGGCTTGTGCCGGGCTGAGATTGTCTCGGGCTTGTAAGCGTTTTTGTTGAGTCTCGATGTCGCAGGCGACCAGGATTACCGGGCGCAGCCATTCTTGTAGGTTGCCTTCGAAGAGCAGCGGCACTTCGTAAACGATCACGGCATAGCCGGCGGCGGCATGCTCGCGGATTCGTTGTTCGGCCAGCGCACGGACCTGCGGATGAATAATGGATTCGATTTTTTTTCGCGCGGCCGGATCGTCAAATATGATTGCGCGCAGTTTTTGCCGATCGAGAGCGCGGTCCGGTTGCAGCACGGCGGTGCCAAAGGCGTTAACGATCTCGGTCCAGGCTTGGCGGTCGGGTTCGACCACCTCGCGCGCCAGGACATCCGCGTTGATGATCGCGGCGCCCTGGCGCTTGAGAATTTCTGCAACCGTGCTTTTCCCCGAGGCGATGCCGCCGGTTAAGCCGACTAAGCCGGGCGAACGTGTTATGATGGTGTTGGAGGTCGTTTTTACATGGCCCAAGTGGTGATCTATACAACGAGTTATTGTCCGTATTGTACGGGTGCAAAGTCTTTACTCCGGTCAAAAAAGGTAACTTTCGAAGAGATCGACGTAACCCACGATCCGCGGCGCCGAGCCGAAATGGAAACGCGGTCGCAGCGCCGCACGGTGCCGCAAATATTTATCGACGGCGAGCCGATCGGCGGTTACGACGATGCGCGGCAACTGGACGCAAGCGGCGAGCTGGATCGTTTGTTGGGGCGGTAAATGTCATGGCGATCACAACCGAAAATCGCAGGAATGAAACGACGGTTCGCCCTGGAAACAATTAGTGGGGGAAACTGGAGGCGGCGAGCGGATTCGAACCGCTGCATCGAGGTTTTGCAGACCTCTCCCTTAACCACTTGGGTACGCCGCCTTCGCAATGACAGGTAACATGAACGTTCGCCGACTTTCAACAACGGCGTAAATTATTGACAACCCAGGGCGAAACACGTAATTAAAAAATTTAGGAGTTTTTGACATGGCGACGATGATTACCAGCGATTGTATTAATTGCGGTGCCTGTGAGCCTGAGTGCCCGAATAACGCAATCAGCCAAGGTGATCCCGTATATGTGATCGATCCGCTACTGTGCACCGAATGCGTCGGCTTTCACGACTACGAAGCCTGTGCGGCGGTTTGCCCGGTCGATGTTTGCGTGACCGATCAAAACAATATCGAAACCGAGGAGGTTCTTATCGCGCGTGCGCGCGCGTTGCATCCCGGCACCGACTTTGGCGAGAATTTTCAATCTCGTTTCAGAAAAGGACAAGCTGACAGCGCGGCGGCTCCGAATACACAAGCCGTGGCTCCGGTAGAAAAACCCGCCGCCGCTGCGCCGATGCCGGCAACCAAGCCGGCCGCGGTGCCAAGCGCACCCGTCGCAAAAACACCACCTCCGCCACCGGTCGCCGCCGCGCCGAAACCTGCGCTTACCCGAAAGGAACCGCGGCCGAAAAAAACTTTTCGGCACGAGAACAACTCTTAAAGGAATAGTTTGGTGGATGGTAATTTTACTCCAGCCGGTGATCGGCGCCTTGCCGCACAGTATCAAGAAACGGCTCGAAGTGGCGATGCAAACACCCTTGTTCACCGCGGCCGGGAGCACCGGCCTCAATATTGTTCACAACGCAGTTTTGTATCCGCTGGTTTGCATGGCAATCGCCGCAGCCATCAACGGTGTGCAGGTGATATTCAGCCAAGATATCAACAAGTACGTTCTGATCGGCTTATTGCTCGCGATGGTCGAAGGAGTTATTCGATTAAAAGATGGTATTTTTAAGGCTAAGCCAGCGAACGAAATGACTTTCCTACCTTCGTTTTATGGCGTGCCGCTGGCCATAATTGCTGATTTTGTCCTGGTGAATTATACCGGGTTGGTCAGAGAGATTCCCGTTCCGGTGGAAGGCTTTTATTCCAAAGGGTTTGTCGACAAGCTTGAAAGAGAGCGACGTTATGGCAACGTTTATACGGTGGAGGACCGTGGCGCTTCTTATCTCGTGCGCATGGAGTTTCCCGACTATGATTACGATTTGTTATTGCAAGACGAGCAGCTCATCGTGAAGGGTAAATGTTCGGATGAGAAGGTGCGAAAGATTTCTTCGAGCGTGGGGGCGTTCCCGCCGGAATTCACAACCGTGATTCCATTTCGCGACAGAATTGTTGGGCTAGCGCACCATTTCGAAAATAAGCTTCTGGAAGTACTGCTTGTAAAAGCATAGCGGGGATTGCGGGAGCGTCAGATCAATAGCGAAGCCAAAGCAAGAGTCAATTCTTTCGAAGAGCCACAGGAAGAGAATCTCGCCTGTGGCTCTTTTGCGTCCGGCGACACCGTGCGATTTCGTCCGATGACCACCGCGGATTTAGATGAGGTCATGGTCATTGAGCGGACGTCGTTTCGCTTTCCGTGGAGTACCGGGTTTTTTCTGCAGGAGCTGCAAGTCGCGTGCGCACGTTCGATCCTCGCTGAGATTGATGGCAGAATTGTCGGCTATATTCTTTTCTGGATGCTACCGGGCGCAGTGGATATTCATAACATCGCGGTGCACGTTGATTTTCGTCGGCGCGGTATTGCACGTGTGCTGTTAGGGCAGGTCGTCACCGAGGCCAAACGCCAATCTAATGTTCGTGTGATGCTTGAGGTTCGTCGATCAAACATCCAAGCTCAAAAGCTTTATGAATCGCTCGGATTTATTACTACGGGGATCCGTAAAGGCTACTATTCCGATGATGGCGAAGACGCCTTAGCGATGACGCTTGAATTGGCGTCCCAGGACTGAATCAGTGTTTCCGGGTCTGCATATTTGTTGATTTTTAGTGAATATTAATATTCGACGTTTAAACTATTGAAAGCGCAGTTCTTTCCATATCTACTCGTGCCCTTGACGCCCTCTCTATGTCTGGTGTATAACTAGTCTGTTAGCAATAAGTTAAATAGCGGTCAGCCTTACCGACCGCTAATTTTTTGATGGGTCCCGAGTCGCGGGGCCGAAAGAGAGCGGCGCTTTAGAGATGTTTTGTCCACAAACTAACTCCAGTCAGCCGCTCAGCCAAGTCAGC
>WNFK01012328.1_pt1 | contig 11167 bp, 12 predicted proteins | sample 5400281 | NCBI WGS metagenome assembly WNFK01 (sample SAMN13153350, study PRJNA577476) | soil metagenome | isolation source: 20 cm soil on Douglas fir-dominated hillslope | place: USA:California | collected 2013-09-17
AACGCGCGGATCGGTAAGGCCAAAGCGGAATACTTCCCCAAGATCTCGCTCACCGGCATGCTCGGCGTCGAGAGCGTGTCGCTGTCCGACCTCTTTACCAGTGGGTCACGGTTTTGGTCGATCGGTCCCACTATGACCGTTCCCCTCTTCACGGCGGGGCGGACCAGCAATACCGTCAAGGGCTTCGAGGCACGCCAGCAGCAGGCGGCCACGCAGTATGCACAGACGATCCAGCAGGCGTTCCGCGAGGCCGAGGACGCCCTCGTCTTCCATCGCAAAGTGCGGGAGATCCGCACGGAGCGTGAGCGCCGCGTGGGGGCGACCCGGCGGGCGCTCTCGCTGGTCACTCTCCGCTACGAACGGGGGCTCTCCACACAGCTCGAGGTGCTCGACGCCCAACGCCAGCTCTTCAGCGCGGAGTTGGAGCTCGCCTCGACCACGCGGGACCAGCTCGCCGCCGTCGTCCAGCTGTACAAGGCCCTGGGAGGCGGATGGCAAAGTCAGCCTCCAGCCGGCCACAGTCCGTCCCAATGACGCGAGGTCAAGAACTCACCTATTCCTCGCGTCCGACCCTGCGGACGAAAGGGAAGCAGACTGCACTCATTGTGGTCGTCGTTTCGCTTCTGCTCGCGAGCGCGCTAGAGCCCGCGCTAGCGCAGGAGCGGCTGGTCCGTTTCGACGGACGCGTGCAGTGGATCGCGGGCCAGCTGATGGCCGTGCATCCGGCCAGCGGCTATAGCGTCACCGTCGATCTGGTGGGCGTCCCTCAGAACGAGTACGCAGGGCTGACCGTCGGAGATTGGGTGCTGGTCATCGGCGTGATCAGGAACGGCAACCACCGGGTCATCGGGACATCCATCATGCGGGGCGAGTTCCAGGCGCCGTGAGATCGAGGGCCGGCGCTTCTTGGCCGAGAAAGTGATCAGGAGGCTGCGTTGACCCAAGAGCCTGCCCCTTTACTCGAATGCCACTCGTGGCAACGTCGACGTTACGCTCCGCGTCGATGGCACAAAGTTGGAACGACCGGCGGCGTGACGCCGAGTTCACGGAGCCTCAACACGGATGAATTCGAGCATGACTCTCCGCGAATTCACCATCGCCGGGCCATAGAGCCTGCGGCCGTTCAGCGTGAGGGACATCCCGCGTCGTCCGTTGGCCGCGGAGAGGATCACGCGATTCCCGTCCACGGTCGAAGTGCCTGAATACTCGCGGGCGGCTCCGCCGTTGGGGCGCCCCGTCATGGTCCATGTCCCATCGTCGTTGATCCGGAGGGTGGCGTTGCCGTTGTTGATCGACGCGGACGAGCCGACTTCCCACCCTGATCCGTACCACGTTCCGCTCAACGGCGAGCGGCCGGACGGTATCGAAGCGGCAGCAGACCCCACCCGCGCTGCGTCGTTCGCGGCATGGTTGCTCGCACACCCAGCCAATAGCGTCGCCAGGGCAATGCTCAACACGGCGATCGATCGGTTCGTTATCTTGCCTTCCTCCATGCGAGGCGCGCGATCGCCGCGCTGCCGCCGCTCACCAGCCGCTACACCCGGATCGCACTCACCCAAAAGCTGCGCCGCATCATCGATGAGGGCTCGGGCTACAGCCTCGCGCTCGAAGGCATCAGCGCCGCGGACGTGGCGCGCACCGCGGCCCAGAACAAGCGAGCCCGCTCGGCGTGAAGGGTCTCGGTGAGGTGACAGCAATATCGGTGGCATCGAATGCGGTGTATCACGCGACAGGCAAGCGCGTGCGCGACCCGCCAATCACCCTCGAGAAGATTTTTCTGAAGGGCGCGATGGCCGGGAGGCGCGCCGTCGCCGTTTTCCGTGGACTGAGTCTGGGCATTGGTTCAGGCATTCATCCCCCGCATGCGCACATCTCGATCCCGGTTCCGGAGCAATGAACCGGCCGGCCGGACGTCATGACGCCAGCCGCCCGAAGCGGCGAGTAGAGCCGAGGCGTGACCACGATCGCGGATTTCGCCGGTGATCTGACGCTTGCGCCCGATCGGCACGCTCGCCGCATATCCATCGCGGAGGCGATCGAGTGGGCGGGCCGTTTCAAGCGTCAGGGGAGAACCGAAGGAACGGTGACCCGCTGCGCTACTTCACGACGCTCACGTCGGCGTCCCGGGCGCTCGCCCGCAGGCTGACGAAACAGGAGGCAAGCGCCTCGCAGCCTGCCCGTTTCGGCGGCGCCGCCGTGGGTGAGTGTCATACAAGTCGCTGTCGGGTAACGTGCGCCGCCCTGGCACGCCGCGTGCACAGCTCAGCCTCTCGACCAGGGTCAACGCCGCTCCTGGAGAAGCGCCGTCGCTTCGCGATGACGTTTTCCTTCACCGGGAGGTGCCGAAGATGCCTCTGGGCGCATGGATGACCTGCGGCGCGCACGCGCTCCTCGAGCGCTCGCCGATGCGCGACGACGTCGCGATCGACCTGGGCGGCGCGTCGTGAGCGCGCTCCTCGAGGTGCGCCACCTCTCCGTCGGATTTCCGACGCTCGGCGGGCTCGTCGAAGCCGTGAGCGGGGTGTCCTTCACCCTCGAGCGCGGACGTGTCGTGTGCCTGCTCGGCGAGTCCGGCTCGGGCAAGAGCGTGACGCTGCGCTCGATCGTGCGACTCAACGCCGCCGCGCGAACGCACGGACAGATCCTGCTCGAGGGCCGCGACGTGCTCGCGCTGTCGCGACGCGAAATGCGCGACAGCCGCCGCTGCTCCGCGGCGATGGTGTTCCAGGAGCCGATGACCGCGCTGGATCCCGTGTACACCATCGGCGCGCAGATCGAGGAGACCGTGCGGCGCCATCGCAGCGTGAATCGCATCGACGCGCGGCGCCGGGCGCGGGAGCTCCTTGATCTGGTGCAGATCCCGTCACCCGAGCGGTGCCTTGCCGCGTATCCTCACGAGATCTCGGGCGGCATGCGGCAGCGCGTGATGATTGCGATCGCGCTGGCGTGCGAGCCCAAGCTGCTGCTGGCCGACGAGCCGACCACCGCGCTCGACGTGACCGTGCAGGCGCAGATCCTCTGGCTCCTGCGCGACCTGCAGCGCCGGCTCGGCGTCGGGCTCATCATGGTCACGCACGATCTCGGGGTCGCGGCCGAGATCGCAGACGACGCGCTGGTGATGTACGCGGGTCGCATTGTCGAGCAGGCGCCGATCGAGCGGCTGTTCGAGCACCCCGTGCATCCGTACACGAAGGGTCTCATGGCCGCCACCGTGCGCCGCGGTCAGCGCGGGCGGCCCCTTGTGCCGATCCCCGGAGCGCCGCCGAACCTCGCCGTCTTGCCGCCCGGCTGCGCGTTCGCCCCACGCTGCCAGCGCGTCGCCGAGATCTGCCATTCGGTCCGGCCTGTGCTCGAACAGCTCGACCACGATCACCATGCCCGGTGCCACCTCGCCGTGAGCCGGGGCACGTCCATCGCATCCGTCGCATCTGCCGCCGCGGGGTAGTGCCCGCCACAAAGGAGTCGTCGATGAAAATCTCAGTGATTGGGGTGGCCGTGGTCTTAGTGCTCGTGGCTGCGCTCACCGGTACGGCGGTTGCCCAGGGCGGCACGCTGCGCATCGGAATGACGGCAAGCGATATTCCGTACACGGGCGGCCAGGCCGACAACGGTTTCGAGGGCCTCCGCTTCGTCGGTTACCAGATCTACGAGCCGCTCATCAACTGGGACGTCACGAAGGATGACCGTCTCGCGACACCCACGCCGGGGCTCGCGGAGTCCTGGGCCGTTCGGAAGGACAACCCGCTCATCTGGACGTTCAGGCTTCGCAAGGGCGTCACGTTCCACGACGGCAGCCCGTTTAACGCTGACGCGGTCGTCTTCACCTTCGAGTCTGTCAAGCAGAAGGACGCGCCGCACTTCGACCGCGTGGGTGCGAGCAACGCGGGCGTCCGGATCTCGCTGCTCAAGAGCGTGAAGAAGATCGACGACTACACGGTGGAGTTCGAGTCGGTGAAGCCGTCGAGCTTCGTGCCGTACCAGCTCCTCTACGTGATGATGGTGTCGCCGACGAACTGGGCGAAGGTGGGGAAGGACTGGCGCAAGTACGCCGAGTCGCCGTCGGGGACGGGACCGTTCAAGGTCACCCGCTTCGTGCCGCGCGAGCGGCTCGAGCTCGAGGTCAACAAGGCGTACTGGAATCCCAAGCGCATGCCGAAGATCGATAAGCTCGTGCTGTTGCCGATGCCCGAGCCGACTACGCGACTGGCGGCGCTGCGCAGCGGTCAGGTGGACTGGATCGAAGTCCCGCCGCCTGACGCTATCACGCCGCTTAAGGCCCAGGGCTTCCAGATCGTGACCGGACCGTATCCGCACAACTGGGGTCACACGCTGCGCCTCGACAAGGCGCCGTGGGATAACAAGCTGCTGAGGAAGGCGGCGAACTACGCGATCGACCGGGTCGGCATCTGCAAGAACCTCCTAAACGACACGTGCGTTCCGGGGACGGGCGTCATTTACAAGGGCCACCCGTGGTTTGGCAATCCCAAGGAGACGTACGAGTACAATCCGGAGAAGGCGAAGGCGCTCGTCAAGCAGGCCGGCTACGGCGACGGGCGGCGGCCGCCGCGCGCGGTGCATCTGATCTCGACGTCCGGCTCGGGCCAGATGCTGCCGCTGGCCATGAACGAGCTGATCCAGAAGAACCTGAAGGACGTAGGGCTCGACATGGAGGTGCAGCCGGTCGAGTGGAATACCCTGCTCACGCGCTGGCGTGCCGGGTTCCACACGCCGGAGAACGAAGGCCTGAACGGCTGGAACATCTCGCTCGCGTTCCCCGATCCCTCGTCCGCGTTCCAGCGGTTCTTCCACTCGAGATCGGTGATCCCGACCTCGCTGAACACGATGCCCTATCTCAACCCGGAGGCGGACGCGATCATCGACGCCGCCGAGAAGACGTTCGACGTGAAGGAGCAGGATCGCCTGCTCGGCAAGCTGCACGAGGTGCTCGTAGACGACGCGCCGTGGATCTTCATCGTACACGACCTGAACCCCCGCGCGATGTCCGCGAAGGTGAAGGGCTTCGTGCAGCCGCAATCGTGGTTCGTGGACCTCACCACGGTGAGCGTGACGAAGTAGGGGCGCCGCGGTGGGCTCCCTCCTCTTCCGCCGGCTTCTGCTGACGCTGCCGACGCTGCTCGGCGCGAGCCTGATCGTGTTCACCATGGTCAAGCTCGCGCCCGGCGATCCGATCTCGGTCCTGATGCCGGCGGACGCGGGCCAGGCGGAAATCGAGGCGGTCAAGCAATCGCTCGGGCTTGACCGTCCCTTGCCCGTGCAATATCTGAAGTGGCTCGAGCGGATCCTGCACGGCGACCTGGGACGGTCGATCGCCACGCGGCGCCCCGTTGTGGCCGACCTCGGCGACGCCCTCCGCAACAGCCTCGCCCTCGCGCTCGCCTCCTCGGCGCTGGCGCTCATCCCGGGCCTACTGCTCGGAATGCTGGCCGCGTTCAAGCGGGGTGGCCCCATCGACAAAGTCGTGAGCGCGGTCGCCATCACGGGCGTGTCGATCCCGCACTACTGGGCCGGCATCCTGCTGGTCATCGTCTTCTCGGTGCAGCTCGGATGGCTGCCGGCCATGGGCGGCCCCGCCGATCCCGGTGTCATCCCCTACCTGCGCCACATGGTGCTGCCGGCCGTGGCCCTCGCGCTCATCCCGCTCGGCGTTATCACGCGGGTCGTGCGCTCGGCGGTGCTCGACATCCTGGCGCAAGAGTTCGTCCTCACCTTGCGGGTGAAGGGCCTGCACGCTGGCGCCATCGTCAGACACGTGCTGAAGAACGCGTCCCCGCAGATCCTCACGGTGATGGGGCTGCAGTTTGGCTTCCAGCTCGGCGGCTCCGTGCTGGTGGAGACGGTGTTCTCGTGGCCGGGGACGGGCTACCTGCTCAACATCGCCATCTTCCAGCGTGACATGCCGCTGCTGCAGGGGATCATCCTCGTCCTCTCCACGATGTTCGTGCTGCTCAACCTCGCGGTGGACGTCCTGCAGGGCATGATCGACCCGCGGATCGTGCGGAGCTGACGCGATGCTGAGCGTGTCGTCATCCGAGACTGCCCCGGCGGTTCGTCCCTCACATGTCACGCGCGTCGCCGGACCGCCGTCGTACTGGCGCCTCGTGGGGCGGCGTCTCGCGCGGGATCCGGTCACGCTCGTCGCCGGCGCGCTGCTCGGCGCCGTCGTGCTGTCGGCGATCTTCGCGCCGCTCCTCGCGCCTTACGACCCGACGACCGGGAGCATCCGGCTGCGCCTCGCTTCGATCGGCGCCCCCGGCCACCCGCTCGGCACCGACGAGCAGGGGCGCGACATGCTGAGCCGGCTCCTCTTCGGCGGCCGCATGACGCTGCTGGCGGCGCTCACGCCGATTGTCGTCGCATGCGTCTTCGGCAGCGCCCTCGGCATCGTCGCGGGCTATCTCGGCGGGGTGCTGAACGCGGTCATCATGCGGGTGAGCGACGTCTTGTACGCGTTTCCCGCGATCCTCCTCGCCATCGCGATCTCGGGCGCCCTGGGACCGGGCCTCGGCAACACGCTGATCTCGCTGTCGGTAGTGTTCCTCCCACGGATCATCCGCGTGGCCGAAGCGGTCACCGTGCAGACGAAGTCACTGGAGTTCGTCAGCGCGGCGCGCGCGGGCGGCGCCGGCCCCTGGCCGATCGTGCGTTACCATCTGCTCCCGAACGTGCTCGCTCCGATCCTGGTGTTCACGAGCACGCAGGTTTCGCTCTCGATCATCCTCGCCGCCGGTCTGTCCTTCCTCGGGCTCGGCGTCACCCCGCCGGCGGCGGAGTGGGGGCTGATGCTCAACACGCTGCGACAATCGATTTATGTCAATGCGTGGGTGCCGGCGCTGCCCGGCCTGGCGATCTTCGTGGTGTCGATGGTGTTCAACCTCCTCTCCGATGGCCTGCGCGACGCGATGGAGCTGCGCACATGACGCCGCTGCTCGAGGTCGATGGCCTGGTGAAGCACTTTCCGCTGCGCCGCGGGACGCTCCGCGCGGTGGACGGCGTGTCCTTCAGGATCGAGCTCGGAGAGACGCTCGGTGTCGTCGGCGAGTCGGGCTGCGGGAAGTCCACGCTCGCCCGTCTCATCCTGCGCCTCATCGACGCCGACGCGGGTGAGGTGCGGTTCCGCGGCGAGGATCTCTTCGCGGCGTCCGACACACGGCTCAAGCGCGTGCGCCGGGATCTTCAGCTCGTGTTCCAAGACCCCTACGCGTCACTCAACCCCCGGATGACGACGCGTGACGCGATCGCGTTCAACCTGCTGATCCACGGGACGGCGCGCTCGTCGGCGCGCGAGCGCGCCGACGCGATCCTCGACGACGTCGGCCTCGACCCCGCGCTCTTCGGCGGCCGCTACCCGCACGAGCTGTCGGGCGGCCAGCGGCAGCGGGTCAACATTGCGCGCGCCCTCGTGCTCGACCCATGCCTCATGGTGCTGGACGAGCCGGTATCGGCGCTGGACAAGTCCGTACAGGCCCAGGTGTTGAATCTGTTGCAGCGGGTGAAGGCCGACCGTGCGCTGACGTACCTGCTGATCTCGCACGACCTCAACGTCATCGAGTACGTGAGCGACCGCGTGATCGTCATGTACCTCGGCCAGGTCGTCGAGACGGGACCGGTGACCGAGCTCACCGAGCATCCTCGCCATCCTTACACGCAGGCCCTGTTCGCCTCGGCGCCGACCATGGCCCCGTCGCAGCGCCTCGAGCGGCCGCCGATCACCGGAGACCCGCCGAATCCCGTCAACCCGCCCTCAGGCTGCCGGTTCCGGACGCGCTGCGCCTTTGCGATGCCCCAATGCGCAGAGGTGTCACCGCCGCTGCTCGCGCTCGGCCCGCAGCACACGGTGGCCTGCCACCTGTTCACGACCAACTAGGAGTCGATGCGCCATGAGACCGACGGATCGAGGCGCCAGCGTGCGGACGATCTCTCGCCGCGGATTCCTGACGATGGCGGCATCCGCGGTTTCCATGGCGGCGGTCACCGGCCACGGCACGCCGTGACGTTCGCACTCAGTCACAGTAGGCCGAATGGAGTTTTTGACCGGGACAACCCAATGATAGAAGCCCTCCCGCAGTTCGAGGACTTGGTCGCTGTGGAGTTGGGCAAGCAACCGCTGACCGATCGGTCCTTGGAGCAAGCGGGTGCCGAGAGCGGCGTCGCCTCGGCCACCACCCTCAATTACTGAAGAGCTTCTTCCGCCACTCGGCCCTGCCTTTTTCGTGCCTAGGGCAGGACATTATTTACGTATCCATCATTAGTTGCCCTCTGTCCGGCGCGGCGCGAACGAGGAGTAGAGTGCCGCGCCAGCGACGATGAGGTTGGCGACGACCACCGGCACCGCGTCGATCGCGATCCCATACATCACCCAGAGCAACGCGGCCCCTGCTTGGATTCGCCTGAGTGTCAGCGGTCGGCGAAAGAAATAGGAGCTTGCGAACACGGCCGTGGCGAGCCATCCGATGATGGTGAGGCTCATCCCGTGCCAACGTCGGAATACTGTCGCAGGGTGACCCAGTCCGTTCGTGCTTTGTCCCACGCTTGCAACGACAGCCCCTTGGAGGCGAAGAGCTGGCGGATCCGCGCGGCGTCCCAGCCGACCACGTCTTCGAGGATGGGCACCAGGACGCTGAGGGCGTTGTCGCTGATGACGGTTCTTCTTGCGATCCGCGTAATGTGCTTGGCCTCCGACACCGCGATCGTGAAGCCATTCCCGCTGTTGACGTGCAGCATCACGTGGACATCGGAGCTGCCGTCACCGACGTAAACGGTCCGGTCCGGGCTGATCTGCAGCTGGCCCGAGAGCGCCTCGAGGATCGCGACCTTGCCGTAGCCGGCGGGGACCTGCGTGACTGCGCAGATTTCGCCGGAGCTCGCGTCATACGCGCACTCCGCGCCGTAGATGTGGTCCGGGGGAACGATGCCCTCGAGCGCAGACTCGACCACCGTCCTGGGTGCAGCCGAGATGACATAGAACGAGAACTGATACTGGTCGGCGCCAGCCTCGAGCGACGTGACGAAGCGCTTGACGTCCTTCTTCAATCGCACTTGCTTGCCTGTCTCGATCAAGTGCTCGCGGCGTACGCACCGGAACTCGGGATCGTGGCGAAGGAGATATGTGAGCTCGGCGCCCTGCTGGACCAGGTGAATGTCCGACAGACCGGCGACCTTCTCGCGAAAGTTCGGCACGCCGATCAACTCGCTGAGAACGTGACCGGAATCGTTGAAGCTCAGCGTCTGGTCGAAGTCGCTGGCGATGAGGTAGTGGCCGGGCGCTGCCCCACTGATGGACATGTTGATTCCCCCCACCCTTTGGATGCAGAGATGACGCCATGCGTCGCCCGCCGGGTGTTGACGGGCGTTTTGGCTGTTGAGCGCGGCCCGACCTGCTGTTTTGGTGGGCATGCGCCCAAGGATTCGGCAGCGCGATTTCTGCGGCGATTTTGCAATGCCAGCGAAATGCGCCGAGCAGTGCCTCAGCAGGCGAGAGCGGCCGTTCAAATGACTCCGACACCTGAGGTGAAGTCAGATGCAGGCCGTAAGGACATGAAAATTGTCTTGCGGCTTCATGACTCGTTCGTGTCGCGCGTCCTCTTCGTGCTCGTCGTGGGCTGTCCCTCGCCAAAACCTCATCCGACTCGCTCAGGCGCACCGGGATGCGTCAATCCGTCCACAGCCCAAGACCCCGAGCCTGGTTGGAGGTGGGGCGACCGGCATCGTTAGCAACTGTCTCCCGTGTCAAGTGGTTGGTGAATGATCGATGTAGTGCCACGCGGTGTTTGTACGCATCATCGCGTTGAGGATGGTGAGGAGCTTGCGCATGCACGCGGTCAGCGCGACTTTCTTCGGTTTGCCGGCGGCAAGGAGGCGACGATAGAACGCGCGGAGCACCGGGTTGCAGCGCGTGCCGACAAGGGCCGCCATGAACAGCGCCGCGCGCACGGGCGCGCGACCCACGGTCCCACGCCGAGGCCGTGGACGCACGGTAGGCCGGCGGAGTTTCTAGGCCAGGCTCTTCCAGACAAATACGCCTGCGTCGTCTGGCACGTTCTCGCCAGCGAAATACACAGATCGGCGGCGGCATCGGACTGCACCTCGGGGAGCACCAGACGAAGGAGGCCAAGTTCGCCGAGAACCAGGATCGCGTGGCTGGCGCCGGTGCGGGACAGCAGTCCGCGATCAGGACGTCAGCATCGACGCAAACGAGTAACGGCTCAGTCTTCTCGGGCCGGGCCATCCAGATCCTTCAGGGACAGCTTTCGAAGAAGCGCCCTAAGACCACCCGAAGCCGCCTGGTCCTCATGGAGGACGCAGGCGGGTTCTTGTGGTCTTGTTCGTTCCGAGTGTTGAACGCGATGGGGTGACAGCCGTTGACCAGCCACGCTGGGCCAACGGCGCTTTAGAGATGTTCGGCCGTGTCTTCGGCGGCGCGACGGTGCACCCGAAGGCACAAGGCATCTGGCGCGACGATGAACGAAGTGGTGCTCTCGCGAAGGATGAGCCGGTCGTCGTGCATTGCTATACGACACCGGCCGACATCGAAGATGCCAGGAACCTTGCCGAGCTCGGAGACTTCTGCAGAGGATAGGTGGCGACGCTCGCCAAGGACGCAGGGGTAAGGTTTCCGCGACGGGCGGTTACTTCGGCGCGATGTAGCTTCTTGCGGACGTCGAAGCCTTGTTGAGCTAAGCGGAAGACCGTGGGCCTCGCGTGCATATCGCAAACGCGGGGCGTGTACGGCGCTGAGTTCTGGGGGACGCCGAAGCCGTGTTGCTTCGGCGATTCCAACACCTAGCCGCATTCAGCACTCGGGGATGCGCAGCCCAGCCGAATACCGTTCTGATTTGGACGGCACGCATTCTCCGCTTCCCGTGTCAGTGACCGCCGAGTTCGACGAGATCGCGACCGGCGAGCGGACCCCCGGCCTGCTGCAGGCGGCCACCGGTCGCGAGACCGCCGAGATCGATCGCCGTGAAGCCAAAACTCTCGATGAGCTGTTTGATGAATGCGGTCGGTTCGGGATGGTCGCCCGAGACGAAGATCACGCGACGTCCTCCGTTCTTGACCGGCCCTTCATTGAAGCGGGCGGTGACGATCGAATTGAACGCCTTGACGATGCGGGCACCTGGCGCCAGGGCCGCCACGACCTCGCTCGCGC
>WNFK01170253.1_pt1 | contig 11161 bp, 11 predicted proteins | sample 5400281 | NCBI WGS metagenome assembly WNFK01 (sample SAMN13153350, study PRJNA577476) | soil metagenome | isolation source: 20 cm soil on Douglas fir-dominated hillslope | place: USA:California | collected 2013-09-17
AGGGGTGTGGTTCAGATCAGCGCCTACGTCGATGCTTGGCTCGCGAGTTACCTCGGGAACGGCGCGGTCTCTTCGTTCACCTACGCGCAGGCGATTTACGTTCTTCCTATCAGTCTTTTCGGCATGGCGATCTCGGCCGCCGAACTTCCGTCGATGTCGCGGGCGGTTGGAACCGCTGCGGAGATCGGAGCGTACCTCCGCGGTCGTTTGAGCGACGGGCTGGACCGCATTGCTTACTTCATTGTCCCCAGCTCGGTTGCGCTGTTCGCCCTCGGTGACCTGATCGTACACCTGCTGTTCCAGAGCGGGCGCTTTCAGCGCGACAACACGATCTGGGTGTGGCAGATCCTGATCGGCTCGACCATCGGACTGCTCGCGTCCACGATGGGCCGTCTCTATTCGTCGACGTTCTACGCGATGCGGGATACCAAAACGCCGCTTCGCTACGCCGTCGTTCGGGTCGTCCTCACGACTGTATTAGGATATCTCTTCGCGCTCGTCCTTCCGCCGATGCTCCATCTGGATCGCAAACTGGGGGCTGCAGGACTCACCGCGTCGGCTGGACTCGCCGGCTGGGTCGAGTTTTATCTCCTGCGCCGCGAGATCGACAAGCGAATTGGCCGCACGAGACTGGTTCCGGCGCGCATGGTGAGACTGTGGGGCGCGGCGATCGTCGCGGCGATGATCCCATGGATTTACAAGCTTTGGGTTGACCGGGGTGCCCCGGTGTTTTCGCCGCACGTGGCCGCAGTGCATTCGAAGTTGGCGGCGCTGATTCTACTGTTGGCTTATGGATTGGTCTATCTGGCGATGACGGCCGCGTTTGGAATTCCCGAGGCTAGAAATGTCATCGATCGTGGAAGGAGACTGTTCAGGCTCGTGTTGCGCACGGGGTGAACCAGGTTTCCGACGCATGGTATAATTACACATGCTGCCCATTCCTGATGCCATTGCTGTAAAGCTTCCGCACCTCCCCGACGGACCGGGAGTCTACATGTGGAAGGGAAGGGATGGGACCACCCTCTACGTCGGCAAGGCGAAGCGTCTACGCTCGCGCGTGCGCAGCTATTTCGCCAACGATCAGCTGGACAGCGTCAAGACAAGCCATCTGGTCAGTCTCGTCGCTGATCTGGAGACGATCGTCGTCCCGACCGAAGCGCACGCCCTCATCCTTGAAGCCAATCTGATCAAGGAGTACCGGCCTCGCTTCAACATCGCCCTGCGCGACGACAAATCGTATCCGTACATCAAAGTCACGATTCAGGAGCCTTTCCCCCGGGTCTTCGTGACGCGGCGGCTCGAGGACGACGGTGCCCGCTATTTCGGGCCGTACACCGATGTCGGGGCGATGCGCCGGGCTCTCAACGTGGTGAAGCGAATCTTCACCGTTCGGAGCTGCAACTATGACATGCCGGCTCAAATGCCCGAGCGGCCGTGCCTCGACTACTACATCAAGCGCTGCAAGGCACCGTGCATCTTCGCGCAGTCCCAGCACGACTACCGCGCGATGATCGATGAAGTCGTCCTCTTCCTCTCCGGGCGCCCCGACGAGGTAGTGCGGCGCGTGAAAGAGCGGATGGACCTCGCTTCCGAGCAGCTCGATTTCGAGAGGGCGGCGGAATTGCGCGATGTGCTTCACCACCTCGAGCAGATGGAAGAGCCGACAGTGGTGCTCGAGGTTGAAGGAGGCGATCGCGACGTCATCGGCTACGCTCGCGATGGCGACGATGCCTGCGTCACCGTTCTTCGGATCAGGGGAGGGAAGCTGCTGTCGCGCGAGCAGCGCTTCCTCGAGAATATCGACGGTGAGGACGATGGAGATGTCATGGCGATCTTCATGGCCGGGAGCTACGTCGGTATGCAGGAGAAAGCGCGACAGGTTCTCCTGCCATTCGATTTTCCCGATCGCGAGCTGATCGAACAATCGCTTCCGGACAGCAGGATCCAGATACCACAGCGCGGACCTCGCCGGGATCTCATTGCGTTGGCCGAACAGAACGCACGGCACCTCCTCGAGGAGCTCAAGCTCTCGTCGATGGAAGCCGATGAGCGCGCGGGCGACCCCGTCTATGAGCTCGGAAGAGAGCTGGGACTCCAGCGTCTGCCGCGTTCCCTGGTTTGCTTCGACATCTCGACCACTCAGGGAACCGATACAGTCGGGTCGTGCGTCTGGTTCGAGAACGGCCGCGCCAAGCGGGGCGAGTACCGGAAGTTCAAGGTGAAGACGGTGGAGGGGACGGACGATTTCGCCTCGATGCACGAGGTCGTGCGCCGATACTTCGACCGGCGGATTGGGGAGGAGAAGCCCTTGCCGGACCTCATAGTCGTGGATGGCGGCAAAGGCCAACTGAGCGCGGCGCATGACGCCCTTGTAGAAGTCGGGGTGACAGACCGGCCGCTCATCAGCCTTGCCAAGCGGGACGAGGAGATCTTTGTGTGGGGGCGGGGCGAGCCTCTCAAGCTCTCCCGGCGGTCGCCGGCGCTTCGGCTCCTACAGCAGGCTCGAGACGAGGCCCACCGCTTTGCGATTACCTATAATCGGAAGCGCCGGAGCATGCGCACGGTGACGTCGGAGCTCCTCAAGGTCCCCGGGATCGGCCCGGTGAAGCGACGGATGCTGCTCCAGCAGTTCGGAAGCGTTCAGGGCGTCCGCGAAGCAGGCGAGGAAGCGATAGCCAAGTTGCCGGGCTTCAATGCTGACCGCGCGCGTAAGTTGTTGGAGTCTTTAGCCGCTACGTCCCCGGTCTGAAGAACGGCGAGTTTTCGCTTAGTTACGGGAGAGCTAAAGTCCGGTAATTCCTTGACTTCGCTCCTTATAGCTCTAAATTACTTGAGCTATGGTAAAAGTATCCCGCGTTGAACAGGACAGCATCGCCGAGTCACTCGGGATCCAGTCAGGTACAGAGCTTCTCACGGTCAATGGGCGGCCGCTGGCAGACTTCCTCGATTGGGAGTTTCTGACCGCGGATGAAGAGCTGCTGATCGAAGCACGATTGCCCGACGGCGAGCAGATCGTCTACGAGCTCGAGCGGCTTGACGGAGAGCCGCTCGGGATTGCCCTTGAGCCGCCGACAGTGCGGCGTTGCGCCAATCGCTGCGAATTCTGCTTCATCGAAGGCCTGCCGTCGCAACGCTCTCGAACGTCAAGGAGCGCGACATCGCCCGGATCCTGGAATACCGGCTCTCGCCGCTCTACGTCTCGGTTCACGCCACGAACCACGAGGCACGGAAGGTCTTGCTCAACAACAACCGCGTGCCCGACATCAAGGCCCAGCTTTCGCGCCTGGCCGAGGGCGGAATCCAGTTTCATTGCCAGATGGTGATCGTTCCAGGACTCAACGACGAAGCAGTCCTCGAGGAATCGCTGGCCGATCTCTGGAACATGGGCGATGCAGTGATGTCGGTGGCCGTCGTCCCGGTCGGGTTGACGCAGTTCTCCCACCTCTACACGGGGAAGGGAATGGACCGCGACACCGCGCGCACGATTCTGACGCAAGTAGAGGCCTGGGGCGCCCGAGCCATGCTCGAGCGCGGTGAGACGTGGGCGTCCGGGTCGGACGAGCTGTACATGCTCGCCGAGCGCGAGCTGCCTGGCCCGGCACACTACGGCGAATTTGCTCAGATCGAAAACGGAGTTGGCGCGGTGACGTCTCTGCGGATGCGCGTCGCGGCCGGGATCGGTCGGATTGCGCGCCGCGATGGCCAACGCATTGGTGTCGTCACCGGCCTGGCGATGGCTCCGCTGATGCGCCCGCTGCTCGAGCGTCTCAGCGACGCGAGTGGAGCCGAGTTCGAGCTGATCGTTGCCGAGAACTCCCTCTTCGGACCGACTATCACAACGGCCGGATTGCTGGTAGGAAAAGACATTCTTGCCGCCCTCGGCGATCGGCACGATCTCGACATCGCGTTGATTCCCGCGGAGACCATCAATGAGGATGGCGTTTTCCTCGACGATTACAGTCTCGCGATAGTGAGGGAGTCGCTTCCGATGCCGGTATTCCCTTCGTACGACTTCATCGATGTCCTCGAGTCCGAAGCGAGCGGGGTGCTGGCGTGAACCTCCCCGTGATAGCGCTCGTCGGGCGGCCCAATGTTGGAAAGTCGGCTCTCTTCAATCGAATCATCGGCGACAACAGCGCCATAGTGAGCGACGAGGCCGGCACCACGCGTGACCGCCACTTTGCCCGCGCGGAATGGAACGGGCGGCAATTCTGGCTGGTCGACACCGGTGGGCTTGCCGACGATCCGCGCATACCGATGGACCTCGAGATCAAGCGACAGGTACTCCAGGCGATCGAAGAATCCGACCTTCTGATGCTGGTGGTCGACGCGAAGGCGGGCCTGCATCCGAGTGACTCGCGCGTCGTCGAGATTCTGCGTGAGGCGCGCAAGCCGTGGGTGCTCGTGGCCAACAAGGTTGACGACCCCGCTTCCACGGAGTTCTACGAGTTCTACGAGCTCGGCGCCGGTGATCCCGTTCCAGTCTCCGCGATCAACGGCAAGAATTCGGGCGACATGCTCGACGTTCTCGTCGAGAGAATCCCGACAGCCGCCGCGGAAGTGCCGGAGGCTCTCCGTGTTGCCGTTGTCGGCCGGCCGAATGTCGGGAAGTCTTCGCTGATCAACCGACTTCTTGGCGAGGAGCGTCTCGTCGTCGCCGACGAAGCCGGCACGACCCGCGATGCGATCGACACCCCGATGGTCTTTCACGGGAGGGAGCTGATCTTCGTCGACACCGCTGGACTCCGCCGCCAATCGAAGATCGATGACGGAATCGAGTTTTATTCGGCGCTCAGAACCCGACGCGCCATCGAGCGCTCCGACATCTGCATCCTGGTGCTGGATGCCGTGGAAGGTCTGCACAATCAGGATCTCAAGATCGCTTCGCTCGCATGGGAGAGCGGACGGGGATTGATCATCGTGGTCAACAAATGGGATCTCAAGGAGAAGGAGAACAACACCGCGGCCAAGTTCGAGAAGGAGGCGCAGGAGAAGGCTCCGTTTCTTAAGTTCGTCCCATTCGTGTTCACGTCGGCGTTAAGCGGGCAACGGGTGACCAAGATTCTGGAGCTGTTGCTCGAGGTCGACGCCGAGAGGCACAAGCGGATCACCACGTCGCAGGTGAACACCGCGCTCACTGAGATTGTAGGCCGCCGTCAGCCTCCGCAGGCCGCGGGACGCGAGATCAAGCTGAACTACGCCACGCAGGTTGAAACCGCGCCGCCGGTGATTGCGGTCTTCGGCAACAATCCCGATCTCGTCCAGGAGCACTACGTTCGCTACCTGCACAACAGCTTCCGCGAAGTGTGGGGATTTCGCGGCAATCCGCTTCGGATCATCATGCGCCGAAAGTCTGCGTAGATGTCGCCGATAGTCGGCGTCCTCATCGCATATCTGGCGGGCTCGATTCCCTCCGCCTACATCGCCGGCAAGGTCAGGGGCGTCGATCTCCGCAAACACGGATCGGGCAACCTCGGAGCGACCAACGTCGTCCGCGTGCTGGGCGCGAAGATCGGCGCAGTCGTATTCATTGCTGATCTCTTGAAGGGCTTTCTCCCCGTCTATTTCCTTCCGATCTACACTGAGACGTTGCGACCGGAGCTATGGGCACTCGTGTACGGCGCAGCTGCGATTCTCGGGCACGTCAAGCCGATCTTCCTGCTTGGAAAGGGCGGAGGGAAGGGAGTAGCGACGGCGAGCGGAGTGTTTCTGGCGCTCGCCTTTGTGCCGATGCTGATCGCGGAGGTCGCCTGGATCGCCGTCTTCTACTTCACGAGATACGTGAGCCTGGCGTCGCTGGTCGGAGCGGCTGTGCTTCCGATCGCCATCCTTGCGTTGTACCGTGAGCCGCAATCGCCGGTGTTCATCGCCAGCGTGATCATTTCAGCGTTCGTGTTCTGGACCCACCGTGCGAACATCGGGCGCCTCCGGCGCGGCGAGGAGCACAAGTTTGTGAAAAAGGAAAACGCGGCCTGATGCGCTGCTCCGTCGTAGGAGCCGGCGCCTGGGGAACCGCCCTCGCCGATCTTCTCACCCGTAATGGACATGACGTCCTGTTGTGGGCGTACGAGCCGGACGTCGTCGAGTCGGTCAACAAAAAGCACGAGAACGTTCGATTCCTCGGCGGCAACTCGTTGGCTCCGGCGTTGAAGGCGACTGGCGATATCAACCGCGCAGTCGAGGGGGCCGAGTTGATCACCCTGGCGACGCCATCGCACGTGCTAAGACCGATCGTGCGGGCGGCTGCGAAATCGATGACCCGATCGGCACCCATCGTCGTCGCAACCAAAGGCATCGAGAAGGGAACTCTGAGTCTGATGACCGAGGTGGCGGAACAGGAGATCGGGGGAGCCACAGTCGTTGCCCTCTCCGGCCCAAGTTTCGCCAAGGAGGTCGTGACTTGTCAGCCGACAGCCGTTGTCGTTGCGTCGGGGGACGAGGAAGCAGCAGCCATCGCGCAACGCGCCTTCAGCTCCGCGTACTTTCGTGCCTACACCCACACCGACGTCATCGGTGTCGAGCTGGGCGGCGCGCTTAAGAACGTGATGGCTGTCGCAACGGGAATCGCGGAAGGTCTGGGACTCGGCTTCAACGCGAGAGCGGCGCTCGTCACGCGTGGGCTCGCCGAGATGACACGACTGGGAGTCGCATTAGGTGCTGAGCAAAGCACCTTCGCTGGACTCGCGGGCCTGGGCGATCTGGTGCTGACTTGCACTGGATCTCTCAGTCGCAATCGAGCCGTTGGAGTGGAAGTCGGGAAGGGCAAGACGCTTGACGAGGTTTTGAAGGGCAAAGAGACCGTTGCCGAGGGAGTAGTAACGGCGCAGAGTGCCCGTGAGCTTGCCGCTCGCGAGGGAGTCGAAATGCCGATTGTCGATACTGTGAACCGTGTACTGTTCGAGGGTCAGCCGGCCCGCAGCGCGATCGCTGCGCTCATGACGAGAGAGCTACGAGCGGAGGTGGACTGATGAAAGCCAAGGAGCCGGTGCAGGAATTCTTTTCCATCGGTGACGTCTGCACGCTGACGGATCTCAAGCCGCACGTGCTGCGCTACTGGGAAAGCCAATTCAAGTTTCTCCACCCCGCCAAGAATCGCTCCGGCAATCGCGTCTATCAGCGGCGCGAAATCGAGTTGATCATGCTCGTCAAACAGCTCCTTTACACCGAGAAGTACACGATCGATGGGGCTCGTCAGAAGATCGACGACTACCGGAAGAGCGGCGAGCTTCGCACTGTGGCACGCGCGGCACTGGATTCGCAGGCGGTCGAGTCGATGGAAAGTGACCTGCGCTCGATCCTCTCGATACTGGATGGTCAGGCCCCGGAAAAAGGGAGTGAAAGTTGATAGAGCCGCTGGTTGTCATTCTGCCCGCTTACAACGCCGAGCCGACCCTCGCGAAGGTCGCCAAGGACGTCCGACGCAACTTGCCGGGTGCGCTGATCATAGGCGTGGACGATGGATCGACCGACGGATCGCGGCAGCTGTTGCGGACGGTGACGGACGAAACCATCGAGTTCGACAAGAATCGCGGGAAGGGCGCGGCCCTGCGCGCGGGGTTCGACGCCGCTCTCAAGAAGGGCGCTGCTGCGGTTCTGACAATCGACTCCGACGGGCAGCACGACGCCGCGTTCGCGCCGGCTATCGTGGCGGCGCTGGACCGGGCCGACATCGTGATCGGCACGCGCGACCTTTCGGGCGCCCATGTGCCGAAGCATCGGCGTATCGCGAACATGATTTCCTCCGCAGCGACACGAGCGGTGTCGGGCGGCAAAGTGCGGGACAGCCAGTCGGGCTATCGTGCGATCAAAGCTGAAGTCCTGCGCAAGGTCAACGCGGTCGGAGACAGATACGAGTACGAGACCGATTTCATCATTCGCGCGGCGCGCGCCGGGTTCACCACGGTGAACGTTCCGATATCCACGATCTACGGATCCCCGAGCTACTTTCGCGAGTTCCGGGATGCGTGGCTCGTGATCAAAGTGCTGTGGCGCCACCGCGCCGGGGTTTTTCACCGGTGAGACTGCTCTGCACCAACGATGACGGAATCCTCGCCTATGGGCTGGCTTGTCTCGTGGAAGCGGCTGAGCCCCTCGGCGAGATCACTGTCGTCGCGCCCGATAGGGAGCAGAGCGCTACGAGCCATTCGCTGACGCTTCACCATCCTGTGCGTCCGATCGAGCGCGGTGAGCGGAGGTTCCAGGTCGATGGAACGCCGACAGACTGCGTCATGCTCGCGGTAGAAGCGCTGATGCCGGAGCGGCCGGATTTTGTTCTGAGTGGAATCAATCACGGCCAGAACATGGGCGAGGACGTGCTCTATTCGGGAACCGTCGCGGCTGCGATGGAAGGACTGTCCCTGGGGATTCCGTCCGTCGCAATTTCCTTTGCCGGTGGAGATCTCCGCGCCGACGTGTCGATGCTGAAAGATCAGATCGTGCCGCTGAGAAAGCTGCTCGAGCACATTCTGGCCCTCAGCTCGTTCCCCGCGTTCACTCTGCTCAACATCAACCTGCCACCACTCCGGGGTGACGACATTCGCGGCTGGCGACTGACGAGGTTAGGGCGACGGGTTTATTCGGATTCGATCAAGGCAATGCAGGATCCGTGGGGCCGGCAGATCTTCTGGATCGGCGGCGGATCGATCGAATGGTCCGGAGAAGAGACTTCTGACTTTCGCGCCATTCAGGAAGGCTACATCTCGGTCACACCGCTTCATCTGGACCTGACGCACCACGCCATGCTCGCCGCAGCGGAGACATGGTGGCAGCAGCCGTAGAGCACGAGTTTCGCGGGCCGCGCCGCCGCCTGGTGGAGCTGCTGCACGACCAGGGCATCAGGGACCTCGCCGTCCTCAACGCCATCGACAAGACACCGCGCCATCTCTTCGTCCCGACCGGCGTTCGACACCGCGCGTACGAAGATTCAGCGCTTCCGATCGGCAGCGGTCAGACGATTTCGCAGCCATCGATCCACGCTCGCTACCTCGAGCTCCTGAAGCTCACGGGGAAAGAGAAATTGCTGGAGATCGGCACGGGGTCGGGTTATCAAACTGCGCTGCTGTCGGTGCTCGCCGCCCAGGTCTTCTCGATAGAGCGGATTCCCGCATTGCTCGACAACGCGCGCGAGGTGATCAGGCAGATCGGAGCGCGCAACATTTCGTTTCTTCTCGGAGATGGCACTCTCGGTTGGCGACAATACGCTCCGTACGATGCGATACTGGTAGGAGCGGGCGCGCCGGAAGTACCATCCACTTACAAGGAGCAGTTGACAGAGGGCGGGCGTATTCTTATTCCACTTGGCGACAGGGAAGAGCAGACGCTTTACATGTTCACCCGTCGCGGCGACGAGCTCGACCAGGTCGAAATCGCCCCGGTGCGGTTCGTGCCACTCGTCGGAAAGTACAGCTGGGAGGGTATGTAGTGTCGCAGAGACCACAACGTCCATTCGTCCCGCACAGGACGCCGACACATCCGAGGCCGGCAATCACGGCATCCGAGTTTCGGCTCTACACGCCGTTCGTCCCCGGTGCCGTCCGAGAGACGGTCGAAATGAACGTGCCTCTCGCCTCTACAGTCGTTGCGGAAGCGCAATCGGACGCGACCGTGCTCAGACCGATTGAAGATTTTCTCGATGCATCGCCTCCCTCGGCGCCGGCGTATCAACCGGGCGTTGAGGATCTCCCCGAAGTGGCGGATTTCGAGGAGGAGGCTCATGTCCGCGGGTGAGCCGGGTTCGATGGGTAGTGGCACCGCCGGAGAGAATGCAGCCGCCGCGCACGCCTCGGACACCGGCGAGTCCGGCTGGGGCGAGACCGATTGGCAACATTACGATTGGCGTGCAGCCGCGGCGCTCGGCGAGACTGCGAACGAGGAAGCGTCAAGCGCATGGGCGACGACGGATTGGGACGCGGGTGCTCCGCGGGCGAGGGAGCTACGAAAGACCGCGGCGCACGCAATTGCCAAGGCGCTGGACGAGATCGCGCAACGAATCAGGGCCGGAGAGGCAGTCGCGCCTGGAAATGGCGCGTTGGATCCGACGAACATCGCGGCGACGCTCGCGGCGCTTCTGGGAGCAAAACGCTAGCAGAGGAATGGAGAGCATCCATCTGGAAGTTCGCGGCCGGGTGCAAGGCGTCGGATTCCGGTGGTACGTCGTCGACAAGGCGCGCGAGCTTCGCCTAGCAGGTTGGGTGAAGAACCGCGCTGACGGAAACGTCGAAGTGGCGGCGGCCGGGGAACCGGATGCTTTGGCGAGGCTCGAAGCAGCCGTCACCGCAGGTCCTCCGGGGGCGCGGGTCGAAGGGGTCCAACGCCTGGGGGTCGTTGCCGCGGACTCGCTCCAATCTCCCTTCGGAATCGTGAGATAGAGGGCGGGTCAGACACTTCTAGAAGCTGCCTTTGAAGTGTAAATTCCGCCCGTGAATCAGCCGGCATGTGCCGCCGGCTCCGACGATCCGGTATCGTGATTCTTGCCCCCGTAGCTCAGGTGGATAGAGCAGCGGTTTCCTAAACCGTTGGCCGGGTGTTCGAGTCACCCCGGGGGCACTCGACCACCGTTGCACCAGCAGAACTCACCTTATTGGAAATCGATGACTACTCCAAATATTCCGACACGGCAGCAGTACGGATCCAGCGACGAGTCGGTGGGCGACTGGCTGCTGCTCCACAAACGCGAGCTTCTATGGGCACTCGGTGCGCTGGCGGTGATCGTCGTCGGATTCTGGTTCTACCAGCGATCCCAATCCATCAAGTCTCAGCGTGCCGAGAGCGCGTACTTCCAGGCGCGCCAAGCGGCGGCGGCAGGGAACCTCCCCCTGGCTGAATCAGACCTGAAAAAGGTGGTGGCCCGGTACGAAGGCACCCGTGCGGGGACCCAGGCGGCGCTTTCGCTCGCCCAGACCCTCTTTGACCAGAAGAAGTTCAAGGAAGGCATAGATGAGCTGAAGAAGGTCGAGGCCAAGGCTCCGGACGATTTTCGTTCATCGATCCATGTGCTCGAGGCTGCCGGATACGAGGAATTGAAGGACTTCACGGCCGCAGCTGAGCAGTACAACCTGGCCGCGATGGCGACACCGTTTCCATCCGACAAAGCCAAGTACCAAGCCGGGGCTGCCCGGGACTACATAGCTGCCGCAAAGTCAGATCAGGCCAAGGCGATCTG
>WNFK01195052.1_pt1 | contig 11160 bp, 13 predicted proteins | sample 5400281 | NCBI WGS metagenome assembly WNFK01 (sample SAMN13153350, study PRJNA577476) | soil metagenome | isolation source: 20 cm soil on Douglas fir-dominated hillslope | place: USA:California | collected 2013-09-17
GTGGATGGGAGGGTAACGCTCATTCAACCTCAGCGCCGTGTCGACCTCGCGCGCCGCCGTCGGCCAATCCCAGTCATGAAACAGCGCGATAAACGCCAGCGTGACGTGCACTTCCACCAGCGTGCTGTCGTGCGCGAGGGCAAGCGCTGCATACCGTTTTGCCGTGCGGAAATTCGGACCTGGTAGCGAGAAACCGAAATTCGCCTGCAGCGCGTAAGAATCCGCCAGTCCGGTATAGGCAAGCGCATAGGAGGAGTCGGTCGCGATCGCCTGCCGAAAATACTCTTGTGCTTTCCTGAGCCCCGTAGAATCGCGCCTCTCGAAGAAGTAGCGGCCCTGGAGATACAGCTCGTGGGCCTCGCGGTTCTCTGTCGGGCGCTTAGCCGAAGCAATGGTCACCGACGAGAGGCGCGGGAGCACCTGGTGGACGATCGATCGGGTGACAGAGTCCTCGATGGTGAACACGTCGGTCGTCGACACATTGTGATCGAAGGCGTCCGACCAGATTTCCTTGCCGGTCGCTACTTCGATCAGACGCGCCCCCACTCGTCGGCGGTCGCCTATTCTCGTAACGCTCCCATCCACCACATACTGAACGCGAAGCTCGTTTCCGATTTCGCGGGCATCGAGACCTTTTCGCTTGAGGCCGAAGGCCGAAGTGCGCGACATCACGCTCATTCCTTTCACCTTGCCAAGCGCCGTCGTCAGCTCGTCGGCGAATCCGTCGCTGAACGGAAGGTTTGTGGAGTCGCCACCGACATTCGCGAACGGCACGACCGCGATCGAGACGGTAGGGGGCGCCGGTGATACCGTTGGCGTCTGAGTAGTTGAAGCGTGAGCGAAATGAACCGCGACATAGGCGAGCACGAGCGCCGCTATGCCGGTCGCGGCCAACAACACGCCTCTCCGTTCCCGCCGCAAGGAATCAGCAACCGCGCGTCTCGCGCGCCGCGCTCTGGCCAGGAGCATTCCGACATTTCCACTCGCGAGCGTCCGAACTCGCGCCAGGTCGCGCAGCAGCAATTCCGCGCTTGCGTAGCGTCTGGCCGGATCCTTACGCAGCAGGCGTAGCACGAGGCTCTCGAACGCTGCGGAGATTTCGCTCCGATACGTCGAAGGTAACGGCGGCTCGTCGTGAAGGATCGCCAGCGCAACAGCGACCTCTTCATCTCCGTTGAATGGCTTTCGTCCGGTGAGCATCTCGTACATGAGGACGCCAAGGGCCCACAGGTCTGCCCGCCCATCGACTTTGTCGCCCCGAACCTGCTCCGGCGACATGTAAGACACGGTCCCGAAATGCGCGCCGGTTTCGCTCATACTCTGGTCGCGCGCTTTTGCCAGGCCAAAGTCCAGGATTCGCACCGTTCCATCCGGCAGCAGCATGACGTTGCCCGGCTTCAGGTCGCGATGCACGACTCCAGCGGCGTGCGCGGCCTGCAACCCTTCAGCGATTTGTCGCGCGATCTCGAGGCAATCACTCACTGGCAACGAGCCGTCGCGCTTCAGGCGCGCTCGAAGAGTCTCCCCTTCGTAGAGCGACATCGCCAGGAAGAGCCATCCGCGCTCGGTCGTACCGACTTCGTGGACGACACAAAGACTGGGGTGATCGAGCGCTGCGGCCGCGTGCGCTTCCCGTTGAAACCGCGCTTTGGCGGATGGATCGAGGTTGTAATGAGGTAGCAGAAACTTCAGTGCAACCGCGCGGCCCAGCTGCTTATCATGTGCGCGATAGACGACGCCCATGCCTCCGGCGCCGAGCACCTCACCCACGTCGAAATGCGAGATAGTGCGACCGGCGATTCCGAGCGGGTCCGGCTGTTGGTCATAACCATGCGGGAAACGGCCGGCTGGTCCATGATTGCCGGTGGCTTCCGCGTCGGCCTTCAACAATAGCTCCAGCGCCCGATGGAGCTCTGGATCACTGTCGGCGAGCGCCGCCAGACGACCCGCGCGCGCGCCCGGATCGAGATCGACGATCTCGTCGAAACCTGCCCGGATTTCCTGCCAGCGCTGCGCGTTCATTGGAGCGAGTCGCCCTTGAGATCGACCGCAAGCCAGGCGCGGGCGGAACGCAGCTCACGCTTGGCAGTGGCGAGCGAGACTCCCTCTGCGGCGGCGCTTTCCTCGAGAGACAAGCCGCCGAAGTATCTGTATTGTAGAAGCCGACCTTGTCGAGGACTCAGCTCCGCGAGCCGCGTAAGCGCGTCATCCAACTCGGCGAAGCTCTCGAGATTCTCATCCGAGAATTCAGTTAGCTCGTCGAGATCGAGCGGCCTCACGCCTGCTCCGCGTTTCTCGGTGAGGCGGGCGCGGGCGCGATCGACGAGCAAATTCCGCATGATCTCGGACGCGAGCGCGAGGAAATGCGCGCGATCAGCCAGCTCGATGCGGGGAGCGCCCACGAGGCGGATGTATGCCTCATGAACCAGGGCGGTCGTGTTGAGGGAGTTGTCAGATCCGCTGCCGCTCAGACGCCGGTGCGCCAGCTCGCGCAGCCGGTCGTAAACCAGCGGAATCAGCCGGTCGCGCGCGCTTTCGTCCCCTGCGCTCCACTGCTGCAAGAGAACTGTGAGCTCAGATGCGTCGGGCCCCATTCCGTTTCCACTCGCCATCGCCTCCCACGATAGGGCTTTCAGGCACGACCAGCAAGGCGGATGAGCCGGTTTCGCGAGCGATCTCGTTGTAACAGGTAAAGGCCTTCCTCTTCTCCTGGAGTTACACCCATGCATCGCTATCTGCAATTTGCTCTGACAGGCCTCACTGCAGCGGCTGTATTCACCGCGTGTGAGAATTCAACGACGAAACCATCCGGGCCATCGATTACCGATCCGAGCTTCACGGTCGCCACGGGCTTCGTCTCAACGCCGGTGGCGCGCGGCAATGCCGGAGCATTCCACATCCGATCAACCGACGGATTTGTCGTCGAGATCAAGGCAAAGGACAATACGGATATCGCCGTGTCGAATGTCGTCGTGGCGCCCGGAGGCAGTTCGGGATGGCATTCGCATCCAGGTCCCGTTCTGGTAATCGTTAAAACGGGTACGATCACGTTCTATCGCACGGGTAAGCACGGCGACGACGAGAATGGGGAAAACGAGCACGGGGACAATGGAGCGAATGCACCAAGATGCACGCGCACGGTTTATCCGGCCGGATCCGCGTTCGTCGAGGTTCCAGCGCCCGGCCACGTAATGCTGGCGAAAAACGAAGGAAGTATCGAGGCGACGGTGACCGCGACGTATTTCGCTCCGCCGGGTGCCGCGCTGCGTATCGATCGACCTTGGCCGGGTGGCGATTGCCCGCAGTAAGAGGCAATCGGTCGGCTCGACGGTCGTCGCTGCACATGAGGAAGGAGGACGCCATTTGGCGTCCTCCTTCCTCATCGTTAGAACGCGCTAACCCTTAGGGAATTGGTGCGCAGGTCCTCGCACCGTCCTACGCGGTGTGCTGCCCGTTCGGAACCTCGACGCCGTCAACCGTTAGCCTGTTTCCAAATCCGGCAGGATGGCTGAACGAAACCAGTCCTCGAATATTCGCGTGAAAGTGGAGCGACTACCCGAAGCGGTGCTTAAGCTCACGAACGGTTAAAACGCGCTAGGGTCTCAGCCGCACGATCGGATTGCGTTTGCGAATACGCGTCTTGCCGGCGCCAGCGATCACTATTTAGGGCACAGTCCCTTGGCATTCCAGTCGTGCGCCGGCGCCGAAAACGGCAGTGAGGAATCGTGCACAATGAGAACGAGAGCGCGACGCACCTGGGTTCCTACCCCGCTCAGCTGCATCGGTGGGCCCTCCCGTACAATTGCGCTCTGACCAGCGCGCACAACGGTGCCCCCATCAGGGGTCTCCAGGCACTGGGCACCCGTCAACACGAACCAGGCTTCGGGCCCCGGGTGACGATGCGGAAGAGTATGCATCCCCGGGGTGAACGTGGCCTCCATATAGCGAACCGTATAGGACTTTCCGCGCGTCAGTGGGATCGGGCCGACACGTGCGACAAATTCCCCCGACGGCGGGCGCCAGGAATCCTGCGCCATCGTAAGCAGCCACACCTTGTCGAAAGACTCGATAATCGTTCCGCGAACGGGCCGGGCGTTTTCTGCCGCTGTCCGACTCGGGAATGTGTGCAGATACCAATAAATGGGGTACCCCGTGTCAGCAGTCAGCGGCTCGACCGCCGTCAGGTAGCAGCCGACATCACCCGTGTGTCCAGCAGCGGGCTCAGCGCAACCGCCGGGAACGCCGACATCCGCCACGTTCATCCGTACCGGTTCGGTTTGCGTGGGCGCAGACCGCGGCTGAGAGGCGCACGCGACGCCGACTACAACGGCGAGAATGGATCTCACGTAACTCGCAGGTTGACTCATTGAGAGCACCCCTAGTACCGTGGCAGGGCGTGGGTTTGGGCTTGGCTAACTTCCAGCCGGCCGCGGTCTCGGGAGCGCTGTCGGCGGAAGGAGATTGTTCAGACGCATGTAGTTTGCGAGCTGGCTGTAATGATCCGCCAGATCCATCGCGTGGCCGAGGACCATCCCGGCGCGCGCGACCGTCCGCGAATTCCCGCCAAAGGTGACAGTCACCTGCTCGGCGAGCTTCGCATCGTCGAGCTGAGCGAGCGCCTGATCGCAGTACGCGAACGATTCCTTGAGCCGCGTCACCAGCTTCGCCTTCGGCCAGGTCGCCTTCACCGAATCCGCGGTGGCGGTATCTTCGGCTGCCCGCGTTCCCTTCATCGCGCCAAAGTTGTTGCAGAAGAAGTAATCGTCGCTCGCGATGTGCTCAGCGATATATCCGATACTTAGCTGCGCCGGTGTCGGCTTATAGCTGAACTTCGACTCGGGAATGGAATCGAAAGCCTGCGCGATGTTGCGATGCATCGCCGAGATCCTGGTGCGAAACGAGGTGGTGATCGGATTGGCGGGGGGCGCGGCAGGCGGTTGCTGGGCGGCGAGGGCTATCGGCGCCACGAGCGCCAGAATCGTGAAATGAGTCAGTCTCATACGTACCTCTGTAGGCAAGGCGAAGGACTGTTATAGTGCGCCCGAACTGCGATTTGCCAATCGATGCCCGCGTCCGCGCCTTTTCCCTATCTTCACAATGGCATTTGAACCGTGTGCGTCTGGCAATACGCCTTCTGAGCTATCGAATCAGAAGAAAGGCAGGGCGCCGTCACGTCCGCTATTCATTTCTGTTTGTGAGGGCAAGCGGCGACCAGCTCCGAGAGATCAGCTCTCTCATCGATTCCGGGATCATACGCCCGGTTGTGGATCGGATCTTTCCATTCGAATCGACGAAAGAGGCCATAGCTTATGTCGAAACCGGACGTGCAAAAGGCAAGGTCGTCGTCAAGCTGAGATAACAACGGACTTCGTGGTGTAACGCAAAAGCATAGCTTTCAGGGATCTTCAGAGACCGGTCTTGAAAAAAGCACTCAGGATACCAGGCTACGTATTGGGCGGAGTCCTCGTCCTCGCTTGTGGAGGAGACGGGGGTACTACCGCTCCTCCGCCTCCCCCTGCGAACAGCTGGGTCCAGAAGGCTTCGATGTCCGACGGATCGTTGTCCGGGGCCGTGAGCTTCGTCGCCCAGGGCAAGCTTTACGTCGGAACCGGCCTCCGAGCGAATGGCTTTACCTACGCGTTCTCCGAGTACGACCCGATAGGCGACAAATGGACGTACGTCGTGCCCCTTCCTATCGACCCAAGATCGAATGCGATTGCGTTTGCGATCGGAGACTACGGCTACGTCGGCCTGGGCAGCAACTTCACCTGTGGGGGACTCTGTACGTACCACTACTTCAAGGATTTGTGGCGCTTCAATCCGCAGAACTGGGTGTGGGACAGAATGGCCGATTTTCCCGGAACAGCCAGAGCGTTCGCCGCGGGACTATGACACGTGGGAGTACAACCCCGCTGGCAATACGTGGACAAAAAAGGCCGACTATCCTGGCGGGTGCCCTGCCCGGCGAACGGCATTCACGATCGCAGACAAGGGATACGTCGGCCTTGGCTCCAGTAACGGATCATGCACCGACTTCTGGCGCTATGATCCGGCCGCCAACTCGTGGACCGCGATCGCGAACTTTCCCGGCCCCGCTCGATACGATGCCCTCGGCTTCTCAGTGGGGAACGTCCCTTTCATTGTAGGCGGAGCGCGCGAGCTGAATTATCTGACGGACGTTTGGACGTACAACCCGGCGAGTGACACCTGGCTCCAGATTCAAACCACGTATCCTGGAAAGGGCCGGTCGCAAATGATTGCTGCAATCCTGGCTGGAAGAGTTTTCCTGGGATCGGGTACGAACTTCGACACCGGCGGCCCCGAGTCCAGGTTCGACGACTTCTGGGAGTACATACCACCGAAATAGTTTCCCTGGCGTGCTCTTCAAGATTCTGATGAAAGCCGTCGCACTTCGTGCCGGCGAAAGCAACTAGGCGATACTATCGTCCAATAGAATCCCCCTGGTTCCGGCGCATTCATTTGAGGACTAGAAGCACCCGCTGAAGCGAGCACCGCCAGATAGCACCGCAGGCTTTTGCGGATGCAGTGATAGAAGTCGCCGGCTACTTATCGCGTCGAGCCAACCACTGATCATCATTCACACCAAAGAGGCCAACATGCCAACCATTAACACGAAGGATGGAGCAAGAATCTTTTACAAGGATTGGGGCACAGGACAACCGATTGTCTTCAGTCACGGCTGGCCCCTCAATGCAGACGCCTGGGACGACCAGCTGTTCTTCCTCTCGTCGCGCGGCTTTCGCGCCATCGCCCACGATCGACGCGGTCATGGTCGGTCCAGCCAAACGCGAGATGGAAACAACATCGACATTTACGCCGACGATCTGGCGGCACTCACCGAAGCTCTGGATCTCAGAAATGCAATTCACGTCGGCCACTCCACCGGCGGCGGCGAAGTCGTTCGCTACATCACTCGGCATGGCACGAAGCGCGTTGCCAAAGCCGTGCTCATCGGCGCCACGGCCTGCCGATCGATGTGTTCGACGGGATTCGCGCCGGCGTTCTCTCCGACAGGTCCCAGTTCTACAAAGACCTGAGTGTGTCGTTCTACGGCGCCAACCGGGAAGGGTCAAAGGTGTCGCAGGGAGTGCGTGATGCGTTCTGGCTGATGAGCATGCAGGCCGGAATGCCCGCCGCCTATGATTGCATCAAGGCTTTTTCCGAAACGGATTTCAGGCGGGAGCTGCCGAAGATCGATGTGCCGACGCTCGTCATTCACGGCGACGACGACCAGATTGTGCCGCTCAGCGTCGGTGGCGCGCGGTCATCGAAAATGATCAAGGGCGCCGTGCTCAAGATCTACAAAGGCGCCCCGCACGGACTGACAGCCACCAACAAAGACCAGCTGAACGCCGATCTGCTCGAGTTCGCCGCCCAGAAGGCGGAGACCGTGGCGACAGCGCGTCATGTCAGGCATGAGGACCGACGGGAAGATCTAGAGCAGCGGCCATCCTGACCAGGGCGGCGAGGGAATCAGCGTTCATCTTGCGCATCACCTGACCACGGTGTGCCTTGACGGTGATCTCGCTGATTCCCAGCTCGCTGCCAACCTGTTTGTTCAATCGGCCGGCCACGACGCTCGTCATCACCTGTCGCTCGCGACGGCTGAGTGACGCGTAAGCCCGTCTCAGTTTTTCCAGCCCCGACTCCCGATCGAGAGCGGTGCTGCTGCTCTCGATGGCGCGGCGGATGGAAGTGAGCAGAATGTCGTCGCTGAACGGCTTGGTAAGAAACTCGACGGCGCCCGCCTTCATCGCCTGAACCGACATCGGGATGTCGCCATGTCCAGTAATGAAAATGATCGGCATGTCCCGCCGGTCGCCGAGCTTCTTCTGCAGGTCGAGTCCGCTGAGTCCGGGAAGTGAAACGTCGAGCACCAGGCAACTGGGGCTCGTGACAGGGCTGTTGTCGAGGAAGTCCGCTGCGGAAGCGAACGTCTCGGCCCGCCATCCCGCGGTGCCGATCAACGCCTCGAGCGACTCGCGCACCGAGACGTCATCGTCGACGACGAAAACTACGGGGGTCGCTTTCGACACATTCACTCCGTTTGGATTGCCTTCGTTACTGCGCGGAGCAAAGCGGTTTCGCTGAACGGTTTGATCAGACAGCTCACTGCACCGGCGTCCATCACGCGCGCGCATTCGCTCGAGTCTTCATTGGCGGTGATAAACACGATCGGGATCGCCTGATTGCGACGCCTCAGCTCGCGCTGCAGCTCGGGGCCGGACATTCCGGGCATGGCGATGTCCAGCACCAGACATCGCGTCTCATCAACGCGTCCCGATGCGAGAAACTCTTCCGCCGATGCGAACGATTGCACGGCGAATCCGAATTCCTTGAGCAGGTCAGGCAGCGATTCGCGCACCGATTCGTCGTCATCGACAATCGACACCAGCGTACTCGCAGTCATCCCGTTCGTCTCCTCGATTGCAAGACTTGTCGTGGCGTTTGCCCCTGTTCGATGATGCGTCATTGGTTGCCTAGCCGACCATAATACCTTGGTGTCGGTCCGTCACACCGGGGGCGCCGAGTACGTCTCTCGCCTCGCGGGGAATGGAGAACGAGAACGTCGCTCCGGGGCCGCTATTGCGTGCTGCCAATAGACGTCCGCCATGAAGCTCCATAATCGAGCGACTGACGGAGAGGCCTATTCCCATGCCGCTGCTCTTGGTCGTGTAGAACGCGTCGAAGATTCTGTCGGGGTCACCGGCATCGAATCCGATGCCCGAATCACGGACGCTCAGGTGTACATCAGCGCCGTCTGAGCTCGTGGCGATCACCAGCTCTCGCGGACCGTCGTCGACGGTGCTCATGGCATCGCCGGCGTTCAGCAACAGGTTGAGGATCACCTGCTGGAGCTGGACGCGGTCGCCTTTGACTGACGGCAGGTCATCGGCCAGCTCGAGCCGCGTCGCTACGCGCTGGCGCTGGAGCTCACTCATGGAAAGCGCGACGACCTCTCGCGTCGCCTCGTTCAGATCGATTGATCCGGTCGTAGTCGTCTTCTTGGTGAAGAGCGCCCGCAGTCGCGCGATAACCTCGGATGCGCGCTCGCCGTCGCGAATCGTGCGCCGCGCCGTTTCGCGCGCGCCCTCGACATTTGGCGGATCCGCAGCAAGCATGCGCAGGCATGTGCTGGCGTTCGTGACGATGCCCGCCAGCGGTTGATTGACTTCGTGGGCGATCGACGCCGTCAACGCGCCGAGTGTGGTTACCCTTGCCACGTGCGCCAGCTCCGATCGCAGCTTGCCGAGTGTCTCTTCGGCGACGCGTGCGTCCGTGACATCCCGAATGACGCCGGTGTATTCCATCCGCCCGCTTTCCGTCGGGGTAGTTTGACTGACCAGATGTACGAACTTGATCGAGCCATCCGGCAGCAGCAGTCGGTACTCGGCGGCAGCCCTAGTGCCATCGGCGCGACGTTCCTCAACCCGCTTGTTGAATCTCTCCGAATCGTCCGGATGTATACGGCTGGCAATCAGCTTCACCGTTACCGGCGTGCCTGGCTCGATTCCGAATATCCGATACGTCTCGTCAGAGCAAATGATCTCGTCGGTCGTTCGGCGCCAGTAGAAGCTCCCGGTCGAGCTGAGTCGTTGGCCTTCTGCCAGAAAAGCTTCGCTGCGCCTGATCGCATTGTCGCTCTGCGCCCGCGCGATGGCGATGCTGGCGATGTGCGTGAACTGTGCGATCAGATCCTGCTGGATCTGGGTGGGACTACCCGGATGTCGCTGATAAACCGCGAAGGTACCGAGGACCTCGCCGGATCGCGACACTATGGGTGTGGACCAGACGGCTCTCAACCCGAACGCCAATGCGTGGTCGTGATATGCTGAGCCCAGCCACCTCGGGTCGGTCTCAATGTCAAAGGCGATCACCTGTGTCTTGTCGACGGCAGCGGCGCCACATATAGGCGTCGCCGAGGCTCGGCGCAAACCCCTTGTCGAACTTGTGCTCGGCGGGATCGATCAGGAAGACGGCGCACTGGCACTCCGGCGCCGTCTGTTCGACAAACCTGCATAGAGAATCGAGTATCTCATGTAGAGGACGACCGAGAGCCACCATCTCCAGCAGACGTTTCTCACCTGAGAGCAGGCTTTCGGCGCGTTTGAGGTCATCGATGTCGGTTTGCAGCATGTACCATTGTACGATTTCGCCTTCGGCATTCCTCAGCGGCTCGCCGTAGATCTTGAACCAGCGATATACGCCGTCGGCTCGAAGCAGGCGGTGCTCGCTTAACAGCCGTTCGCCGGTCTCGAATGAATGTTTCTGGCTGGCGATCACTGCGGGAATGTCGTCGGGATGTACGAGCTTCGAGGTCGCCCAGCCCTTAATCTCTTCGAGTGAGGCGCCGAAGTAATCGAGGACCGCCCGGTTGACCCCTTCGACCGCGCCGTCCGGCGCGATGACGCCGATCAGGGCGGGAACGCTATCGGCTACGAGCAGGTAATCCGGGCGAATGGCGGGAACATCCTCGATCGGCGCAACTGCGAGATCCTTTGCCATCGGGACTCCTTGGTGACGGCAGCTTTACACAGCATGCACCGACATCTCGAGGTTGTCCACTAATACTTAGGTATTGGCTACGTCAGCGGCGCCGCCCCCGCTGCGATCTATTTCAGCGCCGCTTCGACAATGGCTACATCCTGATCGACCGTCCCGCCGCTTACACCGACGCCGGCGACCACCTCACCCTCGTTGGAGAGCGGGACGCCGCCGCCCATCGCCGAATATCTTCCGCCTGACATCATGATGAGGGGATAAAGCGGCTGGCCGGGTTGCACCAGCGGAAGGAGATCAGCCGTCCGCACCCGGACGAGGGCCGATGTATAGGCTTTGCGCTCGGCGATCTCGAGAGAGAAGGCCGGCGCTCCCCCCATGCGATGCGTGAGGACGACGTTCCCGTGAATGTCGATGACGCAAACCGCAACCGGCACTTTGACCTTGGTCGCCTCTGTTTCGACGCGATCCGCAACCGACTTCGCCAGCGCGAGCAAATTCATCATCTGTATCTCCTTCATAGGGTAGAGTTGCAATTCATCGCTCGCCCACACGAGGGCTCAGCGCCGTAGCTGTCCCACATAAAACCCCAGGCGATCTTCAGCATCGCCCAGCTTGTGAAAGCCCGCCTCGAATAAT
>WNFK01258454.1_pt1 | contig 11157 bp, 11 predicted proteins | sample 5400281 | NCBI WGS metagenome assembly WNFK01 (sample SAMN13153350, study PRJNA577476) | soil metagenome | isolation source: 20 cm soil on Douglas fir-dominated hillslope | place: USA:California | collected 2013-09-17
CGCCGTCCCCGGCCCGAACTTGAAGAAGGCGAACGCCGTCTGGAAGCCGAGCCACGAGATGGTGGTCGTCTCGTTCGCGGGCCCGCCCATGGTCAGCACGTAGATCAGGTCGAGCATCAGGAACCCGTTGACGGTGGCCAGGACCAGGACGAGGAACATGATGGGCCGGATGGCGGGGAGGGTCACGTAGCGGAAGCGTTGCCAGTACCCGGCGCCGTCCACCTCGGCGGCGCTGTAGAGGTCCACCGAGACCGACTGCATGCCGGCCAGGAAAAGGAGGGCGGCGAAGGGGGCCTGGTTCCACATGTAGACGGAGACGAGCACGTTCAGCGCGGTGAAGCCGTCCTTGAAGAACGAGATCGAGCGGTCGATCAGGCCGAGATTGTGGAGCAGGCCGTTGAGCGCGCCGAACTCGAAGTCGAGGATGCCGACCCAGAGGAGGCCCACGACTACGCGTGACAGGGACCAGGGGATCAGGAGAAGGCTCCGCATGAGCGGCCGGCCACCGAAGCGCTCGTTCAGGACGAGGGCCATGCCGAGGCCCATGAGGGTCGCCTCGAGCACGAACGCGCCCACGAAGTAGAGGGTGCGCCAGAGCGAGCTCCAGTACAGCGGGTCGTCGAAGATCCGGGCGTAGTTCTGGAGCCCCACGAAGCGGAAGAGCGGCACGCGCACGCCGAAGAGCTCGATCGCGGGCCCGGTGGAGCGAAGGAGATTGACGTCCGTGAACGAGAGCCACAGCGAGTACGCGAGGGGAAAGAGGACGACCACGAAGATCCCGAGCAGGGCGGGCAGGACGAGCAGGAACGCGAACCAGCCCTCGGACAGCCGGAGGGCGACCCGGCCCTCCCGGCCTGCTCCGGGGGCCACCGCCGACCTTACGCGAGCGACTTCTGCAGGGCGGCCAGGTCCTTCAGGCCCTTGGGGACCGCCGTCGCGCCGCGGATGATGTTGTGGACGATGGCGACGGCCTTGGTGTCGTACTCGCCGTACCAGGGCTCCTTGTAGGCCGCGATGACCTTGCCCTTCTTGTACTGCTCGCGCAGGAGCTTGAGGTCGATCCACTTGTCGTAGGACGAGATGATCTCCGCGTGGTCGTACATCTCGGGATACGGGTTGTCGAGGCCGGAGATCAGGCACCACTGGCGCTGCACGTACCAGTCCCCGTTGAGGTTGCCGCCCAGGAAGCGCGTGAGCTTCCACGCGTCCTCGAGGTTCTTGCTCTTCGCGTTGACCACGTACGAGTCGGTCCACATGTAGGTCTGGCCGGTGCCGGGATACATGGCCATCTTGGCCTTCTTGGGGGCGAGCTTCGAATTCTCCGGCTCCGCCGCGATGGTCTTCAAGTAGTAGGAGTGGTTGGTGTGATAGGCGTAGCGGCCCGTCCAGAAGAGGCGATGCGTGTCCGTGGACGAGGTCTTGGTGAGGACCTCGGGGTTCACGAGATCGGCCTTGTAGACCTTCTGCCAGCGCTCCATCGCCTTGGCCGCCCCCGGCTCCTGGTCGGCGATCACCCGGTTCTTCGCGTCGAAGACCTGGGCGCCCTCCGAGAAGCAGTCGCTCATGAACTGGGGCATGGTGCCCGACGGGCTGTTGTTCCAGTTCGGCAAGAACGGCGTGTCGCTGATCTTGTCCTTCTTGAGCTTCGTGCAGTGCTCGACCACACAGGCTGGTGAAGTAGGGCAGCCCGAGCAGCTTGCTGCCGTCCTTGCTCTTCAGGCTGTCGAGGTTGGCGGGCGTCATCTTCTTCTTCAGCTCGTCCGTGCCCGGCAGGTCGTCCACCGCCCGGATGAGGCCGTTCTCGAACCACCGCTCGCGGTTGTTGTGATTGCAGTACATGACGTCCACGATCTCGCCCGCCAGCGCCCGCGTCTCCATGGTCGGGTGGTACTGCGCCCACGGGATGGCCTCGTACTTCACCTGGCCCGCGTGTTTCTGGTTGTAGAAGTTGATGTAGTCCTTCACGGTGTCGGGCTTGAACACCCAGCCGGAGAGGTTGACCGGCTTGTCCGCGCGGGCGACGCCCCGAAGCCCGTCGGCGAGCACCGCCGAGGCGGCAAGAAGTCCTGCGTGGCCGAGAAATGCGCGCCGCGTCGTCGTCATGGGGTGCCCTCCTTTGTGCGATCCGGCGCGATTGTGGCGAATGCGCCCGGGCTTGTCAATCGGGCCCTCGCGGCTCCTGGCGTCCTCAGGAGTCGAGACCGAGAATGGGCGTGTTCAACGCCTTGGCCGCACGCGTGGGATCGAAGTATTCGCGGAGGAACGCGATCTTGCCCCCGGCCGCGCGCAGGAACACCACGTACTCCTGGCGATAGATACGCCCCGTCGCCTTGATGAGCCCCTCCGCCTTGACTTCGGCCACGGCCCCTTCCGGATCCGCGAAGGGGTGCACCTTGAGGTCGAAGAAGCGAAAATCTTCCACCGCCCCCACGAACCAGGTGACGTGAGCCACCACCTCCGCCCGCCCGGAGAGCCGCGCCGGATGGCCGAGGGCGGGCGCGAAGGGGAGCTCCCACAAGAGATCATCGGCGATCAGCGTCTGCCATTGCGCGTTGTCCGCGACGAGCGTCTGGAAATGTCGCTGCAGGAGATCGGAGGCGATCGTCATCGAGGACCTCCGGACCGCGTCGCTCACGGCCGCGCGGGCAGCGGCGGGGTGCTCGCGGGCGGGCGGCGGTGCCGCGTGGCCTGCTCGTACGCATAGACGATCCGGATCAGCGTCGGCTCGCTCCACGCCCGGCCGAGAACCTGTAGTCCCACCGGCAGGGTGTCGCGCACGAATCCCATCGGCACCGTGATGGCCGGGAAGCCCGTGGGGGGCGAGAGCCGGGGACTGTTGTTGCCATGGGGCGTGTTCAGATCCCCGATCATGCGCGGCGGGAAGGCCCAGGTCGGATAGACGAGCGCGTCGAGCTTGGCGGCGTCCATCGCCTTCTGCAGGGCGTCCCGGAGCCGCTGGCCATTCTCCGCGGCCTTGATGCAGCGCTCGTTCTGGGCCAGGGGCGGCTCGCCCTGCCGGTCGAGCAACCGTTTCTCGATCGAGGGGTGGAATTTCCCGGACTTGATGATCTCCTCGAGGCTCTTCACCGGCGCGGCGGGCCCGAGCCGCGCCAGGTAGTCGTTGATGTCGAACTTGAAGCGGAGGCAGAAGAGCGTCGGGGGGGCGATGTCGTCGATCTCCGTGACGCGGAAGGTATCGACGATCTGGGCGCCCTCGCGCTGCAGGTCGGCGAGAGCCTGCTCCATGCGCCGCATCACCTCGGGATCGGTGTTCTGCGGCGTGAAGAGTTGCCGGACAACCCCGAGCCGCATGCCCTTCAGGCCGTCCCTGACGAGAGACTTCAGGTAGGTGTCCGGACGCTTGCCCTGACCGGCCGCCGTGACCGGGTCGGCCGGATCGTATCCGGCGATCACGTCGAAGACCGCCACGGCGTCCGCCACCGTCCGGGCCATGGGACCTCCGATGTCCTTGTCGAGGAAGAGCGGCACGATCCCGTCACGGCTGGTCAGGCCCATGGTCGAGCGGATGCCGACCAGGCTGGTGTGGGAGGCGGGCCCACGGATCGAATTTCCGGTGTCGGTCCCCAGCCCGATGGCGCCGAAGTTCGCCGCCACCGCCGCCGCCGTCCCACCGCTCGACCCCGCGGTGACCCGGTCGAGCGAATAGGGATTCCGGGTATAGCCGGGGAGGAGCGAGCCGACCGTCTCGAACGGGTCGAAGGCGAACTCCGCCATGTTGGTCTTCACCAGCATGATGGCGCCGGCCTCCCGCAGCTTCCGGATCTGGAAGGCGTCCCGCGGCGGAATCGATCCCTTCAGGGAGAGCGATCCGGCCGAGGTCGGCATGTCCACCGTGTCGTAGTTGTCCTTCACGAGGATCGGCACGCAGTGGAGCGGACCGGTGGGGCCGGACTGGGCGAACTTGACGTCGAGCGCGTCGGCGACGGTGAGCGCGTCGGCGTTGACGGTGACGATCGCGTTCAGGGCCGGTCCCTTCTTGTCGTATGCTTCGATGCGATCGAGGTACATCTGGACCAAGGCGCGACACGTGAGCGTCTTCGCCTTCAGGGCGGCGTGGATGTCGGCGATGGTCGCCTCCTCCGTCCGGAAGAGCTGGAAGGCGTCGGCTTCCGTCGGCGCGGTCGGGAGGAGCCCCAAGGCGAGCACGAGCAGCGGAGCGATCAACCGTGGCGCCATCGTCCTCATCGCCTCTCCTCCCCACCGCTCCCGGCGGAGGAAACCCGGGCGGGGCCGAAACCGACCCCGCCCGGCGGCCGCCGAACTACGCGCGAACCTTCGCGGGCTCCCAGATACTGATGTGGCGTGTTTCCGGCATGATGAACAGGCAGATGATGAAACACACCGCCGGCACCACGATGGGGTAGATCAAGGCATAGCCGACGCTGCCGGTGGACAGAAATGCCGCGGAGGTGATGAAGGGCACCAGGCCTCCGCCCCAGCCATTGCCGATGTGATAGGGCACGGAGACGGACGTGTAGCGGATCCGGCTCGGGAAATACTCCGCCAGGAACGCCCCCACCGGGCCGTACACCATGCCGACGTAGGACACCAGGATGAAGATGATGAAGATGGCGATCGGATAATTCACGGCGCCGGGATTGGTGACCTGACCCAGCCACGCGTAGAGCGGGTAGTACGTCAGCGATGCCAGCGCCATGCCCCCCAGAATGACCGGCTTCCGGCCGATGACGTCGGAGAGCCAGCCGAACAGGATCAGCGTCGGCGACGCGATGAGCAAGGCCGCGCCGACGATGTAGCTGGAGGTCAGCACGTCGAGCTTCTTCACCGTTTGTAAGAAATACAGCGCCCAGAACTGGCCGCTATACCACACGACGCCCTGTCCGATCAGGACCACGATGGCGACCATGATGTACTTGATGTTGGAGCTCAGGAACGCCTCTTTCCACGGGTTGCGCACCATCCCGCCCTTGGCCTTCATTTCCTGGAAGATCGGCGTCTCTCCCAGCTGCAGCCGGATGTAGATGGCCATCATCACCAACAGGAACGAGATGAGGAACGGAATCCGCCAGCCCCAGTCTTGAAACGCGTCGTTGCCCAGGTAGGTCCGGGTGCCCACGATCACCGCGAGGGACAGCACGATGCCCAGCGTTGGGGACGTCTGCAGCCAGCCGGTGTAGTATCCCCGGCGCTCGTCCGACACGTGCTCGGCAACGTAGGTGATCGCACCCCCGTATTCCCCGCCCAGGCACAGCCCCTGGACCATCCTCAGGCCGAACAGGAGGAAGGCCGCGACAATGCCAATGGAGGCGAAGGTCGGTATGAGGCCGATGGCGGCGGTCGCCAGGCCCATGCCGGTCAGGGTCACGATGAAGGTGTATTTGCGGCCCACCCGGTCACCCAGCCAGCCGAACAGGAAGGCGCCGAGCGGGCGAATCAGGAAGCCGGCGGTGAAGAGCGCGATGGTGCTCAGTAGCGCGGCCACCGGGTGGGTCTTGTCGAAGAACTTCACCGACAGGATCGCGGCCAGGCTCCCGAAGATGTAGAAGTCGTACCACTCGATGATGTTCCCCACCGCCGCGGCGACCACCACGCGGCGGAAGTCCTTGGGGACCTGATCCTTACCGGCCATAGTATTTCCCCCTCGTTGGGTGTGGGTTAACTCGACGTCCGGACCCGTTCGTCGTCACTCACCCCGGCCACGCGCCGGCGACTTCTGCTGGTCGAGGGGTAGTCATCCGCCCCGGCGCGCCTCGCCTCCACCGTCGATTCGATCGTCCGGTACGCGGTCATCACGATGATCGCCAAGGCGGGGTGGGTGGCCTTGATCCGCGTGATGAGCTGGACTCCGTCCATTCCCGGCAGGCGGTGGTCCGTGAGAAGCACGTCGACCGTGCTCCCGTGCAGAACTTCCAGGGCGTCCTCCGCGCTGGGCACCGCCACGACCTCGAACCCGGCGGCCTCCAGAGCCCGCTGCAACGGACGCCGAAAGACTTCGTTGTCGTCAACGACCAGGACACGGATACTCATCCACCGTCTCGGAACGCACGTTGGATGCCAGAGTCACCGGCGATGTTAAATGCCTGATTCGCTTGAGATTACCGAGGGCGCCAGGCGTCAAATTCTTGGTATTGGTGCCGGGAGGCCTTGGCATTCGTGCCATGTCGCGGGGCGAGCCGTCCGAGACGCTGTCGCGCTGAGCACCTTCCCGCCCGCGGACTCTGCGCTATGCCGCGGGATCGGTGACCACCACGCGGATCGGCGTGGGGTTGAACCCATTGCACGGGTTGCGCACCTGCGGGCAGTTCGAGACCACCGCCAGGACGCGCGTCTCGGCGCTGAGGTCCACGGCGTCACCCGGCTTCGACTTGCCATCCACGATGCCCATGGTGCCGTCCGCCAGCACCGGGACGTTCATGAAGAAGTTGATGTTGGCCACGATGTCCTTCTCGCCCAAGCCGTGCCGGGCCAGCGCCCGGAGGAAGTTGCCGTAGCAGCTCGGGGTGTCCGGCACCTTGTAGCGGAACATGTTGCTGGCGGCGCTGCAGCACCCGCCGATGGTGTCGTGCCCGCCCCCCATGGTGTCCGCCACGATCGTGAAGAGCTTGGTCGCGCGTACCGTATAGATGCCGTGGCCCGCGCCCAGGTACGCATTCTTGTTGTACTTCATGGTGTCCGCCGCGTTGTAGCGATCGGCGGGATCGTCGGCGTTATAGCAGAGGAAGGCCACGGCCTGCTTCCCCTCGAGGTCCACGATGCGCAGCACCTGCCCCGGGGTCAGGACCGCCGACCAGTTCTCGTTGGGCGCGACCACCACGTCCTGCACGACCTTCGCATCCCCCACGACCTTGTTCGCCACGATGGCCTCCTTGACTGTTTGGTGAGAGCACGACTCCGGTAGCTCACGACATTCCCACCCGATGCGCCTCCCTGAGGAACCGATCCAGGTCGGCCGGTCGCTTGTACGGAAGGCGCGCCCGGAGGTTCGCCAGGGACGCGCCCGGGCTGAGCTGGCTCGCCTTGTCCCACGCCGCCCGCGCTTCCCGCATCCGCCCCAGCTCACTGAATACCACGGCCCGGTAGGCGTGCGCAGGAACGAAGTTGGGATTGTGCTCGAGGATCCGGGCGAAGGTATCCAGCGCCTCCTGCCTGCGCTCGGTCAGATAGTAGGCATGCCCAAGAGTCCACAGATAGAAGAAGGGATAGCGCGGGTTCAGACGCATGGCCCGACCGATGAGCCGGATGCTCTCCTCGGCCCTCCCCGACCAGCCGAGTATCTCGGCCAGCGTCTCGTAGCCGTCGGCGTCGTTGGGGGCGAGGGCGACGGCGCGCTCCGCCTGGACGATCGCGCGGTCGTGCTCCTGCCTCCACAGATGAATCTGCCCCAGCAGACGGTGGGCATCGACCAGCGTATCGTTCAGCGCAATCGCTCGCTCGGCGAGCTCCCGGGCCCGCTCGAGGCTCTCCCGGTCGGTACTCCACAGGAACTGCCAGCTCTGGAGATGCGTCCAGCTCAACCCTGCGTAGGCGGCCGCGTACTCCGGGTCCAGGTCGAGCGCCTTGACGAAGAGTCGGCGCGCCTCCGCGTTGCCCTCGCGCGTGGTCCGCTTGCGCTCCTCGTGTCCCCGAAGCACGAGGTCATAGGCTTCGAGGACGCCGGTGGGCACCCGGCCGAGCCGCGCCTTCTCGGCCTCCGTGAGCTTCACCGCCAGGGCCCGGACGATCTGCTGGGTGACCTCGTCCTGGAGGGCGAAGATGTCGCCGATCTCGCGGTCGTAGCGCTCGGCCCAGATGTGATACCCGGTGGTCGCGTCCACGAGCTGGGCGGTGATGCGCACGCGACTGCCTGCGCGCTGGATGCCGCCCTCCAGGACGTAGCGGACCCCAAGATCCCGGCCCACCTCGCGGACCTTCACCGGCTTGCCCTTGTAGGTGAAGACGGAATTACGGGCGATGACGAACAAGCCGGAGACCTTCGAAAGGCCCGTGATCAGATCTTCGGTCCCCCCGTCGCTGAAATACTCCTGCGCCGGGTCCTGGCTGAGGTTCGAGAACGGAAGAACGGCCACCGACGGCCGGTCCGGCAACGGGAGCCCGGTGGACTCGGACGTCCGGAGCCAGCGCCACCCGGCCCAGCCGCCGGCACCCAGCAGCACCATGATGGTGAGGGCCGCGATGACTGCCGCCGCCAATCGCCGGCCGGTGCTCCGTGTCCTCGCCCCCCGTCCCCGTGGGGAGGGGGGCTCGAGACGGAGGCGATACACTCGCACCGGTCTCGCGATGTTCTTGACGGTGTGCTCGCCGATGAACTCGTACCCGAACGGGAGCTTGCCCTCGACCTGATCGTAGGCCGTGCCCGAGAGACAGATGCCGCCCCCCTCGGCCAGGCTCTCCAGGCGGGCGGCGATGTTGACGCCGTCTCCGTAGAGCCGCTCGCCCTCGACGATGACATCGCCCAGATTGATCCCGATCCGGAAGCGCATCTGGCGCGAGAGCGGCAACTCGGCGTTCCGGGACTGGAGCCCGCGCTGGATCTCGACCGCGCCCTGGACGGCGTCCACCACGCTGGCGAACTCCGCCAGCACGTTGTCGCCCGGGGCATCCACCACGCGCCCGCCATGGCCGGTCACGGCGGCGGCGATCACCGCGCGATACTCGGTGATGGCACGGACGGTGGCCTCCTCGTCGTCGCCCATGAGCCGGCTGTACCCTTCCACGTCGGCGCTCAAGATGGCGGCGAGCTTCCGCTCCATGGAACGACTATCCATGGACTTGAATTCTACGCCGACCCCGGCGGCCGGCGGCCTCGAGGAAGTGGTAGCTTCGCCGGCCGGGGCCGGCCGCTCGCTACCGGAGGATCAGGATGACTGATCCGGCCAGCAGCACCCCCATGGCGACATTGAACGTTCGCCCGGCGCGCTCGGTGCGGAGAAATTGCTGCGCGGCGGCGCCGAACGCCAGCCAGACGAAGCAAGGGGGCAAGGACGCGAGGATGAAGAGGGCGCCGAAACCCATGGCTTGGGCGAGGGCGCTGCCGGAGCCGGCGCCGAGGTAGGTGCCCGCGGCGCTGGCGCAGACCAGCCAGGACTTCGGGTTGATCCACTGGAACGCCGCCGCGCCGAGGAAGCCGACCGGCTTCCCCCCGGCCTCCGCGCCGTGGGGCCGCCCCGTCGCGATCTTCCAGGCCAGCCACAGCAGGAACGCGGCGCCGAGCCAGTTGAGCGCCCGCAAGACCCTGGGGTTGCCGACCACGACGCTGCCCAGGCCGAACGCCACCGCGAACATCATCACCCCCATGCCGATGGCGACGCCGAACAGGCAGGGCAGTCCGCGCAGCACGCCGACACCCGCGCCCGTCGCCGTCAGCAAGAGGTTGCTCGGCCCCGGCGTGCCGGCGGCGACCACCGCGAAGAGGAGGAACGCGACCGCCTGCTCCGATGCCATGATATCGGCATGCTACGCGGCGGCGGCGCCCGCGGTCTTGAACGATCGTGCGCGGCCACTCCGTCCGACTGGATGCGCGCCCGGGAGCTGGCGTCCGGCGTGCAGGTACTCGAGGCCTGGTTTTCCGGACATGGCTACGACACGCATCGCCACGACACCTATGCCATCGGCCTGACCGATGTCGGCCACCAGGCCTTCGACTATCGCGGGGCGGCCGAGGTCAGCCGGCCCGGCCAGGTCGTCGTGCTGCACCCGGACGAGACGCATGACGGGCGCGCCGCCACGCCGGACGGCTTCGGCTACCGGATCATCTACGTGGCGCCGGCCCGCATCCAGGGGGCGGCGCTCGCGATCCGTGGGCGCGCCGGCGCCTTACCCTTCGTGCGCCGGCCGGTGGCGACGAACGAAGCGCTCGCGAGCGCGATCGAGGCCGCGTTCCGGCTCGACCCGGAGCCGCTGGCCATCGACGACCTGATCCTCCGCCTCGCCGGGGCCCTCCTCGACGCCGACCCGTCATGCGGTCCCGCGTGGTCCGATCGTCCGAGCTGGAGGCGGCCACCGGGCTCACGCGATACGACCTGGCCCGCCAGTTCCGCGCCGCGTTCGGCACCAGCCCCTATCGCTACTCGCTGATGCGACGCCTCGACTGCGCCCGGGCGCAGCTACGCTCCCGCCGATCCCTGGCCGACGTGGCCCTGGCCGCCGGCTTCGCGGACCAGGCGCATCTCACGCGGCAGTTCAAGGCCGCCTTCGGCATCACCCCGGCGCGCTACCGCGCGCTCGGCGCGAGTCGCCCGCGTTAGGGCCGGCGCCGCACGAGTGGCGACCGAGAGTGGATCGGCCTTTGTGAGTCCCGCTGGCCTGAGCCGGCGGGAGGGTTGGGTCACGGTCGCCGAGAAGTGACGTTTATAACGGCGTTCCCCCCCGAGCCGCCTGCCGCGAATCGGAAGCCACGCCGGGCTCGAAAGGCGCTATCCTTAGCGCCGATTCCGGACCATGAAGCCTGCCACCTCCTCGATCGATCGCCAGACACGCATGGCCGCTGTCGTCTTCGCGGACCTCGTGGGTTTTTCGAAGAAGTCCGTCCCCGCCCAGCTCGCGGCCAAGGAGGCGTTGACCGGCCTGCTCCAGCGCCTGGTGACGCCCTACCCCAGTAACAGCCGCATCGTCCTCGACACGGGGGATGGGGTGGCGGTGGGGTTCCTGGTCAGCCCGGAGTACGCGCTCGGCCTGGCCCTGCGGCTTCGCCGGGAGCTGCATGCCGCACCCGTTGACGGCTTGCTGCAGTCGCGGGATCTGCGACTGGGGATCAATCTGGGGCCGCTCAAGGTCGTCACGGACGTCAACGGGCACCCGAACCTGGTGGGAGAGGGTATCAACTCCGCCGAGCGCATCATGAGCTTCGCGGACCCCGGCGACACCACCGCCTCGCGAAGCTTCCAGGAGGCGGTGTACTACCTCGACGCCAGCTTTCAGAGCCTGTTCGAGCCGCTGGGCATGCGCGCCGACAAGCACGGTCGAGAGCACGAGGTCTTTCGCCTGACGGCTTCCGCGCCCGCGATCGACGCCGCCCTGCAGAGCCTCGGCACGGGGCCCGGAGGGGGAGACGCGCGCGGCGTGGCCGGCCGCGTGTCTTCCCTCGCGGCATCGTCGAAGGGGGGATTGCGAGGCCTGTCCGCACTGGGCCGGCCGGTGCGGGTCGGTCTCGTCGCCGCCGTCATCGCCGTCGGCGCG
>WNFK01034310.1_pt1 | contig 11156 bp, 6 predicted proteins | sample 5400281 | NCBI WGS metagenome assembly WNFK01 (sample SAMN13153350, study PRJNA577476) | soil metagenome | isolation source: 20 cm soil on Douglas fir-dominated hillslope | place: USA:California | collected 2013-09-17
TTCTCGCGCAGGATGTCGACCATCCGCGCCGCGGCGTACGCATCGTGCTGCCGGGCCGGGACGACGTAGGCGTACGGTCCGCCCGCCGCGCCCTTCTCGACCGCGTCCTTTCCCATCTCGTACAGGCCGCGCAGGATATCGGCGCGGTTGCGCGAGCAGGTTTCGAGCAGGCTGTTCGAAGCGATCAGCTCGTAGTCGACGATGTCGCGCAGCCGCCACCAGCCGCCCGGCCACGGATTGGGGAAGTTGATCTGCGCGCGGTACTCGGGCAGGCCCTTGCGTCCGCCCGCCAGCTCGCTCGCGTCGACCCACACCGGGCTCGCGATCCGGCACGACGCGACCTCGGTCAGCAGGCCGATCACGTTCTTGAGGCACGCGGTGTTCTTGGTGCCACCCGGCCAGTAGGCGTCGAACGAGTAGCCGTAGATGACGCCGCTCTTCCTCTGCTGCTCGAGCCGCAGCGCCATGTTGGTGCCGACCACGTCGTTCATCCGCCACTGGAGCGGGTGGACCGCGGTGGTGAGCGGATCGGCATAGGGCGGCACGAAGATGCGCGGGCCGTTGTTGCCCATCTGATGCTCGTCGAGGAACACCTGCGGGAACCACTCGTGGTGAAGCACGTGGTTCACCAACCGCGTCTCGCGCAGGTTGAGCATGTACCAGTCGCGGTTGTTGTCGTGACCGGCGTAGTGGTGGTAGATCCACGGCAGACGCCCGCCCTCCCACGGCGTGCCGGCGTACTTGCGGAAGTAGTCGACGATCATGTCGGCGCCGTCAGGATTGATCGACGGCATGAGCAGCAGGATCACGTCGTCGAGCCGGCGCTTCACCTCGGGATCGTCGCTGGTGACCAGCTGGTACGCCCACTCCATCGCCATCTGGCTGGCGCCGATCTCGCTCGCGTGGATGTTGCAGGTCACGAGCACGATCGTCTTGCCTTCGGCGATCAGCTTCTCGGCGTCCGCGTCGGACAGTCCGCGCGGATCGGCGAGCCGCCGCGCGATCTCGCGCTGGCGGTCCGCGTTGCGCAGGTTCTGCTCGCTCGAGATCACCGCCATGAACATCGTTCGGTCGAGCGTGGTGGGCCCGAGCTTCAACACCGTCAGCCGATCGGACGCCTGGTCGAGCGCCTCGAAGTACTTCGTGATCTGGGTGTAGTCGGCGAGCTTGCCATCGGCGCCGACCCGGTGCCCGAGGAACGACTCGGGTGTGGGCGGCGCGCCGGCCGCGAGCGGGGTTCCGAATGCGAGTGCGCAGCCGACGATCGGCACGATAAAGCGGAGCGAGCGAGGGGTCACGAGGGCCTCCGGGGACGGACGGTGGACGCCGGAATGTGCCGCATGCGCGCCGGTGCGATCAAACCGGCGCGCACCAGGTTTCGGACCCGTCAGTTCCTGCGCCAGCGCTCCGCCTTCGGATGGTGCTTCATGGACTTGTGGATCGCCTTCCACTTCGACTCCTCGGCGGCGCGCAGGCGCTGGTCCTGCCGGACCGCGAGCCAGTGCAGCTCGCGCTGGAGCTTGCGCCAGCTCGCGAGGCGCTCGGCATCGAGCGCCCCCTCGGCCACCGCGCGCCGCACCGCGCAGCCCGGCTCCAGCTCGTGCCGGCAGTCGCGATAGCGGCACTCCGCCGCGACCCCTTCGACATCGGCGAACACCTCGGCCACGCCCTCGCCGCCGGACCACAACCCGAGCTCGCGCATGCCCGGCGTGTCGAGCAGCAGCGCGCCCGACGGCAGCACCATCAGCTCGCGATGCGTGGTGGTGTGGCGGCCACGCGAATCGTCTTCCCGCACCGCGCCGGTCGCCTGGCGCTCCTCCCCCAGCAGCGCATTCGCGAGCGTGGACTTGCCGACGCCCGACGAGCCAAGCAGCGCGACCGTGCGCCCGGCGGTGAGCCACCGCGCAAGCCCATCGATGCCGGAGCGGTCGAGCGCGCTCACCGCCACTACTGGTACGCCGGGCGCGACCGCCTCCACCTCGACGATCTGTCCGTCCGGATCGTCGGCGAGATCCAGCTTGTTGAGCACCAGCACCGGCTCGGCGCCGCTGTCCCACGCCGCCGCCACGTAGCGCTCGATCCGGCGCGGATTGAAGTCGCCATCGAGCCCGGCGACCAGGAACACCACGTCCACGTTGGCGGCCACCACCTGGCCGGCGGTCGCGTCTCCGGCCGCGCGGCGGACGAACGCGCTCCGGCGCAGCAGCACGGCGTGGATCGCGGCGACGCCATCGCCGTCGGGAAGCTGGAGGGCGACCCAGTCGCCGACCGCGGGAAACTCGGACGGCGCCTGCGCGTCGTGACGGAAACGGCCGGTCACTTCGGCGGCCCGCACGCCGCCGTCGGTCAGCACCAGGCAGCGGTCGCGATCACCGCGCACGACGCGCGCCGGAACCAGGCCGCGCGCTTGGTGGATCTGAAATTGGAGTGCGAGCTCGGAGGTCCAACCAAGATTCGAAAGCGACATGATGGATCACCTCGTGAAGGTCGGGTTCGCGAGGGGCGCGGTGCGCCCCGACGGGATCCGGGAACGCGCGACGACGGCGGGGTGGTCCGGAAAAAACACGAAACCGCCGCCCTTCACGGACGGCGGTCAGCGAGCGACGCGGTCGGTCAGCTCGGGAGATGCCGGCGGAAGGGGCGCGCAAGCGCGCGCGCAATGGCTGCGTGGATCTTTGCCATTGTCTCGTCCTCCCGCTCTGCGGCGACCGCACCCTGCGGCTGCCGGCGCGCGGCACGATAAACGAGTCCGCGCGTACGGTTCAAGGATTGTTTGGCCGGTGCGAACCGGTCGGCGGCACGGACGCGGCGGTCGATCGACGTTCCGCGCCGGTCGCACCAGGCCCGATCATCGCAAGTTCCTGACACGGCGGCGCTGCGCAGGCCGTAGCGTGTCCGCCATGTTCCGTTCCCGCGTACTCGTTCTGCCGGCGGCGCTCGCCCTGTGGGCGGTTTTCGGGTGTGGGCCGTCGCGGGATGCGTCACGCGCTCCAGACGGAGCGTCCGCGACCGCCTCGGCGGTCGCGGACACCCCCCAGGTACTCCCCGCGACGTCGCAGCGCGTGCTCGAGGCGGTGAAGGCGCCGGGCGCGAAGGCGGTGGTGCTCAACGTGTGGGCGACCTGGTGCGTGCCGTGCCGCGAGGAGTTCCCCGACCTCATGCGGGTCGAGAACACCTACAAGAAGCGTGGTCTTCGCGTGGTCCTGTTGTCGGCGGACTTCGGGGAGACGGTATCCGACGTACCCGGCTTCCTCGCCCAGCATGGCGTCGACTTCCCGAGCTTCATCCGGGGGGCGGATGAGGGCGATCAGGCATTCATCAACGGAATCGACCCGCACTGGAGCGGTGCGCTGCCGGCGACCTGGGTGTTCGACGGGTCGGGCACGGTGCGCTCGTTCTGGGAGGGCCGGGCCGACCACGCGCGCTTCGAGCAGGCCGTGCTCGCGGTGCTCGACTCCACCCCGCTCGCAATGGAGGGACATCCATGAAACTGCGTTCGCAGGTTCGCACCCTGACCCGGATCCTGGCCGGTGCCGCGCTGTTCGCGCTGATCGGCGCGCCGGCCCTGATCACCCCCGCCCGTGCGCAGGAGGAGATTGCGACTCCGATCGCGCTCGGAACCCCGATCCCGATGGCCGACGCCAAGCTCAAGAACGTGGACGGCAAGTCGCTCGCGATCGCCGACCTGAAGGGCAAGAAGGGCACGCTGGTGGTGTTCACCTGCAACCACTGCCCGTGGGCCAAGGCGTGGGAGACGCGGATCGTCGACCTCGGCAACAAGTTCTCGGCCAAGGGCATGGGCGTGATCGCGATCAACGCGAACGACCCCGAGGCCTATCCCGAGGACGACTATGCGGGCACCCAGGAGCGCGCGAAGCAGCGCGGGATGAAGTACCCGTACGTGATCGACGAGACCTCGGACGTGGCGCGCGCGTTCGGCGCTTCGCGGACGCCGGAGGCGTTCGTGTTCGACGCCGGCGGCAAGCTGGTCTATCACGGCGCGATCGACGACAACTCGCGCGAGCCGGACAAGGTGTCGGCGCGCTACCTGAACGACGCGCTGATCGCGGTGTCGAGCGGCAAGCCGGTCGCGGTCGCCGAGACCAAGGCGATGGGCTGCTCGATCAAGTACCGCAAGAAGGCGTGAGCGAACGGCCGCGGAGACGCGGCCAGACGGAAAACACGAACGGGCGCCGGCGGAAGCCGGCGCCCGTTTCGCTTGCGTCGAACTAGCGGTACAGGGCCTTCAGGCGGCCCCAGCTGCTCTTCTCGGTCGACACCACGTCGAGGTTGTCGAACGTGATTTCCTGCCAGGTGCAGGTGAGGTCGGCGCCGGTGTTCGCACGCGGCTGGAAGTAGCCACCGACCGTCGCGTCGTTGAGGGCGCCCCACAGACCGTGTGGCGGATCCTCGGCCGGGTTGCCCTGGTCGAACGGCAGCGCGCCGCTGGAGTAGGTGCCCGAGCCGTCGGTGTACCGGTACTCGATGGTGGCCGGGCTGCCCAGGCTGAGCCCGTTCGCCAGATAGGTGAACTCCATCTTTACGGTGGTGCCCTTGACGTAGGTCAGTCCGTAACCAGCGGTGAACGAGTAGAACGGCAGACGCCCGTCGAAACACGCGATCTCGCCGGTCGACGCGTTGATCATGATCTTTGCGCCGTTGATGGACCACCACGGCGCCAGACGCAGGCCGCCTTCACCCTCGCCATTGCCGGAGATCGTGACAAAAGCACTGAAGTGGTAGTGCGAGTTGTTGATGAACAGCGACTGATCCACTCCGCCGTTCTCAGAGAATCCCCACAGGTGCTGATTCGCGAAGCCGACGCACGCCGGATTCATAATGTCGGTGATGGTGATCGACGCCGGATACAGATTCGTCGACGACACAACCGACGTCGGGCAGTCGTTGAAGACACGGAGGAAGATCTTCGCACTGTTCGGAGACGGAGTCGCGAACGCGAACGTCGCGGCCGCGGCCAGAAGTGCGACTGCTGCCAGACTGGTGTAGCCAATCCGCTTCATCAGACAACCTCCTTGGAGTGGGGGATTGGGGACCGCGCGGATCCTCGAGGATGAACTTCTACTGCTGGCAAACCGCTTGTAAACGATTTCATGCAGCCAAAGGCAAGTCAAAGGGAAATGCGAAAAAGAACCGGAAATCATCCCCTTTCGATCACGATCCTATGCGATCCCCGGCCGGCTCCGATCGGGATTTCGACCGAGGTATCGACGAACTGGACGGGCGTGCCGTCCAAGGTTGCGGCCACGATCCGGGAGGCGTCCCCGGTCGGGGTCCGGACTTCGATGTCCCATGCGGCCCCGGCCCCGAACCGCTGAACCTGCACGCGGTAACGGGTCCAGTCGGCGGGCGCCCGGGGGGTGATCACCAGGGTGGTGCCGTCCCGGATCTCGATCCCGAGCAGGGTCTCCACCACCACCCGCTGCATCCAGCCGGCCGACCCGGTGTACCAGGTCCACCCGCCGCGGCCGATGTGGGGCGGCTCGCCGTAGACGTCCGCGCACACCACGTAGGGCTCGACCTGGTAGCGCGCGATCCGCTGCGCCGAGCCGTGCGTGACCGGGCTCAGCATCTCGAGCACCTCGGCGGCCCGCTCGTGTCGTCCGAGCTCGGCCAGCGCCCGCGCGACCCACAGCGCCGCGTGCGTGTACTGGCCGCCGTTCTCGCGCACGCCCGGCAGATAGCCCTTGATGTATCCGGGATCGTGCGGCGTGGTGTCGAACGCCGGCGCGAGCAGCCGGACCAGTCCCGGATCGCGCACCACGAGATGCCGCTCGACCGCATCGATCGCGCGCGCGGCGCGCTCGGGCGAGGTGACGCCCGCCAGCACCGACCACGCCTGCACCAGCGCATCGATCCGGCACTCGTCGTCGCCGGCGGTGCCGAGCGGGGTTCCGTCGTCGTAGTAGCCGCGCCGGTACCAGTCGCCGTCCCAGCCGTCCCGCTCGAGCGCCGTGCGCAGGGCCTCACGATGGCCGCGATACAGGCTGGCGCGCGCCACGTCGCCGCGCTTGGCGCACAGCTCGATCCAGTCGCCCAGCACCATCGACAGGAAGAATCCCATCCACACGCTCTCGCCCCGGCCCTCGCGCCCGACCCGGTTCATGCCGTCGTTCCAGTCGCCGGTGCCGAACAGCGGCAGCCCGTGGGCACCGGTCACGAGCGAGCGGTCGATCGCGCGCACGCAGTGCTGGTACAGGTCGGCGCTCTGGATCGAGGGAGCGGTCTCGAGAAACGCCTCGTCCTCGCCGGGCCCGAGCGCCCGCGCGACCCGGAACGGCACGATCTCGTCGAGCACCGCCCGCTCGCCGGTCGCGCGCAGGTACCAGGCGGTGACGAGCGGGAGCCACAGCAGATCGTCGGCGAACCGCGTGCGCAGTCCGCGCGCGGCGGGCGGATGCCACCAGTGGAGCACGTCCCCCTCGACGAACTGGTGCGCCGCGTGGAGCAGGATCTGAGCGCGGGTCCGTCCCGGATCGGCGAGCAGGAATGCGGACGCGTCCTGGAGCTGGTCGCGGAAGCCGAACGCGCCACCCGACTGGTAGAACGCGGTGCGGCCCTGGATCCGGCACGCCAGCGTCTGGTAGAGCAGCCACCCGTTCACCATCAGGTCGAGCGCCGGAACCGGGGTCTCGACCTGGACCGCGCCGAGCAGGTCGCGCCAGAACGTACGCACCGCCGCGAGCGATTCGGCGAGCGCACCCGGCGGGCGGAAGTGCGCGATCAGCGCGCTCACCTCCTGGTCGCTCGCCGCCTCGCCGAGCAGGAACGCGCACTCGGCGTCCTCGCCCGGTCCGATCTCGATCACCGCCTGCTGGGCGAAGCATGGATCGAAACCGGAACCGGTGCAGTCGTCCAGCGTGTGCGTCGCGAGCGCGCGCGGGCGCTCGAGCGAGCCGTAGCGGCCGAGGAAGCGCTCGCGGTCGCCGCACACGTGATAGCCACGGAATCCGCCGGGCGCCAGCACCGCGGCGAACGCAACCGGTGTGTCCGGCTCGCCGGTGCGGGCGAGCAGCGCACACGCCTCGACCCGGAATTCGGTCGAGATGGTGGCCGCCGTCTCCTCGGGCACGCCCCCGAGCACCAGCCGCTGATACGAGACGACCGAGAGCCGGCGCGTGCGCGATCCGAGATTGCGCAGCCGCACGTGGACGATCCGGACCGGGTGCTCGCGGTCGACGTGGAGGGTGGTCTGGTGCTCGAGTCCCTCACCCACGTGGTGGAATGTGGTCATGCCGAATCCATGGCGGGTCTCGTAGTCGCCGGCATCCGGCGCCGGCCCCGGCGTCGGGCTCCAGAAGCGCCCGGTCCCGTGGTCCCGCACGTAGAGCGCCTCCTCGTGCGGATCGAGCACCGGGTCGTTCGACCACGGCGTGATGCGCCGCTCGCGGCTGTTCGCGCCCCAGGTGGAGGCCGCGCCGGTCTCGCTCACCAGGCATCCGAACCGCTCGTTCGCGATCACGTTGGTCCACGGGGCCGGCGGCCGGCGGAGCGAACCATCCGGCTGACGCGTCAGCCGGATCACGTACTCGGTGCCGTCCTCGCTGAATCCGCCGTAGCCGTTGAAGCTGCGGAGCGGCTCGATGAAAGCGGCCGGGGCGGCGGGCGTGCGGCCGTCCCCGACCCCGTCGGGCGCACCCGATCGGCCGTCCCCCTCGGCCGGGCGCGGCGGCAGCGTCGCGAGCGGGGCGAGGGTCGCGTGCGTGAGCGGCGGCGTGCGGTAGAGCTCGGCGACCCGGGCCGCCTGGTCGCGTGCCTCGTCCTCCTCGGTCCGGCCCTGGGCGACGAGCTCGGCCTGCGCACGATCTTCCGCGCGCGCGAATGCGGCTTCGACCGACAGCGGCGCCGACAGGAGCCGGAGCGGCAGCAGCGCCGCCTCCCGGTCATCCCCCGCCGCGAGCACCAACGTGAGCGAGGCGAATCCGTGTGCGGCGACAGTCAGGGTCTCGCGCAGCGCCAGGACTGGATCGAGCACGTTGCCGGTGGTTCCCGACAGCCGCGCCCCGGCGGCGAGCGCCGCGGGATGCGCCCGGCTCCCGCCGCGCCCCAGGAACCGCGCACGATCGGTCTCGATCTCGCTCGCGCGTCCGCCGGCGATCCCGTGCGCGATCCACGGATAGCGCTCCCCGGGGCTGCGGGGCCGGCGGCGGGCCAGCAGTGCGAACGGATTCACCTCGCGCTCGGTCTGCACGAACAGCTTGGAAAACGCCGGGTGCGAGCGGTCGGCAGCCGCGTCCTGGAGCACCACCTCGAGGCAGCTCGTGATCTCGATCCGGCGCGCGCGCCCGGCGAGGTCGCGGAGCGTGATGCGTCGCAGCTCGCCGGTGCCCTCGGGCAGCACGCAGACTTCGAGTCGCGCTTCGAGCCCGAGGTCGCGACGCACGATCGTGACGACGCCGGGTCGTGCGAACGCGGCGTAGCGATCGGGCGTCCGCTGGCAGGGCTGGTGCCCCAGTGACCAGTACGCGCCGTCGTCGGGATCGCGCAGGTACAGCGCCCAGCCGTCCTCGTCGGTGACCCGGTCGCCGCGCCACCGCGTCAGCGCGGCGTCACCGAGTCGCGCGAAGCCCGATCCCGCGGCGGTGACGAGGGTCGTCCAGCGGCCGGCCTCGAGCACCCGGCCGGCGATCGCCGGGCCGTCGAGCGGGAGTGCGGTCTCCTCGGACGCCCCGTTCGGGACCGGCAGGGCGGACTCCGGCTCGCGCCGCGGCGGTGCCGCGCCACCCGGTTTGCGCGGGCCGGGAGCCATCGGTCAGTTCAGCCGCACCACGGTGCGGGTGCGCACCGCGCGGTCCTGCTCGAGCCGGACCAGGTACACGCCGCTCGCGAGTCCGGTGCCGTCGAACCGCACCGAGTGATCGCCGGCCGGCTGCATGCCGTCGACCAGCTTCAGGATCTCGCGGCCCTGGAGGTCATGGACCGTGACGCGCACCGCACCCGGCCGTCCGAGTCGGTAACGCACGGTGGTCGAGCGGCGGAACGGATTCGGCTCGCCCGGGAAGATCCGCAGATCGCCGGCGATGTTCGGATCGCCCGCGTCGAGCACGGTGGTGAAGCCGATCCGCTGGAGCCCGGTCTGCACGTCGGGGTTCTGCATGAAGCGGTACCAGACCGAGCCATTGAGGTAGTTCTCGATCATCAGCACGACCGGTCCCTGGTCGATGCCGAGCCAGTCGGTGTCGACCCAGCCGCTGCCGGGGTTGAATGCGTCCTTGAAGCCGTACTTGCCCCACACCTGCGGCCACGCGTTGTACAGGTTGCGCAGGGTCGGGATCACGATCTCGGGCGCGAACGCGATCGAGCCGCCCGGGGCGGTCGGCGCGATCGTGCCGTCGTCGTTCTGGGTCGGCGGCGCTCCGCGCGCCGTGTAGCCGCCCTGGACGTCGGAGGCGGTCAGCCCGGTTGTCGATCGAGTACGCCTGCTGCGCGTAGGTGGCGCGGCGTGAGTTCTCGAAGTAGGTGAGATTGTGGTTGCGGGTGAAGTTGTCCTGGATGTTCCGGAAATCGAACCAGCAGTGCGAGTACTGATGCCCGAACAGCGGCGCGAAGATGATGTAGGTGTACCCGTACTCCGTGTTCCAGTTGTACAGGTACGTCCAGGTGTTCCACGCGCTCGCCTGCGTCTGGCGCGCGGGGACCGGCGAGCCGATCGCGAGGATGTAGAGGATCATCGCCTCGTTGTAGCCCTGCCAGGTGCCGGGGTCGAAACCGCTTTCCGGACTCCATCCCATGCGGATACCGAGTCCGAGGTTCTGCATCCACTTGAAGTCGACCCGCCGGTAGATCGAGTCGGCGAGCATGCGGATCTGGACCTCGTCGGCGGCATCGCCGTCGAAGTACTGCCGGCAGTGCAGGATCCCTCCCAGCAGCAGCGCGGTGTCGATCGACGACAGCTCGGAGCCCGGCGAGCGCGTGCCGGTGTTCATGTCGAGGAAGTGATAGAACCAGCCTTTGTTTCCCATCATCCCGAAGTTGGACGGGCCCTGGGGTCCGTTCCAGAAGGTCTGGAGCGTGGTGAGCACCCGGGTCGCTGCGTCGGGGCGCGAGACCCAGCCGTGGTCAACGCCGACACAGATCGCGCTCAGACCGAATCCGTTCGCCGCGATGCTGCACACGGAGGTCACGCGGCTGCGGTCGCGGACCAGTCCGTTGGCGGGATTCGCCTCGTCCCAGAAGTAGCGGAATCCGGTGCGCTGGATGCTGTCGAGCAGCGCCGGCACGGCGATGTCGGCGCGCGCGCCGCCGGCCGCGGAAGCGAGCAGCAGCGCGGCCAGCAGGATCGGGGTCGGGACTCGTCGGAAACTCGGGCGGAAGGTCATGCGATGCGTCTCCTCGGATCCGCCGGCGCGGCCACACGAACGGACGATGATGTCATGTCAGAAGGCCATCCCCACCGTCACCCGGTGGGTGCCGTCGAGGCGTTGATGATCCGCCCACGCGTAGTCGATGTGGTAGCCGAAGTTGTTCGTCTTCCCCGCGAATCCGGCGCCGAGCGTCAGCCCGACCTCCGAGTCCGTGAGGAACAGGCTCTGATACCCCAGGCGCAGCGAGACCATTTTCCTCCAGCTCACCTCGGCCCCGGCGCTCACGCTCTCGGTGTTGTCGCTCGGGTGCCAGGCGTCGAGCGCGGTCCACGCCTCGAACTCGTTCCCGAACCGGAACGGGTAGGCGGCCCCGACCCGGAACAGGATCGGGACCGGGAAATCATCGGTGAACTGCTCGGCCGGCAACGTCCCGTTGTCGCCGTTCCGGTTGGGGTCCTGATCCCAGGTCACGCGCAGGTCGCGCCCGGCAAACGACGCGTTGGTGCCGAAGTTCTGGAGGCTCGAACCGATGTGGAGCCCGTTGGGGGACACGCGGTACACGGTGCCGATGTTGAACGTGACCGCGCTCGCGCTGCTGTTCCAGATCGTCTCCTGCAGCCACGTGACCTGGCCGCCGGCCGCGAACCGCGACGAGATCGCACGGCCGAAGCCGATCCCGATCGCGACGTCCGCGACGTGGTAGCGCTCGCCGGTGCCGAGCGGCTGCGCCACCGTGCGGACATCGATGTCGCCGGAGCCGAGCGACGTCACGCTCGCGAACGCGGTGCCCCAGGTGCGGACCGGGAACGCGAGCGCCGCGTAGTCGTAGCGGAT
>WNFK01207722.1_pt1 | contig 11155 bp, 11 predicted proteins | sample 5400281 | NCBI WGS metagenome assembly WNFK01 (sample SAMN13153350, study PRJNA577476) | soil metagenome | isolation source: 20 cm soil on Douglas fir-dominated hillslope | place: USA:California | collected 2013-09-17
GGTCGCCTCGGCCTGATCGAGCGCCTTCGTGATCTGCGCGAGGTCGTGGCCGTCGATCTCGACGACGGGCCAGCCGAACGACTGCCACTTGGCGGTGACCGGCTCGATGTCGAGCACCTTCTTCACGAAGTTGTCGAGCTGGATCTTGTTGTAGTCGAGGATGACGACGAGATTGTCGAGCGCATGATCGGGCTGCCCGAGCTTCGGCGCCGACATCGCGGCTTCCCAGATCTGACCCTCCTGCGTCTCGCCGTCGCCGAGGATGCAGTAGACCCGCGCCTTCGAGCCGGCGAGCTTGAGGCCAAGCGCCATTCCGAGCGAGATCGAGAGCCCCTCGCCGAGCGAGCCGGTGGCCGCCTCGATGCCCGGCAGCGCCGTGCGATCGGGATGGCCCTGGAGCGGCGAGCCGAGCTTGCGCAAGGTGATGAGCTGCTTCTCCGGGAAGTAGCCGGCTCGCGAGAGCACGGCGTAGAGCGCGGGGACCGCATGGCCCTTCGAGAGCACGACGCGGTCGCGATCCGGCCAGTCCGGGCGCTTGGGGTCGAACCGGAGCCGCCCGAAGTACAAGGTCGTGAGGATGTCGATCACCGAGAGCGAGCCGCCGGGATGCCCGGAGCCCGCGTGAGCGAGCATGCGGAGAATCTGAACACGACACTCGCGCGCGATCGACTCGAGACGTACTTCACCCATCAGTCGAGGTCCTCCATGAATCCCGCGATTTCGTCGACATGAACGCCGGTGACGGCTACCTCGGGCGCGTACACGACCTCGTCGGCGGCCCAGACGATCGTGCCCTTCACGTCCTTGGTGATCCCGACGACGTTGTTGAGGAACGTGGCGATGTTGTCGTTGATCCGGATCGCGTTGGCCTTGAGCGGCGCCGCGATGCGTCCGCCGCGGATGATATAGGAATCGGCGACGACGGTACAGGTGAAATCCCCCGCGCGCAGGCCGTTGATCGGGTACGTGTACCAGATACGGCCGATGTAGAGACCGTCGCCGACCCGTCGAATCAGCTCGTCGATGCCGATCGCTTCGCTGCCCTCGAGCACGATGTTCGACGCGGCCACCCCGGGCGCGCTGTCGAACTGGCGGCCGCCGCCGGAGCCGAACCGAAAGCCGTTGCGCGGCACGAGCGCCGCTTCCGCGGCGGGCCCGCTGGTGCCGAGCTTTTCCGCGAGGGCCGGGTCACGCAGGAGCCGCTGGGTCTCGTACCAGTTCGAGAGGCACCCGACGAACGTTCCGTTCTTGATCAGATCGGTCCGTCCGGTCGGCAGCCCTTCGCACGTGATGCCCTTCGACCCCATGAACCCGGGGCGCGCGCCGTCGTCGTAGAGGCTCAGGCGCGTCGAGGCCACGGCGCGGCCGAGCTTGCCGAGGAACGGCGTGCTCGAGGAGTAGAACGAGCTCGCGTGGCAGGCGGGGATCACGATGTTGTTCAGCAAGTCGGCCACGGGCTGGCGACCGAACACGACCGTGTAGGCGCCCGAGGGCACACGCTCGCCGCCGATCGCGTTGATCGCGTTCTGCGCCGCCTCCACGCCGGCCTCGTCGGTGAAGTGATCGAGCCGCGTTCCCGTCGACGCCCCCGAGCCCTTGGCGCCGCGCGTCTCGACCATGGCCGTCGCGAACGCGGTGATGAGCGACGTCTCGTCGGTCTGGGCGCGCGGCATCGTGGTCGAGGCGATCGCCATCCTCTCTCTCAGGATGGTCACGTCGCCGCCGAGGATGAGGCCGAGCTGCCGAAGCCCCTCGTCGTCCTGGGCGAGATCGGCCAGCCGGCTCGAGGCGCTGAACGTCCGGAGCGCGCCGCCCGTGACCTTCCAGCCGGCCTCGACCAGGCCCGCGTCGTCGAGCGCCATCAGCCGCGGGTCGTGGTAGTCGACGAGTGTGCGCGAGGCGCCCGTCGGCGCGGGCAGCGAGACGAACTCGGGATCAGCGACCGCCGCCCGGCGCGCCTTGACCAGCGCGCGCTCGGCTCCCGCGAGCGAAAGGTCGCTCGGCTCGCTGCCGAATCCGATCCTCGGGCCCTCCGGCGTGTCGAAGACCGCCTGGATGCCCAGGCCGTAGGACTCGGTCGATTTGGGCTCCTCGACGCCGTTGCAGGGAATGTGGGACGTGTAGTTGAGCCGGGTCAGCACCGCGGAGTTCGCGGAGGCGAACACCTCGGCCTCGCGGACGTCCGTCTGGCGCGCGACGAGCGCCAGCGCTTCCTCGCTTGCCCGTGCCAGCTCGTCGACCGTCCTCATCGTGTGCTCAGTGCCCGGGCGGCGCCGTCGGGTTCCGTCCCTCGACGGGGTAGCCCTTGTCCATCCATCCGGGAAGCCCTTCCTCGAGCACGCGATGATTCCGCCATCCGAGCGAGTACAGAATGTCGCTGGCCCCCCGGGACAGCGCGTGCGGGCACGTTCAATAAAAGACTACCAGGCCTGTCTTGGGGATCTCGGACGCGCGGTCGTTGACGACACGGAGCGGCATCGAGCGGGCGCCCTTGATGTGGCTCTCGACGAACTGCTCCCAGTGCCGGACGTCGATGATGTCCGCCTTGGTGCCGCGGTCGACGAAGCCCTTGAGCTCGTCGACCTTGATGAAGTTGACGGGGTATTCGGGGGGCGCCGCGGGCGCGGCGGTGGCGAACAACAGGCCGACGGCCCCGACGACGGTCAGCGCGCCGCGCATCTAGCCACCGATCACCCGCGCGCGCGTGCGCATCGTCGGACCGCCGTTGCCGAGCTTCTTGGTCTGCATCGGCTGGCCCTTGCCGCAGTTGGGGATCGGGTACAGCCGGAAGTCGGTGCCGACCGCGTCGACGTTCATGAGGTAGTCGCGCGAGTCGGCGGCGATGCCGCCGTCGCGGTAGAGCCGCCCGAGCTCGCCGTTCCGGATCTCGTAGACGCCGCGCGCGGAGATGCGGAAGTTCTCGCGGCTCTCGGCGATCGACGGCGTGCGGTGTCCGGCCACGTAGTAGCCGTGGTCGACTTCCTTCACGATGTCGTCCGCCGGCCGCGCGCCCGCGTCGAACACGGTGTTGGACATCCGGATCAGCGGCACCAGTGAGGCGTCGGTCGCCTTCCAGTGGCCGTTGGGCTCGCCGCCGAAGATCGCCGCGGTCTGCCGGCTGTTCATGAACCCACGGAAGATGCCGCGGTCGATGTGGACGACGCGGCGCGCCGGCGTGCCCTCGTGATCGTACTTGTAGTGACCGAAGCCCGGCAGCGCCGGATCCGAGTACGCGGTCACGAGCGGCGAGGCGACCCGGCGGCCGACCTGATGCTCGGTGAGCCCGCCGAGCAGCCAGGAGCGCCCGGCGTACGCCGTCTCCATCTTGAGCGCGCGGTCGAGCTCGACCGGATGGCCGATGATCTCGTGGGACACGAGCGTGTTGTAGTGCGGATCGGTGACCACGACCACGTCACCGTCCGAGGTCGGCAGCACCGGGGCGGCCGCCAGCGCCACGCCCTCGCGCGCCAGGCTCAGCGCGAAATCGAGGAACCTCGGAAAGCGCAGCGCCGCCTCGTCGACGCCGTCGAGCAAGATCTCCCAGCCGCGCTGGTGGCCGAGCGCATCGTACAGATCCTGGCTCACCTCGCCGTCGACGGTGACGACCGTGCAGGTGCCCATGGTCAGCGCGAACGACTGATCGATCCGCGCGCCCTCGCTCGACACGAAGAGCTCGCGCGAGAGCTCGGTCACCGTTCCGACGTAGTTGTACTTGACCCCCGTGTCGACGGCCGCGACCTGGCGGGAGACGTCCGTCGCGTAACGCACCATCTCGGTGAGCGACATCGTGCGCGGATCGACACGGTAGACGGCCGCGACCGTGTCCTGGCGCACCTCGACCGGGTGCAAGCGCGTGTCGGCGAGCGACTCGCCCAGGGGCCCGTACTTCTCGCGCGCGTCGGCCTTCATCTCGCCGTTCACCATCGCGCGGCGATAGGCCCGCTCGAGCGCTTCGCGCACGATCCGGTCGAGGTCGGCCAGATCGGCGGTGCCGAGCGTCTGCCCGACGTAGCCCGGCGCGATCATCCGGTCGCCGGCGAGGACGCGGGCACCGAGCGAGAAGCCGTAGTCGTCGCCGGAGAACTTGGGCGTGCCGTTCTCCGACCCGGCACCCTTGGCCTCGGTGACCTCGAGCCGGATGTCGGCGTAGCGCAGGTGGGGCAGTCGGCGCACGGCTTCGCGCACGCGCGTCTCGACCATCGGCGTGACGGTGTCGATGAGGTCGACGGAGACCTTGGTGGTCATTCGAACGGCTCGACGAGAACGGTCTCACCGACCGCCACGTCGCCTCGCTCTTCTTCGAGCACGATCAGGCAATTGCCCGCCGCCATCGAGGAGAGGATACCGGAACCCTGCGGTCCCGTCGTCCGCGCCTCCCAGCGGCCGTTCTTCCAGCGGACGACGCCTCGCTTGAACTCGCGGCGGCCCTTCTTCTTGCTCATGGTCTCGACGGCCGTCGCCTCCGCCATCTCGGGGAACAGGCGGCGCCGGCCGGCCAGCTTGTAGAGCGCCGGCCGGACGAAGAGCATGAACGCCAGCATCGAGGCGACCGGGTTGCCGGGCAGCCCGAAGAAGTGCGCCGAACCGATGCGCCCGAAAGCCAGCGGGCGTCCGGGCTGCATCGCGACCTGCCAGAAGTCGATCGCGCCGATCTCGCCGAGCACGTCCTTCACCAGGTCGTGCGCGCCGACCGACACGCCGCCCGATGTCACGACGATGTCGCCGATCTCCGCCGCCTCGAGCAGCCGTGTCCGAAGCTCGTCGCGCGCGTCGGCCACGATGCCGAGATCGATGACCTCGCCGCCGCACTGCTCGACCGAGCCGCGCAACGTGAAGCGATTGGCGTCGTAGATCTGGCCGGGCTTGCGCGGCGTGCCGGGCTCGACGACCTCGTCGCCGGTCGAGAGAAGGGCGACGCGCGGGCGGCGGTGCACGAGCACCTGCCACTGGCCGAGCGAGGTGATGAGCCCGAGCTCCTGCGGGCGCAGGACGGTGCCGCGCTCGATCGCGATCGTGCCCGCCTGGACGTCTTCGCCGCGCTTCCTGACGTTGGCGCCCTTGGAAATCGAACCGACCTTCAGGCGATCGGCGTGCCGCTCGACCACCTCCTGCGGGTACACGGTGTCGGCGCCGCGGGGCATCGGCGCGCCCGTCATGATGCGCACGGTCTGGCCCGACGCGACGGTGCCGGCGAACACGGTGCCGGCCGCCAGCTCGGCGATCACGGCGAGCTCGCGCGTGTTCGCGGCCGGCACGTCGTCGCTCGCCACGGCGTAGCCGTCGACGGCCGAGTTGTCCGCCGGCGGCACGTCGAACGGCGCGGGCAGATCCTCGGCGAGCACGCGATCGCGCGCGCGGGTCACCGCGACGACCTCGGGAGGTGTCGGTTCGGCGAGCTGGCGAAGGATCTGATTTTGGCCGTCCTGCACCGAAATCATGGCGATATTATACGCGGCATGATTGAGCCTCGCCCCGCCGGCTTCTGGATTCGCGCGCTCGCCGCCGGCCTCGACTTCGTCGTGTTCGCCTTCGTGCAGCTCTCGCTGGGGCTCATCGGCCGTCGCATGCTGGGCGGCGACGTCGAGAGCGCCGCGACGCTCAAGCCCCTGGCGGCGTTCTTCACCCTGGTCTTCGCCGGAGCCTACACGACCGTGCTGCACAGCCTCACGGGGCAGACGATCGGCAAGATGCTCGTCGGGGTCAGGGTCGTGGCCGGCGAGGAAGGGCCCCCGCCGTTCGGCGCCGCGCTCCTTCGGTTCGGGGCGTACTTCGCCTCGGTGGCGACATTGACCCTGGGTTTCGTGATGGCCGGGCTTCGGCACGACAAGCGCGCGCTACACGACCTGATCGCCGGGACGCGGGTCGAGCACTTGCCGGAGCCCGAGGCCGCCGCACCGGTGCCGGTCGAAACGCCCGGCGCCGTCGCGGGCATCGTGTGATCCCGACCGCGCCGCTACGGGTCCGAAACCGTCTCGCCGAGATCATTCTGGCCGCGCTGGAGCAGCCCGAGGCACGCCGTGAGCTCGCGGTCCTCGCCGAGACCGAGGCGCCGCCCGACTGGCTGGAGCCCGGCGATCTCGACTGCCGGCCGCTGATCCGGCAGCGGGCGTTGAGCGCGGACGCCGCGCTCGCCGCCCGGGCGAGCGAGCGAATGCGCTCGCGCGCGGACGTTCTCGAGGCGGCCGCGGCGCTGTTCGACGCGCATCTCTACTTCGAGGTGCACGAGCTCCTCGAGCCCGGCTGGCGCGATGCCGCCGGCGGCGAGCGCGAGGCGCTGCAGGGCCTGATCCAGATCGCGGTCGGCTACCAGCATCTCGCCAACGGCAACTTCGCCGGCGCCCGGGCGCTGCTCGACGAGGGCCGGCGGCGGCTTTGCGGACACACGCTCGATGGGCTCGACCTCGACGCGTTCGCCCTCGCGGTCGGCCGCACGGTCGAACGGATCTTTCAGCTCGATTGGCGAACGGTCCCGGCATTTCCGAGACCACAAAAGGAGATCTCGTGAACCTCGAATTGACCGGTAAGACGGCGCTGGTGACGGGTGGAAGTCAGGGGATCGGGCGGGCCATCGCGTTTGGTCTCGCCGCGGAGGGCGCGAAAGTCGCGATCTGCGCGCGCGACAAGTCGCGGCTCGAGCAGACCGCACAGGAGGTCAAGGCGAAGACCAACGCCGAGGCGCTCATCGTGCCGGGCGATCTGAGCCGGCTCGACGAGGTCAATCGGGTCGCCGCGACGGTCAAGGAGCGCTTCGGACGGATCGACATCCTGATCAACAACGCCGGCGCGATCCGCGGCGGCGACTTCCTCAAGATTCCCGACGAGCAGTGGGCCGGCGACTGGAGCCTGAAGATTCTCGGATACGTCCGGATGGCTCGCGCCGTGTTCCCGATGATGCAAGCGCAGGGTGGGGGACGCATCGTCAACGTCGTCGGCGCCGCCGCGCGGAATCCGACTCCGGGCTATTTGCCAGGCGGCATCGCGAACTCGGGGCTCATAAACTTCTCGAAGGGTCTCGCCGACCTCGGCGCGCCGTCGAACATTCTCGTCACCGCCGTGTCGCCGGCGGCGACCGCCACCGCGCGCTGGGAGAGTCTGATTGCCCAGCAAGCGGCGCTGGCGGGCACGACCGTCGAGGCACAGCGCGCCGAAGCGGCGAGCCAGTATCCGCTCAAGCGGATCGCGACGCCTGAAGACATTTCCGATCTCGTCTGCTTTCTGGTATCGGCCCGCGCCGCATTCATCACGGGCGTGTGCATCACCGTGGACGGTGGCGCGACTCGCGGCGTCTATCTTTGATTCTTTCGGTTTGATGGACTCATTTTTCGATCAACTTGACATGCGTCACCCGTTGTCATATATCTTTGCGCCAGCACGGGGTAGCCCGGGTGTAACGTCCTAATTCCGCCGCTTTCGTTAGGGCTAGGAGGTCGTGCGATGGCCGCAAAGTTGTTCGTAGGAAACCTCTCTTTCCAGGCCACCGAGGAGGACCTTCGCGAGCTCTTCCAGCAGGCCGGAACCGTCGAAACAGTCCGAATCATCACGGTTCGTCGAGATGGCGACCAAGGAAGAGGCTGGCAAGGCAGTCGAGATGCTGAACGGCCGACTGTTCAGGGACCGAAACCTCGTCGTCGACGAGGCGCGGCCGCAGCCGCAGCGGACCGGAGCAGGCGGCGGTCCGCGAGGCGACCGTGGGCCACGCCCCGGCGGTGGTGGCGGCGGCGGCGGGTGGCGCCGGTAGGCTCGTAGACAAGAACCCGGGGATCCCGCAGGGGCCCCGGGTTTTTCTTCGGCCTGATACACTCAACACGTGACGATGAAGAGGCCTAGCTCAGCTATCAAGCCCGGTGTTGCCGCACCCGGGATGGCGGAGAGACTCGGGCTCACGATCGACGAGCGGCGCGGCGTCGAATATCACCAGCTTCGCGCCAAGGACCTCCTGAACAAGTTCAACGGCCGGCCGATGCCGTTCGGCTGGACCGTGAACCCGTATCGCGGCTGCGAGATGGCCTGCCGCTACTGCTTCGCGCGCTACACGCACGAGTTCCTCGGGCTGAACGATCCCACCGCGTTCGAGAGGACGATCTATGTGAAGGACGCCGATCGCGACCGGCTGGTGGCCCAGCTGCGCCGTGCTCGGCGAAGCGGCCAGAGCGTCGCGATCGGGACCGCGACGGATCCTTATCAGCCGGCCGAGGGGCGATTCGAGGTGACCCGGCGCGTCCTCGAGGCCGCCCGTGCCGTCCCGGGGCTCCATCTGTCGATCACGACCAAGTCCACCCTCGTCTCACGCGACGCCGGCCTTCTCCGGGAGATCTCGGCTACCTCGGACGTGACCGTGAACCTCTCGATCATCACTCTCGACGCGGCGCTGGCTCGGAGGCTCGAGCCCCGGGCGCCGCGGCCCGACCTGCGCTTCACGGCCATGAGGGCGCTCGCCGACGCCGGCGTCGCGGCGCGCCTCTTCATCATGCCGATCCTGCCGCGCCTGACCGATGACGAGACGAACCTGCGCGCGTTGCTGCTGGCGGCTCGCGACGCCGGAGCGATTGGAGCCGAGTCCAACGTGCTCTTCCTTCGGCCGGGCACGCGCGAGATCTTTCTCGAGTTCCTCGCAGTCGACTTCCCGCGTCTGGTGCCCGAGTACGAGCGCCTCTATCGCGGCGCGGTCTACGCGCCCGCCGAATACGTGCGCGTGACGGAAGAGCGGGTGCGGCGCCTGGCGGACGAAGTTGGGCTCAGCTCTCGGCGCCGCGCGGATCGCCCGGATCAGCGGTCGCCCCGGCAGCTGAGCCTGGTCTGGTAGCGGGTCCGGGCACGAAAGCCCGGGCGAATCGCTGTTGCTCCTCGGTCTCGAGCGCCCGGGGATCGTAGAACGTCCTGACGAGCTCGACGGGATCGCCCGCCGCGCCCGCCGTCTTCAGGAGACACGCGAGCACGGTTCCGGTTCGACCGATCCCGGCGAGGCAGTGCAGGTAGATCGTCTCGCCGCCTCGCAGCCGGTCGAGAAGGTCGTTGACGAAGGCGGCCAGGCCGCCGGCGTCCGCCGGCCGACCGAAGTCGGCAATCGCGTAGCGGAGGATTGTGAGCGCCGACGTGTCGTACGCCGCGACGAGCTCTGCCGGCATCTCGTGGTCGTCGAGCAGGCACGCGATCGTCGAGACACGAGCGTCCACCAGCGCCGCAAGCCCTGCGCGGAACGGCCGCGAGGGCCGCGGCCCGCAGATGAGCCGGCCCGCCGCCGGCAGGACCGGGTGGACGATCGTGACCACGGGGTCGCTAAAACAGCGAGAGCTGGGCGTTCGTCTCCGTCTCTGCCGCCGGAGGTCGTAGACCGTCGAAGTCGGCGAAGGCGCGGAAGCGGTCCCAGATCTCGAGAACCTTCGTCTGATAGTACTCGACGTTCTCGTCGGGGCGCGCGGCATCCCAGAGGCTGGCCAGCTTCGCGTACTCGTTGACCGTGACGTTCGGCCCGCGGCCCGCGACGTAGTAGGAAATCTGGTCGCCGGGCTGCACCGCGCGCGCCGAGGCCACGGCGAGCTCGTACGCCGCCGACGCCGATCGCGCGCCGATCCGCACCTTTTCGCGATATGCCTCGAGTGATTCTTGAAGGGTCTCGGTCCTCGCGAAGGCGCGAAGCTCGACCTTGTGCGCGGCGAAGTCGCGGAGCCATCGGTCGATGATCGCGCGCGCCTCGGCACGGCGTCCCTGCACCAGGCAGCGGACGATCTCGCCGATGATCTGCCGCTGGAAGGGCTCGAGGCCGCGCGAGCGGAACGCCGAGCCCTTGAGGCTCAGGCGGCCTCGCTCGTCGAGCAGCGCGTAGGTCTTCATCTTGTAGCTGAACATCGCCGCGTACCGGCCGTCCAGCTCGAGCTGGATGCCCGACGGGAGGCCCGCCGTGAGGCGTTCGAGCAGCGCTTCGTCGTCGGCTGCTGAGTGCCCCGACGGCGGCACGAAGTAGACGCCGTCGGTATCGGCCTCGACCGGCACCGCGCCGAGACCTTCGAGCCCCGCCAGGATCGCCGTGACCACGGCCCGCCCCTCGGCGGTCACGCGGTCGGCGGCGTCGAAGTCGTTCCAGTGCCCGCCGCTGAACGCCCCAGATGCGCGCGCTCGGCGGGCTCGGCCGCTTCGCGGGCCAGGCGCTTGGCACGCACGCGGAAGTCGCGCAGGTGCTGCAGAAGCTCCGGGAAGACGCCGAGCGTGTCGGACGCCGGCGCGATGGACTTGGCGAGCATCAGCGAAGGGTAGAGCGAGGTGACGTCCACGTGCAGGACCGGCCTCGCGACGCCTTCCTGACAGATCACGGTGTGGCCGCCGCCGACGGGACCGACCGGTCTGGGCAGGGGCACCGCCTGGCCCCGCGCGAGGTACTCGCGAAGCACGAGCGCGTCGATCTTGGCGGCCGCGCCGCGCAACGTGCACGACTGATAGTCGAAGGGTACCGTCTGCGCCTGCGCGAAGTACGGCGGCGCCAGGATCGCCCCGATCGCGAGCGTCTCGATCGCGTCGTCGCCTGCGTAGGCCATGAGCCGCTCGGGCGACTCGCGGAACTCGCGCGTGATCTGCGAGCCTTCGACATAGGTCCGGCCTTCGGCGGCGACGCCGAAGTGGCGAGCCAGGTCCTTCAGGCCGAACCCGGGCAGATCCCGCGTGCCCGCATCGTGGAGCTGGGCGAGGATCCACGTGTCGATGACGTGGCGGCCCGCGACCTCGTAGCGCCGGTAGCCGATCGTGCGCTCCGCGATCTGGAGGCGCGCCACCCGGCTCCGGAGCGTTTCGCCGCCGCGCCCCCAGGTGAGCGCGACCCGGTGCATGCGGGCGCGGGCCTCGAGATACTCGAGGTCGAACCGGAAGATGTTGTGCCCCTCGATCACGTCCGGGTCGCGCTCGCGGATGATGCGAGAGCACTCGTCGAGCAGCGCGCGCTCGTCGAGTCGGTCGCCGCGCACGACGTGACGGAAGCCGGTCGAGTCGGCGAGCGCGACCGCGATGATCCGGTCGCCGGGCCGTGCCGCGCTCGGAAACTCGTGGCCCTCGCCGGTCATCACCTCGATGTCGAGCGCCAGCCGGCGGAGGTCGGCGAAGACGAGCCCGCCGAACGAGGTTCGCCCGGTCTGCAAGAGATATTGATGGACCGCGTCGCCGAGGAACA